>Ga0335083_10000098_pt1 | contig 153529 bp, 147 predicted proteins | sample Lox_Sample_42_FD_206716 | JGI IMG/M metagenome (GOLD analysis project Ga0335083, IMG submission 206716) | Soil microbial communities from Loxahatchee National Wildlife Refuge, Florida, United States - Lox_Sample_4.2 | ecosystem: Environmental > Terrestrial > Soil > Wetlands | place: USA... | reverse complement strand
CTTGAGCCGCCCATAGGCGGCTCAAGTGCACGGTCGTGAGCGGCCCCATGAGGAAGACTCACGGAACCGTGGACTTGCCTGAGCCTTCGTCACCGATCACGGGCCTTCGTGGAGGAACACGCGCCTCTCCCCCGGAGCACGCCGATCCCACGCCCTCTCCCCGAACCCCCGGCCGTCCCGGCCACGGCCACACCCTGCGAGGGTCGTGGCCGGGACGGCCGCGTCCCTTACCTCGGGCGCCAGCCGTCCCCGGGCGCGCCGGTCCCTGAAACCCGAACGGCCGGGGCTCGCCCCGGCCGTTCGTCTCAGCGGAGTCGCGTGGGCTAGCTCAGGCGCTGCTCGAGCGCGTCGAGCTGGGCGCCCAGCTCGGCCGGGAGCGAGTCGCCGAACTTGGCGAAGTGCTCCTTCACCTGCGACAGCTGGGCGCGGTAGAGCTCCTCGTCGACGGTGAGCAGCTCCTCCAGATCCTCGGCGGAGATGTCGAGGCCCTCGGTGTTCAGGTCGGCCGGGGTCGGCAGCAGGCCGATCGGGGTCTCGACCGCCTCGCCCTCACCCTGGCAGCGACGGAAGACCCACTCGAGGACGCGGCTGTTCTCGCCGAAGCCCGGCCAGAGGAACCTGCCCTCGTCGTCTTTGCGGAACCAGTTGACGTAGAAGACCTTCGGCAGGTTGATGCCGTCGGTTCTGCCGATCTTCAGCCAGTGGGCGAAGTAGTCGGCCATGTTGTAGCCGAGGAACGGCAGCATCGCCATCGGATCGAAGCGCAGCGCCCCGACCGCGCCCGCCGCGGCGGCCGTCGTCTCCGAGGACATCGTCGCCCCCATGAAGACGGCGTGCTCCCAGTCGAACGCCTCCGAGACCAGCGGCACCGCAGTCGCGCGGCGGCCGCCGAAGAGGAAGGCGTCGATCGGCACCCCGGCCGGGTCCTCCCACTCCGGCGCGATCGACGGGCACTGCCCGGCGGGCGTCGTGAAGCGGGCGTTCGGATGGGCGGCGGCGGTCTCCGACTCCGGCGTCCAGTCGTTGCCGTGCCAGTCGATCGCGTGCGCGGGCGGCTCGCCGGTCATCCCCTCCCACCAGATGTCGCCGTCGTCGGTCTTCGCGCAGTTGGTGAAGATCGAGTTGCGCTCGATCGTGTCCATCGCGTTCGGGTTCGTCTTGTGCGACGTGTTCGGCGCGACGCCGAAGAAGCCGGCCTCGGGGTTGACCGCGTAGAGACGGCCGTCCTCGCCGATCTTCATCCAGGCGATGTCGTCGCCCACCGTCTCGACCTTCCAGTCGGGCAGGGTCGGGACCAGCATCGCCAGGTTGGTCTTGCCGCAGGCCGAGGGGAAGGCGCCGGTCACGTACTTGACCTCACCCTCGGGCGAGGTGAGTTTGAGGATCAGCATGTGCTCGGCCAGCCAGCCTTCGTCGCGGGCCATCACCGAGGCGATCCGCAGCGCGAAGCACTTCTTGCCGAGCAGCGCGTTGCCGCCGTAGCCGGAGCCGAACGACCAGATTTCCCGGTCCTCCGGGTAATGGACGATGTACTTGGTCGCGTTGCAGGGCCAGGAGACGTCCGCCGTGCCCTCCTCGAGCGGCATCCCGACCGAGTGGACGCAGGGCACCCACTCGCCGTCGGCGCCGAGCTGGTCGAGGGCGGCCTTGCCCATCCTGGTCATGATCCGCATCGAGACCGCGACGTAGGCGGAATCGGTCAGCTGCACGCCGATTTCGGAGATCTCCGAGCCGAGCGGACCCATCGAGAAGGGGACCACGTACATCGTGCGGCCCTTCATGCAGCCCTTGAAGAGCTCGCCGAGCGTCTCGCGCATCTCGGCCGGGTCGCGCCAGTTGTTGGTCGGGCCGGCATCCTCCTCCGTTGCCGAGCAGATGAAGGTGCGGTCTTCGACCCGGGCGACGTCGTCGGGGTCGGAGAGGGCCAGATAGCTGTTCGGCCGCTTCGCGTCGGAGAGGCGCTCGAAGGTCCCGGCGTCGATCAGGACCTGAGCCAGCCGGTCGTACTCCTCGGCGGAGCCGTCACACCATTGGACGGAGTCGGGCTGGGTCAGGGCGGTGATCTCCTCCACCCAGCTCAGCAGTTTCTGGTTCGTCGTCAACTCCGCGGGGGCGGCAGTGGTCGAGTCGCTCATTCGCCTCTCTCTGGTTCGTCGCTTTGCGGCCGACGGGGGAAGGCGTCGGCGCCCTCGATAAGGATCTTCAGCGGTCTGGATCGCATGATGTCCGGCGGGTGCCGGCTGGGCCGACCTTGCGCTCCGCATCGACGGAGCAAGCGAGCGGTCGGGCGCCTGCATTCTGGCATGAACGTCCCCGGAATGGGGTACGGCCGGTCAGCTTTCGTGCCTGAACGGGTGCGGCGAGAGCGCTTCGAGGCTGAGGTCGGCCTGCTCGTCGCGGATCTTCAGGCGGGCGTAGGCGACCTTGCCGGGGGCGAAGCGGACGACGCATTCGAAATAGGTGCCGGGGTCGACCGCGACGCCGCTCGGGCAGTCGACCGATTCGACTTCGGTCCCGAAGCCTTCGCGCTTCGATTCGAGGCTGGCGCGCACCGTTTCCGAGGCCTTCACGTAGTCGACGTCGGTGCCGCCGCCGCAGCCGGCGACGAAGAGCGCCGCGATGAGGAGCGCCGCGACGGCGGCGGAAAGGCGACGTGGGCGGGGCAAGGTCACGGCGTCATTGTCCCGTGCCGCGGTGTAGGGTGCGCCGCCGATGAGGTTCTTCGAGTACGAGGCGCGCAAGATCGTCGAGCTGGCGGGGATCCCCGTCACCAGGTACAGCTTCTGCACCACGCCGGAGCAGGCGCGGGCGGCGGCCGAGGAGATCGGCGGCCCGGTGGTGATCAAGTCGCAGGTGATGACCGGCGGGCGGATGAAGGCGGGCGGGGTCAAATTCGCCGACACGCCGGAGGAGGCCGCCGAGCACGCCGCGGCGATCCTCGAGCTGGAGATCAACGGCCACATGCCGCGCGGCGTCCTCGTCGACCCGAAAGCCGAGGTCAAACAGGAGTACTACGCCGGGGTCGTCTGGGACGGCACCGCGAAGCGGCCGCTGATGCTGTTCTCCGACATGGGCGGGATCGACATCGAGGAGGTCGCCGAGACCCACCCCGACCACGTCGGCCGCGGCCACGTCTCCAACCTCTTCCCGATCCCCGACTTCGAGGCGAAGCAGACGATCGCCGCGACCGGGGTGACCGGCTCGCAGCTGAACCGGGCGACGCCGATCCTCGCCCGCCTCGCCCGCCTCTTCAAAGAGAACGATATGACGCTGGCCGAGATCAACCCGCTGGCCGAGCTGACCGACGGCAGCTTCGTCGCGCTCGACGCCCATATGGAGATGGAGAACGAGGCGGTCGGCCGGCAGAAGAAGCTGCTGCGGGGTGAGCTCGGGATCGCCGAGGACGACGATCGCGAACCGTACGAGCACTCGCCCTTCGAAGAGCACGTCGCCGCGATCGACGCCGCCGACCACCGCGGCGTGATCCAGGGCAAAGACCACGGCTTCACCGGCAACCTCGGCCTCGTGATCGGCGCCGGCGGCGGCTCGCTGACGCTGACCGACGCGGTCCGCAACCAGGGCGGCAAGCCGGCCAACTACTCCGAGATCGGCGGCAACCCGTCGGTCGCCAAGGCCTGCGGCCTGGCCAAGGAGGTGCTGCAGAAGGACGGCGTCGAGAAGATCGCGGTGATGATGTCGATCGTCTCCAACACCCGCGTCGACATCGTCGCCCGCGGCGTGATCAAGGCCTGCCTCGAACTCGGCAAGGACCCCGGCGAGACGATCGCGATCTTCCGCATCCCGGGCGCCTGGGAGGACGAGGGCTTCAAGATCCTCGAGCGTTACGGGGTCGAGTACTGCGACCGCTCGGTCTCGATGTGGGAGGCGGCCGGACGCGCCGTCGCCAAGATCCAGGGCACTCCAGAGGGGGCCGCCGCGTGAGCATCCTCCTCACCAAGGAGACGACCTTCATCGTCCAGGGGATCACCGGCCGCGAGGCGGTGAACCTGACCCGCGAGTGCCTCGACTACGGCTCCAAGGTGGTCGGCGGCGTCACCCCGGGGCGCAAGGGGCGCGAGGTGCACGGCGTGCCGGTCTTCGACACCGTCGCCCAGGCGGTCGAGCACCACGGCGGGCCGATCGACGGCTCGGTCGTCACCGTCCCACCCGCCTTCACCAAGGACGCGGTCTTCGAGGCGATCCTGAACGGCATCAAGCTGGTCGTCGTCGTCACCGAGCGCATCCCGCGCGGCGACGTGGCCCAGATGGTGGAGCTCGCCGACCGGCAGGGCGCCCGCATCATCGGCCCCAACTGCCTCGGCCTGATCGTGCCTGAGGTCTGCAAGATGGGCGGCATCGGCGGCCCGGCGAAAGACGCGGCGAAGGCCTACGCGCCCGGCCCGGTCGGGGTGATGAGCCGCTCGGGCGGGATGACCACCGAGATCTCCTCCTCGCTGACCCAGGCCGGGCTCGGCGTCTCGACCGCCGTCTCGATCGGCGGCGACGCGATCATCGGCTCCGCCTACGCCGAGCTGATGCCGCTCTTCGAGGCCGACGAGCAGACCAAGGCGATCGTCATCTACACCGAGCCGGGAGGCCGCATGGAGGCCCAGCTGGCCGAGTGGGTGAAGGACAACGACTCGCGCCTGCCGATCGTCGCCTTCATGGCGGGCAAATTCATGGACGACGAGGAGATGAAGGGGATGAGCTTCGGCCACGCGGGGACGATCGTCGAGGGCGTCGAGGACACCGCGACGGAGAAGATCGCCCGCCTCGAAGCGGCCGGCATCCGCGTCGTCGAGCGGATCGACGAGATCCCCACCGTCATCAAGGAGAAGCTGGGGGTGCTCGCCTGATGGCCGCCCAGGACAAGGTCTTCATCGAGGTCGAGGTCGACTCCTCCATCCGCGACGACGCGGCGGTGGCGGCCAAACTCGAAGAAGTCTGCCCGGTCGACATCTTCAAGGACTCAGGCGGCCACGTCGAGGTGGTCGACGGGAACGTCGACGAGTGCGTCCTCTGCCGCCTCTGCCTCGAGGCCGCGCCCGCGGGCACCGTCCACGTGCGCAAGCTCTACGACGGCACCGAGCTCTAGCGCGCCTCGAGAAGAGCAGGCTCGCCTTCGGGCGGCGCGGCACCGCAGGCCTTACGACGTCTCCCGCATACCACCCAACTACTCCCACCGTTCAAATTGACGCGTGGAATGTTTCGGTTGCTCAGGACCCGAAACTCGACACGCGCGTCATTCCGTGATCCACCGGGCGGCAAGAACGCTGCGTGAGGAGGATCACGTTTCGGTGAATTTATAGATGGGTAACCTTTGCACCGATGAGTGCAACGGTCAGGCCGAGGCTGTCGCGGGGCGACCGCATGGAGCAGACGCTCGGGATCGCGCACGGGCTGTTCGCCGAGCGGGGCTACGCGGACGTGACGATGGACGAGATCGCGGCGGCGGTCGGGGTGACGAAGCCGCTGCTCTACAACTACTTCGGCAACAAGGAGCGGCTCTACATCGCCTGTATGGAGCGGGCCGGCGACGCGCTGACGCGGACGGTCGGCCAGGCGATCGCGGCGACCGACAGTCCCGGCGACGCGCTCGCCGCCGGGGTGCACGCCTTCTTCGCCTTCCTCGATTCCGACCGCGCCGCCTGGGCCGTCCTCTTCGACGAGACCCTGCCCGCGGGCGGTGAGGTCGCCGACCGCGTCGCCGAATATCGAGGCCGGCTCGTCGCCCTGGTCTCCGGCTCCCTTCTCGCCCAGCTCCCCGACGCGCGCCGCACCAGGGCGCGGGTCGAGATCGAGGCGCTCTCGGCCGCCCTCCTCGGCGCCGCCGAGGAGCTCGCCCGCTGGTGGCTGCGCACCGAGGCGATCTCCGCCGACGAGGCCGCCGACCTCCTGATCTCGACCGTCGAGCCGGGCATCCGCGCCCGCTCGCAGGCCGCCCCCTCCCCCACTTCTGACACCGGGAAAGGAATCCCCAAGGCATGAACGCAGAGACCCGCCGGGTCGCAATCATCGGCGGCAACCGGATCCCCTTCGCGCGCTCCGACACGAAGTACGCGCACGCGACCAACCAGGACATGCTCACCGCCGCGCTCGACGGGCTGATCGACCGCTTCGGCCTCGAGGGCGAGCGGCTCGGCGAGGTCGCGGGCGGCGCTGTGCTGAAGCACTCCCACGACCGCGACCTGACCCGCGAGAGCGTGCTCTCGACGCGCCTCGCCCCCGAGACCCCCGCCTACGACGTCCAGCAGGCTTGTGGGACCGGCCTCGAGACGGCGATCCTGGTCGCCAACAAGATCGCCCTCGGGCAGATCGACGTCGGCATCGCCTGCGGCGCCGACACCACCTCCGACGCGCCGATCGAGCTGAACGAAGAGCTCCGCGCGACGCTGCTGGACGCCAACCGCGAACGCTCGACCGCGGGCAAGCTGAAGACGCTCACCCGCTTCCGTCCCGGCCACATCGTCCCTCGCGTCCCGCGCAACGAGGAGCCGCGCACCGGCCTCTCGATGGGCGAGCACTGCGCGATCATGGCGACCGAATGGGACATCGGCCGCGCCGAGCAGGACGAGCTCGCGGTCGCCTCCCACCGCAACCTCGCGGCCGCCTACGATCGCGGCTTCCTCACCGACCTGATCACTCCCTACCTCGGCCTCGAGCGCGACGGCAACCTGCGCCCCGACTCGAGCGTCGAGAAGCTGGCGAAGCTGAAGCCGGTCTTCGGCGGCCCGGAGGGGACGATGACCGCGGCCAACTCGACGCCGCTCTCCGACGGCGCCTCGGCGGTGCTGCTCGCCTCCGAGGAGTGGGCAAAGGAGCATGACCTCCCGGTCCTCGCGTACTTCAGCGAGGCCCAGACCGCCGCCGTCGACCATGTCCACAAGCGCGAAGGCCTGCTGATGGCGCCCGTCTACGCGATGCCCCGCATGCTCGACCGCGCGGGCCTCAGCCTGCAGGACTTCGACTACTACGAGATCCACGAGGCCTTCGCCGCCCAGGTCCTCTGCACGCTGAAGGCCTGGGAGGACGAGGAGTTCTGCAAGGAGAAGCTCGGCCGCGAGGCGCCGCTCGGCGCGATCGACCGCTCGAAGCTGAACGTGAACGGCGGCTCGCTGGCCGCCGCGCACCCGTTCGCGGCGACCGGCGGGCGGATCGTCGCCGGCCTCGCCAAACAGCTGCACGAAGACGGCAAGGGACGCGGCGTGATCTCGATCTGCGCCGCAGGCGGCCAGGGCGTCGTCGCGATCCTCGAAGCCCCTGGAGGAGCCAAATAAATGTCTGACGTCTACTCGCAGATCGTCAACGCGCCGGTCGTCTCGACGATCGCCCGCCAGGTCGGGCTGCCCCAGCCGGCCGACCTCGACCGCCATCGACCGGGGACGCCGGTCGTCTCCGGTCCGGTATTGAGTGGCGCCGCCCCCGGCGGCCGGCTGGAGCGCGCGCTGAAGAAGGTGCTCGACGAGATCGGCGCCGAACGGGCCGGCGCCGAAGGCAAGGCCAAGGCGCTCGTCTTCGACGCCGGCGGGATCGGTGACTCGACCGAGCTGGTCGAGCTGCAGCGCTTCTTCTACCCCGCCGTCCCGCGCCTCCGCGGCAGCGGCCGGGTCGTCATCCTCGGCACCACCCCGGCGCTGGCCGGCTCCTCCCGCGCCCACACCGCCCAGCGCGCCCTGGAGGGCTTCGTCCGCTCGCTGGCCAAGGAGATCGGCGGCAAGGGCGCGACCGCCCAGCTCGTCTACGTCGAGCCGGGCGCCGAGGACCAGCTCGACTCGACCCTGCGCTTCCTGCTCTCGCCACGCTCGGCCTATGTCGACGGTCAGGTCATCCGGATCGGGGCAGGCGTGGCGCCTGCGCCGAAGCTCGATTGGGATCGGCCGTTGGCCGGCAAGACGGCACTGGTTACCGGGGCCTCGCGGGGGATCGGCGCGGCGATCGCCGCCACGCTCGGCCGCGACGGTGCCCAGGTCGTCGGCCTCGACGTGCCGCAGGCGGAGGGCGACCTGCGCGCCGTGGTCGAGGCGCTCGGCGGCGAGGCGCTGGCCCTCGACATCACCGCCGACGAGGCACCCGAGCAGATCGCGGCGCACTTCACCGACGGCGTCGACATCGTCGTCCACAACGCCGGCGTCACCCGCGACCGCACGATCGCGAAGATGCCCGAAGACCGCTGGACGCAGCTGATGGAGATCAACCTCTCCTCCGAGGAGCGGATCGACGACGCGCTGCTCGATTCCAGGCGCCTCAACCCGAACGGCCGCATCGTCTGCGTCTCCTCGATGTCGGGGATCGCGGGCAACTCCGGCCAGACCAACTACGCCGCCTCGAAGGCGGGCGTGATCGGCATGGTCGAATCGCTCGCCCCCGAGCTGGCGAAGCGCAAGGCGACGATCAACGCCGTCGCGCCGGGCTTCATCGAGACCAAGATGACGGCGGCGATGCCGATCGGTCCGCGCGAAGCGGGCCGCCGGCTCTCCTCGCTCTCGCAGGGCGGCCTGCCGGTCGACGTCGCCGAGACGATCGCCTGGTTCGCCTCCCCCGCCTCGACCGGCGTCAACGGCAACGTGGTCCGCGTCTGCGGCCAGAGCCTGCTGGGGGCGTGACGGTGGCGGCCGCGACCAAGACCGAGACGAGGAAGCTGGAGAGCGCGCCGCGCATCCTGCCGCTCTACGCGCGCGCCGCGGCGCCGCTCGTCCCGGGCGCCTCGTTCCTGCCCTTCGTCCCGGGCGGCGGCGGCGAGATCCCCGACGTGCGGCTGGAGCTCGACGGCGTCGCCGCCGATCCGGTCGCGGTCGCCGCCTACGCCAAGGTCTGCGGCTTCGCCCTGCGCGACCACCTGCCACCGACCTACCCCCACGTGCTCGCCTTCCCGCTGCACATGGCGCTGATGTCGGACGGCTCGTTCCCGTTCGGCGCGGTCGGCCTCGTCCACATCGCCAACCGTGTCACCCAGCACCGGCAGCTCGGCATCGGCGAGGAGCTGTCGCTGGGGGTGCAGGCGACGAAGCTCGCCCCGCACCCGAAAGGGCGCAGCTTCGAGGTCGTCACCAAGGTCAAGGTCGGCCGCCAGGTCGCCTGGGAGAGCACCAGCACCTTCCTGCGGCGCGGCAAGGGCGACCCCGGGGCGGCGAGCGGGGAGGCGTTCCCGGTCGTCGACGAGGACGCCCCGGCGAGCGCCGAGTGGCGCCTCGCCGGTGACCTCGGCCGCCGCTACGCGGCCGTCTCCGGCGATCGCAACCCGATCCACATGCACTCGCTGACCGCCAAGCCGCTCGGCTTCCCGGCGGCGATCGCGCACGGGATGTGGACGAAGGCGCGGGCGCTGGCGGCGCTCGAGCCGCGCCTCCCCGACGCCTTCGAGGCCGACGTCCGCTTCCGCCGGCCGATCCTGTTGCCGGCGCGGGTCGAGTTCGCGACCGCGGACCAAGGGCAGGAGATCGACTTCACGGTGCGCGGCCGCGGCGCCAAGCGCGGCGACCGCCACCTCGACGGCAGGGTCAAACCAAAGACGGGAAAGGCAAAGTGACGACGACGATCGACACCGACAAGGGCGTGGCCGAGCGCGCGATGGGCATCGGCCTGCGCGGGCTGAACTGGCTCGCGGGCTCGGACCTGCTCGACCGCATCCGCATCCGCAAAGGGGTCGAGCGGGCCCTCTTCCAAGGGACCAAACAGGGCTTCCGCACGGCGACGGTCGCCGGGCGCACCTTCAAGGCAGCCCAGCAGCTGGGCAAACCGGCGCGCCAGTCGCGCTCCAGGTCGAAGGGCCTCTTCGACCTCACCCCTGACGACGAGCAGGCGATGTTCCAGGAGGCGGGCCGCGCCTTCGCCGCGGAGAAGATCCGCCCGGCGGCGAAAGCGGCCGACGACGAGCGGGTGACGCCGCCCGAGATCCTCGCCCAGGCGACCGAGCTCGGCGTTGCGATGCTCGGCGTGCCGGCCGAGCTCGGCGGCGTGATGGAAGAGGGTGCGGCGACCGCCGCGACCCTGATCGGCGAGGCGCTCGCCCACGGCGACATGGGGATCGCCTACGCGGCGCTCGCCCCGGGCGCCGTCGCCACCGCGATCGGGCTCTGGGGCTCGGCCGAGCAGGAGGCGACCTACCTGCCCTCCTTCACCGGCGAGGACGTGCCGGCCGCGGCGCTGGCGATGATCGAGCCGCGCCCGCTCTTCGACCCGCTGGCGCTGAAGACCACGGCGAGGCGCGACGGCGGGGACTGGGTCCTCGACGGCGCCAAGTCGCTGGTCGCCCGCGCCACGCAGTGCGAGCTCTTCCTGGTCGCCGCCGAGGCCGAGGGCGTCGGACCGGCGCTCTTCGTCGTCGAGTCCGGGACCAAGGGTCTGGCGATCGAGGACGAGCCCGCGATGGGCCTCCGCCCCGCCGCCACCGGCCGCCTCATCCTCGAGGGGGCGCGGGTGCCGGCGACGGCGATCCTCGGCGACGGCGCCCGCTCCGACTACCTCGAGTGCGTCGCCCGGGCGCGGATCGCCTGGAGCTCGCTCGCGGTCGGCACCGCGGGGGCGGTCCTCGACTACGTGATCCCCTACGTCAACGAGCGCCAGGCGTTCGGCGAACCGATCTCCAACCGCCAAGGCGTCGCCTTCGGCGTCTCCGACATCGGCATCGAGGCGAACGGGATGCGGCTCGCCACCTATCGCGCCGCGAGCCGCGCCGACCGTGGCGACGACTTCGCCCGCGAGGCGGCCATCGCCCGCCGGCTGTGCGCCGAGAAGGGGATGAAGATCGGCTCCGACGGCGTCCAGCTGCTCGGCGGCCACGGCTTCGTCAAGGAGCACCCGGTCGAGCGTTGGTACCGGGACCTCCGGTCCGCGGGCGTGATGGAGGGCGCCCTGCTCGTCTAGTCCCTGTCCTTTGTCGCCCTGTGGGCGACAAAGGACAGACGGTTCGCCCAGACCCGCGAAGGAGACACCATGATCAATCTCGAGATCCCCAAGAAATACAAGCCGCTGGCCATCCAGGCCAACCAGGTCGCGACCGAGGTCTTCCGCCCGATCTCGCGCAAGTACGACGAGGCCGAGCACGCCTACCCGAAAGAGCTCGACATGCTGGCCTCGCTGATCGACGGCATGAACGAGGGCTCCGACCTCGGTGGCGCCGGCGCCGCCGGCGTGCGCCGCTCCTCCAACGGCTCCGATCCGGGGGAGAACCGCAACGGCTCGAACCTCTCCACCGTGCTCGGCATCATCGAGCTCTGCTGGGGCGACGTCGGCCTGCTGCTCTCGATGCCGCGCCAGGGCCTCGGCAACTCGGCGATCGCCTCGGTGGCGACCGAGGAGCAGCTCGAGCGCTACGGCGGCAGGTGGGCGGCGATGGCGATCACCGAGCCCGAAGCGGGCTCCGACTCGGCCGCGATCCGCACCACCGCCGAGCGCGACGGCGACGAGTACGTCCTCGACGGCGAGAAGATCTTCGTCACCTCCGGTGATCGCGCCGACCTGATCGTGGTCTGGGCGACTCTCGACCGCTCCAAGGGCCGCGCCGCGATCAAGTCGTTCATCGTCGAGCGCGACAACCCGGGCCTGAAGCTGGACCGGCTCGAGCACAAGCTCGGCATCCGCGCCTCCGACACCGCCAACTTCATCCTGCAGGACTGCCGGGTGCCGAAGGAGGCGCTGCTCGGCGACCCCGAGGTCAAGGAGAAGGGCTTCGCGGGGGTGATGGAAACCTTCGACAACACGCGGCCGCTGGTCGCCGCGATGGCGGTCGGCGTGACCCGCGCGGCGCTCGAGGAGACGCGCCGCCAGCTCGCCTCGGCGGGAGTCGAGGTCGACTACGACACCCCGGCCCTCTCCCAATCCGCCGCCGCGGCCCGCTTCCTGGAGATGGAGGCCGACTACGAGGCCGCCTGGCTGCTCACCCTGCAGGCCGCCTGGATGGCGGACAACTCGAAGCCGAACTCGCTGCAGGCCTCGATGGCCAAGGCGAAGGCGGGGCGCACCTGCGTCGACGTCACCCTCGGCTGCGTCGAGCTCTGCGGCGCCGTCGGCCTCGGCGAGTCCGAGCTGCTCGAGAAGTGGGCCCGCGACTCGAAGATCCTCGACATCTTCGAGGGCACCCAGCAGATCCAGCTGCTGATCGTCGCCCGTCAGCTGCTCGGGAAGAGCTCAGCCGAATTGAGATAAGGCAAGGCTGCTTGTCCGATACGCCGGGGCGTGAGAGGTTTCAGCGCGGCCAACCGACCCAGACGCCGCGAAAGGACCACCGGACATGTCTCGCCTGCGCAGCAAGCTCACCTACTCGAACGTCATCTCGACCCTCTGCCTGATCCTCCTCCTCGGCGGAGGCAGCGCCTACGCAGCCTCTCAGCTCGGCAAGGAAAGCGTCGGCACCAAGCAGCTGAAGAAGAACGCGGTCACCAGCTCCAAAGTGAAGAATGGCTCGCTGCAGGCAGCCGACTTCGCGACCGGACAGCTCCCAGCCGGTCCCCAAGGCAAGGAAGGCCCACAAGGCAAGGAAGGCTCTCCGGGCAAGGAAGGCTCTCCGGGCAAGGAAGGCCTGCAGGGTCCCGCCGGCGAGGCCGTGGCATTCGGTGACTTCACCGGAAACGGCACGGTTCCGTCTTATGCGCCGGCCCCGGTCAACATGAGCGCCGCAAATATCGAACACGTGGCCACCGGGGTCTACTGCCTGAAGAACTTGTCGTTCACGCCACAGTCGGCGATTGCGATCGGCGAGAACTCCAACGGCGTCAACGACACGATCGCCACCGTCTCCATCGACAACGGGACCGGTTCATTGTCGGAATGCGCAACCGGGGACAAGGTGCGGATCCGGACGACCGACCACACCGGGACCCTCGCCGATCGCGCCTTCATCATCTGGCTTGAGTAGGTGAAAGTCCGCGGTGCGGCAGACTGCCGCTCGTGAACATCATCGACGACCTGATGGAGCGATCCCCGGCCTCGCGGCTGGGGATCGTCGCCATCGACGGTGAGGCGAGGCGGCGCGACTGGCATTTCGGCGAACTGATCGCCACCTCGGCCGGGCTCTCGGGCGCCTTCGCGGCGCGCGGGGTGAAGCGGGGCGACGTGGTGATGACGCTGGCCGGCAACCGGATCGAGTGGGTGCTGTCGCTGCTCGCCTGCTGGCGGATGGGCGCCGTCGCGCTTCCCTGCAACACGCAGCTGCGGCGCAAGGACCTCGAGCTGCGGATCAGCGCCGCGAACCCGGTGCTCTGCGTCGGCGAGGAACGGCTGCTCGGCGAGCTTCCGGACGGGGTGCCGACGATGACGATGGCCGAGGTCGCCGACGTCCTCGACGAGGACCGCCCGCAGGAGACGCCCGCCTCGGTCGTCGACCTGGGCCCCGAGGACCCGGCGCTGATCGTCTTCACCTCGGGTACGACCGGCGACCCACGCGGCGTCGTCCACGCCTACCGCTACCTGTTCGGCCAGCGGGTCCAGGCCGGGCACTGGTTCGGCTCGCGGCCGGGGGACCTCGCCTGGTGCACGACCGCGACCGGCTGGTCGAAGTCGGCCCGCAACGTCTTCCTCGCGCCCTGGCTGACCGGCGCCGCCGCGGTGATCCACGACGGCCGCTTCGACCCGGCCGAGCGGCTCGACCTCGCCGAGGCGCTCGGCGTCAACGTCCTCTGCCAGGCGCCGACCGAGTACCGGATGCTGGCCCGCCGCATCGCCCTGCGCCCCCTCCCCGCCCTGCACCGCATGGTCTCCGCGGGCGAGCCGCTCGATCCGGAGACGATCGCCGCCTGGCAGGAGGCGACCGGCCTCGAGCCCGCCGACGGCTACGGCCAGACCGAGACCGGCCAGGTCACCGCCAACCTCGTCGGCGAGGCCGTCCGCCGCGGCTCGATGGGCAGGCCGCTGCCGGGGATGGAGATCCGCATCGAGGACGGCGAGCTGCAGCTGCGCCGCGCCTCCTCCCCCACCTTCTTCTCCCGTTACCTCGACGGCGAGCGCTTCGAGGGCGAGTGGTGGCCGACCGGCGACCTGGTCACCGAAGACGAGGACGGCTTCCTCTTCTTCGAGGGCCGCAACGACGACATCATCGCCTCCTCCGGTTACCGGATCGGCCCGACCGAGGTCGAGGCGGCGCTCCTCTCCCACCCCGCGGTCGCCGACGCCGCCGCGGTCGCCGCCCCCGACCCCGAGCGTGGCGCCGTCGTCCGCGCGATCGTCGTCCTCCGCGAAGGCGAACCGGGCGAGGAGCTCGCCCGCGAGCTGCGCGAACACTGCCGCGCGCAGACCGCCCCATATAAGGCGCCCCGCATCGTCGACTTCGTCGACGAGCTGCCGAAGACGAGCAGCGGCAAGGTCAGGCGCGCCCAGCTGCGCGCCGAACGCTGAGCCCGCCCCCCGACCTACACCGTCGCCGGGAAGCCCTCGTCGACGCCGACCGGCCGGCCGAGGTGGTACCCCTGGGCCATGTCGACGCCGTACTCACGGAGGAGGCACGCGGTCTCCTCGTCCTCGACGAACTCGGCGATCGTCCGCTTGCCGAGGCCGCGCGCGATCCCGACGATCGCCTGCACGGTGAAACGGTCCGCGTCGTTGCGGACCAGGTCACGGACGAAGGCGCCGTCGATCTTGATCACATCGAAGGGGAAGCGCTTCAGGTACTCGAAGGGGCCGAAGCCGACGCCGTAGTCGTCGATCGCCACCTCGCAACCGAGGTCGGTCAGCCGGTCGGCGAAGCCCGCCGCCGTCTCCAGGTCCTCGACCCGCGCCGTCTGGGTGATCTCGAAGGTGCAACGGGTGGGATCGGTGTCGCCTTCGTCGAGCCCGCGTTCGATGTATTCGAGCACCGAGATATCGGTCAGCGAGGCACCCGAGAGGTTGATGTGGAGGGAGACCGGCGCGCCGGCCCGCTCGCGCTCGCCGAGCAGCTGGAGCGCCTGGCCGACGACCCAACGATCGAGCTCCTGAACCATCCCGGTGCGCTCGGCGACGCCGATGAAGGCCGAGGCCGGCAGCAGCTCCCCCGAGTCGCCGCGCATCCGCAGGAGCAGCTCGAACCGCTCGACCGCGCCGTCGGCGAGGCTGGCGATCGGCTGCGCCGCGAGGCTGAGCCGGTTCTGGGTGATCGCGTTGCGGATCTTGGCACTGGTGGTGAGCCGGCGAGAGCCGCTCGCCGTCGCCTCGACCGGGGTCCGGAAGAGGCAGACGCGATCGCGCCCGTCGGCCTTCGCCCGGTACATCGCCTCGTCGGCGGCGGCCAGCACCGCCTCCGCGGCACTGCCCGACTCGCTGCCGAACATGGTGATCCCGACGCTGATCGTCACCCCGGCCGGCTCCGATTCGCCGACGAAGCAGTCGGCGACCTTGCCGCGCAGATCCTCGCCCAGTTGCAGCGCGCCCTCGACCTCGGCCTGTGGCATCAACACCGCGAACTCGTCGCCGGAGAGGCGGGCGACGATGTCGGTCGCGCGGACCCGCTCGCGCAGCGTGCCGGCGATGCGGCGGATCACGTTGTCGCCCTGCTGGTGGCCGAAGCGGTCGTTGACCTCCTTCAGCCCGTCGACGTCGATCACCATCACCGCGCCGCGGCCGCCGTAGCGCACCGCCAGCTTCACGTAGGCGTCGAGCCGACCGCGGAAGGCACGCCGGTTGAGCAGCGCCGTCAGCGGGTCGTGATCGGCGAGGTAGCGCAGCTCACTCTCCGTCTTCGCCGCCGCGTCGAGCGCGTCGAGGACGACCTTGCGGTCCGCGGGCGCCAACTTCTCCAGCACCCCCTCGAGGGCTTCATTCCGCTTGCCAGTGGGGTTCAAATCGTCCAATGAATGACTGAAGCTATCCCAAGCGGTCGATCGACAGCGGATGGCTAACCTCGGGCGATGGCCAACCGCCTCGCCACCGAGACCAGCCCCTACCTACTGCAGCACCGGGACAACCCGGTCGACTGGTATCCGTGGGGCGAGGAGGCGCTGGCGCGGGCCCGCGCCGAGGACATGCCGATCCTGCTCTCGGTCGGCTACTCGGCCTGCCACTGGTGCCACGTGATGGAGCGGGAGTCCTTCGAGGACGACGAGACCGCGGCCTTCATGAACGCCAACTTCGTCTGCATCAAGGTCGACCGCGAGGAGCGGCCCGACGTCGACGCGATCTACATGGAGGCGGTGCAGGCCTTCACCGGGCAGGGCGGCTGGCCGATGACGGTCTTCCTCGACCCCGCGGGCGTCCCCTTCTACGGCGGCACCTACTTCCCGCCCGACGAGAGCCGCGGCATGCCTAGCTTCCGCATGGTGATGGAGGCGGTGCTGGAGGCTTTTCGCGGACAGCGCGAGGAGATCCGCGCGCGGGCGGCGACGATGGTGGGGAGACTCGAGGCGCTGGCCAAGATTGCCCCAGGTGGGGTCCCCGATCCGGAGCAGCTCGACGCCGCCGTGGCGACCCTGCTGGACCGCGCCGACCCGGCCAACGGCGGCTTCGGCGGCGCGCCGAAGTTCCCGCCCGCCTCCTCGCTGGAGCTGCTGATGTCCCGGGGCACGGGCCTCGACCACGTCGAGCGCACCCTCGACGCGATGCTGGCCGGCGGCATCTACGACCAGCTCGGCGGCGGCTTCGCCCGCTACGCCGTCGATTCCGCCTGGCTCGTCCCCCACTTCGAGAAGATGCTCTACGACAACGGGCTGCTGGCCCGCGCCTACCTGCACGGTTGGCAGGTGCTGGGACACGAGCGCTACCGGCGCGTCTGCGAGGAGACGCTCGACTGGCTGCTGCGCGAGATGCGCGGCACGGAGGGCGGCTTCTACTCGGCGCTCGACGCCGACTCCGAGGGCGAGGAGGGCAGGTTCTACGTCTGGACGCCGGACGAGATCCAAGAGGTGTTGGAAAAACTTCCGTCGACAGACCCCCTTCCGAGCTTCCCCGCCATATATGGCGGGGAAGCTCGGAAGCACCCCGGCTCTGGCGAGATCCTCGACTACTACGGCGTCACCGAGGCGGGCAACTTCGAGGGCAAGAACATCCTCCACCTGGCGAACGGCGCCGCGACACCGGCGCCGGAGGGGCTCGACGCGGCCCGCGCCGCACTGCTCGCCGCCCGCGCCGACCGCGTCCGGCCCGGCCTCGACGACAAGCGCCTCTGCTCCTGGAACGCGCTGGCGATCGCGGCGCTCGCCGAGGCGGGCGCCACACTCGGCCGCGACGACTACCTGGAGGCGGCGGGCGCCTGCGCCGACTTCATCCTCGGCACCATGCGCGACGAAGACGGCCGGCTCCTGCGCACCTACAAGGACGGCCGCGCCCACCTGAACGCCTACCTCGAGGACCACGCCTTCCTGGTCGAAGCGCTCCTCGTCCTCTACGAAGCGACCTTCGACCCACGCTGGTTCGCCGCCGCCCGCGATCTCGCCGAGACGATGATCGAGCGCTTCGGCGACGACGAGCGCGGCGGCTTCTTCTCCACCTCGGTCGACCACGAGGAGCTGATCGCCCGCCGCAAGGAGGTCGGTGACCACCCGATCCCGGCCGGCCAGAGCGCCGCCGCGCTCGGCCTCCTGCGCCTCGCCGCACTGAGCGGCGAAGAGCGCTTCGCCGAGTGGGGCCGCGGCGTCCTCGCCCTCTTCGGCGAGCCCGCCGTCACCCATCCCGACTCCTTCGCCCACTTCCTGCGGGCGCTCGACTTCGACCTTGCAGCGACCCGCGAGGTGGCCCTGGTCGGGGGAGATCTGGGCGCCCTGCTGGCGGTCGTCAGGTCCACCTTCCGCCCCAACCTCGTCCTCGCCGCCGGCCCGGCGGGCGCGACCGAACCTCCCCTCCTCGACGCCCGCACCGAGATCGGCGGCGAGCCCGCCGCCTACGTCTGCGAAGGCTTCACCTGCAACCTGCCGGTGACCGACCCGGATGCCCTAGAGCGCGAACTCGCGGACCTCGTCTAGGACCACCCTGCCGCCTACCTCGGCCCGACCCTCGTCCAGGTAGCGGGCGTCGAGCCGCGAGCCGCGGCCCTGGAGGATCTCGATGTCGCGCTCCAGCGCCGCGGCGAGGACGATCGCCGCCGAGCCGGTCGCGTCGTCCTCGTCGATCCCTTGTTCGCGCGGGAAGCAGCGCGAGCGCACCGTCCCCTCGGCCTCGTCGATCCAGGCCCAGATGCAGGCGACCCCCTCGCCCTCCGGCGGTCCCGGCGCCTCTTCGACGGCGAGCGCATCATCGAGCTGGAAGAGCTCCCAGGGCGGCCCCCACTCGGGCCGGGCGGCGACGAAGGTGAGCCCGCCCTCGACCCTCACCGCCACCTCTCCCGCGGGCGGGCGCAGCGCGCTCACGGGCTCGCGCTCCTTGCCGAGCAGCCAGGCGGCGCCGACGCTCGGGTGCCCGGCGAAGGGCAGCTCGACCGTCGGCGTGTAGATGCGTATCCGGCCACTCGCCGCGTCGTCGACGAAGACCGTCTCGGCGAAGCCGAGCTCGGCGGCGACCTCCTGCCGGCGCTCCTCCGGCACCTCGGCGCCCTCGAGGAAGACGCCGAGCTCGTTGCCGTGACTCCAGCGCGAGTCGCAGAAGACGCGCAGGACGTGGAGCTCCGCCATCGTCAGCGCCCCACCGTCACAGGATCGGCAGGAAGTTCTCGATCTCGAACGGGGTCACCCGGACGCGGTACTCGTCCCATTCCTGCCGCTTGATCTCGACGAAGCGGCGAAAGGTGTGCTCGCCCAGCGTGCGCAGCACCAGCTCCGAGTCGGCAGCGACCTCGATCGCCTCGCCGAGCGTCGCCGGCAGCTGCTCGATCCCCTGGTGCGCCAGCTCCTCCTGGGAGAGGTGGTAGAGGTTCTGCTCCATCGGCTCGGGCAGCTCGTAGCCTTTCTCGACCCCTTCGAGGCCCGCCTGGAGCATCCCGGCGAAGCAGAGGTAGGGATTCGCGGCCGGGTCGGGGCAGCGGAGCTCGGCCCGCGTCGCCGACTCCTTGCCGGGGTGGTAGAGCGGCACCCGGATCAGCGCCGAGCGGTTGCGGCGCGACCAGGCGAGGTAGACCGGCGCCTCGAAGCCCGGCACCAGCCTCTTATAGGAGTTGACCCACTGGGCGAAGAGCGGCGAGATCTCCCGCGCGTGCTTCAGCTGACCGGCGATGAACGACTTCGCCACCGGCGAGAGGTAGTAGGGATCGTCCTCGTCGTAGAAGGCGTTCTTGCCGTCCTTGGCGAGGCTCTGGTGGACGTGCATGCCCGAGCCGTTCTCGCCGAACAGCGGCTTCGGCATGAAGGTCGCGTGATAGCCGTACTTCATCGCGTACTCCTTGACCACGATGCGGTAGGTCATGCAGTCGTCGGCCATCTCGAGCGCGTTCTTGTAGCGCATGTCGACCTCGTGCTGGGAAGGGCCGACCTCGTGGTGGGTGTACTCGACGTGGATGCCGAGCTTCTCGAGGGCGAGGACCGTCTCGCGCCGCAGGTCGGAGCCTGCGTCGAGGGTGGTCAGGTCGAAGTAGCCGCCCTCGTCGAGGACCTCGGGGACGCCCGACTCCGGTTTCGCCGAGCGGAAGTAGAAGTACTCGAGCTCGGGGCCGATGTTGTAGGCGTCGAAACCCATCTCCTCGGCCCGTTTCAGCGCCCGGCGCATGATCCAGCGCGGGTCGCCCTCGTAGGGCCCGCCGCCCGGCACGCGGATGTCGCAGAACATGCGCGCCACCGAGTCTTCCTCCTCCGGTCGCCAGGGCAGCATCGCGAAGGTGCTCGGGTCCGGCACCGCCAGCATGTCGGACTCCTCGATCGGGTTGAAGCCGGTGATCGAGGAGCCGTCGAAGCCCATCCCGCCTTCGAAGGCGTCGTCGAGCTCGGAGGCGTTGACCGAGAAGCTCTTCAGCTGCCCGAGGACGTCCGTGAACCAGAGGCGGACGAAGCGGACGTCGCGATCTTTGACCAGCTTGATGACATCCTCGGCGGTCTGCGGTCGGTCTGCCATTGGTTTCGTTGCCTCCTTGGCTCTGGGCGCTGTAGGCGGGCAACGATAGGCGAATGAACCGAAGAGGTGCAGAACGACGTAATCCGGGTACAGAGGGCGCGTTTCGACGCAGTTGAAAGCTCCCTCCGATGTCGGTATAACTTACGACACGTAAGTAAGCAGCTCAAAGTAAAGTAAAGGCCACGTGAAGGCTCTGTAAAGCGAATTTCCCACCAGGACACGATTCGCCCCAAGGGCAGAGACGAGAAGCAAGTTGACGGTAAAAACGGCAGTAAGCAGATTCCAGATCCACGATGAGCTGACGGCGCCCGACGAGAGCGCCCCGCTGATCAAGTCCATCCAGGCGGCCGGCGGCGCGGTCACCAAGTTCGTCGGCGTGCTGGCCGGCGCCCCTGCCGTCCTCCGGGCCTACACCCGTATGCGCTCCGAGCTGCGCGGCGGCGTCCTCCCCCAGGCGACCCGCGAGCGGATCGCCCTGGCCGTCGCCGAGCACCGCGAGGACAACTACAGCATCGCCCAGCACGCCAAGTCGGCGCGCCGCGCCGGGCTCGGCCTCGACGAGGTCTCCCGCGCCCGCTCCTTCACCTCGGCCGATCCGAAGGAGGCGGCGCTCCTCCTCTACCTGAAGGAGGCGCTCGACGCCGAAGGCCCGCCGCCCCTCCACCTCCACGAGGAGGCACGGGAGATCGGCTGGACCGACGAGGAGATCCTCGAGGCGGTCGGGCACCTGGCGCTCAACGAGTTCCAGAGCCTGATCGCGAGCGCCGCGGCGCTACCTCAGGACCAGGCCACGCCGCGGGTCCTCCCCTCGGCCGCCTAGAGCGTTCTCGGCACTGCATGGCGAGGGCCCGGCGCTGCGGCGTCGGGCCCTTCGTCGTTCAGGGGCGCCCGCTGCCCGCCGCGGCGGGTTCGTCCCCGCCCGCCTTCTTCGGGGCGGCGATCCGCAGCGAGAACCGCCTGCTCGCGGGGCTGCCGCCGGCGAGGACGGCTTCGACGCGGACGGCGAGGCGACGCCGGTGCAGCAGCTTCGCGCGGGCCGCCGCGGGCAAGGGGACCGAGAAGGCCTGACTGCCGTCGGTGGCGAGCGAGAAGGATCGCCTCCCGGTCTTCCCCCCGGCGCGGACGGCCAACCGGCCCGCGCAGCTCGAGCCGGCGTCGCCGTCGAGGCAGGCGACCCTGACCTTCACCCGGCGTCCCGCCTTCGCCGCCTTGGCGCTCATGAGTTCGACCGAGAGAGGCGCGGGGGCGATCCTGCCGATGATCCCGGAGACGTAGTAGCCGCCTCCGCCGCAGGCCGCGTCGCCCGTCTGACAGGGCGGTTCGGCCGACGACGTGTACCAGACTTCCCCTTCCGGCCCGACCGCCAGATCTTCGGGCCAGGTGTGGTTCGGCAGGCTGATCCGCGAGAGGTGCCCGTCGGGGTCGAGTCGCCCGATCGCACCCGCTTCGGCGGAGAACCAGATCCTGCCGTCGGGGCCGGCGACGAGCGGGCCGGCGCCGGCAGTTTCCTTTTCGCCCCCGATGCGGAAGCCAGAGAGCGCGCCCGCCGTCGTCATCCGGGCGATCACCGACCCCGCTTCGTCCTCGGTGAACCAGAGGGCGCCGTCGGGGCCGGACACGATGTACTCGGGGTCCGCGTAGGGACCGAGCCGCGGGAACTCTTCGATCCGGCCACCCGGGGTGATGTAGCCGACGCGGTCCGCTTCGGCCGCCGTGAACCAGATGTTCCCGTCCGACCCGACCGCCAGCCGGGTCGGATAGCCGCCGCCCCCGGGAAGGACGAATTCGCTCAGTTCGCCGCTCGGGGTCAGCCGCGCGATCAGCTGTTCGGTGGCGGACTGCTTGCCTTCTTCGTCGTAGATGCGGCGGGTCGCGGCGAACCAGGCGTCGCCTTCGGGGCCGGCGACGATCGAGTCCTGATCGCCGACCGAGTAGATCGCGCCGGCTTCCGTTTCTTCTTCTTCGGGGAGGAGGAACGATTCGACCGCACCGCTCGGCGCGACCCGCCCGATCCTTCTGAAGCCGGTGAACCAGATCGACCCGTCGGGTGCCACGGCGATGTCGCCGGAGATGGCCTTGGGCGCGACCTGGGTGATCGCGCCGGCCCGGTTCATCCGCACGAGCCTGCCAGGGTGGCGGGGTGCTTCTCCGGGTTCGACAGCTTCTTCGATCGTCTCGCCGAACCAGACGTTGCCCGCCTGGTCGATCGCCAAGGGCCCGGAGCCCCCGGTGGGCAGCGTTCGCGGCATCCGATAGAGGCTGACGGTGTCGCGCGAGGCGGCCGCCTTCTGGGAGAAGGCCGAGCTCGGCGCAGGTGACGATTCAGCCGCCGCCGAACCGGTGCCGAGCGCCCCGCAGGCGAGGATGGCGGCGACGAGGAGGCCCGCGCCGATGCGAGAGCGCTTCACTCCCCCGCCCCCGCGCCGACGCCTAGTTTTCCTCGACCAGGGTGGCCGTGTAGAGCAGGCGCGCGGTCGTGTACTTGCAGCCGTAGGTGGCGCGCTGACCGACCGTTTCCTGCGTGGTGCCCTGGCGGATGTCGGTCGAGTTGGTGCAGGCGCCCGGCTCGCGGCTGGCGCGCCAGACGTTGTTGGCGGAGAGGCCCTGGGAGAAGATCGGCGCCCAGGTCGGCACGGTGATGCCGATGATGTCGCCCTTTTCGACCTTCAGTGAGGAGCCGAATTTGACCGTCTGGCCGAGGTAAGGGGTCAGCACCTTGATCGAGCCCTGTCGACGCAGGTTGTAGCGGGGCGGGTTGGTGCCGGGGATCCGCCGCAGGATCGCGAGGCGCGCCTCCGGCGGCGTGCCGAAGAAGCCGTTGAAGAAGGTGCGCTGGCTGTTGGTCGGCTGGGCGAGGGTTAGCGTCCAGGACTTGATCGTGCCGTCGGTCTGGACCAGGAACGGGTTCTGCGCCTGCCCGTTGGAGACCTGAAAGCCGGTGACGCTGCCGACCGCCTGGCAGGGCAGGTCAGGGCAGGACGGATCGGGCGTCGAGGAGGTCCCGCCCAGGGTCACGGTCGTGTTCGCGACCTTGGCCGCGCCGGCGAGCGCGGCGACCGCGAACAGGACGACGAGGGCGCCCGCAAGGGCGATGCCGATCCGGCGAGTCCTCCGCGCAGGCGCGGCGAAGGCACGGTGGGAAGTCCTCGACATCGGTACGGCTCCTCTCTGGAAAAGCGGCTGAGCAGGGAACTTTAACCCGAGGAGCGGGCAAAGGATGCGGCCGTGCGCAGGCGGGGCGCCGAATCAGGTGCTGGATTCGAGCGCTACCGCGTAGCGGATCCGGCCGACACCTTCGAATTCGAGCGCTTCCGCGGCGGCGGCGGTGAGATCCCAGGCACGGCCTTTGACGTAGGGCCCGCGATCGATCACCGGCGCGACGATCGAGTGCCCGTGCCAGACGAACTTGACCGCGGTGCCGCAGGGAAGTGTCTTGTTGGCGACGCCGATCGTGGACGGGGCGAGGACCTCGCCGCAGGCGGTGGAGCGGCCCCACATGCCTTTGCCGCCGTACCAGCTGGCGCCGGCGAGACGGAACGAGGAGAAGGAAAGACCGGATTCGCCGGTCACCGTCGTGCCTTCGGTGCTCGCGACCGGGACGGCGCTGGCGGCACCACCGGTCGCCGCCTGGGCGCCGGGCGCGGCGGCAAGGGCGAGCACGGCGAATGCCGCGATCGCCGATCCGGCGCGCAGCCAGGATGGCATCGAAAGCTTGGTTGTCCGCGCAGGGCGGTCGGGGGCGTCGTCCATGTCTCTTTCCGAACGCTTGCGGGGTTAGCTGACGGGCTCGCGCTGAAAGAGCTGCGCTACGCCGGTCGACACCGGCGACTCGCCCCAACCAATCGGGTCCCCCGCTCCTCGCGATATGTAGGCGAAGATTCAGCGGAAGTTGGCGGCAGATTAGCAAACGCTAAGACGGAAATCCCGATTCCGCCCGAGCCCCGCCGCCGATGGGCCGAAAACCTGCCTATTTGCCGGGTTTTCGGCCCATCGGCGGGGTCGGCCGGCAAAGGCGTGACATGGGAAGGCCCCGCCGAGGCGGGGCCTTCCGACAGCGAGCCTGTAAGCCGGATCCTGTCGCGAGCGGACATCTATCTCGTCGGGCCGGAGCCCTGACGGGGCGCCGAGGCGCCCTGCGACCTACCTGGACCTCGCCGAGCCGGGTCGACGGTCCTGCTTGGCCTTGCACCGGGCGGGGTTTGCCTGGCCGCCGTGTCGCCACGACGCCGGTGCGCTCTTACCGCACCTTTTCACCTTTGCCTGTACGCGGCTCACGTGTGGCCGCGCCATCGGCCGTGTGTTTCTGTGGCACTTTCCCGCGGCTTTCGCCGGGTGGGCGTTACCCACCGCCCTGCTCTGTGGTGTCCGGACTTTCCTCGAGGCGGATTTCTCCCCGCCCCGCATCCGCTCGGCTCGCTCTAGGGATGTTAAAGCGCGGTCGGCCCGCTGCAAACCGGCGCAATTCGGCGTCCTCGGTCGGGCGTCTTGCTCACGCAATTCCATTGCGCTCGCTTCGCCACCCTCCCTGCGTCCACCGCCTTGCTTGGTTTTCGCGGGCTGCGCACTTCGCCCGGAACAGGGCAGGCGGATCAGACCTTGCGAAAGACCCCGACCACCTTGCCGAGCACCCTCGCTTCCGTGGTGATGATCGGGTCCATTTCCTCGTTCTCGGGCTGGAGGCGGATGTGATCGGGCTCGCGGTAGTAGCGCTTGACGGTCGCCTCCTCGCCGATCAGGGCGACGACGATCTCGCCGTCGGCGGCGTCGTCGGCGGGGCGCACGATCACATAGTCGGAGTCGAGGATGCCGGCGTTCTTCATCGATTCGCCGCGGATCTGGAGGATGTAATCGCCGTCCTCGCCGCCGATCACGTCGGGGACTTCGAGGTATTCCTCGATGTTCTCTTCGGCCAGGATCGGCGCGCCCGCGGCGACCGAGCCGACCAGCGGGATCCCGTTGGTCGGCTTGACCACGCTGACCGCCTTGTCGAAGAGCAGTTCGATCGCCCGCGGCTTCGACGGATCGCGCCTCAGCAACCCGACCTTCTCCAGGTTGGCCAGGTGTGCGTGCACCGTCGAGGAGGAGTGCAGACCGACGGCTTTGCCGATCTCCCGCACGGTCGGCGGGTAACCGGTCTTGGCCGCGTACTTGCGGATGAAGTCGAAGATCTCCTTCTGCCGCTTGGTCAGGTCAAGGTCAACCATCGTGGGCTCCGTTTTCCTCCAGTCGCCGGATCTGCGAACGGCCGCGCACAGCCGAACACCTGTTCGCAGAGTACCCCTTCCAGCGGACGCCCGCCGCGCAGAACGGCCCTCGGGCGCCGAATCCCTAGAATCCCCGGTCCACCGGCGGCTGTGGCGGAACTGGTAGACGCGCAAGGTTGAGGGCCTTGTGGGTGGAAACACCCGTGATGGTTCGACTCCATTCAGCCGCATGGGAGACGGCTCTGCATCTCTTTTGCAGGGCCGTTTCTGTGTTGTAGGGATGGTCGCCGGCCGGGTCGGTGGGACGCGGCCTGCCAGGCGTCTTCGACGGCAGGAGCAGGGAGAGGAAGGCGGCGGCGAGGACGCAGGCGGTCGAGGCCCAGAGGCAGGCTTCGAGCCCGCCCAGCTCATACAGCAGCCCCGACAGCACCGTCCCGGCGAGCCGCCCGCCGGCGTTCGCCATGTAGTAGAAGCCGACGTTCATCGTCGCCCTGTCGTTCTCGGAGTAGGCGAGGATCAGGTAGGAGTGGGCCGCCGAGTTGGCGGCGAAGACGACGCCGAAGGCGATCAGCCCGGCGACGACCACGACGGTCGGGTCGACGCCGGCCGTCAGGGCGATCGCGATCGCCGCCGGGAAGACGGCGAGGACGAAGGCGAGCCAGGTCGCCGTCCGGCCCTCCGGCTCGCTCCCGCCGTCCCGGCCCCGGATGAAGCGCGGTGCCAACGCCTGCACACCGCCGTAGCCGATCACCCAGATCGCGAGGAAGCCGCCGGTGGCGATGAAGCTCCAGCCGAGCACCGTCTCCAGGTAGACCGGCAGGCCGACCACGAACCAGACGTCGCGGCTCGCGAAGAGGAAGATCCGCGCCGCCGCGAGGACGTTGACGGCCCGGTTGTTGGAGAACATCTGCCTGAACTTCGCCTTCGCGTCGGGCCTACCGAGGTGGCCGTGCATCCGGGTGGAGACCACGATCAGGGTCGTGAGGACCGACCCGGCGAGGATCAGCATCGAGGTCTGGAAGCCGATCACCGTCAGCATCGCCGCACCGAGGAAGAATCCGACTCCCTTCAGGGCGTTCTTGGAGCCGGTGAGGGCCGCGACCCAGCGGTAGAGGGAGCCTTCGTCGCCTGCCGGGACGACCAGCTTGACCGCGCTCTTGGAGCTCATCTTGGTCAGGTCCTTGGCGATCCCCGAGAACGCCTGCGACGCCATCACGTAGGGCACGACGAGCCATGCCTCGGGCGCCAGACCGACCATCGCGGTCGCGAAGACCTGGGTCCCCAGACCCATGAAGAGCGTCGTCCGCAGCCCGAACCGGGCCGCCAGCCAACCGCCGACGAGGTTGGTGACGATGCCGAAGATCTCGTAGAAGACGAAGAGCGAGGCGACCGCGAACGCGGAGTAGCCGAGTTCGTAGAAGTAGAAGAGGACGAGCATCCGGGTCGCCCCGTCGGCGAGCGTCTCCACCCAGTAGGCGGCGGTGACCAGGACGTAGTTGCGCAGGTCTTCGCTGCGCGGGGCGGGTGCCGTCGCGCTCGCCGCCATCAGGCTGCCTCCGACCCGCCTCGCGCCGCCGCCGCGGCCAGCTCGACCAGCCGGTTCGCGTAGCCCCACTCGTTGTCGTACCAGGCGAGCACCTTCACCTGGGTCCCGTCGACGACGGCGGTCGAGGGCGCATCGACGATCCCCGAGCGCGAGTCGTCTCGGTAGTCGACCGAGACCAACGGCCGGGTCTCGTAGCCGAGGATGCCGGCGAGCTCACCCTCCGCCGCCGCGGCCAGGAGACCGTTCACCTCCTCCACCGAGGTCTCCCGCGCGACCTCGAAGACGCAGTCGGTCAGCGAGGCGTTCAGCATCGGCACCCGCACCGCGAGGCCGTCGAGCTTGCCCAGAAGCTCAGGGAAGATCAGGCCGATCGCCGTCGCCGAGCCGGTCGAGGTCGGGATCAGAGAGAGGCTCGCCGCCCGCGCCCGCCGCAGGTCCTTGTGGGGGGCATCGACGACGACCTGGGTGTTGGTCATGTCGTGGAGCGTCGTGATCTGACCGTGGCGGATGCCGATTCCTTCATGGATCACCTTGACCACCGGCGCGAGGCAGTTGGTGGTGCAGGAGGCGGCGGTGAGCACGTCGTGGGCGGCGAGCGCCTCGGGGGCGTCGTTGACGCCGACGACCACGTTCAGCGCGCCCTCCTCCCTGACCGGCGCGGCGACCACAATCTTGCGCACCCTCTGCTCGAAGTAGGGCGCCAGCGAGTCCATCGTGCGGTGCCTCCCGGTGCACTCGAGCACCAGGTCGGTGCCCGACCAGTCACCCTCGGCCGGCGTCGAGGCATCGGTGTACGGGATCTCCCGGCCGTCGATGCAGAGAGCATCGGCGGCGGCCTCGACCTCGACCGGCCAACGGCCGTGGACGGAGTCGAAGACCAGGAGGTGCGCTCCTGCGTCGGCGTCGCCCGCGACCTCGTTGACCTGGACGAGGTCGAGATCCTCGCGTCCCCAGGCGGCCCGCAGCGCGAGTCTCCCCATCCGCCCGAAGCCGTTGATCGCGACGCGGGTCATGACGAGGGCCATGCTAAGCATTGACAACTATGAAATCAATAGATATATGTAAATAGATGAGCGTCGATCTGGAGTTGGTCCCCAAGACCAAGAGGCCGCCCGGTGAGCCCTGCTGCGAGCCGGTCGTCTATCCCGATGTGGAGCGCGAGCAGGCACAGCGCATGGCGGCGATCGCCAAGGCACTCGGCGATCCCGTCCGGCTGCAACTGGTCGACGTGCTGAGGAAGCACGCCGGGAAGGTCTGCGTCTGCGAGCTGGTGCCGCTCTTCGATCTCTCCCAGCCGACCGTCTCCCACCACCTGAAGAAGCTGCGCGACGCGGGTCTCGTCGGCTCCGAGCGCCAAGGGCTCTGGGCCTACTACTACGTGATCCCCGACGCATTGGAGGAGCTGTCCGCGTGGTCCTCCACAACATCGGCGATGGCAAGGGTTCTGTAAGTACACTCACGACCACCGAAGCGCGGCGGGGAGCCAGATCCCGGCAAGGGGGAGACGATGAGAGCAGACGAGGCCATGACGAAGCGCCCCGCCCGCCACCGGCGTGGCCTGGCGCTGCTCGCCGCGCTGGCGCTCTTCGCCTCGCTCGCCGTCGCCGCCGCCGGATCGTCGGCGGCCGCCCCCAACCCGAAGGCGACCGCCTCGGTGATCGGCGGCCACAACGCGACGATCGCCCAGTACCCCTCGCTCGCCTACATCGAAGGCCTGCAGGCGACCGAGGGCTATGCCTGCACCGGCACCGTCGTCGCGCCGCGCGTCATCCTCACCGCCGGGCACTGCGTCGAGGACATCGAATCGAGCTCGATCGTCCAGCCCGCCGACATCGCGGTGGTCACCGGGATCTCCAACCTGAAGAAGATCGAGCCGACCGACGTCAGCCAGGTCAGCGAGGTGCTCGCCTATCCTTCATTCAAGCCCAGCAAGCTGCACGGCGACGCCGGATTGCTGATCCTCGCCGAACCGGTGAGCGCACCGCCGATCGCGCTCGCCACCGGCGCCGACGCCGCCCTCTACGAACCGGGCGACGAGCTGACGATCGCCGGCTGGGGCATCGACGAAGAGGCCACCGAACACGCTCCCGATCAACTGCAGGCGGCGACCGCGCCGGTCGAGGAAGTGTCGCGCTGTCGGCGGGGCACGCGCGTCTTCTACCCCTTCTTCCAGCCGAAGACCCAGGTCTGCACGCTCGACGCACCGGAATTCAAGGTGACCTCCTGCCACGGGGACTCCGGCGGCCCGGCGATCGCCACCCGCGGCGACGGCACCCCGGTCGAGGTCGGCGTCACCAGCCTCGGCAACGGCACCTGCAATCCCGCCAGCCCGGCCCTCTTCACCCGCACCGACAAGATCTCCGCCTGGGTGCAGAGCTGGATCGACGCGACCGAAAACGGTGGGCCGACGCCGCGGATCGTGATCCCCAAGTCCCACATCCCCTTCCTGACCACCGAACGCGCCGAAGAACTGAGCGAGATCGTGCTCGAAGAAGCACTCGGCCCGCGCTTCGCCCACGCCCAGGAACCGACGATCAAGTGCTCGCGCCTGGCCAAGGCCCGCGTCAAGTGCGGCCTCACCTGGTTCCAGGGGCCGGACGACTACTACGGCACCACCACCGCCTTCTTCGCGATCCGCAAGAACATCGTGCTCGCGGGCGTCCACTACACGATCAACTGGGTGGACGACCACTGCTACTTCCACACCGATCACCCGCAGTCATGCCGGGTGCAGACCAAACACGGCTGAACCGGCGCGTCTGGGTCCTCTAGCCCCGCCGCGGCGGCAGCCAGACGAAGCGCCGCGCGGCGATCGTCGCCCCCACCACCGCCCAGGCGAGCAGGACCGCGAAGTCGAGCAGGACCGGGCCGACCGGCACGGCGCCGACGTAGGCGCGGTGGACGAGGTCGGCGACGTGCTCGACCGGGAAGATCTTGGCGATCGTCGCGAGCCAGGTCGGCAGTTCGGAGAGCGGGATCCAGATCCCCGAGATGAAGAAGAGCGGGAACATGATCAGCTGGATCATCGGCTGCGCCGCGTCGGCCGAGTCGGCGAAGGTGCTGAGCGCGTAGCCGAGTCCGCAGAACGCGACCGCGCCGCCGAGCACGCCGAGCACCAGGGCCGGCAGGCCCTTGGCCGGGAAGTGGACGCCGAAGGCGATCGCGCCGACCGCCAGCAGAAGGATCACGGTCCCGATCGCCATCAGCACCACGGTCAGGGACTGGCTGACGATCAGCGCCCAGGCCGGCATCGGCGTCGCCCGGCGTCGCTTCAGGATGCCGAGCTCCCGCTGCTGGACCACCGAGGCGACCAGCATCGCCAGCGTGGTCAGGGTGAGCGAGAAGACGATGACGCTCGGCACGAAGAACTGGCGGTAGTCGATCGTCACCCCGCTGACCGTCGTTTCGCCGCCGTGGAAGACCCCGGCCAGCAGCGCCAGCAGGATCAGCGGGATGATCAGGGTGAACATCCGCGCCCGCCGGTTGCGCAGGTAGGCGCGCAGCTGGAAGCGGGTGACGTGCAGGACCAGGTCCATCTCAGGCCACCCCCTCGCTCGCGACGCCCGCCGCTTCCGCGGTGAGGCGCAGGTAGACGTCCTCGAGCGTGGGCCGGTGGACCTCGAGCTCACCGATCTCGATCCCCCGCCCCTCCGCCCAGGAGCCGAGCCGGCCGAGATCGGCCAGCGGCGCGGCGCTGTGCAGTTCGATCCGGCCGTCGCGGCGGTCCGGCCGGGCCAGCGCCCGCAGGTCCTCGGGCAGCTCCCCCACCCCGATGCCGGCGGGCAGCGCGAAGACGATCTCCGAGGCGGCGGTGTCGCGGTGGCCGATCGTCGCCGGCGTCCCCTCGTCGATGATCCGCCCGGCGGCGATCACCGCGATCCGGTCGGCGAGCCGCTCGGCCTCCTCCATGTAGTGGGTGGTGAGGAAGATCGTCTTGCCCAACTCGCGCAGGCCGTCGAGCATCTTCCAGGCGTCGCGGCGCGCCGCCGGGTCGAAGCCGGTGGTCGGCTCGTCGAGGAAGATCAGCTCGGGGTCGCCGATCAACGCCAGCGCCACGTCGAGCCGCCGCCGCTGGCCGCCGGAGAGCTGCGCGGCGATCTTCGCCGCCGACTCGTCGTCGAGGCCGACCAGGTCGAGCGTCTCCCCCACCCCGCGCGGCGCCCGGTAGAGCCCTGCGTACAGTTCCATCACCTCGCGCACGGTCAGCTCCTGCTCGCCGGGTGACTCCTGCATCACGATCCCGACCCGCTGGCGCCAGTCGGAGCCCGCGTGGGCCGGGTCGACGCCGAGCACCTCGACCTCCCCAGCGTCGCGCTCGCCGAACCCCTCGAGGATCTCGATCGTCGTCGTCTTGCCGGCTCCGTTCGGCCCGAGGAAGGCGAAGATCTCGCCGTGGCCGACCTCGAGGTCGACGCCTGCGACCGCTTCGACGTCGCCGAAGGAGCGCCGCAGCCCGCTGACCCGTATCGCCGTGTCCGTCACAGCCGCCCGACTACCCGCCACCGGCTATCCGGTACCCAGGGCGCGGTCGATGAACGGGCCGAGCAGGTCGGCGACCGAGACGGCGGTCGAGTCGGGCGCCTCCGAGGGGTTGGTGATGTAGGAGATCGCGAGCCGGACGAGGGCCTCGGAGAGCAGCGCGACGTCGTCCTTCGGCGCCTGCGGCCAGCCCTCCTCGATCACCGTCGAGAGGCGCCCCGTCGCCCAGGCGACCACCGGCAGCCCCTGCGTGGTGACGAAGGGGAGCATGCCGCCGGAGCCATCGTCGCTCAGCAGCATGCGGATCAGCTGGTCGTCTCCGGCGGTGCGGAGGAAGAGCTCGAGCGCGGCGAGGACGGCGGCCCGGGGGTCGTCTGTGTTGGCGCGAATCGCGTCCTCGACCGAGCCGAGGAAGCGTTCGCCTTCGTGGATCGTCAGCGCCACCGCGAAGTCCGAGCGGTTGCCGAACTCCTTGTAGAGCGTCTGCCGGCTGACCCCGGCCGCGGCGGCGATGTCGGACATCGTCACCTCCGCCCAGGGTCGTCTTTCGAGGTGGTCGCGGGCGGCGTCGAAGAGGGTCTGGCGGAGCAGCTCGCGGGCGGCCTCGGGGTAGGGGGTGCGGCTTGCCATCCCCTCTATCGTCGCAGTGCGGGCGGTCAGGCGCCCTCCTCCGCCGGCTCGAAGTCGACCTTGTCGCGGACGCCGCAGTCGGGGCAGGCCCAGTCGTCGGGGACCGCGCTCCACGGCGTCCCCGCCGGGAAGCCCTCGCGCGGGTGGCCCGCCGCCTCGTCGTAGACGTAGCCGCAGCCGGGGCAGCGCCAGGCGCTCACGAGGCGACCGCCTCGCCGGCCGCCGCCCCGTAGCGGGCGAGGATCTTCTCCCGCTTGCGCGGCTGGATGTTGGCCCGCGTCACGTCGCCTTCGAAGTGGTCGACCAGGCGCTGGTCCATCACCCGCCGCCAGATCGGCGGGAACCAGGCGAGGACGATCATCCCGGCGTATCCGGTCGGCAGCTGCGGCGCTTCGTCGACGTGGCGCAGGGCCTGGTAGCGACGGGTCGGGTTGGCGTGGTGGTCGGAGTGGCGCTGCAGGTGGTAGAGCAGCACGTTGGAGGCGACGTTGTTGCTGTTCCAGCTGTGCTCGGGGAGGCAGCGCTGGTAGCGCCCGTCCTCCTTGCGCCCGCGCAGCAGGCCGTAGTGCTCGAGGTAGTTGACGACCTCGAGCAGCGAGAAGCCGATCACCGCCTGCAGGACGAGGTAGGGCAGGACGATCGGGCCGAAGGCGACGGCGAGCGCGGCGAAGAGGACGACGGTCATCGCCCAGGCGCCGAGGATGTCGTTGCGCAGGCTCCAGTGCGACTTTTCGAGCCGGTCGAGGCGGGCGGCCTCGAGATCCCAGGCCGAGCGCAGGCTGCCGGAGACGGTGCGCGGCAGGAATTCCCAGAAGCTCTCGCCGAAGCGCGAGCTGGCCGGGTCCTCCGGGGTGGCGACGCGGACGTGGTGGCCGCGGTTGTGCTCGATGAAGAAGTGCCCGTAGCCGGTCTGGGCGAGGGCGACGCGGCTCAGCCACTTCTCCATGTCGTCGCGCTTGTGGCCGAGCTCGTGGGCGGTGTTGATCGCGATCCCGCCGACCACGCCCATGGTCAGCGCGAGGCCGATGCTTTCGACGACGCTGAGGCCGCCGTCGCCCCACTTCCAACAGGCGAAGATGAGCCCCGCGTACTGGATCGGGATGAAGAGGTAAGTGCACCAGCGGTAGTAGCGATCCTGCTCGAGCCACTTGAGGACCGAGTCGGGCGGGTTGGTGGCGTCGACGCCGATCGTCAGGTCGAGCACCGGGAAGACGCCGAAGACGAGGACCGGGCCGATGAACCAGAAGCCGCCGAAGCCGGTCGCTTCGACCGCGCCCCAGGCGATGAACGGCGCCAGCGGGATGAGGATGCCGAGCAACCAGGCGTAGCGCTTGCCGTCGCTCCAGGCAGCCGGATTCAGCTCGACGTCGTCATGGTGGTGATGGTGATGCGCGTGCTCAACATGCGCCTCCACGTTTCTCCTCCTTGTCAAACGCAAGTTCGAAGTCTGCGTGCTTGACAAAGTTACCAGTTTTGTCAAGGACGATTACATGGAGGATACATTTGATCCCAAGCCACGCCGTGCTTCCGAGCTTTGCCGCCATATATGGCGGCAAAGCTCGGAAGCACGCAGGGTCATCCGCAGCCTCCGGAGAGCCGGCGCCCGGGGCAAGGGACGCGGCCGTCCCGGCCACGACCCTCGCAGGGTGTGGCCGTGGCCGGGACGGCCGAGGGTTCGGGGAGAGGGCGTGGGGGATCGGCGTGCTCCGGGGAGAGAGGCGCTTGTTCCTCCACGAAGGCCTGGGATCTGTGAGGAAGACCCTGGTAAGTCCACGGTTCCGTGCGTCTTCCTCATCAGGCCCACCACGACCGTGCACTTGTCCACACCCTGGTGTGGTCAAGTGCACGATCGTCGCCGTGCCCTCCGGATCGGAGGGGAGACGCAGGAGGATCTGTGACGTCCTCGGCGTCTTCCATACCTCCTTGTGAACTTCCCTGAGAGACCCTCACGTCCCGGGCGTCTCGTGGCGGCCACACCCTGCCGGGGTCGCCACGAGACGCCCGGGACCCACCTCGGACGGCCGCATCCCGCGGAGGCGAGCCAGCTGTTCCTTATGCGCCTAATAGGCGCATAAGGAACAGCTGGCGGGGTGGTCCCTGGGCGGGTGAGGGATCTGGCGCGGAGCTAGATCTTGAGCAGGACGACCGTGTTCACGACGAACAGGATCGCGACGAACACCGTGGCGCGGTCGAGATTGCGCTCGACCATCGAGCCGCCGCCGATCTGGCTGCCGCCGCCGCCGACGCCGAAGGCACCGGAGAGGCCCGCGTCTTTCCCCGAGTGGAGCAGGATCAGGAAGATCAGGACGACGGCGAAGAGCACCTGGATGACGCTGAGAACGGTGTACACGGGCCTGAGTGTAGAGGGTTATGCGCCCTGGTCGGGCTCAGAGCCGTTGCCATGGCCGTTGCCGTTCGCATGCGCGTCGGCCCCGTCGCCATTGCCGTTCTCCTCGACGTAGTCGCTCGGCAGGCCGGCGCGACCGGGGCGCGGCGCGGCCGTCCCCGCCCCCACGCCGACCGCGTCGAGGATCTCCACCGCTTCCTTGCGCAGCTCGGCGTCGAGGATCGCGTAGTCCTCGTCGGAGAGCTTGCCCGAGGCGTGGTCGAGTTCGGCGTCGCGGATTTCGCGGTACTTCGCTTCCTTCAGCTCATCGGCCTCGGTGCGGACCATCGCTCCCTTGCGCCGGCTGCGGCTCGGCCAGACCGCGATCAGGGCTCCGATCAAGGCGATGATCCCGCCGATCCACATCCACAGCACCAGCGGGTTGATGATCACCTTGAAGGTGGCGGCCGCTTCGCTGTGGACGTACCCGCGGGCGATCTTTTCGGCGGAGAGCAGCTGCAGCTGTTCGATCTCGCCCAGCGCTTTCGCTTCGTAGCGCGCCGGCTGTGCCGCGGCGGCGCGCATCAGTGCGTTCAGCTGTTTGCACTGCGCCGGCGTCCCCGGCCCCGCCTCGACGCATTTTTCGAAGCCTTTGTCGGCGAGCGCCAGCTGGTGCTGGACGCTCTGCACGTTGGGGGCGACCGTCACCCAGATGTCGCGCACCGGTCCCGTCTTCAGGCCGACCTCGGTGGTCGCCTCACCGGCGAAGTAGTCGGCGATGCCACCCGAGACGCCGCCGCTGGCGGCGGCGCCGGTCGGACGGAAGAAGCGACGGCTGGTGCGGAGCATCGCCAGCTCCTTGCCGTCCTGCCTCACTTCGACTTCGGCGCCGAAGGTGTACTTCTCGCTGTCGACCTGGACATAGGGCCGCTTGTAGGTGAATTCGCGGCCGTCGACGACCCGCGTTTCGCCCGGTTTCATCGAGACGTTCTCGTTGGTCTGGAAGCTCGAGGAGGCGGCGATGCCGATCAGCAGGACGGCGATGCCGATGTGGACGATGTAACCGCCGTAGCGCCGCCGGTTGCGGGCGGTGACCGCGAGGAGCGCCCCCGCGAAGCTCCCTCCCGAGGTCTTCTGCCGCGCGTGGGCGCCGTTGTAGAACTCCTGCGCCACGCCCGCGATGGCGAACGCCGCGAAGGTGAAGAGGGCCAGCGCCCACGGCTTCCTCCCCGCATCGGTGAATAGCAGGACGACGACGAAGGTCGCCGCCGCGACGACCACCGGGATGCGGAAGACGCGTTTCGCAGAGGCCCAGGTGACGCGGCGCCAGGCGAGCAGCGGGCCGATCCCGGTGAAGAGCACCAGCAGGATCGCCAGCGGCGTCGTGTACTTGTCGAACCAGGGCGCGGCCAGCGAGCTCTTGTGGCCGGTGAAGAGTTCGGAGATCAGCGGGAAGAACGTGCCCCAGGCGATCACCAGCGTCATCCCGACCAACAGCAGATTGTTGATCAGGAAGACCGACTCCCGCGATATCAACGAGTCGATCCGCTTCGGCGAGCGGAGATCGTCGAGCCGCGAGATCAGCAGCAGGGTCGAGCCGATCACGACGATGCCGATCACCACCAGCAGGTACGGGCCGACGGTGTCGTTGCCGAAGGCGTGGATCGACTGCAGGACGCCGGAGCGGACCAGGAAGGTGCCGAGCAGGCACATCGAGAAGGTGGCGACGATCAGGGTCGCGTTCCAGACCTTCAGCATGTTGCGCTTTTCCTGCACCATGATCGAGTGCAGGAAGGCGGTGCCGAGCAGCCACGGCATCAGCGCCGCGTTCTCGACCGGGTCCCAGGCCCAGTAGCCGCCCCAGCCCAGCTCCGAGTAGGACCAGCGGGCCCCGAGCAGGAGGCCGAAGCCGAGGAAGGTCCAGGCGATCAGGGCGAAGCGCCGCGTCGCGCGGATCCATTCGGCGTCGACCTTGCGGGTGATCAGGGCGCCGATCGCGAAGGCGAAGGGGATGGTCCAGGCGACGTACCCCGAGTAGAGCATCGGCGGGTGGATCATCATGCTCGGGTGCTGCAGCAGCGGGTTCAGACCGACCCCGTCATGCGGCGCCGGATTCAGCGTCTTGAACGGGTTGACATCCGGCGCGAACAGCATCAGCCCGATGAAGAAGGAGCCGATCGCCATCATCACCGCGGTCGCCCAGGGGACGATCTCGCGCAGCTTGTGGCGGGTCGAGTAGAGGGCCAGCGAGGCGGCGGTCGCCAGCACGAACGACCAGAGCAGCAGCGAGCCTTCCTGGCTCGACCACATCGCCGCCAGCTTGTAGAACATCGGCGTCTCGATCGAGGAGTGTTCGGCGACGATGTTGAGCGAGAAGTCGTTGGTCGCGAAGCTGACCTCGATGATCACGATGCAGGCGAGCAGCAGGAAGAAGACGCCGTAGACACCGCGGCGGGCGAGGGTGACGCGACCGTCGTCGTGGCGCCAGACGACGGCGGTGATGGCGGAGGCGGCTGCGACGAAGAAGGCGAGCGCCAGCAGGACGCTGCCGACGCTAGCCATTACTGCCGGAGTAGCTGCCGCTGCCGCCGGAGGATTCGCTTGCGTTGACGGTGAACTTCGAGGGGCACTTGGTGATCAGCGATTCCGGTTCGCCGACGAAGGTGCCGTTTTCGAGCGCCCCGGTGAGGATGATCTCGCGACCGCCGCGGAACGGATCGGGGACCGTGCCGTGGTAGCTGACCGGCATCGCCTCGTCGCTCCCCTGGCGATCCTTGACTGCGAAGGTCATCCCACCGTCGCCGTCCTGCTTGATCGAGCCGGGGACGACCGTGCCGGTCATCTCATAGGTCTTGCCCGGGGTGGAGCTGAGGATCTGGGACGGTTCCTTCGTCTGATCGGAGGCCGCGAAGCTGGTGTAGATCAGGGCCACCGCGAGCACCACGGCGACGGAGAGCGCGATGACCAGGCGAATCTTGCGCTTGCGGGAGGGGTCCACGTCGCCGCGCATTATCGCAAGCCGTTTCAGCCGGCACTTGAAGGTCTGCTAAATATGCGCCGATGCCGCCCCGGGAGCCAGTTTCCGACGCCGACAAGCCGGTCCTCCTGATCACCGGCGCGAGCAGCGGGATCGGTGCCGCGACCGCCCGCCTGGCGGCCGACCGCTACCGACTCGTCCTCGCCGCGCGCCGGCAGGAGGCGCTCGAGGGGCTGGCCGCCGAGCTCGGCGGCCCGGAGGCGGCGCTGGCGGTCGGATGCGACGTCACCAGGTGGGACCAGGTCGAGTCGCTGGCGGCGCGGGCCCTGGCCGAGTTCGGCCGGATCGACGCGGTCTTCGCCAACGCCGGCTTCGGCGCCACCCGGGGCTTCCTCGAGGAGTCTCCCGAGCACTGGGAATCGATGGTCCTGGCCAACGTCCTCGGCCCGGCCCTGACGATCCGCGCGACCCTCCCCCATCTGCTCGAGCGTGGCGACGGCCACTACCTGATCACCAGCTCGGTGGCGGGGCGAAGGCCGTTGCCCGGCTCGCTCTACTCGGCGACCAAGTTCGCCGCGACGACGATCGGCGAAGCGCTGCGCATGGAGCTGCGCCAGGAGCACAAGAACGAGAGGATCAAGGTGACCCTGGTCGAGCCTGGCATCGTCGACACCGAGTTCTTCGACGACAAACCGGCCGAGTGGGCGCTGCGCGACGAGGACATCGCCCGCGAGGTGCTGCACGCGCTGAGCACCCCGCCCGGGGTCGAGATCAACGAGATCCTCATCCGCCCCACCGCCCAGCGCGGCTAGTGCGTTCGCACTTATCGTCGGTATCCGACGATAAGTGCGAACGCACCGGGGGTCAGCGGGGGAGAAAGGCGCGGACGAGGCGCCAGTAGGCGCGGAGGAGCGCCCGGGCCCAGGCCGAGCGGACGACGGCCGGGAAGAATGGCGAGTCGAGGTCGGCGCTGAGCAGGGCGGCGAACTCACCCGCCGAGACCCCTCGCGCCCCCTGGATCGCGCGGCGCTCGCGCAGGAGGCGCGGCAGCCAGGCCAGCACTTCGGCATCGGCGCGGAGCTTCTGCCCGGACCAGCCGCCCGCGATGGCGGCGATCAAGAGGGCGACCTCGGTCGCCACCAGCGCCGGGGCGAGCAGCAGTAGCAGCGGCGCCGGCCAGAGCCGGACCAGCATGGCGAGCCGATTGCGCTCCATCCAGCGCCACTTGCTGCCGGCCGAGGCGGTGAACTCGTAGTCGTGGGCGACGACCGCATCCGGTTCGATCCCCACCGCCTCCCCGGCCAGGTGCAGCCGCAGCGAGAGGTCGAGGTCCTCGTGGTACATGAAGAAGCGCTCGGCGAAACCGCCGATCCGTCGCCAGACGGCGAGCGGCACGGCGATGCAGGCTCCGGAGGCACCGACGACCTCGCCCGCGGGCGGCCCGGCGGCGATCGGCTCACCGTGCATCCCCGCCCAGGTGATCCCCGTGAAGTGGCAAGGGTTGCCGGCAGCGTTGATCGTCGTCGCGTCGGCGCCCGCGACCATCGCCTGCCAGGCCGACCAACCGCGGCCCTCGAGCCAGGGGCGGCGGATCGCCTCCCCCCATCCCGGCTGCGGGACCGCATCGGGATTGAGGATGACCAGCAGATCGCCGGTCGCGGCGGCGGCGCCGACGTCGGCGCCGCCGGAGAAGCCGCGGTTACGGCCCATCGTGACGATCTTCGCCGCCGGGGCCAGCTCGGCGACGACGGCCGCCGAGTCGTCCGGCGAGGCGTTGTCGACGACGATCAGCTCGTCGCCCTCACGCAGCTCGTCGAGCAGCGGCGGCAGCGTATGGCGCAGCTCCGCGCTGCTGCACCAGGCGACGATCAGGACGGAGAGGGAAGGGCGCACCGGCGCGGAGGCTAATCAGCCCGCCGCGCCGGTGCCCATCCGCGCCCTTCGGTTACTTCTTCTTGCCGCCGCAGGAAGCGATGTTCAGACGGAGCTTGTTCGTCTTCATCTGCTTCCCGTTCTGGGCCTTCATGTTGAGGATCGCCAGCTGCGGGCTCTTGCAGAGGTTCGTCGAGTTCTGCAGGAGGCTCTTCTTGCCACCCTGCATGTTCAGGACGAACGTCTTGAGCGGCACATCCGGGGTGTTGTTGAACACCGTCTTCAACCCACCGTGCTGGGAGCTGATGACGCCGTCCAGCTGGATGTTGATCTGGCCTTTCAGGTCCGCCAGGAGGTCCGGAAGCTTGTGCTTCGAGGACACCAGGTAGACCGGACCCTTCAACTTGTTCTTGAGCAGCGGGCTGCTCGCTTCGGCGTTGCCGTAGACCGAGCCCTTCGGGCACTTTTCTTCCGCCAGCTGGACCCTCGTGCAGACCGTCTTGATGTGGCCCTGGTCGAGGAACAGCGAGTGCGGCAGGTTGAGCGCCGTGCGGGCGATGTTGGCATCGCCCTTGCGGGCGCTCACCACGACCCTGATCTGCGGGTTCTTGGCCCGCGTGGTCGGCCCGGAGATACGGGCGTGGAACGTCGGCTTGAACTTGAGGCTGTTGCAGCCGGTCGCCTGGTACGGCGCGGAGACCGCGTAGCTGCTCCAGGAGGCCGAGTTGGCCGGGTTCGAGCCGCCGCCGTTGATCGTCCCGGCCGTGGACTGCGGGGAGCAGCCGGTCGGGGTGGTCATGAACTGGTAGCGGTTCACGTTCACATCGATCGAGCGGATGTCCAGTTTGACGCCGCCGAACACGTTCGGGATCTGATCGGACACGGCGTTGACCTGGGCGGTCATCGGGTTGATGTTGAGCGCCACCCGGACGACCACGGTGCCGAGGTCGAACGGACCGGCCACCGCCGGCGTGACGATCGCCATCGAGAGCGGCGCCCCCTTATATGGACCGGCGAGGTAGGCCGTGCCAGAGAGGCTGAGCGGCGCGTTGCCGGTGCCCGAGAGCGTCGTGGCCGTGCCGATCGCGCTTTCCGGCGAACAGCTCGGACTCGTCTGCTGGGATTTGCCGCTGCTCGCAGCCGCGGCGGCGAGGGCGGAGTCCGAGCAGTACGGGATGCCGGCCAGGCGACCGGCCAGACCCTTCGGCAGCGTCACGTTGACGGCTTTCAGCTCCTGCTGGCCGTCGGGACGCGTGATCTTCACGTCGAACGGGCTGTACTTGCCCGCCGCCGTCGACTGGCTCGCCGCGCTGTAGCCCGGCGCGAACTTGCGGGCGCCGAGGCTGGTCGGGCAGCTGCCGCCGCCCGGATCAGTCGACAGCGGGGTCGTCGTGGTCGGCTTGTTGTGGTCCGGATTTTCGGACCACGGCGTGAATTCGGTGGTCGTCGTGTTGGGACCACAGGTCGGAGGCGAGCTCAGAATTCCCTTGTCGCCACCCTTGAAGTGGAGGCGGAAATTCCGGAAGGTCGCCTGCGGGTTTTCCGGCACGTACGCGGTCAGCTGCCCGGTGACCGGGTCGGGGAAGACCTTCCCCTCCAACCGCACGTTGACTCCGTACCGGGTCGAGAACACGTGGATGAAGATCCGGAACTGTTCGCCGGATTCAAAGGCGCCGGGGCCGTTTTTCAGCGGCTGGCCGACATAGACGTCACCGCTGAGCGAGTTCGGCGGCAGCGAGGGCGTCTGCACCTCGACCGTGCCGATTTTCGATCCGGCGGGGCATTCCACCGCGGTGTTCGTGTGGTAGTGGAACTGTTCGTCGGTGCACGCTTCGAGGCCGTTGCCGGCCGACGGGTTGATCCCCATCCCTTCCGGCAGCGTGACCTTCGCGACCTTCAGGTAGGAGTTGGCGATCGGCGCTTCGGGTTCCCACGGGATCCCGACGTCGACCGTCGTCGGTTCCGGACTGTCGACCATCTTGGCGCCGTCGGCCGAGACGGCGATTTCCGGGTTGAACGGGACGTTCGCGCAACCCGTCGCGCCGGTCGGAGTCGTGTAGGACGCTTCCGTGCTGGTTTCCGGTTCGGTTTCGCTGGGATATGCGTTCAGATGCAGCACCGAGACCTGGCCGCCGGCGCAGTTGCTCGGCATCGTCAGATAGGTGCCGTCCGCCACCGGGTTGAACACGTTCGTTTCTTTCGCGCTGAAGAAGAGGAGGCGCGACTCGATGATCGCGTTCCCGCCCATCGTCGGTGGCACGATGTTGCTGATCGTGAACGTGACGTGCTGGTCGACCGGGCTCAGAGAACCGACGATGAAGGTCGGCCCTGAGGTCGTCTCGAAGCCGACCATCGACGGCACTCCATCGAATGACACCAGGTTGTAGACCGGCACCGCAACCCTCACCTGGGCGCATTCTCCCGCGGGGGGACATTTGTGTTCTCCGTTCGGAGCCTGGCCCGCGACGGTCAGATAGTTGATGCCGACAAAAGATTCCGGCGGGCAGCTGTTGGATTCCAGCTGCGCGACTTCGCACTGCGGGAGCGCTTCCGGATTGACGCTCAGGCCTTCGGGCGTATCGACCTGGATGCGGCTCAGGAAGGAAGTCGGGAAGCCCGCGATCGGGAACGGGGACTGATAGGTGTCGATCTTGAAATCCGTGATCCCGTAGTTCGGATGCCCGGCGGCCTGCGTGTAGAGCGTTTCGGGCCGTTCGCCCCTGCACTGGCCGGCCGGCTCCGTGAAGGTCGATTCGTAGCCTCCTTCGAGTTCGCCGAAATTGTGCGTCGGTGGATCTACGACCGGTAGGTCTTCGTTGCTTTTACAGGTCAGCGATTCCCATTTTTTGACCCCTACCGCGGCGTGGGCGACGGACGAGAACAAGATCGTCCCCAACGCCCCGATGGCAAGGCACAAGAGCAAACGCCTCAAAATCAATTCCTCCTCCGTTAACGCAATTCCCCAAGAGCGATAACGCCGCCCCTGCGTGGCGGTACCTCAAACCCCTCCCACGGCCAACAGTAGCGGTCCAGACGGGCGAATCAACCCCTCCGGTCAATCTGGACAGATCGGAGAGTCAATCCAGCCCCCGTTTGGCCCGATCCCGATCTGATGTTAGTTTTGCTCTGTTTGCTCTTTCGGGGTCGTTGGGAACGGCCCCGGGAATGCCAGGGAATTGGAGGAGAACTGAATGAAGGCTCGTGGTGGAATCTTGGCCGCGCTGGTCATTGCGGCGATAGCGCTCTTTGCGGTGCCCGCGGCGCAGGCGGCGAACATCGGCTCGGTCTTCGGGGGCTTGACCTGTACCCCGGACCCGACGCACGGGAACGTTCGCGTCTGCGGCGGCTATACCAAAACTTTCGACGAAAAAACGAAGATCGACGTCAACGTGATCCTGCCGCCGGCGCCGACCTCGGGGCCCGACGGCCCCTATCCGCTGATCGGCGACTTCCACGGCTGGGGCGGCTCGAAACAGGGCCTCACCACGATCGAACCGTCGCCTGGTCTCACCTTCCAGCAGGAAGACCCACGGATCGAAGGCTGGGCCAAAAAAGGCTATGCCGTCTTCAGCATGAGCGACCGTGGCTGGGGCCGGTCCTGTGGCAAATACGACCCCGAACCGAATGTCTGGACGGAAGCCTGCACGCTGGGCTACAACCACCTGATGGACGATCGCTACGAAGTCCATGACGCCCAGTACCTGATGTCGGTCCTGGCCGACGAAGAAGTCATCCAACCGAAGAAGATCGGCGTCACCGGCGCCTCCTACGGTGGCGGCCTCTCGATGGCGCTGGCGGCGCTGCGCAACCGGGTGATGGAAGGAAAAGCGGGCACGCTGGAAGCCTGGAAAAGCCCCACGAAGCATCTGGAAATGGAAATCGCGGCCGCGGTGCCGCAGTGGCCATGGACCGACATCGCCTACGCGCTCGCCCCGAACGGTCACAACCTCGACTACGTGACGGAATCGAGCTACTTCGGCCCAAACAACAATTTCGGGATCGGGATCGCGAAGGCGAGCTGGATCGAAGGCCTTTACCAGGCAGGTCTGGCGCTCAGCAAATACGAAAAAAACGATCCTGAAGCCAACATTCCGGGCTGGCGCGAACGCCTTCTCGCCGGTGAGCCCTACTCGGATGAAGGCATCTTCCAGATCATCAACATGCTGACGACGGACCACTCGTCCTTCTACATCAACCACGCCGAGCAGCCCTCGCCGTTGCTGATCCAGAGCGGGTGGAACGACGACCTGTTCCCGGCCGACGAAGCGCTGCGCTTCTACCAGCGGACCCGGGCGCAGTACCCGAGCGACCCGATCTCGCTGTTCTTCATGGACGACGGCCATGCGCGCAGCCAGAACAAGGCTGCCGACTTCGCCGTCTTCGAGGGGCGTCTCGAAGAATGGTTCGCCTATTACCTGAAGGGCGAAGGGTCGAACCCGAGCTCGAGCGTCGAGGCGATGACCACGGTCTGCCCGAAATCGAGCCCGTCGGAAGGCCCGTACACGGCCTCCGACTGGAGCAGCCTCGCCCCGGGCGAAATCCGCTACCAGTCGGCTGCCGCGCAGACGATCGAACCCGGCAACGGCGGCCCGACCCAGTCGAGCCTCGCGTTCAACCCGGTTCCGAATCCGGAAACCGAACCGCCGGCAAACGCCTGCAACAAGGTCCCGGCGACCGATCAGGCCGGTATCGCCAACTACCGACTCGCAGCGGCTCCGGCCGGCGGCTACACCCTGATGGGGTCGCCGACGATCACCGCCACGATCCAGTCGGCGAGCCCGAACGCACACGTCGTGGCGCGGCTCCTCGACGTCTCGCCGGAAGGGGAAGAGAGCCTGGTCGCCCGCGGTCTCTATCGCCCGGTCGGCGGTACGCAGGAAATCGTGTTCCAACTCCATCCGCAGGGCTACCACTTCGCCGAGGGTCACGTGGCGAAGCTGGAACTGCTGCCCTCGGATTTCCCCTACTCGCTGTCGTCCAGCTTCCAGGTGCCGATCACGGTCTCCAACCTGGAACTGCGACTGCCGGTGATGCAGCAGCCCGGCTCGCTCGCCGGTCTGGTCCAGACCCCGGCACCGAAAGTCGTGCCGGCCGGGTACACGCTGGCGGCGGAATACCAGCAGAAAGAGGCGGGCGGTGGCGATAAATCGGGCGGCGGCGGTTCGACCGGCTCGACCCCCGCGGCGACGATCAAGATCGGCAAGGGCAACCTCGCCGGGAAGATCAAGGTCAAGGGCGGCAAGCTCCTGATCCCGCTCAGTTGCAGCGGCGAAGGCGCCTGCTCCGGCAAGGCCACGGTGACGTCGAAGCCCAAGGGCAAGAAGAGCAACACCACCCTGGGCAGCGGCAAGTACTCGATCGACATGGGTAAGAAGATCACCCTGAAGCTCTCGCTGACCAAGGCGGGTCGCAAGCTGGTCAACTCGCAGTCGGCGAAGACCATCCCGGGGGTGGTCAAGCTGAACGACGCCGGCCGGCCGACCACGCTGACGGCCAAGCGCTCGGTCACGCTGAGCTAGGGAGTACGAGCATTGCCCGGCGGCCGTCCGTTCGCGGGCGGCCGCCGGGGGCCGTGCTTCGGTGGAGGAGCTCCGAGGGAGGGGATTCGGACCCCCTCCTCTCTCAAACGTCGGCGTCGAGTCGTGCTCCGGACGAACAAGATCGAGCTCGGCGCCTCGTTACAAGCCGTTCGGAGGGGGTCCGAATCCCCTCCTCCCGATCCGTCGCCGCGATCCGCTACCCCGATGGGGCTCAAAAGCTGAAGGGACGGGGGCCCGCACGAGAGATTGGAAGCTGGAAGGGACGGGCCCGGCAGAGGGAGTTCGGACCCCCTCCGAGCGGCTTGTAACGAGGGGTCAAACTGGTTCTTGCTCATCCGGAGCGGGCCGATCCCCGAGTTTGAGAGAGGAGGGGGTCCGAACTCCTACCCCGGAGCTCCTCCGAAGAGGAAGCCGTAGCTAGTGCTTCTTATGGTTCGACTTCTTCTTCTTCGACTTGCACGGAGTCTGGATCGTCACGTGTCGATTCGCCCTGCGGCTGTTCTGGCCGGTGAGGCGGATGATGCCCTTGACCGGCTTCGCGCAGAGGTTGGTCGAGGCCTGCAGGAGGCCGTGCTTGCCGCCCGGCAGGATGAGCACGAACTTGCTCACCGGCAGGTCCGGGACGCCGGCGAAGGTGGTCCGGATGCCGCCCTTGTAGCTGTCGATCTTGCCGTCGAGGTCGATGTCGACCTGGCCCTTCAGGTGGGCGACCATGTCGGGCAGCTTGTGGTTCGAGGAGCGCAGGACGACCGGGCCTTCGAGCGGTTCGGCGAGCAGCGGCGACCAGGCGCGAGCGTGCCCGTACACCGACCTCTTCGGGCACTGTTCGGCGGCGAACTGGGGCCGCGTGCAGACGGTGCCGAGGCTCGACTGGTCGAGGAAGATCGCATGCGGCAGCGCCACCGAGGCGAGCGCCGTGTTCGCCTGCCCGGCCTTAGTCGTCAGCGTCGCCTTCAGTTTCGGGTGCTGGGCGCGATGGGTCTGACCGAACAGCCGCAGGTGCATCTTCGGCTTGAAGGCGAGCGCCTTGCAGCCTTCGCCGCGGGCGGGGCTGGAGACGCCGACCGAGGACCAGGCAGCCGGGCTGGTGGGATCAGCGCCGCCGCCCTGCACCGTCCCCGCGACCGAAGACGCTTTGCAGTTGGTCCCGTTCAGGGTGAATTCCTTGCGATTCAGATTGACCAGGATCGAGCGGATGTCGAGTTTCGCGCCACCGAAGACGTCGGGGATTTCGGCGCTGGTCGAGGCCTGGCCCGTTTCCGGGTTCAGGTTCAGCGGCGCGTGGACGACGACATTGCCGAGGTCGAACGGTCCCGCCACCGCCGGGGTGACGACGACCACCGAGAGCGGCGCTCCCTTATACGGGCCGGAGAGGTAGGCCTTGCCGGAGATCTTCAGCGGGCTCGCGCCGGTCCCGGAGAGGATCGTGGCGACGCCGATCTGGCTCTTCGAGTTGCAGCCCGGGCTCTTTTCCTCCTGCGCGCCGGAGGTCTTCGCCGCGGCTTCGTATTCCTTCGCCTGGCAGTACGGGACCCCGGCCAGCTTCGCCGTCGCCCCCGGCGGCAGGGTGATGTCGAAGCCTTTGAGCTCCTGCTGGCCTTCGCCGCGGGTGATGTTCAGCTGGTAGGGCGTGTAGGTGAGGACCTTGCTCGTTCCCGGGTGGGCGAGGAAGCCCGGCGCGAACGGCCGTTCGGCGAGCGTCTTCGCGCACGCCCCGCCGCCGGGCGCCTGGGCCAGTTTCAGTTCGGTGGTCGGCGTCTGCGTGGTCGCCCCGGTGGAGTAGGGCACGGCGCTCGAGGTCGAGGTGTTGGTGCAGAGCGGCGGGCTGCTCAGCGCCGGGATCGCATGCTTCGCCTGCGGGCCGAAGGTGAGCGTCGCCGATTCGAAGGCGACCTGTGGCAGTTCGGCGAATTCGCCGGTGATCTGGCCGGTCTTGGCGTTGACCTTGATCTTGCCTTCCTTGCGCACCTCGACGCCGTAGCGGGCCGATTCGGCGTCGAAGAAGATCCTGTACTCGTTGCCGGATTCCGGTTCGCGGCTCTTCTGTTCGGCCAGGTAGACCGGGCCGGTGAGGGAGTGGGCGGGCAGCTCCGGCGCTTCGATCGCGATCGTCCCGACCTGCGATTCGGCCGGGCAGCTGGTCGCCGCTTTCGAGTGCAGCGGGAAGGCGCCGTCGGGACAGAACTTGAGGCCCGGCGCGGTCGCCGGGTTGAGGCCGGTGCCGGCGGGCAACGTCACGTTCGCGGTCCTCACGGTGGAGGAGTTCTGTGGCTGGGACCCCTGTGGGATGTTCAGCGAGACCGAGATCGGCACCGAGGAGTCGGTCGGGCCCGAGGCGGTGGCCGTGACGGTGGGGCCGAAGGGGACCGACCCGCATTCGTCGATCGGCGGCGGCGGCGTGGCCTCCAGCGGGCCGACGGTCTGCCCTTCGTAGCTTTCGACCCGCAACGTCGTGGTCGTCGGCCCGTCGCAGGGGCTCGGGATCGTCAGAAAGGTGCCGCCTGCCTGCCCGTTGAACACCAGGCGGTTCTCGACCAACGGCAGCGTGTCGGGGATTTCGCTGATCGTGAAGCCCTCGTGGTAGTCGCCGGCCCATTCGATGTCGGCCTGCAGATAGACGTTGATGTTGACCACGGGGATGTTGAAGCCGAAGAGGGCCGGGTGCCCCGCGTCGGGTTCGATGTCGTAGACGGGGAGCGGTGGGATGGGGAAGCCAAGCGCCGTCTTGATTTCGCTGACACCGACGAGGCTCGAAGCACAGTTGACCGCCGCGTCTTCTTCGAATTTGGCTTTCGGGCACCAGGGAACCGCCTGAGGGTTCACGTTGAGCCCCTCCGGCAGATCGACCCTGACGTTGCGGACGCTGCCTTCCGGAAATCCCAGCAGGGAGGTGTTGAAGCGGAAGTCCGTGTACCCGACCGGAGGGTGGCCCGCCGCCTGGTTGAAGGACTCCGCCGGAGTCGCATAGGTGCATTCCGGGACGTCGGTCGTGCACGTCCCCGCTTCCCATCGTTCGACGCCGAACGCGGCCGACGCCGGGCCCGCGCCGAAGGCGGCGAGCAACAGGGCGATCGAGGCCAGGGCGGCGGCGAGGCCGACAGAGTTTCGTGCACTCCTCCTCATGCGAGCGATCTCCTACCCAGTTCTCGTGGTTCGAGAAACAGACCGGCCTTACCGGTGACAGCCGGCGACGCCGAGCGGCAGCTTCTTCTTCACCAGCTTCTTGCCGTTCTGGGCGAGGAATTTGAGCTTCGAGAAGTACTTATGGGTGCAGAGGTTGCGGGAGTTCTGCAGGAGGCCCTTGGCGCCGCCCTGCATCGTCAGCACGAATTTGCTGACCGGGACGTCGGGGATCGGCGAGAAGGTGGTGCGGATGCGACCGCCCTTGACCGACTTGACCACGCCGTGGAGCTGGATCTCCACCTGGCCCTGGAGGTCGGCGAGCAGGTCGGGTAGGACATGGTTCGAGGAGACCAGGTAGACCGGGCCGGCGAGCTCCTTTTCGAGCAGCGGCGATTCGGCCCGGGCGTAGCCGTAGATCGACTTCTGCGGGCATTCGTGGGCGGCGAGCTGGACCCGGGTGCAGATCGTCTTGATGTGGCTCTGGTCGAGGAGCTCGGAGCGCGGCAGGGTGAGGGTCGCGCGGGCGAGGTTGGCGTCGCCGGGCCGGGCGACCAGCGTCGCCCGGATCTTCGGGTGGCCGGCGCGGCGGGTCTGCTTGCCGCCGCCGAAGAGGCGGGTGGTCAACTTTGGACGGAACTTCAGCGCTTCGCAGTTCGAGGTCTGGAAGGGCACCGAGGTGGCGAAGGAGCTCCATGCGGACCGCACCGCCGGGTTGCCCCCTCCCCCATCCAGGATCGCGTTCGTCGCCAATCTGCCGCAGCTGGTCGGGTTGAGGGTGAATTCCTTGCGGCTCAGGTCGAGCGAGACCGAGCGGATGCTGAGCTGGGCACCGCCGAAGACATCGGGGATCGGGTCGGAGACCGCCGTCACCTGGGCCGTTTCCGGGTCGACCTGCAGAGCCACCCTCACCACGACCGTTCCGAGGTCGAACGGCCCGGCCGTGGCGGGGGTGACGACTGCCAGGGAGAGAGGGGCCCCGTGGTAGGGACCGGAGAGGAAGACCTTGCCGGCGATCGAGAGCGGCGTCGGACCGGTGCCCGCCTCCACCGTGGCGGTGCCGACCTCGCTCTTCGCCGGGCAGCTCGACGCGGTGGCCTGGGCGGTGCCGGTGCTCGCCGCCGCGGCGGCGAGCGCGCTCTCCGGGCAGTAGGGGATGCCGGCGAGCCTGCCGAGCATCCCCGGCGCCAGGGTGACCGAGGCGCCTTTCAGCTCCTGCTGCCCGTTTTGGCGGGCGATCTGGACGCGGAGCGGGCTGTAGGCGCCGGCCGTGTTGCTCTGCGGCGCGGCGGCGAAGGACGGAGCGAAGGGCCGCGCGGCAAGGCTCGCTGCGCAGGACCCTCCGCCCGGGGTGGCATGGAGGACGAAGGACTGACTCGGGGTCGCGGCCGCGTTGCCCGAGTACGGCACCATCGAGGCGGTGCTGGTGTTGGGCCCGCAGGTGGGCGGGCTACTGAGGACCGCCTTCTGGCCGCCGACGAAGCGGAGCTTGAAGCTGGTGAACGGGACCTGCGGGACTTCGCCGATCGTCGTCGTCAGCTGCCCGGTCAGCGGGTCGGCGTGGACGTGGCCGATCAGGCGGACGTCGATCCCGTAGCGGAGCGAGCTCGCGTCGATGAAGATCCGGTACTCGTCGCCGGAGGCCGGTTCGGTGCTCTGCTGGGCACCGATGTAGACGTTGCCTTCGAGGTCGCCTTCCGGCAGCGCCGCCGATTCGATCGTCGCGGTGCCGATCTTCGAGCCGGCGGGGCAGGCGATCGGCTGAGTCGAGTGGAGGACGAACTGGCTGTCGTCGCAGGTCTTCAGTTCGTTCGGCGCCGCGGCGGCCGAGGGGTTGATCCCCATCCCCGGCGGCAGGGTCAGCGTCGCTTCCTTGGTGGTCGAGTCGTCCTGGCCTTCTTCGCTCCGGATGTGCGGGACTTCGACCGTGACCTGGGCGGGGGCGGGGGCGTTCGCTTCTTCGGTCCCGGGGTCGACCGCGACGCTCGGTTCGTAGGGGATCGTGTCGCAGCTTTTCGGCGAGGTGCCGGGCGGGATCGGCGATTCGAGCGCTTCGCCGGCGCCTTCCGGGAAGCTCTCCCCCGCTTCGATCTCTTCGTAGCTCGCGGCTTTCAGGAAGGTCGAGTACTGGCTGCCCGATTCGGTGAAGGCCTGGCCGTGGCAGGTGCTCGGCGTGGTCAGGAAGGTGCCGTCACCGGCGCGGCCTTCGAAGACCAGGCGGTTCTTGAGGATCAGGCCCTGGACCAGCGGCGAGAGTTCGAGCGGCAGGGCGTGCGGGACCGCGATCGTGAATCCCTCGTGATAGTCGCCGGACGAATCGATGTCGCCTTCGAGGAAGACTTCGTTGCCCGCCAGTTCGAGGCCGAAACGAGCGGCCTCACCCTGTTCGGGGACGACGTTGTAGACGGCGACGTCGGTCACTCCCGGGATCGGCGAGATCGCCCCGAGCAGCGGTGCCCAGGCGGTGACGCCGCTCACGCCCACCTGCGATCCGGAGGGACAGGAGGAGGCGCCTGCTTCGAAGGTCGCGATCGGACAGCGTTCGGTGGCGCCGGGGTTGACCGCGAGGCCGACCGGCAGGTCGACGCGGACGTACGCGAGTTCGTTGGTCGGCTCTCCCGTCAAGAGCCCTTCTTCTTCGTGGGCGACGATGAACTGGGTGAAGCCGAAGTTCGGGTGGGCGCTCGCCTCTTCGAAGAAGAATTCGCCCGGGTCGCTTTCGGCGTTGCAGAAGTCGGCGGCGGTCGGATCGGTGATCGCCGGTTCCTGCTTGCAGGTCCCGGCCTGCCACCCCGAATCGACCGTCGGGGCGTGCGGGTCACTGGGGGCGATCACCGAGGAGGTGTCGGCTGCGGCGTTCCCGGGCAATAGGACAACAGTGAGCACCACCGCGACAGAGATCGATACAAAAGTGATCCGGGCGTCTCGAAACGCCGCATCTCTCCTCCAGAAGAGCATCTCGATCCAACAATACCCAAAATTAGGTGCATGAGTCAATATTTTTTGGTAATCTCGTCCGCATGGCCGGAGAAAACGGAGTTTTGACGGATGCAAGGCATCGCAACGGAAATGGCAACGGCAACGGAGCCGTCGACGTGAGTGGGAAACGGAAGGCGAGCAGCAACGGCAATCACCCGCGCTCCAGGTCGATACCGGTCGACTGGGAGCGGCTGGCACGGGCGACGGCCCATCACCTGCGGATCTCGATCCTCGAAATCCTCGGCATCGACGGCGGCCGGGTCCTCTCCCCCAGCGACCTCAGCCACGAGCTGCAGATCCCCCTCAGCAACACCAACTACCATGTCACCGAGCTGGCCAAATCGGGACTGATCGTGCTGGTGCGCCAGCGCGCGGTGCGCGGTGCGACCGAGCACTTCTACACGCTGCCCGAGGCGCTACCCCACGTCGAGGCCAAGGGCGCGACCGCGGCTGAACCCGCCGGCGTCTGAGTCGTCTGGCCCCGACCCGTCGTCGCGGACGTCCATCTTCGTCGTCGCCAGCCGCCGGATCGCGAGGAAGACCGCGGCGGCGAGGATCAGGCTGACCCCGCCGGTGCCGAGGCCGAGGCCGCCGCGGTGCGGTTCGACCGCCATCCAGTCGGCGACCGAGGCGCCGAGCGGGCGGGTGAGGACGTAGGCGATCCAGAAGGCGAGCACCTCGTTCATCGCGAACCAGCGGTAGCCGATCGCCGGGATCGCGATCAACGCCGCGAACAGCCAGATCGAGCCGAAGTACCCGAGGTGGAGGCTGGTCGCGGTCATGTCGCCCGCGGCGGTGCCGAGCGCGAAGGTGGCAAGGACGGTGGCCCAGTAGAAGGCCTCGCGGCGCGGGGTGTAGATCGAGTGGATCGAGAGGGTGCCCTCGACCCGCCGCCAGGCGACGAAGATCGCGGCGAGCACGATCGCGTAGAAGGCCGTCGAGGCCACATAGGGGACGCCGAGCCCGACATGGAGCGCGTCGGCGGCGGAGGTGCCGAAGATCGCGACCATGACGACGACCGACCAGTAGGTCCAGGCTTCGTAGCGCTCGGCGCGGAACTGGCGACGCAGGGTCCAGATCAGGGCGATCAGCATCAGGGGGATCGCGATCGCCGGGCCGAGAAGGCCGTTCAGGCAGTCGGAGGTCGACTCGCCCATCGCCGTCGTCGCCACCTTGGTCACCCAGAAGAAGGCGATGATCTCCGGGACCTTGGGCACGAGCTTCTTTCTCATGGCGCGGCAAGCTAGGGCCGCGCGCTAAACCGTCGATGAGAGCGCCGGGCGGGCGGGTGAGTCCGGGATGGCCGAGGGTGCGGGGAGTGGGTGGGTGTCAGGAAGATGTCGGGAAGGTCGCTCTTACGCCCGTGTCCTTCAGGCGTCTGAAAGACGTGACCATGGTTTGACCCTGCCATGGCGAGGTCAACTCATGCAGCGCGTCCCAGGACCTCGATCTCGGCCCTCGAAGGGCCGGAAGGCGTGACGTTCCCCGGCGTCTTTCGCAACCCCTCGCGTCCCGGGCGTCTGGTGGCGGCCACACCCGGGGGGGGCCGCCACGCGACGGCCGGGACGCACCTCGGACGGCCGGCCCGTGGATTCGATCGCCTACGGCAGCGGGCCGCCGGCCAGGGCGACGACGACGCCGACCGCACCGGCGCCGAGCAGCACCGAGACGACGCCGCGGCGCAGCGCCAGCAGGGCGAGCGCGGCGGCGGCGAGGACGAGGAACTGCCAGGCCTCGGAGAGGGAGCCGGCGAGGGGCACCGCCGAGCCGAGGATGGCGCCGATCGCGGCCGGGCCGGCGCCGGCCAGGAAGCCCCGCGCGAGCGGGTTCCCGCGCAGCCGCTCGAAACGACCCCCACCGAGCAGGATGAAGGAGAAGGAGGGCAGGAAGGCGACCAGCGCCGCCAGCAGGCCGCCGCCGATGCCGTAGGCGCCATAGCCGACGGCGGCGATCGTCGCCACCACCGGGCCGGGGGTCACCTGCCCGAGGGCCACCGCGTTGAGGAATTCGGCATTGGTCATCCAGTGGTAGACGTGGACGGCATCGCCCTGCATCAGCGGCACGATCACGAAGCCGCCGCCGAAGGAGAGGGCGCCGACCTTGAGCGCGGTCCAGACCAGGTCGCCGACGCTGCCGGTCGCGACCAGGGCGATCAGCGGCGAGGGGCCCGGCAGGGCCGCGAACGGGACGAGCAACGAGGCCGCGCCCGCGGCGTCGATGCGGCGGACCAGCAGCTCGACCAGGCCGCAGCCGACGAGGACCAGGACGAGCCAGGGGCCGATGGTGGCCGCGGAGACGCCGCCCGCGAGGCCGTAGAGCGCCCAGCGGACCACGGCGCCGTCTTCATGGCGGGCGCGGGCGAGGCTCGGACCGAGCAGGTCACCACCGGCGCGCACCGCGACCGCGGCGACCGCCGCTCCCGCCCCGGCTCCCGCCCCGCGGATCCAGTCGGGCGGCGAGCCGGAGAGGAAGACGACCGAGAGCGCCAGGACCAGGACGACGGCGGGGACGATGAAGCCGAGCCCGCCGACGATCGCCCCCGGCCAGCCCGCCACCCGGTAGGCGCAGAAGATCGCCAGCTGGGTCGACGACGGTCCGGGCAGCAGCGAGCAGGCGGCGTTGGCGTCCTCGAAGGCGTGGTGGTCCATCCAGCCCTCGCGGTCGACGACCAGCTTGCGCAGCAGGGAGATGTGGGCGGGCGGCCCGCCGAAGCCGGTGACCCCGATCCGCGTCCACTCGCGGGCGACCGTCTCGAGCGAGGCGCGCCCGCCAGCCATCTCGGATTCAGTCACCCAGCACCTCGTCGGCAAGCTCCCGCAGCGCCTTGCGGGTGCGCTCGAGCGTCCTGCGCCCGTCGGCGGTGATCCGGTAGACGCGCCGCGAGTGGCCTTCCTCGACGCTCGCCCGCGAACGCAGCAGCCCTTCCTCCTCGAGTCGGTGGAGGGTTGGGTAGAGCGTGCCGGGGCTGATCTCGTGGCCGTGCTCGGCCAGCTCCCGCGACATCCAGGCACCGTGGATCTCGCCCTCGGCGGCGTGATGGAGGATATGGAGCTGGACGGCGCCCCGGAGGAACTCCCGCATCCCAATATCGTATACCGATATCGGCTACCGATACTTGGAACGGCTGCTCAGAATGACATTTCAGCTACATCCGGAGGCTTCCGATGCGCGTACCATTCGGGCCATGAGCTCCTTCGAGGGGTTTGAGTGGAAGTGGGCCTGGGGACTGCTCGCCGTGCTGGTCGTCCTCTGCGGCCTGGCGACGGTCGAACCGGAGACGGCCGACGCGGTCAACAGCACGATCGGCATCGGCGCGATCGGCTGCGTGCTGTGGGTCATCTGGCAGCTGATGCAGCAGGATCAGTAGCGCGGGCTTCGGCCGCCTGCAGCCTGCCCGCCCAGACCGCCTTGGCCCCGAGATCACCCGTCCTGAAGGTGAAGAAGCCGGCGACGATCGCCAACACCACGACGAAGCCCCTGAGGACGTTGAAGACGGAGGGCGAGGCGAGCGGTCGATCGACGATCGCGAGGCCGGTGGGCCGGCCGCCGGAGATCCGCTGCGCCGCGAAGGCGACGATCAGCAGGGCGGTGAAGGCGACGTAGACGATCGCCAGGATGTGCGCGGCCTGCGAGTGCTCGGAGATCAGGTGGGCCGCTTCGCCCCGGAGGTGGAGCACGCTCTCCAGGGCGCCGCCCGCCTGCATCACGAGGAACACCGAGCTCATCGCGAAGATCGAGACGAGCGCCAGGGCGATGCCGTAGCGCGCCAGCCATCCCGGCTTCGCCATCAGGACGATCGCCGCGACGATCGTGGTCGGGACCAGGATCACCGGCACGTGGACGAAGAGCGGGTGCGCGGGAAGGCCGCTGTAGACGGTGGTGATCCGGATCGGCAGGGCGAGGAAGCCGAGGAATCCGAGCAGGACGAGGACGAACTCGGCGCGGCCCCAGTCCACTCTCTGCCGGCGGGTCGCGATGGTCCGGGAGGCGCTCACGCCCTCGATCGTGGAGGGGGGCGCTAAAGCCTCCATGAGAGCCCGAGCACCGAGGCGATGCTCGGGAGGAATTTCCCAGCAATGTCTCATCTGCCCTTTTGGCGCATCGACCAACCTGAACCATGGACCCGATCGAGAGACGAGCACTGAAGCGCCAGGCCTGGATGCGACTGGCCGCCCAACGACGACGGGCGGGCGTCCTTCGCGGCCGGGTCCTGGCGCTGTCGCTGATCTGCTTCGCGCTCTTCTGGAGCGTCATCTTCACCCAGATGGCGACCGGCAACGACCCGGTGCTGTCGACCAAGCGGAAGGCGGTGGCCGTCCGCGCGGCCGCGATCCCGCGCGACGAACTCGAAACGACCGACCCGCGCGAAGTCACGCCTGAACCGGAAGTCGAAGAAGAACCGGAACCGACCGTCGAACGCGAACCGGAACCGCTGGTGACGAGCCAGTCATGAGGGGCGAGGCGATCGAGACCTTCGAGTGCTTCGGCGGCAGATGCCAGGTCCGCGTCGCCGATCCCCATGCGGAGATCGCGGCGCGCGCGGCACGGGAGGCGCGCCTGACCCTGCTCGATGCCCATCGCACCCTCTCCAGATTCGACGCCGGGAGCGAGCTCTCGCGCCTGAACCGCGACCGGCGCCGCGAGGTCCCGGCCTCGGCTCTGCTGCGCCGGGTCGCCTCGGCCGCACTCGAGGCCGGCCTGCGCAGCGGTGGTCTGGTCGACGCGACGCTGGTCGCCGAGATCGAGGCGGCAGGCTACGACGAGGCTCGCGACTTCGATGCCAGGGCAGTGCGAGACGGTCCCACCTCGCCCCTCCGCCCCGGTGCGCCAAGCCCGCGGGCCGGATGGTGCGCCCTGGTCGTCGACGACGCGGCGGGGACCGTGGCGCGCCCTCCTGGGCTGCGGCTCGATCCGGGCGGTATCGCCAAGGGGCTGCTCGCCGACCTGGTCGGCGAGTCGTTGGCCGGGTTCGACTCCTTCGCGGTCGACTGCTGCGGCGACCTTCGGGTCGGGGGGACGGGCGGCGAGGAGCGCCGGGTCCTCGTCGACGACCCGGTGGGAGGTGAGCCGCTGCACGTGCTGCGGATCGTCGCGGGCGCGGTCGCCACCAGCGGAATCACGCGGCGGGCCTGGACCGGCGACGACGGGCGGCGGGCGCACCAGATCATCGACCCGGCGAGCGGACGCCCGGCGTTCACCGGGATCGTCCAGGCGACCGCAATCGCCCCGACCGGGCTCCTCGCCGAGACGCTGGCCAAGTCGGCGCTCCTGAGCGGGCCCGACAGGGCCGAGCTCTGGCTGCCCTTCGGTGGCGTCGTCGTCGAAGAGGGCGGTGCGATGCGGGTCATCGACCCCCTCCCCGCACTCCTGCCGGAGGTGCTCGCGGCATGATCGCGGGCGAACACCTCTTCTGGATCACCAGCCGCGCCGCGGGTGGTGCGGCGCTGATCCTCGCCAGCCTCGCGGTCGCGGTGGGGCTGATGTCCGGCGCCGGCAGGCCGAGCGCGAACAAGCGTGACCTGCGCGCGATCCACGAGTCGCTGTCGCTGACGACCTTGGCGATGGTCGCCCTGCACGGCCTCTCGCTCCTCGGCGATTCCTACCTCGACCCAGGGCCGGCGGGCATCGCGATCCCCTTCGCCGGCTTCTACCGACCGTTCTGGACCGGGCTCGGGATCGTCGCGGGCTACGGCCTCGCCGCGCTCGGGCTCAGCTACTACCTGCGCGATCGGATCGGGACGGCGCGCTGGCGCAGGCTGCATCGGCTCATCGCCGTCTTCTGGGTGATGGCGATCGTCCATACGATCGGTGCCGGCAGCGACGCCGCCGAGCTCTGGTTCCTCGTCGCCGCCGGGGCGACGGTCGTCCCCGCCGCGCTTCTTCTCGCCATCCGCTGGATCGAACGATGGTGGAACACCCCCGTCCGCCCGACCGGCGCCGCCGGAACCTCGCCGACCCCGTGAGCTCAACCGGGGCGGACACCGCGAAGCGACACCCAGAGCACGGCCAGCGCCACAGGGGGTGCCACCCACCAGCCGGCGAGGCCTGCCGCGCAGGCGAGCGCCGTCAGCCCGATCGCGGCGATCGCGGCGAGCGCCAGGCGCGGGTCCTCGCCGACGACGAAGTCCCAGACGGCGCCGAGGACGCGGCGCGCGCTCTTCATCCCGTCACCGCGGGCCTGGACGGGCGGGCGCGGATCTCGGCGACCAGCGCCAGCGAGGCGACGAGGACGAGGGCGACGAGCGGCGCCAACGACGCCTCTCCCCCGGGCCAGCTCGCGCCCGCGCCCTCGGCGCCCCAGAAGATCCCGAAGCTGGTGAGGAGGACGCCGACGGAGAACTTCATCGCGTTCTCCGGGACGCGGGCGAGCGGCGCGCGGAGCGCCAGGCCGACGGCGATGACGACGAGGACCGCGGCGCCCGCCGCGGCGGCGGCGAGGCCGACGTCGCCCTGGTTGGCGCCGAAGGTGAGGACGATGAAGGCGACCTCGAGCCCCTCCAGCAGGACCGCCTTGAAGGAGATCGCGAAGGCGTAGCCGTCGAAGCCGGCCGGCCGGGGTGCCGCCGCGGCCTCGGCCTCCTCGGCGCGGAAGATGGCCTCCTCGTCGTGCTTGTCCTTGGCGCCCGCGGCGCGCAGGATCGCCTTGCGCAGCCACTGCAGGCCGAAGGTGAGGAGCAGGCCGCCGACGACGACCCGGAGCACACCGAGCGGCAGCGCGGTCAGCGCCGGGCCGAGCGCGGCGATCAGGACCGCCAGGACGAGGGCCGCGGCGCCGACCCCGGCGAGGGGGGCGCGCCAACCGCGCGTGGTGCCGACCGCGAGGACGATCGTGAACGCCTCCACCGCCTCGACGGCGCAGGCGAGGAAGACCGAGAGCGCGAGGCCGAACACCGCGGCGCGCCCAGCTCAGAAGGCGAAGATCAGAGTGCAGACGATGCCGGCCACGATGCAGTAGATCCCGAACGGGGTCAAGCGGTTGGTCTGGAAGTACCGCAGCAGAAAGCGCACCGCGAGGTAGGTGGTGAGCGCGGCGGCGAGGGCGCCGACCAGCGCCTGGCCGCGGACCCCGTCGCCGGCGGAGCCGAAGAGTTCGGGCAGCTTGAGGACGCCGGCCGCGAAGATGATCGGCGTCGCCAGGAGGAATCCGAACTTCGCCGCGTCCTCGTTGGAGAGGCCGACCAGGAGGCCGCCGCCCATGGTCATCCCGGAGCGCGAGATGCCGGGGATCAGGGCCGCCGCCTGGGCGGCGCCGATCGCGGCGGCCTGTCGGAAGCTGACCCGAGCGGCGATCCGCGGGTCGGAGTCCCCCTCACCGTCGCCGCGTTCGGGGCGGCGCCGACGGAGCCGCTCGAAGGCGAGCAGCAGGATGCCGTTGAGGATGAGGAAGAGCGAGGCGGTCTCGGCCGAGGCGAAGAGGGTGCGCAGCTTGTGCTCCAGGGCGAGGCCGAGGATCCCGGCCGGGATCGTGCCGATCACGAGCAGCCGGCCGAGGCGGGCGTCGGTGTCGTCGGGGTCGAGCCGGCCACCGGCTCGGAGCGAGCGCCAGAGGCCCGCGACGATCCGCTTCCAGTCCTGCCAGAAGAAGGCGAGGAGGACGAGCGCGGTGGCGCAGTGGGTGGCGACCAGGAAGGCGAGGAAGTATTCGTCGTTCTGGTGGATGTTCCAGCCGAAGAGGCCGGGGATGATCACGCCGTGGCCGAGGCTGGAGATCGGGAAGGGCTCGGCGAGGCCCTGGGTGAGGCCGAGGATCAGCGCCTGCAGGTAGGAGATCGGTTCCATCTGGCGACGATCATCCGTCGCGTCGATTAAACCGGGATGAGAGCGGGATGACGAGCCAGACGTCGGCGCCGCCCTCGGGTCGGTTGGCGGCGTGGGCGGCACCGCCGTGGGCCTCGGCGACGGTGGCGACGATCGCCAGGCCGAGCCCGGAGCCACCTTCGCGGACGCCGGGGGCGCGGCTGAAGCGCTCGAAGGCGCGGTCGAGGAAGGCCGGGGGGAAGCCGGGCCCTTCGTCGGTGACGTGGAGCTCGGCCGCCTCGCCGGCGCGACGGGCGGAGAGCGCGATCGTCCCGGCGCCGTGGCGGAGGGCGTTGTCGACGAGGGTGCCGATCGCCTGGTCGAGGCGCAGCCAGTCGGCGGTCAGCTCGAGGTCGGTGCCCGCGCCGTCCTCGATCCGCCTGCCGGCTTCCGTGGCGCGCCGGGCGAAGCGGCGCTCGACCGCCTCGAAGGTCTCGCCGACGCGCTGCGGCTCGAGCCGCAGCGGCAGCTCGCCGCGCTCGGTCTGGGCGATCGTCAGCAGGTCCTCGGCCAGCTGGGTCAGCCGGTCGGTCTCCTCGGCGGCGGAGGCGAGCGCGGCGCGCAGCTCCTCCGGCGAGCGGCCCTCGGCGAGTGCGAGGTCGAGCTCGGCGCGGAGGATCGCCAGCGGCGTGCGCAGCTCGTGGCCGGCATCGGCGACGAAGGCGCGCTCGCGCTCGAGCGCGTCGCCGAGGCGGGCGAGCATCTCGTTCAGCGTCTCCCCCAGCCGCGCAACCTCGTCGCGGGTCGGCGGGACGGGGAGGCGCTCGTCCGGCGCCGCGGTCGAGATCTCCGCGGCGCGGGCGCGCATCGCCTCGACCGGGCGGAGCGCCGCGGCCGCGACGCCGTAGCCCGCGAGCGAGGCGAGGATCAGCGCCGCCGGCAGGCCGATCAGGAGCAGCTGCTCGAGGTCGGTGCCGGACTCGTCGCGGGCCGCGGTCGAGGTGCCGACGACGACGATCCGCCCGCCGGCGACCGTGTCGACCGGGACCGCCAGGAGGCGCGAGCCGCCGTCGAGGCTCGGCAGCGGCCCGCGGTCGACGAAGGTCGGGCCGTGGGCTGCCTCCGCCACCTGGTCGGCGTCGAGCAGCGGGGTGCCGTCCACCGCCGGCGAGGAGTCGAGGACGCGGCCGGAGCCGTCGAGCACCTCGGCGAAGCTGTCCTCCCTGCCGACCAGGTGACCTTTGCCTTCGGCGTGCGCCCGCGCCTCGCGGCGGACCACCGCGGCCAGTTCGTCGGCGCGCGAGCGCAGTCCCTGGTCCAGGGTGGTGCCGACGTCGTTCTGGAACTGCAGGTAGACGAAGAAGCCGGTCGCCGCCAGCACCACGGCGATCACCGCGGCGAAGACGAGGGTGAGGCGGAGGCGGATCGAGAGCCGGCTCAGCGGCCCCCGTCCTTCCGCAGTCTGTAGCCGGCGCCGCGCACGGTCTCGATCGAGGCGCGGTCGAAGGGCACGTCGATCTTGCGGCGCAGGTAGCGGATGTAGACCTCGACCACGTTGGAGCGGTGCTCGAAGTCGTACTCCCAGGCCTGTTCGAGCAGTTGGGAGCGCGAGAGGACGTAGCCGGCGTGGCGCATGAAGGTCTCCAGCAGGGTGAACTCCTTGGAGGACAGGTCGATCTCGGCCTCGCCGCGCCAGACCTGGCGGGTGCCGGGGTCGAGGCGGAGATCGCCGACCTCGATCACCGGCGGGCGCTCGACCGTGCCGCGGCGGACGAGGGCGCGGAGGCGGGCGAGCAGCTCGGCGAAGGCGAAAGGCTTGACCATGTAGTCGTCGGCGCCGCCGTCGAGCCCGGCGATGCGGTCGTCGAGGGCGCCGCGCGCGGTCAGCATCAGAACCGGCGCCCAGACCCCGTCGCGGCGCAGCCGCCGGCAGGTCTCGAAGCCGTCGATCCCGGGCAACATCACGTCGAGGACGACCGCGTCGTAGTCGGCCGTGCCCGCCATCAGCAGCGCCCGCTCGCCTTCCTCGGCGACGTCGACGGTGAGGCCTTCCTCGCTGAGGCCGCGCCGCAGCAGCGCCGCCATCTTCAACTCGTCCTCGACCACCAGCACTCGCATGGCGACAAGATCATCCACGAAGATGAAGAAGAGATGAGAGCTTTTCGCCCTCACCCGCCGGACTACTTGGGAGGCAGGGTGGCGACGAAGGCGAGCGCGCGGGAGACCCAACCCTCGACGGCGACCTCGTCGCGGAGGGCGGTCGCGTCGACATGGACCCAGCCCGGCATCTGCCGGCCGCGCATCTCCATCGGCTCGGTGCCGGGGAGCGCCAGGACCTCGTCGGCGTCCGCCGGATCGGTGCGGACGAGAAGGCCACCCCGCCGCGACGCGGCGATCGCCATCTTGCCGCCGACCATGAAGCAGATACCGCCGAACATCTTCTTCTCGGTCAGATCGCCGTCGGCCACGGCCAGGATCTCCCGCAATTCGTCGGCGAGCGCCTCGTCGTAGGCCATGGTCCAGGCTACCCCTGCGCCTCACCGAGCGTCTCGCCGGTCGATGCCGACGCTCACCTGTTCAGGCGGACGCGCTCTCCGGGTCCGGGCGGACGATCACGGTGTCGGCGACCGCGATGATCTCGTCGACCGGCAGTTCGGCGCGGTCGGCGTGCTCGCGGATCGCCGCCGGGCTCGACGCCTGGTAGATGCAGACGGTGCCGACCGCCTCGCCGCCCTCCTCGAGGACGTAGCTGCGGATCCAGCGGATGTCGTCGGACATCTCCTCGTCGCCGACCTGGCTCGACCTGGCGGCGGCCTCCTGCAACTCGGCCGCGGACGGCCAGCCGTTGCGTCGCAGGATCACATAGGTATCCATCGTTTCTCCCCTCGATCGATGACTGGTCCCAGATCGAGGATGGGGGCGCGACGCCCCGTTGTCAACCGCCGCCGACTCAGCCGCCGTGGTGCTTCTTGCGCGGGGCGCGCAGCAGGGCGAAGGAGCGGTGGAGCGTCTTCGTGGAGCCGCAGGAGGTGCTCGGGGTATAGGTGACACGCACCTTGACCTGGGCGCGGTGGGTCTTCTTCAGCCGCTTGTTCAACTCGACCCGGGCATGGACGGTCAGCATCGTCGAGCTCGTCTTGACGGAGTTGCGGGTGACGGCGTGGACCTTCTTGCCGAAGAGAAAGATCGACCCGGGCGCGGGCAGCTTCACCCGCATCCGCGCGGTGCCGTTCTTGCGGTTATGGGAGATCGCCGTGATCCGGAACGGGCGCGACGAGCAGGCCGTCGGCGGGACCTTGACTTCGATCGGGTGGACGACTTTCGCCAGCGGGTTGCCGCTGCAGAGGGCGGTACGGCCGGTGAAGACCTCGGCCACGCTGCAGCCTTCGTTGTCGACCACCGAGAGTGCGGCGTTGTAGGTCCCCGAAAGCGCATAAGTGTGGGTGGGGGTCGACCCCGTCGCCGTGGCGCCGTCGCCGAAGGCCCAGCTCCACGAGGCGATCGTCCCGTCGGGATCGGTCGAGGCGGCGCCGCTGAAGGTCGCGGGCACGGTTGCGGTGACGCTCGGCGGCGAGAAGACGGCGGTCGGCGACTGGTCGGGGGTGAGCGCCATCCCGGCCGGGAATTCCCCCGGGAGAGCGATCGGCGAGCCGACCACCGCGCCGGTTTCGACGTCGATCGTCTGGACCTGCGGCACACGTTCCAGCGGTTTCCCGGTCTCGGTCACGTAGACCGTCTTGCCGTTCGCCGCGATCGCAACTTCCTGCGGACCTGAGGCGACCGGGATTTCCTTGGTCACTTTCCTGGCCTGGGTGTCGATGACCGCGACCGAATCGGACGCCAGGTTGACGACGAAGGCCTTCAGCCCGTCCGGAGAGACGACGATGCCACGCGGCTGTTCGCCGGTCGGCAACGGGATCGGGGTGACTTTTCGGGTCGCGGTGTCGATCGCCGAGACCGCGTCGTTCCCTTGGTCGGCGACGAAGGCGGTCTTGCCGTCGGGGGTGAACTCGATCCCCTCGGGATGTTCGCCGACGTGGATCGGTTCGCCGACGACCGCAAAGGTGGTGGTGTTGATCCGTTCGACCGTGCCGTCACCGAAGTTCGCCACGTAGGCCCAGGCGCCGTCCGGCGTGATCGCCACCCCGGTGGGTTCGCTGCCGACTTCGATTTCGGCGACCACCTGATTCGTGCCGGTGTCGATCACCGATACTTCGTTACTCCCACGGTCGGTGACGAAGACTTGGCCGCCATCCGGCGTGATCGCGAGCCCGAAGGGAAATTCGCCAACTTCGACGGTCGCCACTCCCTGCCGGGCAGCAGTATCGATCACCGAGACAGACTGACCGCCAAATTGGGCAGTTCCCGAATTGGCGACGTAGGCGAAACGTCCGTCCGGAGTGACCGCGATCGAGGCGGGCTGACGGCCGACCGGGATGGGACTGCCGACAACCTGATTCGTCGCCGTGTCCACCACGGAGACCGAATCGCTTTCCGCGTTCCCGACGAACGCCAGTTGCGCCGCGCCGGCGCTCGCGGCGAAGGCGAGCAGCATGGCGACGGCGGCGCCAAGCGCCACCAGCCCCTGCCGACCGGCCGAAGATCGGGTCATCGAGAACACAGTCTAGGAAACCGCCGAGCGGGGGTCGGTTGCGGGCGATAGCTTGGGAAGATCGAGCAAATGACCACAAACTCGGCTCTCGGACCGCTCAAGATCCTCGATCTTTCGCGCGTCCTGGCAGGACCGTTCGCGACGATGATGCTGGCCGACCTCGGTGCCGAGGTGACCAAGGTCGAGCGCCCGGGGGTCGGCGACGAGACCCGCTCCTGGGGTCCACCGTTCGACGAGCGCGGGGCAAGTACCTACTTCCAGGCGGTCAACCGCAACAAGGCCGGCGTCGTGATCGACATGGGGACCGAGGCGGGCCTGGCCGAGCTCCGTCGCCTCGCCCGCGAGGCCGACGTCCTGGTCGAGAACTTCCGCCCCGGCCTGATGGCGTCGAAGGGCCTCGGGCACGCGGAGCTGCGGGCTGAGAACCCGCGCCTCGTCTATTGCTCGATCACCGGCTTCGGCGCGGGCGGCGGCGCCGAGCTGCCCGGCTACGACCTGCTGGTCCAGGCGCTCGGCGGGCTGATGAGCGTCACCGGCGACCCGGCGGGCGAGCCGATGAAGGTCGGCGTCGCCCTGGTCGACGTGATCGCCGGGCTCTTCGCAGCGGTCGGCATCCTCGCCGCCCTGCGCCACCGCGACGCGACCGGCGAGGGCCAGCTGGTCGAGGTCGACCTTCTCTCGGCGCTGTTGGCGGCGCTGGTCAACCAGGGCTCGGCCTACACGATCGCCGGGGTCGTCCCCGAACGGCTCGGCAACCGCCACCCGAGCATCTCCCCCTATGAGGTCTACGCGACCGGCGACGGCGAGCTGGTGCTCGCGGTCGGCAACGACCGTCAGTTCGCCGCGCTCTGCGAGGTGATCGGCGAGGCCGGCCTCGCCGCCGACCCGCGCTTCGCCGACAACCGGGCGCGGGTCGAGAACCGCGAGGCGCTCGACGCCAAGCTGGAGCGCGCGCTCGCCGCTCGCTCCGCCGCCGAGTGGAGCGCCGAGCTGACCGCCCGCCGCGTCCCGGCCGGCACCGTCAACAACCTCGGCGCCGCCTTCGCCTTCGCCGAGTCGATCGGCCTCGATCCGACCGTCGCGATCGCCCGCGAGGACGGCTCGAGCGTCTCCCTCACCCGCAACCCGATCCGCCTCTCGGCCTCGCCGGCCACCTACCGCAGCGCCCCGCCGTCCCTGCCCGACGAGGACTGACCGCCGCTCAGCGGAAGGCGTTGATCCCGGTCAGCGCTTCGCCGAGGACGAGCGCGTGGACGTCGGCGGTGCCCTCGTAGGTGACCACCGACTCGAGGTTGTTCATGTGGCGGATCACCGGATACTCGAGCGTGACGCCGTTGGCGCCGAGCACCTGGCGCGCCGTGCGGGCGACCTCGAGCGCCGCGTCGACATTGGCCAGCTTGCCCATCGAGACGTGCTCCGGCCGCAGCGTGCCGTCGTCTTTCATCCGCCCCAGGTGGAGCGCCAGCAGGGTGGCGCGGTTGACCTCCGTCGCCATCAGGGCGAGCTTGCGTTGCTGGATCTGGAAGCCCGCGATCGGCCGGTCGAACTGGACGCGCTCCTTGGCGTAGGAGAGCGCCGCCTCGAAGCAGGCGCGGGCGGCGCCCGCCGCCCCCCAGACGATCCCGTAGCGGGCCTCGTTCAGACAGCTGAGCGGGCCGCGCAGGCCCTTCGCCTCGGGCAGGCGCGCAGCGTCGGACAGGCGGACCTCGTCGAGCAGCAGCTCCGAGGTGACCGAGGCGCGCAGGCTGAGCTTCTTGTGGATGTCCTGGGTGGTGAAGCCCGGCGTGCCGGCCGGGACGACGAAGCCGCGCACGCCCTCGTCGGTCTGCGCCCAGACCACCGCGACGTCGGAGATCGAGCCGTTGGTGATCCACATCTTCTGGCCGGTGATCACCCAGTCCTCGCCGTCGCGGCGGGCGCGGGTGCGCATCGAGCCGGGATCGGAGCCGGCGTCCGGCTCGGTCAGCCCGAAGCAGCCGATCGCCTCACCGGCCGCCATCCGCGGCAACCACTCCTGCTTCTGCTCCTCGGAGCCCCAGCGCCAGATCGCGAACATCGCCAGCGAGCCCTGCACCGAGACCAGGCTGCGGATGCCGGAGTCACCCGCCTCGAGCTCCATGCAGGCGAGGCCATAGGCGGTCCCCGAGGCTCCCGCGCAGCCGTACCCCTCGAGGTGCATGCCGAGCACGTTCAGCGCGCCGAGTTCGCGGGCCAGCTCGCGCGCCGGGATCTCCCCCGCCTCGAACCAGTCGCCGACCTCCGGCACGATCTTGTCGCGGACGAAGGCGCGGACGGTGTCGCGGATGTCGCGCTCCTCGTCGGAGAGGGAGCGGTCGATGGCGAGGAAATCCTCGGGGCGCGGCTTCTCCGTCGGCATGGCGGCGAGGATAGCCGCGCCCGTGCCGATCAGGCGGGCGCGGCGGCGTCGAGCTGCCGCTGCGCCCAGTCGAGGGCGTAGTCGGCGACCTCCTCCCAGCCCTCCTGGCCGACCGTGAAGTGGGAGCGGCCGGGGAACTCCTTGTAGTCGGTCACCGCCGGCGCCTTGCTCTCTTTCTTGGCCATCTGCTTGTCGACCGAGGGCGGGATGACGTGGTCGGAGCCGCCGGCGATCAGCAGCAGCGGCGCCCGCTCGGGGTTCTTGAAGTCGACCTTCAGCGGCGTGTGAGGGTTGAAGTTGGCGAGCGCGCCCTGCCAGAGGACGCGGCCGGGACCGGGCACCGCGTAGCGCTCGTAGATCGGACGGGATTCCTCCTCGCTCATCGTGTTGGTGAAGGCGTAGTGGAACTGCCCGGCGGTGAGCGGCACGGCACGGTGGCCGTTGGCGGGGCTCTTCAGGATCGGGAACGAGGAGCGCAGCGTCGAGAGCGGCAGCTTGGTCACACCGCGCACCGAGGCGGCGTCGATCGCGACGCCGGCGTCGCCGTGGCCGTGGTCGAGCAGCACCTCGGTGATCGCGCCGCCGAAGGAGTGGCCCATGATGATCGTCTCGCCCTCGATCCCGCCGAGGAACTCCTCCATGTGGTCGATGATTTCCTCGAGCCCGAGGTTTTCGATCGCGCTGGTGTCGGCGCGGATCGCCTCCACGTCACCCTCGAAGCCGGGCCAGGCGGGCGTCTCGACCCGGTAGCCCGCGGCGCTGTAACGCTCGACCCAATGCTCCCAGCTGAGCGGCGTCATCCAGAGACCGTGGATGAGGACGATCGTCGCTTTGCTCTGCTCGGTCATCTCTTCTCCCCTTGTTGATGGCTAGACGGTGGCGCGTTCCTTCCGGTAATCGTAGAAGCCGCGGCCGGCCTTGCGGCCGATCCGGCCCGAGGCGACCATCCGCTTCAGCAGGGGCGGCGGCGCGTACTCAGTCCGCTTGAACTCCTCGTGCAGGGAATCGCCGATCGAGTAGAGGACGTCGAGGCCGATGAAATCGGCGAGGGTGAGCGGGCCCATCGGGTGGCCGCAGCCGAGCTTCATCCCCTCGTCGATGTCCGCGGCGGAGGCGAAGCCCTCTTCGAACATCCGCACCGCGGCCATCAGGTAGGGGACGAGCAGCATGTTGACGATGAAGCCGGAGCGGTCCTTGGTGACGATCGCCTGCTTGTCGATCCGCTCGGCGAAGGCGCTCGCCGTCTCCCTGGTCTCCTCCGAGGTGTCGAGGGCGACGACTATCTCGACCAGCCGCATCACCGGCACCGGGCTGAAGAAGTGGAGCCCGAGGACGCGCTCGGGGCGCGGGATGCCGGCGGCGAGCTGGGCGATCGGGATCGAGGAGGTGTTGGAGGCGATCAGTGCCTCCGCGGAGACGACGCCCGCGACCTGGGCCAGGATGTTCGCCTTCAGCTCGGCGTTCTCGGGGACGGCCTCGATCACCAGGTCGGCGCCCGCGACCCCCTCGAGGCGATCGGTGAAGTCGATCCGGCCGAGGATCTCGTCGTGCCCGGCGGCCTCGATCTTGCCGCCGGCGAGGGCGCGGCCGAGCGAGGCCTCGATCCGTCCGCGGGCCGCATCGACCGCGGCCTCGTCGACGTCGCGGACGACGACCGGCACCCCGGCCCGGGCCACCGACTCGGCGATCCCCGAGCCCATCAGGCCGCCTCCGAGGACGGCGACCCGGTCGATGCTCATCTGCGCTCCTCCGAGGCAAGTGCCATACAGATAGTAGGAATACGGCACATCTCCGGGTCCGGCAAGGCAGACCCCCCGGTCGGGCTGTTTCTCGGTCAGGCCGTGTAGGCCGCCAGGTAGTCGAGCCCGGCGATCGCCCGCGAGCCGTACCAGGAGGTCATCTCGCCGTCGATCAGGGAGACCTCCGACCCCGGCACGAGCTCCGCCACCTCGGCCACGTGTCGCTCCTTGAAGTGGAAGGGCTCGGAGCTGAGCAGGACGCGATCGACCTTCCCGACAAAGTCGTGAAGGTCGACCTCCGGATACCGGGGTGGCTGTCCTTTGTCACCCTCTGGGTTACCAAGGACAGCCACCCCCTCCGGCGAGCGCCAATTGAAGAGGGCCAGGGTCCGGGCGATGTAGGTGTCGGGGGAGATCGTCATCCAGGGGTCACGCCAGATCAGGTAGAGGACGCTTCGCTCCTCGCCCACCCCGGCAACGGCCCGCTCGTAGGCGTGCTCGAACTCGGCACAGAGACGCTCCGCCTCCACCTCCCGCCCGAACGTCTCCCCCATCTGCCGGTAGAGGTCGAGATTGTCGCGCGGCCCGAGCGGGTGCGTCACCACCACGTTCGGCACGAACGTCGCCAACGTCTCGGCGTCCTCCTTCAGGTTCTCGTCGATGTTGACGACGACGTGGGTCGGTTCGAGCTCCCGCACCCGGTCCATCAGCACGTCCTTGGTCCCGCCCACCTTGGGGATCGTCCGCACCGTCTCCCAGGGATGGATGCAGAAGCCGGTCCGCCCGACCAACTCGTCGGACAGGTCGAGGTCGCAGAGAAGCTCGGTGATGCTCGGGACCAGCGAGACGATGCGCACGACTACATATTGCGCCGGTACTCGCCGCCCACCTCATAGAGGGCGCCGGAGACCTGGCCGAGCGAGGCGACCTTCACGGCGTCCATCAGCGCCTCGAAGACGTTGCCGCGCTCCCGCGCCACCTCGCGCAGGCGGGCCAGCACCGGGTCGCGGCGGTCGGCGCCGAGCGCCTGGAAGGCGCGAACCGAGGCGATCTGGTCGTCCTTCTCCTCGTCGGAGGAGCGCATCAGCTCGAGCGAGTCGGTCCGCTCCTCCTGGCCCTCGTCGGGCAGGAAGGTGTTGACGCCGATCAGCGGCAGCGTGCCGTCGTGCTTGAGGCGCTCGTAGTACATCGACTCTTCCTGGATGCGGCCGCGCTGATACATCGTGTCCATCGCGCCGAGCACGCCGCCGCGCTCGGAGATCCGCTCGAACTCCTCGTAGACGGCGGCCTCGACCAGGTCGGTCAGCGCCTCGATCGCGAACGAGCCCTGCCACGGGTTCTCGGTGAAGTTGAGCCCGAGCTCGCGGTTGATGATCAGCTGGATCGCCACCGCACGGCGCACCGATTCCTCGGTGGGCGTCGTGATCGCCTCGTCGTAGGCATTGGTGTGGAGGCTGTTGCAGTTGTCGAAGATCGCGTAGAGCGCCTGCAGCGTGGTGCGGATGTCGTTGAAGCTGATCTCCTGCGCGTGCAGGCTGCGGCCGCTCGTCTGGATGTGGTACTTGAGCATCTGGCTGCGCTCCGAGGCGCCGTAGCGCTCATTCATCGCCCGCGCCCAGATCCGCCGCGCGACGCGCCCGATCACCGCGTACTCCGGGTCCATCCCGTTGGAGAAGAAGAAGCTCAGGTTGGGCGCGAAGGAGTCGATCTCCATGCCGCGGGCCAGGTAGTACTCGACGATCGTGAAGCCGTTGGCGAGGGTGAAGGCGAGCTGCGAGATCGGGTTCGCCCCGGCCTCGGCGATGTGGTACCCGCTGATCGAGACGCTGTAGAAGTTCCGCACCCGCTCGGCGACGAAATATTCCTGGACGTCGCCCATCATCTTCAGCGCGAACTCGGTCGAGAAGATGCAGGTGTTCTGGGCCTGGTCCTCCTTGAGGATGTCGGCCTGGACGGTGCCGCGGACCTTGTTCAGGGTCTCCGCCTTGATCCGCGCGTAGGTCTCGGCGTCGAGGACGTCGGCGCCGGAGACGCCGAGCAGGCCGAGCCCGAGCCCGTCGTTCCCGGGCGGCAGCTCGCCTTTGTAGCGGGGGCGGGGGCGGCCGGCGAAGATCTCATCGAGGCGCTTCTCGGTCTCCGCCCAACGGCCGCTCTCCTTCAGGTGGCGTTCGACCTGCTGGTCGACCGCGGCGTTCATGAAGAAGGCGAGGACGATCGGCGCCGGGCCGTTGATCGTCATCGAGACCGAGGTGGTCGGCGCGCAGAGGTCGAAGCCCGAGTACAGCTTCTTGGCGTCGTCGAGGGTGGCGATCGAGACACCGGAGTTGCCGACCTTGCCGTAGATGTCGGGGCGCTCGGCCGGGTCCTCGCCGTAGAGGGTGACCGAGTCGAAGGCGGTCGAGAGGCGCGCCGCGGGCTGGCCCTGGGAGAGGTAGTGAAAGCGGCGGTTGGTGCGCTCCGGGGAGCCCTCGCCGGCGAACATCCGGGTCGGGTCCTCGCCCTCGCGGCGGTAGGGGAAGACGCCGCCGGTGTAGGGGTAGGAGCCGGGCAGGTTCTCCTTCATCAGGAAGCGGAGGCGATCGCCCCAGCCGTCGAGGTTGGGAGGCGCGATCTTCGGCACCTTCTGGTGGCTCAGGGTCTCGCGGTAGTTCGGCCCGGTGATCTCGCGACCGCGCACCTCGTAGCTGAACTCCTCGGCGGTGATGCCCGCGATCCGCTCGTCCCAGCCGTCGAGCAGTTCGAGCGCCTCCGGCCCGAGCTCCCTGCGGGTCCGCTCGTAGGTCTGCTTCAGCTCCTCGTTCTCGCCGAGGATCTTCAGCGCCGCGTCGAGGTGCTGCAGGCGCGCCGCGAGCTCGGCCAACTCCTCGATCCTCGCGTTGATCCCCCGCCCCTGCTCGGCGATCTCGGCCAGGTAGCGGACCCGCTGCCCGGGAATCAGGGCGTTGCCGCGCGGCTCGTGGTCCGCCGGGTCGAGGCCGGGGTCGAAGCGGGCCGGATCGTCGCCCCCGGCGCGCTCGGCGAGCGCCCGGCAGAGGGCGACGAACATCCAGGTGACGCCGGGGTCGGCGAACTGGCTGGCGATCGTCGGATACACCGGCACCTCGTCCTCGGCCAGCTCGAAGGCGGCGCGGTTGCGGCGCCACTGTTTGCGCACGTCGCGCAGGGCGTCGGTGGCGCCCTGCTTGTCGAACTTGTTGATCACGACGATCTCGGCGAGATCGAGCATGTCGATCTTCTCCAGCTGGCTGGCGGCGCCGAACTCGCTGGTCATCACGTAGACCGGCAGGTCGACGAGGTCGACGATCTCCGAGTCCGACTGGCCGATACCGGCGGTCTCGACGATCACCAGATCGAAGTCGGCGGCGCGCAGGTAGGCGACCGCGTCGGCGAGGACGGCGCTGGTCGAGAGGTTCTGGCGGCGGGTCGCCATCGAGCGCATGTAGAGCTGCTCGTGGCGGAGGCTGTTCATCCGGATGCGGTCGCCGAGCAGGGCGCCGCCGGTGCGGCGCCGGGTCGGATCGACGGCGAGCACCGCGATCCGCAGGTCGGGAAGGTGCTGGACGAAGCGCGAGAGCAGCTCGTCGGTGACGGTGCTCTTGCCCGCGCCGCCGGTGCCGGTGACGCCGACGACCGGGACGCCGGTCCCCTGCACCGTCCACTCGGCGCGCAGCCGTTCGAGGTCGTCGTCGCCGAAGGCCCCGTCCTCGAGCGCCGAGAGCATCCACGCGACGCCGAGGTCGTCGCTGCGCGACTCGTCGGGCGGCGGCGGGATCACCCGCTTGGTCGCGGCGCGCTCGACCAGGTCGTCGATCATCCCGACCAGGCCGAGCGACATGCCGTCGTTCGGGTGGTAGATCCGCTCGACGCCGAAGTCCTCCAGCGCCGCGATCTCCTCCGGCGTGATCGTGCCGCCGCCACCGCCGAAGACGCGGATGTGGTCGGCGCCCGCATCGCGCAGCATCTCGACCGCGTAGCGGAAGTACTCGGTGTGGCCGCCCTGGTAGGAGCTGATCGCGATCGCGTCGGCGTCCTCCTGGATCGCAGCGCGGACGACGTCGCGGACGCTGCGGTTGTGGCCGAGGTGGACGACCTCGGCGCCGGAGTCCTGGATCAGGCGGCGCATCACGTTGATCGCCGCGTCGTGGCCGTCGAAGAGCGAGGCGGCGGTGACGAACCGCAGCGGCGGCTTGTCGGCGCCCGCGGTGCCCTCGGCGCGCTCCCTGTTCGTCAGCGTGGTCATCGTCCCAAGTTAGGAGGCTAACAGATAGTTGGAATAGCGCATATCTGGTCCCCCGTCGGGGATAAGAACCCGTCTCAAAACCCGCGTGTGCGACTGGCGAGGGCCGGACCGAGCGGGGGTAGGACGCAGGGAGGCCTAATGGCAGCGCCATTTGGCCGACCGAGGACGCCGCCCCGCGAAGTGTGTCCGGTGCCGTCCGGGCGTGCGCGGGGGTTTTGAGACAGGTTCTTAGCGCCGGGAGGCCGATTCACTCCGGGAAATCGCCCGCCGACACCCGGAGGACGCGGAGCAGGGCGGCGAGCTCCTCCAACTGCTCCTCCCCCAGCGGCTCGGTGGCGAAACCCGCCTCGTTCAGCGCCACGGTCGCCTTCTCGGCGACCTTGCGCCCGGCCGGGGCGATCTCGGCGAGGACGGCGCGGCGATCGGACTCATGCGGGGCGCGCCGCACCAGGCCCAGCTTCTCCAGCCCGTCGATCGTGTTGGTGACGCTGGTCCGGTGCACCTGGAGTCGCTCGCCGATCTTGCCCAGCGGCAGCGATCCGCGCCGCGAGAGGTGGAGCAGCATCAGCGCCTCGTAGCGCGGGAAGGTGAGGCCGAACGGCTCGAGCAGCTCGTTGAGGCGCGCGATCAGGATCTGGTGCGCGCGCATGATCGAGGTCACCGCGACCATCTCGGTCGCCGCCTCCCCCCAGCACTCCTCCCAATGGCGGCGCGCCTCGTCGATCGGGTCGAATGAGAGCGAAGGTTCCGGCATCCGGCCCGGAGTGTTACAGGGAGCGCGCTAGGTTGACGCCGATGAGCGACACCGGCACCTCCCAGCCTTCCCCCGAGCGTCGCCAGGCGGTGCCCGAGAGCGACGTCGCCTTCCCCCGCCTCGACGCGGCGCAGATGGCGACGATGGCCGCGGCCGGGCGCACCGTCGCGGTCGAGCCGGGCCAGATCCTCTTCTCCCCCGGCGATCTCGACTACCAACTGATCGTCGTCGTCAGCGGCGGCGTCGAGGTCCTCGACGCGGCCGGCACCGAGCGCGAGACCGTCCTCGTCACCTACGGCCCGCGCCAGTTCGCCGGCGAGCTGAACCTGATCACGATGGAACCGGCACTGCTCACCGCCCGCGTCACCGAGGCCGGCGAGGCGATCCTCGTCAGCCGCGAGGCGCTGCGGACGGTGGTCGGCCACGACACCCGGCTCGGCGACCTGATCATGAACGCGCTGGTCGCCCGACGCGCCAACATCATCGAGTCCGACGCGGGGGCGCGGCTGATCGGCTCCGGTGGTGACCCGGGCACCCGGCAGCTGCGCGAGTTCCTCACCCGCAACCGGGTGCCGCATCGCTTCATCGACCTCGATGCAGCGGGCCTCTCGACCTCACCGCTCGACGGCCGGCCGCTCGCCGCCGACGACCTGCCGCTGCTGGTCACCGGCAAGGAGACGCTGGCGGCGCCGACCATCCTCGAGGCGGCGACGGCGCTCAACCTGCGCGCCCCGAACAAGACCGCGAAGGTGGCCTGGGACTGCCTGATCGTCGGCGGCGGCCCGGGCGGCCTCGGCGCCGCGGTCTACGCCGCCACCGAGGGGCTCTCGACGATCCTCGTCGACTCGGTCGCGCTCGGCGGCCAGGCGAGCACCTCCTCGCGGATCGAGAACTACCTCGGCTTCCCGGCCGGGGTCTCCGGCTCCGACCTCGCCGAGCGGGCGATCGCCCAGGCGCGTCGCTTCGGATTGCGGACGGCGGTCCCGGAGCGGGCCGAGCAGCTGCGCACCGAGGAGGGCCGGTACGTGGTCGAGCTCGACAGCGGCGACGAGCTGGCGGCGCGCACCGTCGTCCTCGCCACCGGGGCGAGCTACCGACGGCTGCCGGTCGACGGCTGCGAGCAGCTGAACGGGGCGGGCGTCTTCTACGCGGCGACGCTGGTCGAGGCGCGGATGTGCGGCTCGGAGGCGGTGGCGGTGGTCGGCGGCGGCAACTCGGCCGGGCAGGCGGCGATCTTCCTCTCCGGCAGCACCGAGCGGGTGTCGCTGCTCTTGCGCGGCGGCGATCTCGGCGCCTCGATGTCCAACTACCTGGTCGAGCAGATCGAGGCGATCGACAACATCGAGGTCCTCCTCCACACCGAGGTGCGCGAGACCCGCGGCGACGCCTCGTTGGAGGGGATCGTGGTCGAGGAGACCCCCAGCGGCGAGCGCCGCGACCTCGATGTCGGCGGGCTCTTCATCTTCATCGGCGCCGACCCCTGCACCGAGTGGCTCGACGGCGCCCTGGCCAAGGACGACGACGGCTTCCTGCTGACCGGCGACGAGGTCGAGGTCGCCCACCTCGACGCCGACACCGGCCTCGGCGGTCGGCCCGCGATGCCGCTGGAGACCAGCCTGCCGGGAGTCTTCGCGGTCGGCGACGGCCGCTCCGGCTCGATCAAGCGGGTCGCCTCGGCGGTCGGCGAGGGCTCGATGTCGGTGCGCCTGATCCACCAGTACCTGGCCCTCCAGGGCCAGGCGCCGTCGGGTAGGCGCTGACTCCGTGGCAGCGCGTCGATCTCAGTCGACGACCGCGATCATCGCGATCGAGATCAGCAGCCCTGGCCGGTCGACTCCGATCCTCGCAACGCAGCGTGGCGGCTCGAGGTCGGGGTAGAACTCGGTGAAGACCTCGCTTACGGCGCGGGCGTCCTCGGACCGCTTGAGCAACGTGTAGACCATCACCACGTCGCTCAGCTCTGCATCCGCCGCGCGCAGGATCGCCTGACAGTTGAGCAGCGACTGACGTGCCTGCTCCCTGACGGTCGGACCGGCGAAGTCCCCGGTGGCAGTGTCGATTCCTGTCGTCCCACCGACGTAGATCGTGTTGCCGGCCTTCACCGCCTGGCTATACCCCGGCTCATGTTCCGGAGCCTCGGGTATGGAGATCGATCGCCTGGGCATCCGCTCGACAACCTAAGAGCTCGGCTCGGCAGAGTCCACCCGTGGATCGGGTTCTTCATCTTTCTTGATAAAGTTGGTCAGCTTTATGGGCTTTCTGCTACCGTCGCGAACTGACCGCCACCCCCGGCGGTCGGGATCCACTCCACCGGACCCCAAGGACAACGGAAAGGAAACCCCATGTCCCAGTTCCCCATCCCTGACCAGCGCCGGACCTCCGGCGGGCGATGGCGGCGCCTCACCGCCTCCCTGGCGATCGTCGTCGCGGCGGCGCTCGCCACGGGCGTGAGCGCGGCCTCCGCCGACCCGACCGCTCCCCCGCCGGTCACCGTCCTCACCCACGGCAACGTCGGCCACGGCGACTTCTTCGTCTCGCCGTTCGGCGACCAGTCGACCTACGCCAACGGCCCCGAGATCCTCGACCAGGACGGCAACGTCGTCTGGTTCAAGGCGGTGCCGAGCGGCCAGGAGGCCTCCGATTTCCGCACCCAGACCTACGAGGGCAAGCCGGTCCTCACCTGGTGGCAGGGCACGGGCCTCGGCGGCCTGGCGCAGGGCACCGACTACATCTACAACGACCGGTACCAGCCGATCGCGACCGTCGACGCCGGCAACGGCCTCAGCGCCGACGGCCATGAGTTCCTGATCACGCCGCAGGACACGGCGCTGATCCTCTCCTACAAGACCGCGACCGCGAACCTGACCTCGATCGGCGGCCCGGCGAACCAGACCGTGATCGACGGTTACGTCCAGGAGATCGACATCAAGACCGGCAAAGTGCTGTTCCAGTGGAACAGCGCCGACCACGTCCCCTACAGCCAGTCGGAGCAGCCGCTGCCCGCCTCGCCGAGCACGCCGTGGGACTGGTTCCACATCAACGCGGTGAAGCTGGACACCGACGGCAACCTGCTGATCGATGCCCGCGACACCTGGACCGCCTACAAGGTGAACCGCCACACCGGCGACATCATCTGGCAGCTGGGCGGCAAGGCGAGCAGCTTCAAACTGCAGGCGGCGCCGGGCCAGAGCCTCAACAACGCGGGCGACATCACCGCCTGGCAGCATGATTTCGAGGCCCAGGGCAACGGCATCTACACCTTCTTCGACAACGAGTCGGCGGGGGTGGCCAACAGCGGCCAGGACGCGACGGCCGAGTACGGCAAGAGCCGGGCGGTGACGGTGAAGCTCGATCCGCGCACCCACACGGCGACGCTGATCAAGTCGTTCGACCAGCCGGACGGCCTGACCGCGCCGTCGCAGGGCAACTCGCAGAGGACCGCCGACGGCAACACCGTCGTCGGCTGGGGCTCGTTGCCGTACTTCTCGGAGTTCGACTCCTACGGTGACCTGCTCTACAACGCCGAGTTCCCGAGCGGCGTCAACAGCTACCGCGCCTACCTGCTGCCCTGGAATCCGGGCAGCGGCTCAGGTGGTGGATCAGGCCACAGCGGCCCCGGCTATCACCCGGGCGGCGGTCACGGCCCCGGCTACGACCCGGCCGGCGGTCACCACCACTAGCGCAACGCGCCCGCGGTCGTCCTTTGGCCCTCTCAACGGGCCTTAGGACGACCGCACCTGCGGGTGCTACCTCCTCTTCGCCTCCGCGTGGGCGGCCTCGGCGAGGGACTTGATCGCGGCGAGCCGCTGGTCCCAGGCTGCCGCGGCGCGAGCCATCGCCTCGCCCGCCTCCCCGAGCCGCTCGGGGTCGACCGCGTAGAGCACCTCGCGGCCCCGCCTGCGGCCCGCGACGAGCCCGACCCGGTCGAGCACCACCAGGTGCTTGGCGATCGCCTGGCGGGTCACCGGCAGCTCGCCCGAGAGCCGCGTCGCGGTCGCCTCACCGAGCGCCAGCAGCGTGTCCAGCAGCCGCCTGCGGGTCGGATCCCCGACCGCGGCCCAGAGCGCGTCGGCCTCGACCGCCGCGGCGCTCATCGCCTTGCGGGAGCGTCCGCGCTCGCGGCGAGCTCCGCCAGATTGCCGAGGAACATCCCCCAGCCGCCGACATGCCGCTCGGCCAACGCCGCGTTCTCCTCGTCGCTGCCCTCGAGCCCGGCGAAGCCGCTCTCGACCACCCGCAGCAGGGTGCCCTCGCCCCGCTCGGCGAGCGTGAACTCGACCAGCGTGTAGTGCCCCTGGGCGGCCTCCATGTCACGTTCCGGCTCCGGCGAGACCCAGCGGAACGAGAACAGGTGCGGCGGCTCGACCCTCTCGACCGTCCCCTTCCCCGGGATACCCGAGGCGAACGTGAAGACGATGTCGCCGCCCGGCCGCAGGTCGACCTCGGCGCGGTCTGCGAACCAGCGGGAGATCTGCTCCGGCTCGGTGACGATCGACCAGACCGTCTCCACCGGCGCCTCGATCTCGACCTCGCTCTCGATCCTGTCCTTGTCCATCTTCAAGCCTCCTGTCGTCTAAGTGCAACCATCAGTTGCATAGAGGCTAGCACGGATACGCAACCTATAGTTGCGAAAAGAGAGCGCACGGACGGCGGAAGCGGACGACGGGTCTCGAACCCGCGACCTCAAGCTTGGGAAGCTTGCGCTCTACCAACTGAGCTACGTCCGCGCGTCGGCGGATTCTAGGTCACTGCGGCCAGACGAAGTGGCCGAGGAAGAAGGCGATCACGAAGACCACCAGGAGAATCTGCGACAGCATGAAGATCGCCACGAAGATCCAGAAGCCGAGGCCGATTTTCTGTTCGAGATCCACGCGGGGGCCGACTCTATCGGTTGAACCGGGCCTTAGGCGCTTTTCGTAGTCTCTGTGCCGTGCGCCTCCGCTCCGTGATCGCAGTCCTCGTCGCCGTCGCCGTCGTCGCCCTCCTCGTCTTCGGCCTGCTCAGCAAAGGCAACTCGCGGATCGCGGTGGGCGAAGAAGCGCCGGCCCCGGAGCTGGCGAAGCTGGGCGAATCCGGCAAAGGCTCGCTGAAGGAATATCGGGGCAAGTGGGTGCTGGTGAACTTCTGGGCCTCCTGGTGCGAACCGTGTCGGGAAGAGGCGCCGGCGCTGGTCAAGTTCCAGGGCGAACACGGCGGGAAGAACTTCACCGTGGTCGGGATCGACACCCAGGACATCAGCGACGACGGCGCCAAGTTCGCCGAGGAATTCGGCCTGCCGTATCCGCTGCTGCATGACGGCGGCGGCGACAACGCGCATGAATTCGGCACGACCGGCGTCCCCGAGAACTTCCTGCTCGAACCGAACGGCAAGGTGGCCTGGGAGACGCCGGGGCCGGTCGACGCGAAGGTCCTCGAAGAAGAGGTGGTGCCGCTGCTGCCGCCGAAGAGCGAGGCGTCGTGAGGGCGCGGCGGGCCGGGACGGCGCTCCTCGTGCTGGCGGCGCTCACGGCGCTGCTCCTCCCCACCGCCGCCGGGGCGGCGAGCGCGCTGCGCACCGAGCTGAACGAAATCGAGGCGGAAGTGATGTGCCCGATCTGCGGCACCCTGCTGGAGCTGGCCGAATCGCCGGAGGCGACGCGCGAGAAGGCGTTCGTCGAAAAGCTGGTCAAGCAGGGCAAGAGCAAGGACGAAGTCAAGGACGCGCTGGTCGCCCAGTACGGCGAGGCGGTGCTGGCCGAACCGAAGGGCAGCGGCTTCAACCTCTCCGCCTACCTGGTGCCGATCATCGCCTTCGCCGTCGCCGTCGTGCTGCTGGCGCTGGCGATCTGGCGCTGGCGCCGTGCCGCGGGCTCGCGCGAGGACCACAAACCGGAGATCGAGGGCCCCAGCGACGAGGAGCGAGAACGCCTCGACGCCGACCTCGCCCGCTACGACCTCTGAGTGCGTTCGCACTTATGGTCGCTATCCGACCATAAGTGCGAACGCACCGGCCGGCTACATCCGCTCGGGGGCGGAGATGCCGAGCAGGTCGAGAGCGGCGGCGATCGTCCGCTTCGCCGCCAGGCAGAGCGCCAGCCGGGAGCGTTCGACGCCCTCCCCCTCCGCCCCGACCACCTGACAGTCGCGGTAGAAGGCGTGGAAGTCGGCGGCGACCGTCGTCGAGTAGGCGCAGATCCGGTGCGGCGCCCGCCGCTGGGCCGACTCGCGCACCTCGTCGGGGAACTCGAGCAGGCGCTTGATCAGGGCCTTCTCGCTCGGCGCGAGCGGCTCGGTGCGCTCCGCGGGATCGACCGCCTCGGGCGCCCCCCCACCCTCCTCGGCGGCCTTGCGCAGGATGCTCGCGATCCGCGCGTGGGCGTACTGCACGTAGTAGACCGGGTTGTCGGAGGCCTGCCTGCGGGCCAGCGAGAGGTCGATGTCGACGGTCGTCTCGTGGCTGCGCCAGAGCATGAACCAGCGCGCCGCGTCGACGCCGATGTCGTCGATCAGGTCGTCGAGCGAGACGAAGTCACCGCTGCGCTTCGACATCTGCGCCCGCCGGCCGTCCTCGACGATGTGGACGAGCGACATGATCAGCGCCTCGAAGCTCTCCGGGTCGGCGCCGAGCGCCTCGATCGAGGCGCGCAGCCGCGCCACGTAACCGTGGTGGTCGGCGCCGAGCACGTCGATCAGCCGGCCGAAGCCGCGCTCCAGCTTGTCCCAGTGATAGGCGATGTCGGGCATCAGGTAGGTCGGTTCGCCGTCGGAGCGGATCAGCACCCGGTCCTTGTCGTCGCCGAATTCGGTGGTGCGCAGCCAGAGCGCGCCCTCATGCCGATAGGTGTGGCCGCCCGCGTCGAGCTTGGCCAGCGAGCTGTCGACGTCGCCGCGGTCGACCAGGCTGCGCTCGGAGAACCAGGTGTCCATCTCGACGCCGAAGCGGGCGAGGGTCGCGCGGACCGCCTCGATCATCAGCTCGATGCCCCGCGCGCCGACCGCCTCGAGGTCGCCGGGGTCGATCCCCTCCTCGCCGATCCGCCGCGCCAGCTCGAACACGTACTCGCCCTGGTAGCCGTTCTCGGGCAGCTCCTCGTCGCGCATCCGGGCGGCGATCGAGGCGGCGAAGTTGGTCACCTGGGAGCCGGCGTCGTTGATGTAGTACTCGCGCTCGACCTCGTGCCCGAGCACCGCCAGCAGGCGCACCACCGCATCGCCGTAGGCGGCACCGCGACCGCCGCCGACGTGCAGCGGGCCGGTCGGGTTGGCGGAGACGAACTCGACCACGATCCGTTCCGGCGTGGGCGTCGGCGCCGGGCCGAGCCCGGTGCCCGCCGCGACCAGGCCGGCGAGCGCCCGCCGGTACCAGGCGTCGGAGAGGAAGAGGTTGACGAAGCCGGGGCCGGCGACCTCGACCCGGTCGAGGCTCCCCGCCTCACCGCCGAGGCTCCCTTCGAGCTCGCCGCGGAGGCGATCGGCGACCGCCCGCGGGTTCTCGCCGAGCGGCCCGGCCAACAGCATCGCCGCGTTGGAGCTGTAGTCGCCGAGGTCGGCCTTCGGCGGCCGGTCGAGGTTCGGCGCGGGCTCGGTCGGCTCGCCGTCGCGCAAGGCGCGCGCGGCGGCCTCGACGGCGCCCTTCAGCTCGGCGATCGAATCGGTCGGTGACATCTGGCGAATCGTATGTGGATCGGCGCTCACGCTCAGAACCGGTCTCAAACCCGGGTTTTGAGACGGGTTCTGAGGCCGGGTAGTGTGGATCGCTTGCGCGTAGGGGTGATCTCAGACGTCCATGCCAACCTGCCGGCCCTGCAGGCCGTCCTCGAGTCGATCGAGGCGTTCGGGCCGGAGGAGATCTGGTGCCTCGGCGACGTGGTCGGCTACGGCGCCCAGCCGGACGAGTGCGCGGCGCTGGTGCAGGAGCGCTGCGCGGTGTCGCTGAACGGCAATCACGACCTGGCGGTGACCGGGGCGATCGACGCCGCGACCTTTTCCGAGACGGCGCGGGCGGCGGTCGGCTGGACGCGCGCCAACGCCTCGCCGCAGACGCTGGAGTTCCTCGGCGGCCTGGCGCCAGAGGGCGTCCGCGAGGGGATCGGCCTCTTCCATGCCTCGCCGCGCGACCCGATCTGGGAGTACGTCCTCTCGATCGACCAGGCCGAAGCGGGGCTCGACGCCCAAGATGAGCGGATCGGCCTGATCGGCCACTCCCACGTCTCGCTCTTCTTCACCCGGCCGCCATCGACCGGGCGGCGCAGCTTCGCCACCGGCGCCCAGACCACCGACGGCGACCTGCTCGAGCTGAGCGAGGGCGAATGGCTGCTGAACCCCGGCAGCGTCGGCCAGCCGCGCGACGGCGATCCCCGCGCCGCCTGGCTCGAGCTCGACACCACCGAATGGACGGCCCGCTACCACCGGGTCCGCTACGACGCGGTCGCGGCGGCGGCGACGATCCTCGCGGCGGGCCTGCCGGCGGCGCTCGCCGAGCGCCTCCAGATCGGCCGCTGAGCGCACTTCATGAGCGACCCCAGACGACACACTCACAAGCGAAACACACGGGCAAATGCAGGGTAAATATCGACTCAGAAGTGTTCTCTAGACTCGGATCATGGGTCGCGTCCGCGCCGCCTCGCTGGTCTTCGTCGCGCTCGCGGCGGGCCTCCTGCTGGCCGCCTGCGGCGGGGGCGGCAACGGCGAACTGCTGCCGGGGACGACCGCCGATCAGATCAACTCGAACCTCGATCAGGTGCGCGCCAGCTTCGAAGAAGGCGCCTGCGAAGAGGCCGAAGACGGGGTCGCGCAGGTCAGCACCGAGGTCGATGACCTGCAGGAAGTCGACAAGAGGTTGAAGGAAGCGTTGAAGGAGGGCGCGGCAAAGCTCTCCGAAGTGGTTTCTGGTTGTGACGCCGAAGAAGAAGCCGAAGAACAGGAACTCGCCGAAGAAGCCGAACAGGAAGCGCTGGAAGCCGAAGCGGAAGAAGCCGCCGAAGAAGAGCGCGCGGAAGAAAAGTCCGAAGAACGAGAAGAGAAGGCCCAGGAACGGGCCGAAGAACGCTCCGAACAGCCCGGTCCGCCGGAAGAAGGCGAAGAATCGGGTCCCAACGGCAAAGCCAAAGGCCACGAAGTGGAAGAAACCGTCCCCCCGACCGAAGAAGAAGTGACGCCGCCGGGCGAAGGCGGCGGCGCGGGCGGCATCGGCCCCGGCACCGCCGTCGAAGGGGGCGACTGATGGAGGCGGGCACCCTCTCGGGGCGCTACGAAACGGGTGAGCGGCTCGGCTCGGGCGGGATGTCGAACGTCTACAAGGCGACCGACCGGATCCTCGAGCGGACCGTCGCGGTGAAGATCCTCGCCGAGCACCTCTCCGACGACGAGCGCTTCGTCGCCCGCTTCCGCCGCGAGGCGCTGGCGGTGGCGCGGCTGATCCACCCCAACATCGTCCAGGTCTACGACTCGGGCGTCGACGACGGACGCCACTACATCGTCATGGAGTACGTGGCCGGCCGCTCCGGCGCGCAGCTGCTCCAGCGCCATGGCCCGCTCGATCCGGAGACCGCCGCCGAGATCGGCATCCAGGCCTGTGCCGGCCTCGACTACGCCCACCGGCGCGGGATCATCCACCGCGACGTCAAGCCGGGGAACCTGATGATCACCGACGGCCCGGTGGGGTCCGGCGACCTCGGCGTGAAACTGACCGACTTCGGCATCGCGCGGGCGATCGAGCAGACGCGGATCACCCAGGTCGGCTCGGTGGTCGGCACCGCCGCCTACCTCTCGCCCGAGCAGGTGCGCGGCGACGAGGCGACGCCGGCGACCGACGTCTACGCGCTCGGAGTGGTCCTCTACCAGTTCCTCACCGGGCGGCTGCCCTACGAGGGCTCCTCACTGGCCGAGCTGGCGGTGCGCCAGCAGAACGAGACGCCGTTGCCGCCGAGCACCTACAACCCGGAGGTTCCCGCCCCCCTCGGTGCCGCGGTGCTGCGGGCCCTGGAGGGCGACACCAACCGCCGCTACGCGAGCGCCGACGAGTTCGAGACCGGGCTGCAGATGGGGCTCGAAGGTGAGGACGTCACGACGATCGCCTCGAGCGGCGAAGGGGTGACGCCGACCCGCGTCCTGGGCGGCGACACCGCCGCGACCCGCCACCTCGACCGCACCACCGCCCAGACCGAGTACCGGCCGGCACCGCCGGCGGCGCGCCGGCTCGAGCCGCAGCGGGCGGAGCCCTACGCCGGCGATCCCAGGAAGACCGGGTCGGCCCCGCCGATCCAGGCCGCCCAGCCACGCAAGCGCTCCGCCTGGTCCCGCTTCGTCCGCTTCGTCCTCGCCCTGGTCGCCCTCGTCCTGGTCGCCGGCGCCGTCGCCACCGCCGTGATCCTGACCACCGACAAGGCCGCCGGCGTCCACATCTCCAAGGTCGCCGGGGACACCGTCCACAAGGTCGTCGAAGAACTCAAGGACCTCGTCTCCAAGAACAAGGAATAGCGACCCCCAGGGCAGCCGCGTTCGCAGTTTGCCCCAACCGGCGTGGGAAAGTGCGAACGCGATCGGGCTAGGTGGTTGATCTCACGGGATGCGGCCGTCCGAGGTGCGTCCCGGGCGTCTCGTGGCGACCCCGGCAGGGTGTGGCCGCCACGAGACGCCCGGGACGTGAGGGTCTTTCAGGGAAGTTCACACGGAGGTACGGAATACGCCGAGGACGTCACAGGTCCTCATGCATCTCCCCTCAGGCACAGAGGTCCCTACCACGACCGTGCACTTGAGCCGCCTATGGGCGGCTCAAGTGCACGGTCGTCGGCGGCCTGATGAGGAAGACGCACGGAACCGTGGACTTGTCGGTGTCTTCGTCACCGATGCCAGGCCTTCGTGGAGGAACACGCGCCTCCCTCAACGCGCTCTCCCTCCCCGGAGCGCCGATCCCCCATGCCCTCTCCCCGAACCCCCGGCCGTCCCGGCCACGGCCACACCCTGCCGGGGTCGTGGCCGGGACGGCCGCGTCCCTTCCCCCCGGGCGCCAGCTCAAGAAGCCCCGATCCCTTCCCATCCCCCAGAGCTCCCCAGATCAAGATCCACAGGCGGTCCAGGGAGTCGCGCCGCTCAGGATCGCCTCGCGGTAGGCGTCGAAGCGGCCCGCCACGATCGCGGCCCTCGCATAGGTCGTCAGCTCGCGCATATAGGTGAGGTTGTGAAGGACGATGAGGCGGACGGCGGTCAGTTCTTCGGCCCGGGAGAGATAGGAGATGTAGTCGCGGTCGTGGCGGGTGCAGGCCGGGCAGGGACAGCCGTCGACCAGCGGCGAACGGTCGCCTACCCAACGGCCCTTGCGCATGTCGAGGCGCCAGCGGGTCTCGGGGCTGGGGGCGAGGGCGACGCCGTGGCGGGCGAGGCGGGTCGGCACCGCGCAGTCGAAGATGTCGAGGCCGAGGGCGACCCCGCCGAGCAGGTCGTCGATCTCGCCGATCCCGAGCAGGTGCTTGGCCGCCGCCTCGGGCAGGAGCGGCGCGGTCATCGCCAGCACCGCCGCCATCTCCTCCTTGTCGCGGCCGAGGGTGCCGCCGATCGCGAGGCCGTCGACGGCGGCGGCCGACACCGCCTCGGCCGATTCGCGGCGCAGATCCTCGTGGGTGCCGCCCTGGACGATGCCGAAGAGCGCCTGGCGCTCGGGTCCGTTCTCCTCGTGCCAGGCGACGCAGCGGTCGAGCCAACGATGGGTGCGCTCGGTCGAGCGCGCGGTGTAGTCGCGGTCGGCGTGGAAGGGCGTGCACTCGTCGAAGGCGAGCGCGATGTCGGCACCGAGCGCCGCCTGCACCTCCATCGACACCTCCGGTGAGATGAAGAGCTCACGCCCGTCGCGGGGGCTGCGAAAGCGCGCGCCCTGCTCGGTGATCTCGACCTCGGAGCCGTGGTCACCGGAGCGGCCGCTGCCCTTGACCTCGTCGGCGACGCCCCCGTGGGCGAGCGAGAAGACCTGGAAGCCGCCGGAGTCGGTGATCAGCGCCCGCTCCCAGTTCATGAAGCCGTGCAGGCCGCCCGCGGCGCTGATCCGCTCCGGCCCCGGCGAGACGAACAGGTGGTAGGTGTTGCCGAGGATCAGCCGGTAGCCGAGCGCCGCCACCTCGTCGCCGTCCAACCCGCGCACCGACCCCTTGGTCGCCAAGGGGATGAAGGCCGGCGTCTCGATCGGCCCGTGCGCCGTCTCGATCGTCCCCGCCCGCGCCGCGCCGTCGCGGGCCTCGATCTCGAACCTGAGCCGCTGCGGTTCGTCGCGCACTAGGAGTCGATCAGGGTGTGGCCGGTCATCGGCTCGGGCTGAGGGATGCCGAGCAGATCGAGGGCGGTCGGGGCGACGTCGGCGAGGATCCCGCCGGAACGCAGCGTGAGGCCCTCCTGGGTGACGATCAGCGGCACCGGGTTCAGCGAGTGCGCGGTGTTCGGCGAGCCGTCGGGCTCGAGCATGTTGTCGCAGTTGCCGTGGTCGGCGGTGACGATGCAGACGCCGCCCTTGCCCTCGACCGCCTCGACCACCCGGCCGAGCTGGGTGTCGACGGTCTCGATCGCCTTCACCGCCGCCGGGATCACCCCGGTGTGGCCGACCATGTCGGGGTTGGCGAAGTTGATCACGCCGAAGCGGTAGCTCCCCTCCCCCCACTTCTCGATAAAGGTGTCGGCCGCCCCCGCGGCGCTCATCTCCGGCTTGTGATCGTAGGTCGGCACGTCGCGCGGCGATTCGACCAGCGCCTGTTCTTCACCTTCCTGCTCGCCCTCGCGGCCGCCGTTGAAGAAGTAGGTGACGTGCGCGTACTTCTCGGTCTCGGCGACGTGCAGCTGGCGCCCGCCCGACGCGGCGATCGTCTCGCCCAGCGTCGTCTGCGGGCGCTGCTCGGGAAAGGCGACCGGATAGGGCCAGCCCTTGCGGTACTCGGTCATCGTCGTCATCTCGAGCGTCGGCCCCCCGGCCCGGCTGAACTCGTCGAAGTTCGGTTCGGCCAGCGCCCGGGTCAGCTCGCGCGCCCGGTCGGGACGGAAGTTGACGAAGATCGCGACGTCGCCCGCCGCCGCGCCGTCGTAGTCGCCGATCACGGTCGGCTTGACGAACTCGTCGGTCACCCCGTCGGCGTAGGAGGCGGCGATCGCCTCGGCCGAGCTCGCCGCGCGCTGCCCCTCGGCGTGGACGATCGCGTCGTAGGCGAGCTTGATCCGCTCCCAGCGGGTGTCACGGTCCATCGCGTAATAGCGACCGCTGACCGTCCCGACCCGGCCGGCGGCGCGCAGCCAGACCTCCAGCTCGGCGAGGTACTCCCTGCCCCCGGTCGGCGCCGTGTCGCGACCGTCGGTGAAGGCGTGGAAGACGACGTCGGGCACCCCTTCCTGGGAGGCGAGCTCGACGATCGCCTCGAGGTGCTCCCAGCCGGAGTGGACGCCGCCGTCCGACACCAGCCCGAGCAGATGCAGCCTGCCGCGCGGGCTTTCCCGCGCCCGCCCGCAGGCGGCGACCAGAGCCTCGTTGTCGTAGAAGGAGCCATCCGCGATCGCGCCGTCGATGCGCGCCAGATCCTGCTTGACGATCGCGCCCGCGCCGAGGTTCAGATGACCGACCTCGGAGTTTCCCATCTGGCCGACCGGCAGGCCGACGTCGGGACCCTGCGCGGAGAGCTCGGTGTGCGGGTAGCGCGCCCAGAGGCGGTCGAAGACCGGCGTCTCGGCGAGTGAGACCGCGTTGCCGGGACCGGGCGGCGCCAGCCCCCAGCCGTCGAGGATGACCAGCGCGACCGAGGGGACCAGTGTCATCCGACGCTCCCCCGCCTAGCCGGCGGCCTCGACGATCGCTGCGAAATCGCCCGCATCCAGGGCGGCCCCGCCCACGAGCGCCCCGTCGACGTCGGGCAGCGCAAGCAGCTCCGCCGCGTTCCCCGGCTTCACCGAGCCGCCGTAGAGGATCCGGATCGCGTCGGCCTCCGCCCCCCGCCCGCGCAGCACGTCGCGGATGAAGGCGCAGGCCTCCTGGGCCTGCTCGGGCGTCGCGACCTTGCCGGTACCGATCGCCCAGATCGGCTCGTAGGCGATCACGACCCGCACCAGATCCTCGGTCGCGACCTCGGCCAGATCGGCCTGCAGCTGGCGCTCCAGCACCGTCTCGGTCTCGCCCGCGTCGCGTGCCTCCTCGCTCTCGCCGACGCAGAGGATCGGCTCGAGGTCATGGGCGAGCGCCGCCGGCACCTTCTTCGCCAGCGTCGCGTCGGTCTCGCCGAAGAGCAGGCGCCGCTCGGAGTGACCGAGGACGACCGCCTCGACGTCGAGCTCCACCAACATGGGCGCCGAGACCTCACCGGTGAAGGCGCCGGCCTCGCCCTCGTGCATGTTCTGGGCGGCGACCCGGACCGCGGTCCCGCGCCGGCGCTCGACCACCTCGGCCAGCGCCGTGAACGGCGGGCAGACGACTACGTCGTGCTGGGTCGCGCTGATCCGCGGCAGCAGCGCGTCGACGAACTCGGCCGCCTCGGCGACCGTCTTGTTCATCTTCCAGTTGGCGGCGATGTAGGGGGTGCGCGACATCAGCTCTCCTCTCCGACGGCGGCCTTGGCGTCGATCAGCGCCGCGACACCCGGCAGCTCCTTGCCCTCGAGCAACTCGAGCGAGGCGCCGCCGCCGGTCGAGAGCCAGTCGACCTCGTCGGCGAGCCCGAACTGGACCATCGCCGCGACCGAGTCGCCGCCGCCGACCACGGTCTTGCCCGGCGCCCCGGCGACCGCCTCGGCCACCGCCCGCGTCCCGGCCGCGAACGGCTCCATCTCGAAGGCGCCCATCGGCCCGTTCCAGAGCACCGTCCCGGCGGCGGCGATCGCCGCCGCGTAGAGCTCCCCGGTCCTCGGCCCGACGTCGAGGCCCATCCAGCCGTCCGGCACCTCGACCCCGTCGAGCTCCTGCCGCTCGGTGTCGGCGTTGAACTCGCGGCCCAGGATCAGGTCGACCGGCAGGGTCAGCTCGCAGTCGGACTCCGCGGCCTTGGCTAGCGCCTCGCGCGCCGCCTCGACGCTCTCGTCGTCGTAGAGGGAGTCGCCGATCTCCTTCCCCTGCGCCTTGAAGAAGCTGAAGCACATCGCGCCGCCGATCAGGATCTGGTCGGCGACCTCGAGGAAGCGGTCGATCACACCGACCTTGTCGGAGACCTTGGCCCCGCCGAGCACGACGACCAGCGGCCGCGCCGGGTCCTCGACGACCTTCGTCAGTTCGCTCACCTCGCGCTCCAGCAGCAGCCCCGCGTAGCCGGGCAGGTGGCGCGCCACCCCCTCGGTCGAGGCGTGCGCACGGTGCGCGGCGCCGAAGGCGTCGTTGACGTAGACCTGGGCCAGCGCCGCCAGCGACCCCGCCAGCATCGGATCGTTCTTCGTCTCCCCTGGCTCGTAGCGCGTGTTCTCGAGCAGGACGATTTCGCCGGGGCCGAGACATCCCGCCGCCATCTCGACCTCGGCGCCGATCACCTTCGGCGCCTGGGTCACGTTGACCCCGAGCAGCTCACCGAGCCGCCGCCCGACCGGTGCCATCGAGAGCTCCGGGTCGGCCTTGCCCCCCGGCCGCCCCAGGTGGGAGGCGAGCACCAGCGCCGCGCCCCGCTCGCGCAGCAGTTCCAGGGTCGGCAGCGCCGCCCGGATGCGCGTGTCGTCGACGACCTCGCCGTCCTTCAGCGGGACGTTGAAGTCGACCCGGACGAGAACGCGGCGGCCCTTGACCTCGGCGTCGCGGACACTTGCCTTGGTGAACGCCATCGCGGTCCTCCCGGCGCCCGTCGCGCTAGAGGACCTTGCCGGCCAGCTCGACGCAGCGGTTCGAGTAGCCCCACTCGTTGTCGTACCAGGCGATCACCTTGGCCATGCGGCCGTCGCCGATCACCATCGTCGACTGCGCATCGACGATCGAGGAGTGCGGGTCGCCGACGATGTCGGTGGAGACGATCGGGTCCTCGGTGTAGGCGAGGATGCCCTTCAGCGGCCCCTCGGCCGCCGCCTTCAGCGCGGCGTTGATCTGGTCCGGGGTGAGCGGGTCGGCGGTGGTGAAGACGAGGTCGACGGCCGAGCCGGTCGGCACCGGCGCCCGCATCGAGAAGCCGTTCAACTTGCCGTTCAGCTCCGGCAGCACCAGGCCGACGGCCTTGGCGGCGCCGGTCGTGGTCGGGATGAGATTCAGGGCGGCGGCCCTGGAGCGGCGCGGGTCCTTGTGCGGCATGTCCTGGAGGCGCTGGTCGGCGGTGTAGGCGTGGATCGTGGTCATCAGCCCCTGCTCGATGCCGAAGGACTCGTGCAGGACCTTGGCCAGCGGCGCCAGGCAGTTGGTCGTGCAGGAGGCGTTCGAGATGACGTCGTGGGCGCCCTTGTCGTAGGCCTCGTCGAAGTTGACGCCGAGCGCGACGGTGACGTCGGGGTCGGTCGCCGGCGCCGAGATGATCACCTTCTTGGCGCCGCCCGTGAGGTGCTTGGCGGCATCCTCGCCCTTGGTGAAGAAACCGGTCGACTCGATCACCACGTCGACGCCGAGGTCGCCCCAGGGCAGCGCCGCGGGATCGCGCTCAGAAAGGACCTTCAGCTCCTTGCCGTCGATCGTGAGGGCGCTCTCACCGACCTCGACCTCGCCCGGGAAGCGACCGAGGATCGAGTCGTACTTGAGCAGGTGGCCCATCGTGTCGGTGTCGACGAGGTCGTTGACGGCGACGAACTCGAGGTCGGCCCCCGCTGCGTGCGCCGCGCGGAAGACGTTGCGCCCGATGCGCCCGAAACCGTTGATGCCGACCTTCACCGCCATTTGAACAACCCTCCTGATGTCGTTTTGGACGAGCCGATCCTAAGGACTCGGGGCTTTGCACCCCGGTGCACCTCAGTCGGACCCGACGGTGATCTCGATCTCGTACCCGTCGGGGTCCTTGAGGAACGCCGAGTAGGAGCCGGAGCCGTAGGAGCGCCGCGAGCCAGGCTCGGCGACCGGCGTGCCGCCGGCGTTGATCCCGTTCTCGTATGCCGCCTTCACCGCGACGATGCCCAGGCCGGAGACGCTGACCAGTCCGTAGCCCGGGTGCGGGTCGTGGTGGGCGGAGATGAAGAAGACCGGTTTGGCGATGCCCCAACCGATCGTTTCGTCCTCGTCGAAGTGCCGCCGCCAACCGAGGGGGGCGAGCATCGAGTCGTAGAACGAGGCACTGAGTTTGAGGTCCGAGACCTCGAGAAGGACGTGATGCAACATTTTTCCGCAGGGGAGGCTATACGTGCCGGTCGGCGGACGGCGTTGCGCTCACCCTGAGCGGGGGGTCCAGCGGAAGAAACGGACCGCCAGGAGGAGGCCGCCGAGACCCCAGATCGCGACGACCAGGAGCTGTCCCCAGTCGACCGCATGCGCCCCGCCCGGCACGTAGGCATCGAAGAAGGCGAGGAAGAAATGGCGGATCGGGAAGACGTCGGCGAAGTGGATGATCCCGCTTGGCAGCTGGTCGTCGGGGATGAAGACGCCGGACAGGAAGTAGAGCGGCAGAAGCAGGAAGTTGACGATCGGGGCGGCGGCGTCCTCGGTCGGGATCGCCGCGGTCAGCGCGATGCCGAGACAGGAGAAGGCGGCGGCGCCGATCGCCAGGACGAGGAGGATCTCCGGGGTCCGACCCCAGGGATAGTGGACGCCGTAGACGAGGCCGCCGATCACCGCCAGCAGCACCAGCATCATCAATGCCGTGACCAGCGAATTGCCGATCCGCCCGGCGATGAAGACCCAGGAGGGCATCGGCGTGCCGCGGCCGCGCTTCAGCCGGCCGTCCTCGCGGGCGATCACCAGCGTCATCGCCAGCGACTGCATGGTCGAGGAGATGATCGAGAGGGTGATGATCGCCGGCACGTAGTAGGTGTCGGTGTCGATCTGGCCGCCGCGGATTTCGACGTTGTCGCTGCCGAAGATCGAGCCGAAGATGACCAGCAGCAGGACCGGGAACATGACCGTGAAGAAGACCGAGGCGGGATTGCGCCAGAAGGCCTTCTGGTCGTAGCGGAACTGGTGGCCGACGAGGGCGAGCCCGCTCATTCGCCTGCCCCCTCCGCGGTCGAGGTCAGGTCCAGGTAGACGTCCTCGAGCGAGGGTCGCGTCACTTCGAGGCCGTCGAGCTCCTCCCCCGCCTCGAGTGCCGCGGTGGTGAGGCGATGGAGCTCACGGACCGGGTCGACGGTCTCGATCGAGACCTCCTCGCCGCGGGCGTCCCGGTAGCGGATCGTCGCCGCCGCCTTCTCGCGTTCGCCGAGGTCCTCGGGGGTGCCCGCGGCGACGATCAGGCCGCCGGAGATGATCGTCACCCGGTCGGCGAGCCGCTGCGCCTCGTCCATGTAGTGGGTGGTGAGGAAGATCGTCTTGCCCAGCTCGCGCAGCCCGGCGATCACGTCCCAGGCCTGGCGCCGGGCCGAGGGGTCGAAGCCGGTGGTCGGCTCGTCGAGGAAGAGCAGCTCGGGATCGCCGACCAGCGCCATGCCGACGTCGAGCCGCCGCTGCTGGCCGCCGGAGAGCCTGCGTGCGCGCTCGTCGGCCTTCTCCTCGAGGCCGACCAGGGCGATCGTCTCCTCGACCGAGCGCGGCCGGCTGAAGTAGCCGGCGTAGAGCTCCAGCGACTCGCGCACGGTCAGGTAGGGATCGAGGCTGTTCGACTGCAGGACGATGCCGATCCGGTCGCGCCACGCCCGCCCCGCCTGCTCGGGGTCCTCGCCCAGCACCCGCACCTCTCCTCCGGTCCGCGACCGATAGCCCTCGAGGATCTCGACCGTCGTCGTCTTGCCCGCCCCGTTGGGGCCGAGAAAGGCGAAGATCTCGCCCGTCTGCACCTCGAGGTCGATGCCGCGGACGGCCTCGGTCTCGCCGTAGCTCATCCGCAGGTCGCTGATGGAGATAGCTGGTTCGGGCACTACCGAGCGATTCTAGGTTTTGACGCCCCGCGGCCGCTGCACCCCGGATGCCGACGACACCCGAGTTGTGTCCCGGGGGTCGCGGGACGTTGACCCAGGATGGAGCGCCCGTCGCCAAGACACCGCAAACTTCATTGGTCAGAAATCTGTGTGCTTCTTTTCGGTTGTATAGCAACCGAAAAGAAGCACACAGATTTTTGACCATTCACATTCGCCCACAGATCAGGACGTCCGGCCGGACTCCGCCGTCTCCTCGAAACCCGGCCGTCCCGGCCACGGCCACACCCTGCCGGGATCGTGGCCGGGACGGCCGCGTCCCTTCCCTCCGGGGGTCAGCCGGCCCGGGCGCCAGCCGGCGGTGAAATCGGCCTACCCCTCGATATCCACATCGCGGTGCGTCACCCGCACCACTACGTCGTCGCGCCCCTCGAGGTCGCGCCTGATCCGGTCGGCGACGGTGACCGAGCGGTGGCGGCCACCGGTGCAGCCGATCGCGATCGTCAGGTGGCTCTTGCCCTCGGCGACGTAGGCGGGGACGAGGAACTCGAGCAGCGGCATCAGCCTGCCGTAGAACTCGCCCGCCTGGGTCCCCGACTCGACGTACTCGCGCACCGCCCGGTCCTGGCCGGTCAGCGGCCGCAGCTCGTCGTCGTAGTGGGGATTGGGCAGGAAGCGGACGTCGAGGGTGAGGTCGGCGTCGCGCGGCGGCCCGTTCTTGAAGCCGAAGGTGAGCAGGGTGAGGGCGAGCTTCCCGGCCCGCTCGGTGCCGAGCATCTCCTCGGCGAGGCGCCGCCGCAGTTCGGCCCCGGTCAGGTCGGTGGTGTCGATCACGAAGTCGGCGCGCTCGCGCAGCGGCGCCAGCTGGGCGCGCTCGGCGCGGATGCCGTCGACGATCCGCCCTTCCGGCGCCAGCGGATGGCGGCGGCGGGTCTCCTTGTAGCGGTCGAGCAGGGTCCCCTCATCGGCCTCGAGGAAGAGCAGCTGCGGCTCCGGCCCGTCGCGTTGGAGGTCGTCGAGCACCGCCACCAGGTCCTCGAAGTAGTCGCCGCCGCGCACGTCGGAGACGATCGCCGCGCGCTGCACCCCGGAGCCCTCGTGGCTGAAGAGCTCACCGAGGCCGGCGATCATCCGCGGCGGCAGGTTGTCGACGCAGAAGTAGCCGCCGTCCTCGAAGGCCGCGATCGCTTCCGACTTCCCCGCCCCCGAGTGCCCGGTGATGATCACCAGGGTCATCTCGCGGCGAGCGGCCTCCTCGCGGATGGTGTCGGTCTCGTCAGCCAATGCGGTTCAACTGCTCGTGGATCTCCCGCCCTACTTTGCCAGGCAGGCCGGGCACCGACTCGAGTTCCTCGCGGCTGGCGGCGAGCAACCGCTCCGGGGAGCCGAAGTGCTGCAGCAGGGCGCGCTTGCGGACCGGGCCGATCCCTTTCAGCTCGTCCAACACCGAGCCGGTCATCGCCCGGTCGCGGCGGCCGCGGTGATGTTCGATCGCGAAGCGGTGGGCCTCGTCTCGGACCCGCTGCAGCAGCTGGTTGGCCTCCGAGGCGCGCGGCAGCTCGATCGGCTCGGCACGGCCGGGGACGAAGACCTCCTCCTCGCGCTTGGCGAGGCTGACGATCGTCACCCCGAGGTCGGCGAACGGCCGCAGCGCCCGCATCCCGGCGGCGAGCTGGCCTTTGCCGCCGTCGATCATGATCAGCGAGGGGAGCGAGGAGAAGCTGGCGTCGCGTTTGCCGTCGTGCGGGGAGAGGTCGGCCTGCTCGAGGTAGCGGTTCAGCCGCCGGGTCAGCACCTCCTCCATCGAGGCGAAGTCGTCGGGCCCGACGCTGTCCTCCTCGCGCAGGTCGCCGCGCACCTTGAAGCGCCGGTAGTCGGACTTCTTCGGCGCGCCGCCCTCGAAGACGACCATCGAGGCGACGGTGTGCTCGCCGCCGATCGTCGAGATGTCGAAGCCCTCGATCCGCACCGGCAGTTCCTCCATGCCGAGCGCCTCGGCCAGTGCGCTGAGGCTCTCGACGCGGCGGGCGCGGCGGTGCTCGCGACGCAGCCGGTCCTGGTCGAGGGCGAGGCGCGCGTTGCGCTCGGCCAGCTCGCGCAGCCGCCGTTTGTCGCCGCGCTCGGCGGCCCGCACCTCGACCGGGGAGCCGCGGCGCTCGCTCAAGGCCTCGGCGATCAGCGGGGCGCGGTCGCGCAGGTAGGGGCCGACGATGATCGTCCGCGGCATCGAGGGCGAGGCCGAGTAGTACTGGCCGATGAACTCCTCAGTCACCTCGGCGAGGTCGCGCTCGCCTTCGTTCTCCAGGTAGAAGCTCTGGCGCTCGGCGAGGATGCCGTCGCGGACCTGGAAGACCTGTGCGTTGGCGTCGGCGCCCTCGACCGCGACCCCGATCAGGTCGGCGGTGCCGACCGTGCCGCCGGCGACGCGCTGGCGCTCGAACAGCGAGCGGATCGCCTTGAGGCGGTCGCGGTAGATCGCGGCGCGCTCGAATTCCTCGGCGCCCGCCGCCTCCGCCATCTTCTCTTCCTGCTCTTTTTCCACCTGGCGGTAGCGGCCGGAGAGGAAGTCGACGATCGCGTCGATGTTGCGGCGGTACTCCTCCTGGCTGACGTGGCCGACGCAGGGCGCCCCGCAGCGCTTGATGTAGTAGTCGAGGCAGGGGCTGCCGGAGCGGCGGCCCGGCTCGGCGCCCTCGCAGGTGCGGAACTGGAAGAGTTTGCCGAGCAGGTCGAGCGTCTCGCGCAGGCGCTTGGCGCTCGAGAACGGGCCGAAGTAGGCGCGGTGGGCGCGGTGCTTCTCGCGGGTGAAGTAGACGCGCGGGTAGTCCTCGTCGAGGCTGACCGCGACGTAGGGGTAGGACTTGTCGTCGCGCAGGCGGATGTTGAAGCGCGGCCGGTGGCGCTTGATGAAGCTCTGCTCGGCGAGCAGCGCCTCGGCCTCGGTGGCGGTGACCAGGGTGTCGATCCGGTCGATGCGGCTGGTCAGGCGCGGCTCGCCGCCGCTGAAGTGCGAGCTGATCCGTTTTTTGATCGAGCGCGCCTTGCCGACGTAGAGCAGCTCGTCGTCCTCACCGTAGAAGAGGTAGACGCCCGGCTGGTCGGGCAGCCGACGCCGCTGCTCGCTGATCCGTTCGGCGCGGCTCATCGCCCCGTTTCCGTTCTCGTCGACCATCCCCTCAAAGGGTAGGCTGCCGCCCACCCGGTGCTTCCGAGCTTGGAGGGTCATATGACCCGCAAAGATCGGAAACACCAGCAGACAGGGCGACAGATGAGGAGCGCGAGGAGCCAGATGACCACCCCACCGGAGTTGAAGACGCTGCAGATCGAGGTCGAGGACGGCATCGGCACGCTGACCCTGAACCGGCCCGACGCCTTCAACGCGATGAGCCCCGAACTGATCGAGGAGCTGATGACGGCGACCGCCTGGTTCGCCGACCGGAGCTCGATCCGCGCCCTGATCGTCACCGGGGCCGGGGCCGCCTTCTGCGCCGGCGGCGACATCAACTGGTTCCGCAAAGGGATGGAAGAGGAGGGCTTCGACATCTCCGCCGACGTGCGTCGCGGCGCCGAGGCGCTCCACTCCGGGATCGTCAACCTGCGCCGGATCGAGGTGCCGGTGATCGCCGCGGTCAACGGCCCGGCGGCCGGGGCGGGCCTCTCGCTGGCGCTCGCCTGCGACCTACGCATCGCCGCCGAGGGCGCCTTCCTCGCCCCCGCCTACGGCCGGATCGGCGCCTCACCCGACGGCGGCATGACCTACTTCCTGCCCCGCGTGGTCGGCCCCGCGAAGGCGCTCGAGCTGCTGCTCGAGGACCCCAACCTGCCGGCCGCCGCAGCCCAGGAGATCGGCCTGGTGACCGAGGTGGTCCCCGGCGATGAGCTCCTCGACCGCGCCCGCGAGCGGGCCGCCAAGCTCGCCAGGCTCCCCGCCCACTACGTGAAGATGGCCAAACGCCTGGTCGCCTCAAGCCTCGACAACGGCCTCGCCGACCACCTCCAGCTCGAGCGCCACGGCATCGCCGACAGCATGGCCACCGCCGACGCCCGAGCCGGCATCGCCGCCTTCTTCGCCGGCGAGAAGCCGGAGTTCAACGGCGGCTGACCGCCCTCAGGCGGGGGCGGCGAGCAGGCGGGTCACCGATTCGCCGACGAAGCTCGGCTTCTCGGCGCCCTCGACCGTGATCGTGAACTTGGTGACGGCCTGCCACCAGCCGCCGTCGAGCTCGTCGAAGGAGACCAGCTCGGCGGTGGCGACGACCTGGCTGTCGACCGGCACCGGGGCCGGGAAGCGGACCTTGTTCCAGCCGTAGTTGACCCCGAGCGCGAAACCGTCGGCCTGCATCAGTTCTTTGCGGAAGGAATCGGCCAGCGACAGGGTCAGGTTGCCGTGGGCGATCGTCACGCCGTAGGGGCTTTCGGCCTTCGCCCGCTCGGGGTCGACGTGGATCCACTGGTGGTCGCCGGAGACCTCGGCGAAGCCGTCGATCAGCTCCTGGGTGACCGCGCGCGGCTCGCTCGGCCCGATCTCCCTGCCGACGATCTCCTTCATACCGTCGACGCCCCGCACCTCGACGGCCGGCATCAGTCGGTCCACCAGTCCTGCAGCAGTTCGCCGTCGCCGTCGTGGCGAGCGCCGACCGCGATCACCGAGATCCCCTCCGGGCCGGCCTCGAAGCCGCGCGCGACCGCGGGCGAGACACGGATCGCGTCGAGCTCCACCACTTCGACGATCTCGTCGTCGAGTTTGAACTGGCCGGAGCCGGCGATCACGACGTAGATCTCCTCGGCCTGATCGTGTTTGTGGGCAAACGGCAGCCGTTTGCCCGGTTTCAGCGTCATGTGGGTGATCCCGGTGCGCTCGGCGTCGAGATCGTCCTTGGCGAAGCGCGCTTCTCCGATCTCGCCGAAGCCGAAGCCCGGCGCCGCGTCCTGCACATCGCCGAGGTTCTTGTGCGTGTAGTCGGCCATCTCTTTTCCTCCTGTCCCGGTTGACGTGTTCCGTAGCCTAAGAGGCGTGGCCAGCCCTGTCAGTCGCGTCCTCTCGAAAGACCAGCTCGACATGCTCGCGCGACACGGCGAGGAGCGCACGGCGGCGGTCGGCGACGTCCTCTTCGAGGTCGGCGACGCGATCTACCCGTTCATCGCGATCCGCGAGGGCGAGGCGGCGATCCTCGACCCGAACGGGCAGGAGATAGTCCGCCACGGGGCTTCCGGCTTCCTCGGCGAGATGAACCTGCTCTCCGGCCAGACCGTCTTCCTCACCGCCGTCGTCACCGAGCCGATGCGCTACGTCGCGGTCGAGCGCGAAACCCTGCGCGCCCTGCTGTTCGAGGACGGCATCCTCTCCGACATGCTGCTCTCGGCATTCGTCCAGCGGCGCGAACTGCTGCAGCAGCAGGAAGGGGTCGGGATCGAGATCGTCGGGCCGACCCAGGACGGCGCCACCCGCGAACTCGTCGACTACGCGAAACGTCAGCGCCTCCCGTATTCCTGGCGCGACTCGGCGGTCGACGCCGAGGCGGCGAGGCTGATCGCCGATCTGGACCCCGGGCAGATCCCGCTGGTGCGGCTGCCGGGCGGCGTCGACCTCCACCGGCCGAGCAACGGCGAGCTTTCGAGGGCGCTCGGGATCGGCCTCGAGCTGGCGCCGCGCGAAGAGGTCGACCTGCTGATCGTCGGCGGCGGCCCGGCGGGCCTCGGCGCCGCCGTATACGGCGCCTCGGAGGGGCTGAACACGCTGGTCGTGGAGAGCAACGTGCTCGGCGGCCAGGCCGGGACCTCGCGGCGGATCGAGAACTACCTCGGCTTCCCGGCCGGGATCAGCGGCACCGAACTGATCAGCCGGGCGATCACCCAGGCCCGCAAGTTCAGCGCCCGCACCGCGACCCCATACCGGGCGCTCTCGCTCGAACCGGGCGGCGATCGCGACCACGTCGTGAAGCTCGAGGGCGATCGCGAAGTCCTCGCCAAGGCGGTGCTGCTCTCGACCGGCGCCGAATACCGCAAACTGCCGGTCGACGACCTCGCCGATTACGAGGGGCTGAGCGTCTTCTACGCGGCGGGCCCGCCCGAGGCGCAGCTCTGCGGGGCGCAGCGCGTCGGCGTCGTCGGCGGCGGCAACTCGGCCGCCCAGGCCGCCGTCTGGCTGGCCCGCGGCGGCGCCCTGGTCACCCTGCTCCACCGCCGCGCCGACCTCGCCGAGACGATGTCCGCCTACCTGATCGACGAGCTCGACCGCTACGGCGTCGCCGTCCGCGACCGCAGCGAAATCTGCGAGCTGCACGGCGTCGACGGCCGCCTCGAGGAGGTCAAGCTGACCGACGGCACCGAGCTGCCCCTCTCCTTTCTCTTCCTCTTCCTCGGCGCCGACCCCTGCACCGCCTGGCTCGGCGACTGCATCGCCCGCGACGCGAAGGGCTTCGTGACGACCGGCCCCGACGCGGGGGCCGAGGGGCTGCTCGAGACCAGCGTCCCGGGCGTCTACGCGGCGGGCGACGTGCGGTCCGGGTCGATCAAGCGCTGCGCGACGGCGGTCGGCGAGGGAGCCACCGTCGTCCGCTTCGTCCACGAGCACATGACCAGGGTCCGCGAGGAACGTCAGACCGCCGCCGGCTCGGCCTGACCGAGGCGCGGCGACCGTCGCCGCGGGACGCCACCGTTCGCGCCCGCCCCCTCGACGATCACCCGGCAGGGGCGCTTGGCGAGGACGTAGCGGGTCGTCGGGCCGAGCAGCCGCTCGTCGCTCGGGGCGTGCTCGGTGCTGATGTAGATCAGGTCGGAGCCGCGTTCGCGCGCCTCCTCGACGATCGCCTTGCCGGCGTTGCGACAGCGCACCAGGTTGACGCGCACCTTGAGCCCGCGGCTGCGGGCCGCCAGCCGGGCCGCCTCGAGCGCGCTCCGCGCTTCCGCTTCGAGCGCGTCGAAACCGCCGTCGGGCAGCAGGTGCTCGCGGGGGATCGGCAGCACGTAGAAGACCTCGACGGTCGCATCGGGATCGACCACCGCGGCGGCCCGATGCATCGCGTCGATGTCGATCTCGGGACCGAAGATCGGCAGCAGCGCCGACTTGTAGGAGACCTCGAGGAAGTCGAGTGGCCGGTCGGAGCGGCGGACCTGGGAGATCTCGCGCGGATCGATCCCGAGCCGGCGACGGTAGAGCAGGTAGCCGCCGACCCCGAGCAACAGCCAGGCGCTGCCGATGATCCGCGCCTCGGGGTGGAGGACGATCACCGAGACGAACGCGGCGCCGGTGCCGATCGCCCCTAGCACCGCCGTCAGCGGGATCTCGGCCCCGCGCCAGCTCACGTTCCACGGCGCCTTGTAGGGACGGTAGCGATCGGGTTCGCGGCGGCGCAGGGCGATGATCGAGAGGTGGGCGATCGTGAACGAGAGCATCGCCCCGAAGCTGTAGAGGTTGCCCAGGAACGTGGTGTTGCCCGGCAGCACGAGGAGGATCGCGATCAGCGAGAAGAAGAGGATCGTGAACCAGGGCGTGTGGAAGCGCGGGTGCAGGCGGGCGAAGGCGCCGGGCAGCTGCCGGTGCTCGGCGAGCGACCAGGAGAGGCGCGAGATGCCGATCATCCCGGCGTTGGTCGCGATCAACAGGATCGTCGCCGCGAGGGCGCCGACGTAGTACCGCGCGACCGTCTCCACCGTGCCGTGCAGGTGGAGCGCCGAGACGATCCCCAGCACCGGGTCTTCCGAGTAGGTGGTGCCGAGCGCGGTGGTGAAATGGCCGGCGGCGTCCTGGTGGACAGGCAGCGCCGAGAGCGCGACGACCGAGATCCCGGCGTAGATCCCGAGCACCGCGATCAGCACCAGGTTGACCGCCTTCGGCACCTGCTCGCCGGGGTCGCGCGCCTCCTCGGCCATGTTGGAGACGGTCTCGATCCCGGTGTAGGCGAGCATCGAGATCGAGACGGCGAAGATCAGCTGCGAGAGGCTGGGCGCGGTGCCGAGGTGGACCTGGTTCACCAGCACCCCGGGGTGGAGCACCATCACCGCGCCGAGCCCGACCAGGGCGACCTGGGTGAAGAGGTCGAGGATCGCGAGGCCGATGTTCAGCTTCGCCGACTCGCCGAGCCCGCGGATGTTGACCAAGGCGAGAAGCGCGATCGTCGCCACCCCGCCGATCACGTCGCCGGGCGAGTGGCTGAGCGCCGGGAAGAACGCCCCCAGGTAGTGGGGGACGAAGAAGGCGCTGATCGCGATCGTGAGGATGTAGTCGAGCGACAGCCCCCAGCCGGCGATGAAGGAGACGACCTCGTTGAACGCGTGCCGAGCGAACGATGAGGAGCCGCCCGCCTCGGGGAACATCGCCGCGCCCTCGGCGTAGGTCTTCGCGGTCAGCGCGAAGAGCCCCCCGGCGAAGAGGAAGACGACCGGCGTCAGCCCCAGGGCGTGGGCGGCGACCAGGCCCAGCGCGTAGTAGATCGACGATCCGACGTTGCCGTAGGCGGTCGCGAAGAGGCCGGGGACCCCGACCGTTTTGCGCAGTCCTCTCGTCTTCAGCTGGGCCATCCGGGATCGACCCCCGATGGTCGATCCGCGCTTGTGAAGACCGCATCAAGAACCGCCCGGGCGGCATCAAGATCTTGTGAAGATCGCGCCCGCCTCACTCCCCGCGCCGGAACCGACGCAGGTCGCGGAGGACGTCGAGAAGCTCGTGGATGGACCAGGCGAGGAACCTGACGACGCCGACCGAGAGGGCCAACGATGCGGAGGCGATCGCGAAGAAGCCGGGGACGTGGCCGAGCACGGGAACGGGCATGGGCCGACTATGCGGGGCCAACCGGACCGTCGCCATGGCGCGATGCAGACAAAACATTGCAGATGCAGTGCATTTGTTGCGGATCGACAACAAACCGATGGCACGAATCCGGCAGGTCACGCGACCAGCCTCACTTCGAAGGCGGGGACGACGATGGCACCGGCACCGTCGAGCAGGGCCATGATGCGGGCGACGTAGGCACTGGTCTCGGGGATGGTGGGGACGCAGGAGCAGGCTTCGACCGCGCCCGGACCGGCGTTGTAGGCGGCGAGGGCGAGCTCCGGCGAGCCGAACCGGTGGATCAGGTCCGACATCAGATGCGCCTGGGCGTCGATCGCCTCGACCGGGTCGAACGGGTCGGCCAGGCCGTAGGAGGCCGCGGTCCCCGGCATGAACTGGGCGATGCCCTCGGCCCCGGCGGGGCTCACGGCGAAGGGATCGAAATTGCTCTCCGCCATCAGCTGCGCCGCCAACAGCGCCGCCGAGACGCCCCACTTCGCCGCCGCCTCGATCAGGGTCTGGCGAAAGCGGGCGGGGACGAAGCTCGGCAGCGTCGCGCCGCCCGGCGGGGCACCGTCCCCGCTCGTCGCACCTACTGAATTTCCCGCCTCCGAACAGGGCGCGGGGCCAGCGGTGAAGCCGAAATGCCAGCTCTCCCAGCTGTAGCGCTGCAGGAAGCCGAAGCGTCCCGCGTTCGCCGCCAGCCAGCCGTAGGCGGATTCGGGACCGAGGTCTAGCTCCGTCGCGCAGCGGTGCAGCGAGGTGCCCGGCGGCGCCACCCATTTCGGGTCGGGATGGGCGGCGAAGAGTTCGGCCTGCTCGGCGTCGGAGCGGAAGCCGGAGACGACGATCAAGGTGACGCCGTCCGCCGCCGCCGCCGCGGCCATCCGATCGTAGGCGGCGGCCACGTCGGGTCGCATCCCCTCGCCGTCGCGGTAGACGAGCGGGCCGCTGTAGCCACCGCCGCTCGCCATCGCCGGCCCTTCGCCCCCCGCGCTCGCCACCGGCGCCGCCGCTTCGGCTTCGGCGCTCGCCTCGACCTCCTCGCCGTCCCCGCCGATCTCCAACCTTGCCACCACGGTCACCTTCGCCCGCACCGGGGCGAACGAGGAGCGATCCGGGAAGACGACCCGCAGACGACCGGGATCGACTTCGTCGTGGCGGGCGGCGACCAGCGCCGCGTCGCGCGCCCGTCCCAGATATGCACCCTTCTCGAGGTGCGCCGGGTTGGGCAGACCGTCCGGCAGCCGCGGCGGCGAGAGCAGCTTCGGCAGGTCGTCGCGCATCGAGCGCACCGCCGAGATCGCCGCCAGGTCCGCCGCCCGCTGGGTCCGTCCCTTGCCGGTGACGGCGGCGGCGATCGCGACCAGCGCAAGGGCACCAGCGATCAGCAGGAAGCAGCCGCCGAGGGCGAGGACGAGCGCCTGGCCCGACTCGTCGCACCGCACCGATCCGCCTCCTCGCCGAACCTTCCTGGCACCCGGCCCGTAGACCGAGCAGCCATTCCCGACGAAGGAGACGATTCGATGCAGCAGACCCTTCCCCGCAGCACGAGGCCGCGACGGCGCCTCGGCGCCGTCCTCGTCCTGATCGCTGTCCTCGCGGTGAGCGCGGTCGCCGTGCCCCTCGCCCTCGCCCGCGGGAGCAAGACCGTGGCCGGCGAGGCGAAGGCGCCGAGCCTCCACAAGACCGTCCTCACGAACACCAAGGGCCTCACCCTCTACACGTTGAGTGGCGAGACCGACGGCAAGTTCATCTGCACCGGCACCTGCCTCAAGGCCTGGCCACCGCTGATCGTCTCGGCCGGCACCAAGCCGAAGGGCCCGGTCAGACTCGGCACGATCAAGCGTCCCGAAGGCAGGATCCAGGTCACCTACAAGGGCATGCCGGTCTACACCTTCTCCGGCGACAGCAAGAAGGGCGAAGCGAACGGCAACGGCCTGCGGGACGTCGGCGTCTGGCACGCCGTCACCCCTTAGGGTCCAGACCGAGCAGGCGACGCAGGAGCGGCTCCGGCAACCCGCCGGAGCCGCCGGCGAGGACACCGAAGCCGGCGCGGCGCTCCACCACCCAGCCCAGCCGCCGTTTCAGCACCGCGACCCGCAGGCCGCGCCCGAGCAGATCGCCGACCGCCAGCGCGACCAGCGGGCGGTCGGCGCCGAGCTCGGCCCGCAGGAGCACCGCCTCCACCCGCGGCGCATCCGCGCCGTCGAGCAACGGCTGCGACATGGCCGGCGCGACGTGGACGACGGCGAGGCCGCCGCGGGCGACGGTGACCGCCGTCCCGGCGGCCGCCAGACCATCGTCATCGGCGGCGACCGAGAGATGGCAGACCTCGCCGCGGGCGGCCGGGCGCAGGGTCGGCAGCCGGGCGGCGAGCCGCTCCTCCAGCCGGTGCGCCGAGGCCGAGGCGATCAGGGTCGGCCGCGCCGCCCGCCCGCCGACGTCGACCAGCAGCGCCGCCCGCTCCACGCCGGATCCCGCACAGGCGAGCGCCGCGGCCGCGCCGCGCGAGCCCTCGGCACCGCCGACCGCCGTGACCAGGACGACCGCCCCCTGGCGCGGCGCCTCGAACACGGTCGGCGCCGTGACCGCTCCCCCCACTCCGACCGTGGCGCTCATCCGGCCGACCTCGCGCTCGCCGTGCTGGTCACCGCGAGGTGGTCGGCGATCGCGCCGAACGGCGACGGCGGCCGCAGCCGCACCGACACCGTTTCGCCCTCGACCGAGACCGAGACGTCGTCGTCGGCCCAGCCGGGCAGGGAATCGCGCGCCGCCTCGGCCGCCGAGCCACCCTCGGCGAGCGCCAACGCGCCGGCCTCGGCCGCCCCGTCGGCCAGGGTCAGCGCGTAGCCGGCCGCCAGCAGCTGCAGCGCGACCAGGGCGCTGAGGAGCAGCGCGGGCACGGCGGCGACAAGTTCGACGGTCGCCTGGCCGCCCTCCCGGCGCAGGGCACCGGGCCCCTCAGCCATCGTCATCCCCCAATCCGCTCCGCGCCCCGACCTTCACCTCGGGCAGCTGCGACAGCAGGGCCGGGACCGGGACCTTCACTCCGATCGCGCCGCCTTCGTCTTCTTCGTCGACCTCCGCCCCCGCCCGCATCGCGCTCGGCAGCGCGGCCTTCGCCGCCGCCTTCGCATCTCCACCGACGAGTGCCGCCCGTGCCCCGGCCCGCGCGGCCACGCTCGCCGACCAGAGAGCCTGGCCGGCGAGCGCGATCTGCGCCGCGAGGGCGAGCGCCAACAACAGAAAGGGAACCGCCGCGACCAGCTCTACCGAGGCGGTCCCTCTCTCCCCGTGACCCTTGTCGTCAGCGCTCTGGGGTGGCACGCCGACCACCCTGAACGGGAAATGCGCGCACGTGGTGCGCACAAAGGATCAATTCAGGGCCAACTCTGTGACGAAAGATGAACGCGCCGCCTCAGGCGGCGCACCCCTCAGCAGAGCGGCTTGCCGTTTTCGCCGATCGGGCGCAGATCGAAGACCTGGTGGCGCAGATAACCCTTCGGGAGCGTGCCCTGGAAGGTGTATTCGAGCTTCGTGTACAGCTGCTTCCCTTCGCAGCGCGTGATCTTCGAGAGGCGGATCTTCGCCTGTGGGCGGTAGACCTTCCCCTGGGCACAGTCGGGCGTGCAGCCGCGCACGTATCCGCGTCCGGTCGCTTCGGCCACCGCGCCGCCGTAGCTCTGGTACCTGACCCCGTAGATCGCCAGGGTCCCGTCACCGGAGAGGAGGAATTCGTGCGGGCGCACCTTCGGCGGGGCCGGATAGATGCCCGACTCGACATAGACCTTTTCCGCCGCGATCGCCGCCGCGGGCACCGCGAGCGCGAGCAGGACCACGACGAGGAGAGAGAGCCTGGACCTCATACCCGTCTCAGTAGGTGTTCGCCTCGGTCCAGATTCGCCAGATCGCGACGATCGACGCGGCGAGCAGCAGCAGCCAGAGCAGCGTCCCCGGCCCGCTCGACCAGAGCTTGTCCTGGCCCGCGATCAGGAGCGCCAGCATCCCGAAGGCGCCGTAGAAGATCGCCCGCCGGGCGTCGCTCAGGGTCGCCAGCGTCAGCTGGTTCTGCCGACTCAGCGTGTAGAGCATCCAGGAGATCCCGGCCAGGAAACCCATCGCGATCGCCGTGGTGATCGTCGCGACCGCGTTGCCGCCGCCAGGGAGGAACGCCACCCCGAGCGCCAGGAGCATGATGATCGCGACATTTCGCGCGGCCTTCACCCGATCAATCGTACTGCGCGGCGCACCTCAGGCGTCAAGCGTTTTTGATGACGATGCCCTCGAGGATCTGGGCCGCCTTCTCGGTCGCGTCGATCGCCTCCTCGAGCACCTCGAAGATGTCCTTCCAGCGGATCACGACCATCGGGTCGATCGCGTTGGTGAAGAGCGAGGCCAGGGCGTTGCGGAAGATCCGGTCGCCTTCGTTCTCGAGCCGGTGCACCTCGATCCAGTGCCGGTCGAGATCCTTGAACGACGGCAGCTCCTCGAGCCCGGCCGCCAGATGCCGGCAACCCCCGACCAGCACCTTGGTCAGCGCCGTCGCCTGTTCCATCGGCGCCTCGACCTGGTACAGCCCGAGGAAATCGGCCGCCTCCTCGGTGAAGTCGACGATGTCGTCGAGCGCGGTCGCCAGCCCGTAGACGTCCTCACGATCGATCGGGCTGATCTCGGTCGTGTTCAGCCGCTGCACGATCGAGTGGGTGATCTTGTCGCCGCGATGCTCGGCCTCGACGATCTGCTCCCCCAGCGTCCCGGCATCGGGCCACTCGGTCATCATCTCGTCGAGCAGCGTCGCCGCGTGCACCCCGTTCTTCCCGGCCTCGATGAACAGATCGAAGAAGGTCTGATCGTGAGGAAGCGGCGATCGCCTGGGCACCGTCGCCATCCTAATGACGGAACGCGCCTCCGGCATCTCAGCCCGCCGCCGCCAGTTGCTCGGCCGCCCGCGTCGCCGCCCGTTCGCGCAGTTCCCGCTGCACGTCGCGGCGCGGCTCGCCCTCGGCCCGCACGATCCGGGTCCACTCGCCGTCGGCGCCGAGCTCCCAGGAATTCACGTTGTCCTCGAGGCAACGTTCCAGCACGTCGACCATTTCCGCCCGCAGCGCCGGGTCTTCGACCGGCGCCACCAGCTCGACCCGGCTGTCGAGATTGCGCGGCATCATGTCCGCCGAGCCCATCAGCACCCGGACCTCGTCGCCGCGGTGGAAGGTGTAGACGCGCGAGTGCTCGAGGAAGCGGCCGACGACCGAGATCACCCTGATGTTCTCCGAGATCCCCGGCACGCCCGGCTTCAGGCAGCAGATCCCGCGCACGTTCAGCTCCACCGACACCCCCGCCTGCGAGGCCCGGTAGAGCGCCTGGATGCAGCCCGCGTCGACCAGCGAGTTCATCTTCAGCGCGATCCGCGCCTCCTGCCCCGCCTCGTGGGCGGCGATCGTCGCGTCGATCTCGCCGATGAAGCGGTCGCGCATCGTCGTCGGCGAGACCAACGTCTTGCGGTAACGGGCGGGCCGCCCGTAACCGGTGAGGAAGTTGAACATCTCGGCGACATCGGCACCGATGTCGGGATCGGCGGTGAAGAGCCCGAAGTCGGTATAGAGGCGCGCCGTCTTCTGGTGGTAGTTGCCGGTCCCGATGTGGACGTACTCGCGCACCTGCTGGCCCTCACGCCGCGCCACCAGGATCGCCTTGACGTGGGTCTTCAGCCCCGGGATCCCGTAGACGACGTGGACGCCCGCCTCCTCCAGCGCTTTCGCCCAATGGATGTTCGCCTCCTCGTCGAAGCGCGCTTTCAGCTCCACCATGCAGACCGCCTGCTTGCCGCGTTCGGAGGCACGGATCAGCGACGGCACCAACGGCGAGTCGTCGCTGGTCCGGTACACGGTCTGCTTGATCGCCAGCACGTCGGGGTCTTCGACCGCCTGCTCGACGAACCGTTCGACCGAGGTGGCGAACGAGTCGTAGGGATGATGGACGAGCAGGTCGGCGTGGCGGATCTCGCGGAACATGTCGACCGCGCGCTCATCCTCGCCTCCCTGCAGCCGCGGCTGCGTCACCGGCGTCCAGGGCGAGTAGCGCAGCTCGGCGTGGCCGGGGACGTCGGCGATCTCGCTCAGGTCGGCGAGGTCGAGGAGGCCGTCGATGTCGTAGACCTCGCGGTCTTCGAGCCGCAGCGCGCCGACCAGCTCGTGCCGCAGCCTGGGGTTCATCCCCCGCGCGATCTCGAGCCGCACCACCTCTCCGAAGCGCCGGCGGCGGAGCTCGTCCTGGACCGCCTGCAGCAGGTCGTCGGCCTCGTCGGAGACCGTGAAATCGGCGTCGCGGGTGACGCGGAAGAAGCCGTGGTCGACCACTTCGGTGCCGGGGAAGAGCACATCGAGGTTGGTCGCGATCACCTGCTCGAGCGGCACGAACGTGCCCTCCGCACCGACCGGCAGGAAGCGGCCGAGCAGCTCCTTCGGCACCTTGACGCGGGCGACGATCTCGACCTCGCTGTCGGGGTCGCGCAACAGCACCGCGAGGCTCAGCGAGAGGTTCGAGATGTAGGGGAAGGGCCGGCCGAGGCCGATCACCAGCGGGGTCAGCGCCGGGAAGACCTGCTCGTGGAAGCGGCGGTCGATCTGGCGGCGCTCCTCCTCGCTCGCGTCGCCGAGCGAGACGATGCGGACATCCTCGTCCTCCAGCGCCGGGCGCAGCTCGTCGCCGAAGCAGCGCTGCAGCCGCCGGTCGAGCTCCAGCACGCGCCGCTGGATGCGGTCGATCTGCTCGCCCGGGCGCAGCCCGTCGGGCCCGCGGGCGTCGATCCCGGCCTCCATCTGGTCGAACAGCCCGGCCACCCGGACCATGTAGAACTCGTCGAGGTTGGAGGCGTAGATCGCGCAGAACCGCAGCCGCTCCAGCAGCGGCACCTCGGGGTCCTCGGCGATCTCCAGGACCCGCCGGTTGAACTCCAACCAGGAGAGCTCCCGATTGAAGTAGAGGTCGGGATCGTCGAAGCCTGGCGCTACCGAGTCGGACAAGGGGACATCGTACTGTGGGGGCGCGTCCGCTAGGCGGGGGTCTGGGTCGGCGGGGGGACCCTCCGATGGACCCCCTCTCTCACGAACTGCGGGGAGGTTCGTTCGGGGGTCCATCGGAGGGTCCACGAGCCGAAGCGGGGGCTCGCGTCAAGCGGCCACTTGAAGGGCTGATGGGAGCGCGACGGAGGTGCCGTCGAGGGCCAGCCTGTAGCCCGCGGCGAGCTGGCTGAGGCAGCGCTCCCAGGAGCGGGCGCGGGCACCCCGCGCCCCGGCGGAGCCGAGCTTGGCGCGCAGCTCCGGGGAGGCGGCGAGCTGCAGCAGCGAGCCCGCGATGTGGTCGGCGTCGGGGCGGCAGAGCAGACCGGTGTGGCGGTTCTCGACCAGCGCCGCCGGGCCGCCCTCGGCGACCGCCACCACCGGCAGCCCGCTGGCGCCGGCCTCGAGGATCACCTGGCCGTAGGTGTCGGTGACGCTGCAGAAGAGGAAGGCGTCGGCGCTCGCGTAGGCGACCGCCAGGTCCTCGCCGCCGAGCCAGCCGAGGAAGGTGGCGGCGTCGCCGAGGCGCTCGCGCAGCTCGGCCTCCTCGGGCCCACCGCCCGCCAACAGCAGGTGCAGCCGCGGGTCGGCCTCATGGGCGCGGAGGAAGGCCTCGGCGAGCAGGTCGACCCCCTTCTCACGCGAGAGGCGGCCGGCATAGAGGACCTTGATCTCGCCCGGGAAGGCGTCGCGATCGGCCTTCGCCGGGTCGAAGCGCTCGACGTCCACCCCGCGCTCCCAGCGGCCGACCTTGGTGCCGTCGACGCCGAGGTCGGCGAGCGAGGCGTCGGCCGCCGGGCTCGGCGAGAGGACCCGCGCGGGCGCGTTGTAGAAGGCGCCCAGGCCCGCCTTGGCGACCGCCTCCAGCATCGCGTCGGCGCGCAGGCCGGCGTAGGTGGCGAGCTCGGTGTGGTAGCTGGCGAGCAACGGCACCCCGGTGATCCGCCCAAGCAGCGTCGCCGCGATCCCGGCCGGGCCGGGGGCGGTGACGTGGACCAGGTCGTAGTTGCCTTCGGCGAGCGCCTCGACCAGCTCCGGCACCGCCGGCACCCCGAGCCGCATCCCCTTGTACATCGGCAGCTCCAGCTCGGCGGCGGCGGGAAGGCGGCGGTCGACGCCCGGATCGGTGCCGATCACGTCGACCTCGAAGCCCGGCACGCCGCGCTCGCGGATCTGCTCGATCGTGTGGGTGACGCCGTGCATCGAGCCGATCCCGTCGACGATCAGGGCGACCCGGCGCCGGTCGTCCTCGCGCACCCGCAGCTTCGCCTTCTCGGCGCCGAGGAAGGCGATCGACGGCGCGTAGGGGAAGGCCGGGACGAGCGCCTCGAACGCACCGCCCGCGGCGCTCGCGAGGTCACCCGAGGAGAACGCTTCGACGCCCTCGTCGACGGCGACCCGCAGGCGCCGCTCGTGGCGGCGGCGGGCGCGCCGGTAGAGGTCGGCGTGGGAGAAGCCGTCGGCCTGGAGCATCTCGATCAGATCGCGGCCACGGGCGTCGATCCCGACCCCGGCGAGCCAGGCCTCGAGCAGGCAGCGAGCGTCCTCGGGACCGATGTCGGTCGCCACCTTGCCCTCGCGGGCGTCACCCTCGCGGATCACCCGTTCGGCCATCTTCAGCACCGCGGTCGGGTCGGGGGCGGTCCCCGGCGCGGCGACCTCGGCCTCGTCGAGGGCGCGCGTGGCGAGCGCCATCGCGGCGTGCGTCCACTTCGCGGCCGAGCCCTGTTCGCCGCGCGCCTCGGCGTGGCCTTCGCGCAGGTGGGCGAGAAACTCTTCCGGCGTCGTCACATCGGCCGGCACCTCGGTGAAGGTGCGACCGATGTCGACGCCTGCATGGTCGTCGGAGCCGCCGATCCCGGTGCCGCCGCGCGTGTCGACGTAGACGGCGGCAGGCATGTTCAGCTCCGCGGCGCGCGACCCGTTGCGGACCTCCCAGATCGGGAAGATTTCCGCCAGCCGCCGCCGGTGGCGCCGTGTGAGCGGCGCCGCGACGTAGAAGAAGGGGTGCGCCAGGGCGCAGGCGATCCCGTTGTCGTGCAGGTAGGCGGCACAGGCCTCGACGTCGCCGGCGTGGGCCTGCAGCCACTCGTGGTCTCCGGGAGTGATCCCGTAGCAGAGGACGTGAACCGCCTGGGGCTCGCCGGCGAAGCGGGCGGTCAGCTCCTCGGAGACGAAGGTGTCGGGCAGGTGCTCGATCTCGAGCGCCCCCTCGATCGTGTCGTGATCGGTGATCGTCACGAAGTCCATCCCCCGTTTCTTGGCGAGCTCGTAAACCTCCTGCGGAGGGGTCGCGCACTCCGGCAGTCCGAGGCTGCGCTGGACGCCGAGGCGGGAAAGCTGCGAGGCGGTGGAGTGGCAATGCAGGTCAGCACGGGAAGTCATCGGTGTCTCCCTTCAATTTCTCGTCATTGCACCGCCATATTTCGCGATTTGCAGGGAAATCGTGTGAACCACCTGCAAATAAGACGTGAATTTCGTGTGACCTTGCAAAAGGGATGCGTTGCGAAGGGTGGTCCGATGGACCCCTTCTCTCACGAACGGCAGGGAGGTTCGTTCAGGGGTCCATCGGACCACCACCGAACCTGCGCCACCGGGCGCGCGCCTGGGAACGCTTGCGCGGTTCACAACTTCGGCCATGGCGAAGAAACGAACCTTGGAAGCCGCCGCCCCCCGCCCACCCCGGACGAACCCGCCCGGCCCGACGTACCAGCTAGGCCGCGAGCCGCTCGGGACTGCTGCCGTTGGCCGACCCGTTCAGCAGGTCGAGGATGATGCCCTCGCGGAGGCCGCCCTTGCCGATCTGGAGGGGCTGGCCGAGGAGCTCGGAGACCTTCTCCAGGAGGAGCACGCCGGTGGTGAGGATGCGGACCCGCTGCGGGTCGAGCTCGAAGCGGCGGGCGACGTCGGCCGCCGGGTCGGCGGAGAGGACGCGGATCGCCCGCTCCAGGGTCTCGTACTCGAGCACCGCGCCGACCAGGCGACGCAGGCTGGTGGCCGAGCCGCCGACCGCGACGGCCTGGGCCGGGTGGTCGATCTCGACGCCGTCGAAGAAGTCCTCGATGTGGTCGCGGACGCGGCGGATCTCGGCCGCCGAGGGCGGGTCCGAGGAGATCAGCTCGTCGGCGAGGACGCCGGAGCCGATGTGCCAGGAGCGCACCTCTTCGACCCCGTCGGCGATCGTGCCGAGGATCACCTCGGTCGAGCCGCCGCCGATGTCGACGACGCCGATCGGCCCGTCGACCGGGTGGCCGAGGGCCTTGGTCGCGCCGATGAAGGCGAGCCGCCCCTCCTCCTCGCCGCTGAGGATCTCGACCTCCACCCCGGCCGCCTCGGAGATCGCCGCCGCGACCTCCGTACCGTTGGTCGCCTCGCGCACCGCCGCGGTCGCCACCGCGCGGATCTCGATCGCGCCGAGCTCCCGCGCCAGCCGCACCTGCGTCGCCACCAGCTCACCGACCTCGTCGATCTTGTCGGGCAGGATCGCGCCTTCGTCGTCGATCGCCTTGGAGATGCGCGTGTAGGCGCGCTGTTCCATCACCTTCTTCAATTGACCGTCGACCGGCTCCGCGACCAGGACGCGGGTCGTGTTGGAACCGATGTCGATCGCGGCGCAGATCATCAGGCGATGTACGACATCTTCCCAGGCCGAGCGGATCTCAAGCTTGCGCACTCGGGTGCGAGGCGTCCTCGAACTCCCGAAATAGCCCGGTTACGACGAACGCGACCTGCTCGCCGATGTCGACCGCGTTGTCGGCGATCCGCTCGATCGCCCGCGCCGTCAACAGCATCGTCATCGCCCATTCGCGGCGGTCGGCATCGTCGCCGATCTCCAGCGCCAGGCCGAAGCACTCGCGGTTCAGTTCGTCGACGACATCGTCGCGCTCGACCAGGTCGCGGGCCATCTCGATGTTGCGCTCTTCGAAGGCCCGCTTCGCCTGGCTGATCAGCGATTTCGTGTGCACGCCCATGGTCAGGATCAGCTTCACCATCCGCTCGTCGGCGGGCGGCTCGTGCCCCGACATCGGGATCACCTTGCAGATGTTCACGCACTGGTCGCCCATCCGCTCGATGTTCTTCAGCACGTGCAGCAGCGCCGAGATCAGGCGCAGGTCGGTAGCCACCGGGGACTGCGTCGCCAGCAGCGTGATCAACGCCTGGTGGACCTCCAGGTAGCGACCGTCGATCCGGTCGTCGTCGGCGACCACGATCTGGGCCAGCTCGATGTCCTGGTGCTCGACCGCCTCCAGCGTCCGCGAGAGCGACGCGCTGACCAGATCGAGCCCACCGAGGCCGCTCGCTTCGAGCGCCTGCAGTTCTTCCTGATAGCCGATCCGGACCTCGGTCATCGTCGCCTGACCGCTCCTACCCGAAGCGGCCGGAGACGTAGTCCTCGGTCGCCTTCTGCCGCGGGTTGGTGAAGATCTGTTCGGTCGGGCCGATCTCGACCAACCGCCCCGGCTTCCCCGTTTCCTCGAGGTTGAAGAAGGCGGTGTTGTCGGAGGCGCGCGCCGCCTGCTGCATGTTGTGGGTGACGATCGCGATCGTGAATTCCTTCTTCAACTCGCCGATCAGGTCCTCGATCGCCAGCGTCGCCACCGGGTCGAGCGCCGAGCAGGGCTCGTCCATCAGCAGGACCTCGGGGCTGACCGCGGTGGCGCGGGCGATGCAGAGGCGCTGCTGCTGGCCGCCGGAGAGGCCGGCCCCGGGCCGGTCGAGGCGGTCCTTGACCTCCTCCCAGAGATGGGCGCCGCGCAGGCTGCGCTCGACGATCTCGTCCTTCTCGGCCTTCCTGACCTTCTCCGAGTTGAAGTTGAGCCCGGCGGCGACGTTGTCGTAGATCGACATCGTCGGGAACGGGTTCGGCTGCTGGAAGACCATCCCGATCAGTCGCCGCACCGCGACCGGGTCGACGCCGTCGGCGTAGATGTCCTCGCCGTCAAGCTCGATGTCCCCTTTCACGGTCGCCCCCGGGGTCAGCTCGTGCATCCGGTTCAACGAACGCAGGAAGGTCGTCTTGCCACAGCCGGAGGAGCCGATCAGCGCCGTCACCTTGTTCGGCTCGATCGTCATGTCGACTCCGGCGACCGCCTGGAAGTCCCCGTAGTAGAGATCGACGCCCTTGGCCTGGAGCGTCTTCGCGCGGACACCCGCGGCGCTCGCGGCGGCCTGGCTCGACGTCTCGGTGACCGCCCCGGCAGGCGCCATCGTGCCCCCGCCCTGCGCTCCGCCGACACCCGACTTCTCCCGTGATCCGAACATTCCCCTCAGTTTCCTTCCCTCCACGGCTAACGCATCTCCGTTTTGTAGTGGCGGTAGACCAGGCGCGCGATCACGTTGAGCAACATCACGATAACGATGAGGACCAACGCCGCCGCCCAGGCTCTGTCGTAGGACGCCTGTTTCATCACCCCAGGCGATCGGTACTCGTTGTAGGCGTAGACCGCGAGGTTCTGCATGCGGCCCGAGAACGGGTTCCAGTTCGTCGTGTCGACGACGCCGGTGGTGACCAGCAGCGGCGCCGTCTCGCCGATGATCCGCGCGGTGGCGATCATCACCCCGGTGACCAGCCCGGCGAAGGCGGTCGGCAGCACGACCTTGACGATCGTCTTCCACTTCGGCGTGCCGAGCGCGTAGGAGGCCTCGCGCAGGTGGTTCGGGACGATCTTCAGGACCTCCTCGGCGGAGCGGATGACGATCGGGATCATCAGCACCGAGAGCGCCAGCGAGCCCATGATCCCCATCCGGATGCCGGGGCCGAAGAAGAGCTCGAAGAGCGCGTAGGCGAAGAGGCCGGCGACGATCGAGGGGATGCCGGTCATGACGTCGACGAAGAAGGTGAGCGCGCGCCGCAGCGGGCCGCGGCCGTACTCGTTCATGTAGATCGCGGCCATGATCCCGATCGGCACCGAGATGACGACCGCGCAGCCGGTGATCACCAAGGTGCCGACGATCGCCTGCTCGGCGCCGCCGCCGCCGACCACGCCGCGCGCGTCGGAGGTGAAGAATTCCCAGCTGAGCCCGGCCGCGCCGCGCTTCACCACCTCGTAGAGGAGCGAGATCAGCGGCGCCATCGAGAGCGCGAAGGCGGCGGCGATCCCCATCGTGATCGCCCGGTCCTTGGCCCGGCGACGCCCCTCGACGGCGCGCGACCAGGCGTAGACGGCGACGATCCCGACCAGGGCGCCGAAGACGAGCATCAGGGCGATCGTGAACCAGCCGAGCGCCGCCTCGACCGCGCCGCAGAAGATCAACGAGCCGACCAGGGCGCCCCACGGCGCCCAGCCGGGCAGCGCCCCGCCTCCCCCCTCCTGGGCGAAGATCGAGCGCTGCGGCCGGGTCGCGACGGTGCTGTCGGGCGGCGGCGTCATTGCGGTTGGGAGCGGGCGATGATCAGCCGCGCGAGGAAGTTGGTGGCCAGGGTGATCGCGAAGAGGACGAGCCCGGTGGCGATCAACAGGTTGATCGTCAGGCCCGAGGACTCGGGGAAGTTGAGGGCGATGTTGGCGGCGATCGTCGAGGGGTTGGCCTGGCTGATCAGGTTGAAGGTGACGCCGCCGGAGACGGAGAGGATGATCGCCACCGCCATCGTCTCGCCGAGCGCCCGGCCGAGGCCGAGCATCGCGCCGGAGATCACCGACGAGCGGCCGAACGGGAGGACCGTGGTGCGGATCATCTCCCAGCGGGTCGCGCCGAGTGCCTGGGCGCCCTCCTGGAGTTTGCGCGGCGTCTGCGAGAAGACCTCACGGGCGACGGCGGAGACGATCGGCAGGATCATCACCGCGAGGACCAGGCCGACGACCAGCATCGTGCGGCCGGTGATCGACGCGGGCCCTTCGAAGATCGGGATCCAGCCGAGCTTTTCTTCCAGCCATCTCATCACCGGCACGGCGGCCGGCCCGAGCACGAAGATCCCCCAGAGGCCGTAGACGATGCTCGGGATCGCGGCCAGCATGTCGACGAAGAAGCCGAGCGTCAGCGCGATCCGCGGCGGCGCGATGTGGGTGATGAAGAGCGCCACGGCGACCGCCAGCGGGACCGCGATGACCGTCGCCAGCGCCGCGGCGAGGACGGTGCCGAAGGCGAGCGGCGCGACGTATTCGATGAAGCTCTGCTGCTTGGGCAGTTCCGAGGCCGACGCGGTCAGCGCCGGGAACCCCTCGGTGACGAGGAAGACGGCGACCCCGACGAGCAGCGCCAGGATCGTCACCGCGGCGACCACCGCGATGTTGGAGAAGACCCGGTCGCCGCGGCGGCGGCGCCCTCCGGACGCCGCCGCCAGCAGCTGGCCGGCATTGGTGGTGGTGTCGAACCGGGCCATTCCCGCCTATTCGATCGCTGCGACCGCCGCCGCGACCTTGGCCGACAGCTTGCTCGAGAGCGGTGCCGAGCCGGCCGCTTCGGCCGCCAGTTCCTGCCCTTCCGGGCTGGTGGCGTATTCGAAGTACGACTTCACCAGTTCGGCTTCCGACGCCGACTTGTACTTGGTGCAGCCGATCAGCGAGGACACCAGGACGATCGGGTAGGTGCCCGACGATTCCGTCTTGCGGTCGATTTCGAACGCGATGACGTCCTTGCTGCCTTTCTCCAGTTCCGGGTCTTCCTTGGAGAGATCGAGCACCTTCGCCGCCGCTTCCGGGGACGGTTCGGCCCAGTCGCTGCCGACCTTGATCTTGGCGATGCCGAGTTCGCCGGCCTGGGAGGCGTCGGCGTAGCCGATCGCGCCTTCGCCGGCCGAGACCGCTTCGACGACGCCGGAGGTGCCGGAGGCCGCTTCGCCGCCCTTCACCGGCCATTCACCGCTCACTTCGTGGGTCCAGACGCTGGGCGCCACTTTCGAGAGGTAGTCGGTGAAGTTTTCGGTCGTGCCCGACTCGTCGGAGCGGTTGACCGGGACGATCCGCGTTTCCGGCAGTTCGACTTCGGGGTTCTCCTTGGCGATCTCCGGGTCGTTCCAGTTTTCGATTTCCTGGTTGAAGATCTTCGCCAGGGTTTCCGGTTCGAGTTTCAGTTCTTCGACGCCCGGCAGGTTGTAGATGATCGCGATCGGCGAGATGTAGTTCGGGACCTCGACCAGTTCACCCGGTTCACAGCGCTTGATCGCCTTGCCCAGCTCGCCTTCCGATTCGGAGAGCGGCGTGTCGCTGGCGCCGTAGGCGACGCCCCCGGCGATGAACTGTTCGCGGCCACCGCCGGAGCCGACGGCGTCGTAGGAGATCGTCGCGCCGCCGTTGGCGTTCTCGAATTCGGCGATCCAGGCTTCCTGGGCCGCCTGCTGCGCGGTCGAGCCGGCACCGGCGATTTCACCCGAAGCTTCGGTCGATGGAGCGCCCCCGCCTTCGCTTTCGCCGCTGCCTTCGCCGCTCGAACTTCCGCTGGACCCACTGCCCCCGCAGGCGGCGAGGCCGAACACGAGCACGCAGGCGGCGGCGAACACCGCAAGCCATCTAGAGCTGGACATCAGTCTCCCTCTTCGTTAGTTGACGAGAAATCGAGGCCGCTTTCGGTGCAGCCTTCGGGCGAGCGTCTCAACGCCGCACCGGGACCTTGTTATCTGGGTGTGGCGAGCGTGTAAAAAAAATGTAAAAGCCCGTTATCAGCCGTCGGGCGAGAAGCGGTAGCCGATCCCGTTGTGGGTGTAGATCAGCTTCTGGTCCGGCAGCGCGGCGCCGAGCTTGGCCCGCAACCTGCTCACGTAGACGTCGACCGAGCGGTCGTCGCGGCGTGGCGGGGTGCCCCAGACGGAGGCGTGGAGCTCCTCGCGGGTGAGGATCCGCTGCGGGTTCGACCAGAGGGTGATCAGCAGCTGCAGCTCGCGCACGGTGAGGCTGAGCGGGCGACCGTCGACCAGCGCCGCGTGCTCCTCCGGCCGCACTTCCAGCCTCCCTGCCTTATCCGACGCGCTACCTACCGGCATCGTGGCCGAGCTTGCCGCCGGCCGCGCTGAAAGTCGTTACGCCGCAGTGAAGCTTTTGTGAACGTCTTGTGAACCGGTGTCCGCGGCGGGCTGCTGCGGGGCGACCGGCGGCACAGCCATGCCGGTCGACTCGGGGTCGAACCGGTAGCCGACGCCGAAGTGGGTGTGGATGTACTCCCATTCCGGCGAGCGCTTCTCCAGCTTCTGGCGCAGCTTGCGGATGAAGACGTCGACCGAGCGGTCGCCGTGGGCCATCGCGTAGCCCCAGACCCGCTGGTAGATGGTCTCCCGCTCCAGCACCTGGCCCTGGGTGCCGGCCAGCAGGTGGAGCAACTCGAACTCGCGCCGGGTCAGGTCGAGGCTGTCGCCGGCGACGAAGGCCTGGAAGCGGTCGGGGCGGATCTCGAGCTCACCGGCGAGGACCGGCGCCGACTCGGTCTCGTGGCGGCCGCGCCGATGGCGCCTGGTGACCGCTTCGATCCGAGCGATCGCCTCCTCGGGATGGGAAGGCTTGGTGATCCAGTCGTCGACCCCGAGGCGCAGGCCGCGCACCCGCTGGGCCACGGTCGAGCGGCCGGTGCAGACGACCACGCCGAGGTCGGGCAGCAGGCTGCAGACCCGGTCGAGGTAACGCCACGCTTCGTCGCCGAGCACCGCCGGGTCGACCAGCAGCGCGTTCAACTTCATCGCCACCAGCTGGTCCGGGGGCACCGCGCCGGCGGAGGTGCGCAGCAACCAGCCCGCCGCCTCGGCGCGCTTGGCAAGGACGGTGACGAAACCGGAATCGGTGTCGATCACCGCCAGGCGAGTGGTCGGGTCAGTGGCCAACTCACCGTGAATTCTATGCACGCCGTCCCCCCTTTTACCGCTGTTTACAGGTCTTTAACAAGTCCGCGGCACCCAAATTGCGGGCGAACCGGCTCCACGGGCCGATTTTCAGAAGGTCGCCGGGCGCAGGCCCGTGGCGATCACCAGCAGGATCGCCGCGCCGGCGGCGTAGCGATAGATGACGAAGGGCCGATAGGAGGTCGTCCGCACCAGGCGGAGGAGGAAGACGATCGCCGCGTAGCCGGAGATCGCGGCGGCGATGGTGCCGACCACCATCGGCCCGGCGACGCCGGGCGGCAGGCCTTCGCCGACGGCGCCGATCCCTTTGAAGAGGGTGGCGCCGGCGACGACCGGGATCAGCAGCAGGAAGGAGAAGCGGGCTGCGGCGTCGCGATCGAGGCCGCGGAAGCGGGCGGCGGTGATCGTGATCCCGGAGCGCGAGGTGCCCGGGGCCAGGGCCAGCACCTGGGCGAGCCCGATCCAGAGGCCGTCGCGCAGGTCCGAGCGCTGCAGGGAGCGCTGCTGCGGCCGGCGGTCGGCGAGGTCGAGCAGGAAGCCGAAGAAGATCAGCTGAAGGGCGATCATCCAGGGCTCGCCGAGGTGTTCGTCGATGAAGTCGGAGGCGATGCCGCCGGCGATCACCGCGGGGACCGTGCCGATCGCGATCGCGACGGCGAGACGCTGCTCGCCCGTCGCGATCGTCCGCGTCCGCAGCGCCGAGAGGAAGCCGACGAGGAGGCGCCACACCTCGAGCCGGAAGAAGGCGACCGCGGCGATCAGGGTGCCGGCGTGGAGGGCGACGTCGAAGGTCTTGTTGAAGGCTTCGTCTTCGGTGAGGAAGGTGTATTCCTGCAGCCAGGGGACGATGATCAGATGGCCTGAGGACGAGATCGGCAGGAACTCGGTCAGGCCCTGGACCACTCCCAGGAGCAGGGCCTCGAGGTTTGACATGGCGCGATCCTACGCTGCCGGTTGCGATAGATTGCCGAGCGTGAAGCGCGCTGCCGCCCTCTTCCTGATGGCCCTGACGACGATGTTGGTCGCCGCGCCGATGGCATTTGCGGAAAACGGCCAGGGCGCGATCGGCAAAGCCGACGACAAGACCGTCACCTTCTTCTGCTTCGGCGTGATGGCCTTCTTCGTCATCCTCGTGATCGGCCTCTCGCTGATCCAGGGCCACCTGGATCGCCGCAAAGAGAAGCGCCGCTACGACATCGAGCGCCTCGGCTAGGTCAGCCGGAACCCGCTCAAAAGCCGTTTCTCGGTCTCGCCCTCGATCTCGGCGAGGACTTCGACCTTCCCCTCGAGCGGGGTGCCGCGGATCTTCGTCGCCAGCAGATCGTCGACCTGGAAGATGCCGGCCGAGTTGTTGAGCTTGATCTCGATCCGCACCGGGTGGTCGTCGCCGGCGCTGATCAGGACCTCGTCGATCGCCGCGGCGGAGATCGAGTGGATGCCCTCCTGGCCCGCCTCGATCGGGATGCGGGTGCGGCCCTGGGCCATGTCGAGGGCGTCGGCGACGCGGACCACGCCGGCCTCGACCGTGTAGGGCTCGCCGCGGCGGCGGTGGCCGATGATCGCGTGCAGGATCTCGGCTTCGACCACGGTGCGCTCGGGCTGTTTGTAGGCGCCGGCGAGGAGACGGTCGAGGGCGCTCTGGGCGAGGAAGAGCGAGTACTCCTCGTGGTCGGCGCGGTGGATCGACATGCCGACGTCGTGCAGCAGGGCGCCGCCGGCGACCACCACCTCGGCGTCGCGATCGCGCATCCCATGGTCGGCGACCATCGCCGGCTCGACCCCGGCTTTGACCAGCAGGCGCAGCAGCCGCAGGGAGATGTTGAGGACGATCTGCATGTGGACCCAGCTGTGGTCGGACATCCCCAGCCGCTCGGCGTTGACCTGTGCCATGTACCACCAGCCGCGCACCTGGTCGTCGCCGTTGACCGCGTCGATCAGGCTCTCGAGCCGGCGATTGCCGCGCGTCGGCGCGCGCACGTGCGCCTCGGCGATCGCCTCGCGCGGCGGCTTCCGTGCCGGCCCGCCCGGATCGGGCGCCGGCACGCCATCGGTGCCCTCGCCCACCTCGGCCGCAGCATCGGCCGCTTTCGTCTCCTCAGGCGTCATCGCCAGGATCGTAGCCCCGCCACCCCCCGGCGCGGTCGACCTAAGGCCCGGCCTCACACCCCGCGGTCGTCCTTTGGGCCGTTGTCGGGGCCAAAGGACGACCGCGATCCGGGGATAGGGCCAAAGGACGACCGCGGCCCGGGCGTCAGCCGTGACGTCAGCCGCAGACGGGCCAGGGGCTGGAGCCGGACTCCGCGTAGAGGAGCGCGGCGCGGTAGTCCTGTTCGGCCTCGGGGGCCTTGGCGGGATCGCCGTGACCGCCGACCGATTCCCACGTCCCCTGGTCGAACTGATATTTGCCCCGATAGGTGCCGTCGGGCGAGACGGCTTCCGGATTGCCTCCGGACTCGCATGCGGCGATCGATTCCAGCATCGCCATCGTCACGCCGCCAGGCAGGTGGGAGAACCTTTCCCGTTCCTCGCGCTTCCGTGCCTCCACCTTGCGGCGATGCTCGGTCCGCTTCGTCGTCACCGCGATCAGCAAACTGTCGCGGTCGACCGGCCGCAGCAGCGAGCCACTGACCAGCTGCGCCTCGCCGATCGCGACGACCGGCTCGCCCTGAAAAGCCCGGAGCCGTTCCCGAGGGACCGCCTTCCCATCCTGGGCAGCGGACGCGACGGCAGGCGCCGCAAGCGCGACGACGATCCCGAGCAGCGCAATATGTTTGCGTTCTGTGAGCAAGCGGTGAACGCTTTCGTGGATCACCATCCCTGTCTGTGACCGCGGTCACACTTATCCCTTCTCTGTAGAGGCTCGTTCCCGACCTGGAGACGAACCCGGCATCATCTCCCTCATCGCACCGGAGGGGGACACCACGCGGCTGCTGCTCGCCTGCCCGGATCGGCCGGGGCTGATCGCCACGGTCTCGGGCTTCCTCGCCGACGCGGGCCTGAACATCGTCGACGTCGACCAGCACTCGACCGCGGCGGGGCGCTTCTTCATGCGGATGGTCTTCGACTCGCCGGCGGCGACGGAGCGGGCCGGGCTGGAGGAGAGGTTCGTGCGGGAGATCGCGACACTGTTCGAGATCGAGCATTCGTTCAGCGAGTCGACACGCGGCAAGCGCGTCGCGGTGATGGTCTCGCGCGAGGACCACTGCCTCTCCGACCTGCTCTGGCGGTGGCGCAACGGCCACCTCGGCGGCGAGATCGCGGTCGTGATCTCCAACCACGAGGACCTGCGCGGCGAGGTCGAGGCGGTCGGGCTGCCGTTCCACCACGTGGCGATCGATCGCGAGACGAAGGACGCCGCCGAGCGCCGGGCGCTGGAGCTGATCGGCGACGTCGACCTGCTCGTCCTCGCCCGCTATATGCAGATCCTCTCCCCCGCCTTCCTCACCGGGCTCGCCGCCCCGGCGATCAACATCCACCACAGCTTCCTGCCCGCCTTCGTCGGCGCCGATCCCTACGCCCGCGCCCACGAGCGCGGCGTCAAGCTGATCGGCGCCACCGCCCACTACGTGACCGCCGAGCTCGACGCCGGCCCGATCATCGACCAGGACGTGGTCCGGGTCGGACACGCCGACGAGGTTCCTGACCTGGTGCGGATCGGGCGCGACGTCGAGCGGCTGGTGCTGGCCCGCGCGGTCACCGCCCATCTCGAGGACCGGGTGCTGCTCGACGGCGAGCGGACGGTCGTCTTCTAGAACGGCCCGGCGGACCAGCCGACTTAAGTAGCGGCGGCCTCGGCGGCGCCCTGCGCCGCCTCCCACTCGGCGAGCAGCTCCTCGACCGCCGCCTTCGCCGCCTCGTGCTTGGCCGTCGCCCGCTCGGTGCGGCTCGGGCTCGCCCAGGCATCCGGGTCGGAGAGCTCCTCCTCGACCGCCTTCAGATCGGCTTCCGCCTTCGCGATCCGCTCCTCCAGCCGCGCCGCCTTGCGCTCGGCCCGTTCGGCAGCCTTGCCGTCGCGCCGCCTCGCGGCGGTCGCGCTCGATGCCTTCTTCTTGGCCGGCGAGCGCTCCACCGCCGGCTCGCCGTCGGCCTCGCGTTCGTCGCGGCGCCGCTGATACTCGGCCCAGCCGCTCTGGTGGCTGGTCAGCTTGCCGTCCTCGACCACGATCGTGCGGCTGCCGACCGCCTCCAGCAACGCCCGGTCGTGGGAGATGAGGACGACGGAGCCCTCGAACTCGGTCAGCGCATCCTCGAGCGCCTCGCGGCTCTCGATGTCGAGGTGGTTGGTGGGCTCGTCGAGGACCAGGACGTTGGCACCGGAGGAGACGAGGATCGCCAGCGACAGCCGCCGCTGCTCGCCGCCGGAGATGTCGGAGAGCTGCTTTTCGACGTCGGCGCCGGAGAAGAGGAAGCCGCCGAGCAGGGCGCGCGCCTTCGGGCCGGTGAGGCCGGTCTCGCGCTGTGCAGCGTCGAGCACCGTGCCGGCGCCGGCCGCGGTGTCGGCGTGCTGGGAGAGATAACCGAGGTTGACGTTGTGGCCGGTGCGGACGATCCCGGCGGCGGGCTCGCGCTGCCCGGCGAGGGTCGCCACCATCGTCGTCTTGCCGCTGCCGTTGGCGCCGATCAGGACGACGTGCTCGCCGCGTTCGACCTCGAGGTCGGCGTCCTCGAGCAGCACCCGGCCCGGCACCTCGATCCGCGCGTCGACCATCTTGAGGACGACGCGACCGGGGCGCTCGGGCGACTTGAAGGAGAAGCGCAGGTGACGGTTGTCGCGCTTTTCGGCCATCGGGCCGCCCTTCTTCTTCTTGTCGATCTGTTTGATCCGCGACTGCGCCTGGCGCGCCTTGGTCGCCTTGTAGCGGAAGCGCTCGACGAAGCGCTCCATCCGCGCGATCTCCGCTTCCTGGCGGTCGATCGCTTTGCCGAGCGCGATCTGGCGCGCCGCCTGCTCCTGGCGCCAGGCGTGCCAGGGGCCGGCGAAGAAGCGGGCCCGCTGCGCCTCCAGCTCCAGCACCGAGGTGCCGACCGCCTCCAGGAACCAGCGGTCGTGGGCGACGAGGACGACGGCGGCGTCGAGGTCGACAAGGTAGCGCTCGAGCCACTCGAGCGAGGGGATGTCGAGGTGGTTCGTGGGCTCGTCGAGGAGCAGCAGGTCGGGACGGGCGGCGAGCGCGCGGGCCAGCGAGGCGCGGGTCAGCTCGCCACCGGAGAAGGTCGAGAGCGGGCGGTCGGCGTGCTCGGGACCGAAGCCGAGCCCGCGCAGCACTTCCAGCACTTCGTCGCGCCAGCGATAGCCGCCGCCGGCTTCGAGGCGGGACTGGGCGTCGGCGTAGGCCGCCATCGTCTCCTCCGAGGCGCCGCCCGCCATCTCGCCCTCGAGGCGGGCGAGCTCGGCCTCCGTCTCCAGCATGTCGCCGCGGCCGGAGAAGACGTAGTCGCCGAGCTTCGCGTCGGAGCCGCGCGGCGGGCGTTGATCGTGGAGGGCGACGCGGGCACCGCGCTGGATCGAGACCGAGCCCTCCTCCGGCGTCAATTCACCCGCCAGCACCCGCAGCAAGGTCGACTTCCCGGCCCCGTTGCGGCCGGACAGCGTCATCCGGTCGCCCGCCTCCAGCTTGAAGGAGACGTCGCCGAACAGGAGCTTGCCGCCGACGTAGACGTCGAGCGAGGTAGCGGTCGCGATCGCCATCGGTCCAAGGTACTGATCGCGCTCAGGCGCAGTACTTGGTGGCGATCGCCTCGATCGTGCCGGCGGTGCGCATCGTCCCTTTGCCGAGGACACGGTCGAGCGCCTTCATGTCGACCCCGGTCTCGGAGAGGCCGACGCTCGGCAGCCAGTGCAGCTCGCGGCCCTCGACCACCATCAGGTCGTCGGGACCGGCCAGGGCCAGCGCCTCCTTCGCCGCCTTCGCACTCGGCCTGCGTCCCAGCAGCTGCACCTGTGGTTTGCCCTTCGACGCCGCGATCGCCTGCGCGTCGAACGGTTCCCGCGCGGCGATCTCGCCCACCTCGGCGGCACTCCGGAGGAACACCACGACCTCGTAGCCGAGCCGTTCCCCGAGCCCTGTTTCGAGCCGCTCCCGCACCGTCGACTCGGCCTCCCCTGCCGGATCGACGAAGACGACGTTGCCGCTCGCCCGGAAGGTGGCGACGTCCGCCGCCCCGATCGCCTCGAAGTGGGCGACCAGCTCCGGGTTCTTGATCCGCCGGTGCTTCCCCAGGTTGATCCCGCGCAGGAAGGCGACGTAGCGTTCCACGGCGCCACCGTATCCTGCGGACGATGGCAGGCCCGCTGCGACACCTCGGCGAGCTGGCGCAGGCGCAGGTCAGGCGGCGCACCGCGCCGCGCGCCGACGCCGAGGCGCTGACCGAGTTGGAGGCGCGGCCGCTCGCGCTCCCGGCCGGGCTCGAGGTCGAATGGCTCGGCGTCTCGGCTACCGGCTCACGCACGAGGGGCATACCCTCTTCGTCGACCCCTACCTCTCCCGCGTCCCCCTCCGCGATCTGATCCTGCGACGGCGGGCGCTGCCCGATCCGGCCGCGCTGGAGCGCTTCGTCCGGGCGCCGGGCAGGACCGTCGGCGTCCTCGTCGGCCACACCCACTTCGACCACGCGGTGGACGCCCCGGCACTGGCCCGGCGCCTCGACTGCCAGGCCTTCGGCTCCGCCTCGCTGGTCAATCTGATGGCGCTGCACGGGATGCCCGAGCGCGCGGTCGAGGTCGAGCCTTACCGCGTCTACGAGCTGGGACCGTTCGAGGTCAGCTTCACCCCCAGCGTCCACTCGAAGCTGCTGCTCGGCCTCGCCGTCCCCTACGACGGCGAACTGACCTGCGAGCACCTCGACTCGCTCTCCCCCGCCGCCTACCGCTGCGGCCAGGTCTGGGGCATCTCGATCGCGGTCGCCGGCATCCGCCTCTACCACCAGGGCAGCGCCGACCTGGTCGACGACGCGATCCGCGACCGCGGCGTCGACGTCTTCCTCGCCGGCGTCGCCGGCCGTGGCTTCACCGATCGCTACTGGCAGCGCATCCTCGGCCGCCTCGAACCGCGAGCCGTCGTCCCCACCCACTACGACAACTTCTTCCGGCCGCTCGGGCAGGAGCTGGAGTTCGTCACCGCCGCCGAACTCGCGCGGCTGCCGGAGGAGATCGGCGCGGTCAGCGAGTCGATCGAGCTGGCGGCCCTGCCACGCGCCGATCTCGGCTAGTCGATTCCACGGCGCGAGGCTCGCGGCCGCGGCGGCCGGCCGAGGGCGGAAAACGAGGAGGAGCGCCCGATCCCTCCCCAGGTAATCCGACCGAACCCAGGTGCTCGCCCGGCCGCCGGGCCGGACGAGCTTTTTTGATGGAGGCGCCGAGATTCGAACTCGGATCCGCGGACGCTGGGCGAGGGTGTCTACAGGTTTAGCCGGCGCTTGATTCTCGTCTCCCGGGGTCCGCGCCGACGGGCACTGCGGAAGACAAAGCCCCTTGAATTTCCCCGGCCGGACGAGGCGGGCCGTCCGGGTGAGCCCGTTTCTGAAGCCGGTGCCCCTCCCCACGGGCGAGGGAGGACCGACTCTCATCGCTTAGCTTCTAACTAAGCGGCGAGGGCGAACTCATGGTCCGCACGTATTGGTTTGTGCCGGGGTTTAACGAGGCCTCCGGCAACCTCGACCTGCAACCTTTCGCACGAATCGACCACGTCGAAGCCTGTCGCCCCCGTGCGTTGCATCTGAAAGTGTACGGGGGATGTCCGAGAAGGCCTACGACGCGATAGTCCTCGGTGCCGGACCGACCGGAGAGGTCGCCGCCGGACGACTGGCGGAAGCCGGCTGGAAGGTGGCGATCGTCGAGAGAGACCTGGTCGGCGGCGAATGCTCCTACTACGCCTGCATGCCGTCGAAGGCGCTGCTGCGCCCCGCCGACGTGCTCGCCGAGGCAAAGCGGATCCCCGGCGTCCCGGTGGCCGACGACGCGGCCCTCGATCCGGCGGCGGTCCTCGCCCGGCGCGACGTCGTGATCCACGGGCAGGACGACTCCGGCCAGCTCCCCTGGCTCGAAGAACGCGACATCGACCTCTTTCGCGGCGCAGGGCGCCTCGTCGGCGCGGGCCGCGTCGCGGTCGGCGACGAGGAGCTGACCGCGACGCGGGCGGTGATCGTCGCCACCGGCTCGGGCGCGGCGATGCCGCCGATCCCCGGCCTCGACTCGGTCCCCACCTGGAACAACCGCGACGCGACCACCGCCGAGCGTGTCCCGGCAAGCATGGTCGTGCTCGGCGGCGGCCCGGTCGGCTCCGAGCTCTCCCAGGCCTGGGCCTCGCTGGGGACGAAGGTGACGCTGGTCGAGGGCGGCCCCCATCTGCTCGGCCGCGACGAGCCCTTCGCGGGCGAAGAGGTGGCGGCGGCGCTGCGCGGCCGCTTCGGCGTCGACGTGCGGGTCGGCGACCTGGTCGAGTCGGTCCGGGCGGGCGGCGCCGGGGTGATCGCCGAGCTGCAGGACGGCGGCGCCGTCGAGGGCGAGGAGATCCTCGTCGCGATCGGCCGCGAGCCCCACACCCACGACCTCGGCCTCGAGACGATCGGCGCCCGGCCCGACGAGCACGGCTTCCTCGCCGTCGACGACCGGATGCGGGTCGGCGGCAGCGACGCCCTCTACGCGATCGGCGACGTCAACGGCCGCGCCCTCTTCACCCATATCGGCAAGTACCAGGCCTGGATCGTCGCCGAGAACCTGCTCGGCCGCCCGACCGAGGCGGTGGCCGAAGCGCTCGGCTCGCCCCGCGTCACCTTCACCGACCCGCAGGTCGCGGCGGTCGGCAAGACCCTCGCCGAGGCCGAGGAAGCGGGGATCGACGCCCGCGCGGTCGAGGTCCCGACCGACGGCTCGCCGGGGGCCAGCTTCCAGGGCAAGGGGACGGGCGGTACCTCGCGCCTGGTGGTGGATCAGGCGAAGGGCACGATCGTCGGCGCCACCTTCACCGGCTTCGAGACCGCCGACTTCCTGCAGGCGGCGACGGTCGCGATCGTCGCCGAGGTCCCGCTGGCGCGCCTGCGCCACGCGATCGCCCCCTATCCGACCCGCAGTGAGATCTGGCTGAAGCTGATCGAGAAGTGGGAAGCCTGACGGCCGTCAGACTGTCGCCTGCGACTTGAGCTCGGCGAGCATGTCGGGCGGGAAGCCGGGGACCTGATCGAGATCGTCGACCGCGCTGAAGCCGCCGAGCCGCTCGCGATGGGCGAGCAGGCGGGTCGCCTGGGTCACCGAGAGGTCGCGCGAGCGCAGCTCCTCGAAGGTGACCGAGTTGAGGTTGATCGCGTCCGCGGACGGCGCAGCGGGTGCGGGCGGAGGAGGCGGGGGTGACGCGGGAAGAGGCCCGGCGGCGCGGTTGAGGGGCTCCGGCGCGGCGGGCTCCGGCGCGGCGGCGGCGGGCCCGGGCGGGGGCACGACCGGCGAACCGAGCGTGCGGAGCACCGCCTCCTCGGCCTCGCGGGCACGCTGCTCGGCCTCGCGGGCACGCCCCTCGGCGGTCTCGACCGCACGCTGCATCTCCGCCAGGCGGGTCCGCTCGGTCACCTCCTCGGCGCGGGCGCTTTCCAGCCGTTTGGCGGCGAGGGCGCGCTCCTCGGCGGCCTTCACCCGGTCGTCGACTTCCTGCATGCGACGTTCGACGTCTTCCATCGAGCGCCCGATCTCCTCACGGCTGGCGCGGAGGCGCTCTTCGGCGAAGCCGAGGTCGGCGGGCGGCGCGGGCTCCTCGTCCGGAACCCGCTCGGCCTCCTCCACCCGGCGATCGGCCTCGGCGCGGATCCGCTGCTCCTCGAAGCGGACCTGGGCGACTTTTTCACGGACGCGCTGTTCGGCCGCCGCCGCATCGGCGTCGGTGGGCGACGCGGGAGGCGCGGGCACTGCGGGCGTCGGCTCGGGCGGGGCGACCTCGGGAGCGGGCGCCTCGGATGCAGCCTGGGAGGCGGCGAGCGCCGAAAGATCCTGGATCGGCGGCGGCTCCTCCTGCGTCGGATCGGGCGCCTGGACCGGCGGCGGCACCGGGGTCGGCCCGGGCACCTGAGCAGGGGGCTCCGGCGTCGTCGGCGCGGCGGGCTCCGGAGTCGGCGCCGCGACGGGCGTCGGCGCGGCGACCGGCGTGGTCGCCGCGGTCGACTCGACGGCGGGCGGAGGCGTCGGCGCGACAGGCTCGACAACCGGGGGCGCCGGCACGATCCCGGGCACCGGCCCGGCGGCGGGCGGCCCGACCGAGGCCGGGGAAGGCGCAGGCGGCGTCTTGCCCTTGCGGGCGGCCCTCTTGGCGGCCCGTTCGCGCTTGCGGTTCTGGACCGCGTCGCGCCGTTCCTGGCGCATCTGGTCACGCGCTTCGCGCTGCTCGCGACGCAGGCGCGCGCGCTGTTCCTTGCGGCTCTCGCCCGGCGGCGGGGTCGGCGCGGCGGGGTCCACGGCTTTCGCTTCCTCGGTCTTGTCGTCGCCGCCGGTCATGCGGACCACCAGGATGAGCAGGAGGATCGCGGCGACGGCCGCGCCGATGAACCAGCCGGTGTTATCGGACACGTAGTCGCCGACGTTCGCCGCGGGCATCGAGTCATGGTTACAAGCATCCCGCATCCGCGGCGATCGCGCCAACTCGCTGGTTTTTCGCTTTCAAAGTCACCGCATCCGGCCCTTGAAGTCTCGTTCGACTTCGCGCCGCACATCGCGGTCGGCGATCTCCCGACGCCGGTCACGTCCCTCCTTGCCGCGTGCCAGCGCCAGCTCGACCTTCGCCCGCGGGCCTTTGAAGTAGATCCGCACCGGCACCAGGGTGAGGCCTTTCTCCGCCGTCTTGCCGACCAGGCGCTCGATCTCGTCCCGATGGAGGAGCAGCTTGCGCGGGCGGTCGGGCGTGTGGGCGTCGACGGTCGAGAACTCGTAGGGCGGGATGTGGAGTTTGCGCAGCCAGACCTCGCCGTCCTCGACCACCGCATAAGAGTCGGTCATCTGGGCCTGCCCGCCACGCAGCGCCTTCACCTCGGAGCCGGTGAGGACGATCCCCGCCTCCATCGTTTCGACGAACTCGAATTTGTGCCGGGCCCGGCGGTTGGTGACCACATCGCCCGAGGCCGGGGCGCGTCTCTTCGATTTCTTCGCCATCAGCCCTTGCCCCCTCCACCGGTCAGCTCGAGGTCGACCCGCCCGCGCCCGCCGTCGACACCGGTCACCCGCACCCGCACCGGGTCGCCGAGCCGCAGCGCCGTCGCCCCGGCGCCGTGGCCGATCAGCGAGACCTCGGCGCGGTCGAGCTCGTAACGGCCGCCGGGCAGGGTCCGCGCGGGCAGCATCCCTTCATAGACGTCGCCGAGCTCGCCCGCGAAGGCGACGAACGCCCCCGCCCGGATCACGCCCGACACCTCGCCGGCGAATTCGGCGTCGAGGCCGCGCTCCCCCAGCTCGCGTTCCAACAGATATGCGGCGCAGACGTCGTCGGCATCGCGCTCGATCTTCGCCGACTCGCGCTCCTGCGCGGAGCCGTGGGCGGCGACCTCGCGCGCCTCGGCGAGGGTCGGCGCCTCCTCCCCCTCCCCCAGCGCGGCGAGCAGCGCCCGGTGGACGAGCAGGTCCGGGTAGCGCCGGATCGGCGAGGTGAAGTGCGTGTAGGCGTCCGAGCCGAGCCCGGCGTGGCCGGAGTTCGTCTCGCTGTAGGCGGCCTGTTTCAGCGATCTGAGCACCAGGGAGGTATACGCGTCACGACCGTGCCCGCGCCGCGCGGCCTCGCGCCGCGCCAGCCGGCTCGCCGCCGCCGCCATCTCCCCGGCCGAGCGCGGCGAGAGCCCCTGCCCGAGCGGCGGCGTCGGCACGTCGAGGGCGGCGAGCTGCTCGAGCAACCTTTCGACCCGCGGCGGGTCAGGCTGCGCATGGACCCGGTAGACGGCGGGGACGCGGCGCGCGACCAGGAACTCGGCGACCCGCTCGTTGGTGAGGATCATCAGCCGCTCGATCAGTCGGTGAGCCTCGGTCCCCGGCACCCGATGGGCGGCGACGACGTCCCCCTCGGCATCGAACTCGAACTCCGGCTCGGCGGACTCGACATCGAGGCTAGACGCACCGCGGTGCTCTCCCAGCGCGGCGGCGGCGTCGCGCGCCGCGGCGAGCGGTTCGGCCGCCGCCGCGGGCGGCTCCTCGCGACCGTCGAAGACGCGGTCGAGCTGGTCGTAGTCGAGGCGCGCGTCGGAGCGGATGCGGCTGCGGTAGAAGCGGGTGCGGGTCGGCCGCGCCGCGCCGTCGAGCTCGATCTCGGCGGTGACCGCAAGGCGCTCCACTCCGGGCGAGAGGCTGCAGGCGCCGCTCGAGAGCGCATGCGGCAGCATCGGCTCGACCGTCCCCGGCACGTAGGTCGAGTTGGCGCGCCGCAGCGCCTCCAGGTCGAGCGGTGACCCGGGGCGGACATGGGCGGCGACATCGGCGATATGGACCCAGACGCGCCAGCCCTCGCCTTCGCGCTGCGCCGAGACCGCGTCGTCGAAGTCGCGCGCCGTCGCCGGGTCGACGGTGAAGGTGGCGAGCGCGGTCAGGTCGCGCCGCGGGATCGACCGCGCCGCGGCCTCCTCCGCCGCCCGCGCCGCTTCCTCCTCGACCAGCCCGGTGAAGCCGCGGAAGCCGAGCCGCTCGTCGAGCAGGTCGGCGACCGCGTCGCGCGCGTCCGGACGCTCAGCTCCCCGTCGCTCTCTGCGTCGAGGACCGCGGCGGGGGCTCAACCGCCGACCTGCGCGGCGACGTTTTCGAGCGCCTTGGTCCGCGCCTCGTCGACACCGGTCTTCGGGTCGTCGACGGCCTTCACTTCGGGGTGGATGCCGCCGGTCCGGGCCAGGTTTTCGCCGTCCGGGGTGAAGTATTCGCCGACCGTCAACTTCAGCGCACCGCCGTTGGCCAGCCCATGCTCTTCCTGGAAGACGCCCTTGCCGTAGGAGCGGGTGCCGACCACGGTCGCGCCGCCGTCCTCCTGCAGCGAGGCGGTGAGGATCTCGGCGGCGCTCGCGGTGCCGCGGTCGATCAGCACGTCGTAGGGGAATTCGACGATCCGGCCGGCGCCGGTTTCGTGCGTCGAGTTGCCCTTGGTGCGGGATCTCGTCTTCACCACGACTTCGCCTTCGGGCAGGAAGAGGGAGGCGGTGTCGACCGCCTCGTCGAGCAACCCGCCCGGGTTGTCGCGCAGGTCGAGCACCATCCCTTCGGCGCCTTCCCTCTTCACCTTTTCGATCCCGTGCGCCAGCTGCTCACTCGCTTCCTCGCTGAAGGAGAAGAGCCTCACGTAGCCGATCTTCCTGCCGTCGGTCCTGAACACGCGCGCCGAGACGTTCGGCAGCACGACCTCCGCCCGGACCAGGGTCTTCTCGGTCGTCTTGTGGGTCTTCGGGTCGAGCACCCCGACCGTCACCTCGGACCCTTCCGGCCCCTTGATCTTTTCCGTCGCTTCGGTCGAGTCGAGCCCGGCGATCGATTCGCCGTTCACGGAGACGATCGTGTCGCCGGCCTCGATCCCGGCTTCTGCCGCCGGCGAGCCGTGGAAGACCTTCGCCACATGCAGCCCCCGCTTCACTTCGACGACGCTCAGCCCGATCCCCGAGAAGTGCCCTTCGATCTCCTGGTTGAAGCCTTCGAGGCTTTCCGGCGAGAAGTAGTCGCTGAAGCGGTCCTTGTGCTTTTTGCGCAGCTCCTTGACCATCCCCTGCAGCGAGCCGTTGCCCAGTTCGGTGTCGGTGACGTTGCGGAAGTAGTTGTCCTTGATGATCTCCGCGGCTTCGCCGACCAGGCTGGTCGGTTCTTCGGTGAACGCTTCGCGGGCGAAGGTCGGCAGCTTCGAGGGATGGCCGCCGAGGTAGACGCCGGCGACGAGGAAGGCGACCAGGGCGACGCCGAAGGCGATCGCGCCGCGGGCGCTCACGCGGGCCTCAGACCCGGAGGAAGCGACGCAGCGTGACCCCCGACCCGATCGTCGAGACGAGGATCGAGGCGGCGAAGAGGATCGCGATCAGCGCCGGGAACGTGATCGTCCCGTTGTGCTGAGCCGCCGCGAAGGAGTTGGTGTCGCTGAGCGGGTCGACGATCGTGACCTTGCCGATCCACAGGATGATTATGGCGATCAGCCCACCGAGGAATCCGACCACGACGCCCTCGATCACGAAGGGCCAGCGGATGAACCAGCGGGTGGCGCCGACCAGCCGCATCACCTCGACCTCGCGCCGGCGGGTGAAGATCGAGAGTCGGATCGTGTTGCCGACCAGCATCAGCGAGGCGAGCACCAGCAGCGCCATGATCACGGTGAGGACGATCTTCAGCGCGCTCGTCACCTTCTCGATCTTCGCCGTCGACTGCTGGCGGCTGAAGGGGTTGGAGATCGCCGGGCTGATCGGCTGCGCCTTGCCGCTCCCGGTCCGCCCCATCACCTCGTCTTCGATCTGGCCGAGATCGGAGGCGTCGGTCGCCTTCACCTGCAGGGAGGCGGGCAGCGGGTTGGTGTGCAGCTCTTCGACGATCGACTTGTCCTTCAGTTCGCCCTTCAGCGTCGTCAGGGCTTCCTGCTTGGAGATGTAGGTGACTTCGGAGACGCCGGGGATGGCTTCGATCTTCCCTTTCGCCGCCGCGACTTCGGCGCTGGTCGTGCCGTCGTAGAGCGCGAACTGGACGTTCAGCTCGCCCCGCACTTCGTCGGACTTGGCCTGTGCGGTCTGGAAGATCGGGATCAGCACGCCGAGCAGGACCACGGTGACGACCGTGGTGACGACCGCGGCCAGGGTCGGGGCGCCGTTGCGGCGCAGGGCTCGGAACGCCTCCGAGAAGAAGAAGACGATGCGCGACATCAGCGGGCCAGTGAGTGTCCGTGGCCGTTGGTCTTGCGCTCGCCGTCGGCGCCGACGCCCATCTCGGCGCGCATCCGCATGCCGAATTCGGTCGTCGACTCCTCGGTGTAGCCGCCGGAGACCTCGTCGCGGACGACACGTCCCTCGTAGAGCTCGACCACGCGGCGGCGCATGTTGTCGACCATCTCGCGGTCGTGGGTGACGACGACGACGGTCGTGCCGGTCTTGTTGATCCGGTAGAGCAGCTGCATGATCCCGATCGAGGTGACCGGGTCGAGGTTGCCCGAGGGCTCGTCGGCCAGCATGAGCGGCGGGTGGTTGACGAAGGCGCGGGCGACCGCGACGCGCTGCTGCTCACCGCCGGAGAGCTGGTCGGGGTAGTTGTGCAGCTTGGTCGAGAGGCCGACCAGGCGCAGCGTGGCCGGCACCTGCTCGCGGATTTCGTGGCGGCTGGCGCCGATCACCTGCAGCGCGTAGGCGACGTTGTCGTAGACGGTCCGGTTGGGGAGCAGCTTGAAGTCCTGGAAGACGGTGCCGATGTTGCGCCGCAGCTGCGGGATCTTCTTTTCCGGCATCGCGACGATGTCGCGGCCGGCGATCCGCACCGAGCCTTCGGTCGGCTCGAGCTCGCGGATCAGGGTCTTGATCAGCGTCGACTTGCCGCAGCCGGTCGGGCCGACGAGGAAGACGAACTCGCCCCGGCCGATCGAGAGCGAGACCCGGTCGAGGGCCATGTGCCCGCCCGGGTAGACCTTGGTCACGTCGTCCAGCTCGATGATCGGCGCACGGCGACCACGCGAGCGCACGGGCTCGGGGGCGGCGTTCTTGTTCCTGCGGAGGCGGGCCATCGGTGAGGGGTGCTTTCTGCGAGAACAAGATGACTCCTGCGGAGTCTCGGTCGCGAAATTTCGCGCCCAGAAAAAGGCGGTTTGGCTCTGTGGGCCGGGCGCCGGAAGGGCCGGCTAGACGGTGACGAGGTCGGGCCGGGCGACGATCGCCGCCTCCGGGTCGACCAGGACGATCACGTCGTCGATCTCACGGGAGTGCAGGACGTCGCCCGCGGCGGCGGCGAAGTCGGCGTCGCCGACGATCGTCTCGACCACCTCGATCCCACCCCCGCGCAGCGCCGCGGCCCCGCGCTCGGCGCGGACCAGCGCGTCGGCCCAGTCGGAGGCGTCGTCGCCGCCGTAGGGCGTGGCGGGCACCAGCAGGGTGAAGCCGGCGTCGCCGGAGCGGTGGCGGAGCGCCTCGACCAGGGCGGGCGGCTCGGCCTCGCGTCCCACGATCACCAGCACGTTCTGTCTGTCCTTGACCATCTCGGCCTCCTATTCGTCATCGGATGGCCCCAGCCTCCATCGCGGTCGTAAACGCCCGGCCAAGGCTGTCTGAGAGTTCCCTTAAGGCACGCCGGGAGACCCGCGGGGCGCGGCTCGTCCTCAGGGGATGAACTGTTCGCGGCCGCTCGGCGCGTGGGCGGCGAAGACGACCAGCCAGACGACCAGGCCGATGATGGCAAGCGTCACCGAGACCGGCAGGATCGACTCCAGCGGCCCGGGTCGACGCCAGTCGAGTTCCTTGTCTTCCTCCAGGACCCGCCGCCCGTTCCTGATCAGGAGGTAGCGACGGTCGACCAGGCCGAGCAGCCACAGCAGGGCGACGATGGCGGCGGGGATCGCGATCAGGGCGCTCATCAGGCAGATCGCGACTGAGGAGGTCGTCCGGGAGATCGCCCAGAGGACGACGGCCGGGACCACCAGCCACACCATCTGGCAACCGACCGCGATGACAGCGAGGAGGAAGGGGGCCTCGAGGCGCGAGCGCATCCTCACCCTCCGATCGGGGCTCTCGGGTTTGCTCCCCAGAAGACCATGGTCCCGAGCATGCCGATGATGTGTACCAAGACGATGTTGAGGACCATCGACTTCGCGGTCGCCGTTCCCACGCCGACCGGTCCCCCGGACGCGGTGTAGCCGTAATAGCAGCCGACCAGCACGATCGCGGTCGCCATCACCATCCCCTTGATCAGGCTGAAGATCACGTCGGGGGGGTTCTGGAACTGCCAGAAGATGAGGAGATAACCGCCCGAGGAGGTGTCGCCGATCTGTTTGACGACGGCGACGTAGCTCGCCAGGTACATGATCCCGATCCCGGTCAGGTAGACGAAGGGCAGGGCGATCCAGGCGGCCAGCAGACGCGTTGCGCAGAGGAAGGTGACGGGCGGCACGCCCATCACCTCGAGCGCGTCGATCTCGTCGGAGATCCGCATCGCGCCGAGCTCGGCGACGATCCCGGTCCCGACCTTGGCCGCCATCATGTAGCCGAAGCCATAGGGCAGGACCTCGCGCAGATCGCACCAGGCCGAGAAGACGCCGGCGTAGGCGGGCGCGCCGTCGGCCCGCAGCAGGTAGGCGCCCTGGATCCCGCACTGCAGGCCGAGGATGAAGACCAGGCCCCAGATCACCAGCGCCGAGCCAAGGATCAGGATCCCGGCCTGGCGCAACGTCTCGCCGAAGAAACGGAAGACGCGGCCGGAGAAGACGAGCCCCATGACCCGGCCCCCGAACCGGGTCACCTCGCCAAGCGACTCGAGCCAACCGCGTGGGACCGCGAGCCAATCGCCGGCCCTGGCTATCTCTTCTCGTGCCACCAGCCCAGAGCCCGCCCCAGGGGACCGCCGAGCTCCTCGCCGGCCCCGGCCGAGCCCTCCTCGCGCGCCCGCCTGCGCGCTTCGACCCGGACGCGCCGCTCCGCCGCGAGGCGCGCCTCCGAGAGCTGGGCGACGAGGGTGTCGCGCGTCTGCTCCAGCTCCTCGACCCCGGAGACGTGGGCGGCGGTGACCCGCGGCGCGGTCGGCAGGTCGGCGGGGAGATCGCGGGTGTAGTCGACCAGCTCGGCCTCGAGCCGACCGATCTGCCGGCGCAGCTCCTGGCGAACCTCGAGCGCTTCGGCATCGGACTCGGCATCCGGCGGCGGTGACTCGTCGACCCCGTCGCCCAACCCGCCGGGAATCCCCACGCAGGCGAGCATCACGTCGGCGAGGTCGCGGGGGGACAGACCGGCATCGATCGCACCCTGCAGGCCTGCGGCAGCGAGCCGCTCGAGCTCCGGCGCGGCCTCGACGTCGTCGGCGACGAAAGTCCCCCGGCCCTGGCGGCCGACGACCAGGCCTTCCTCTTCCAGCTGCGCGTAGACCCCGCGGACCGTGTTCAGGTTCACGCCTGCCCAGCCGGTCATCTGCCGCACGCTCGGCAGGGGCTCGCCGGCGACCAGGCGCCCGGTCGAGATCAGCGCCCGCAGCCGCAGCCGCAGCTGCAGGCCCACCGGCAGCTCATCGCCGGGATCGACCGCAAACGGGCTCGGTGACGTTCTCAACTGTGCCATCTGGATGACACAGTAGCACCGAAGTGCGCCTATTTAGTGATACAGCGCGTCAGCCGATCGCGACCATGCGCTCGATCGGGAGCTTGGCGCGCGCGGCTATCTCCGGCACGACGCTTACCTCGAACTTCATCTCGGCCAGCGAATCGCGCAGCTTCGGCAGGGTGATCATCTTCATGTATTTGCAGAAGGCCATCCGGTTGGCCTCGATCAGGTTCGCCTTCGGCGCCGCCTGCTGCAACGGGTAGAGCATGCCGTTCTCGGTGGCGACGATGAACTCGCCCTCGGGGTGCGCTTCGACGTAGGTCTGCATCCCCGAGGTGGAGAGCATGTGGACCCCGGCCGGGTCGACGTCTCCGGCCGCGACGTACTCCATCGCCTGGGTCGAGCAGCCGCACTCGGGGTGGATCAGGAACTCGGCCTCGGGGTGTTCGGCGCGGGTGCGGGCGATGTCCTCGGGGCGGATGCCGGCGTGCACGTGGCACTCGCCGTCCCAGATGTGGAAGCGGGCGCGGCGCTCGGGCTCATCGACGAGGCCGGTCTCGCGCTCGACGAAGGCGCCGAGCCACATGTCGGGGCCGAAGAGGATCTCGGTGTCGTCGCCGTGCTCGCGCCAGATGTGCTCGACCACCGAGACGGCGTTCGAGGAGGTGACGCAGTAGTCGGTCTCCGCCTTCACCGCGGCCGAGGTGTTGACGTACATGACGACCAGGGCGCCCGGATGCTGATCCTTCCAGGCGCGCAGCTGGTCGGCGTCGATCGAGTCGGCGAGGCTGCAGCCCGCGTCGAGGTCCGGGATCAGGACGGTCTTCTCCGGCGAGAGGATCGAGGCGGTCTCGGCCATGAAGTGGACGCCGCAGAAGACGATCGCCTCGGCGTCGGTGGCGGCCGCCGCCCGCGAGAGGCCGAGGCTGTCGCCGAGGTGGTCGGCGACGTCCTGGATCTCGGGCAGCTGGTAGTTGTGGGCGAGGATCACGGCGTTCCGCTGCGCGGCGAGCGTCCGGATCTCCTCGCTGAGCGTGGCGATCTCCTCCGGGGTGAGCTCCGGGGCAAAACCGGGTTGGATCGTCGGGAGCTCCTGCATGAGCCCTTCCTTTCCTGATGTTCGCCGGCAGACCCTCGGGTCGAACCAGGCGAATGAACGTACGACGAAGTCTAACGAGTGGGCGGGGCGCCCCGACGGCGTGATGCCGGCTTGCCCGCCAGGGCGAGGCGGCATCCTTTTATGAATGCCCGAGCTGCCCGAGGTCGAGATCACGGCGCGCCGCATCGACGAAGCGGTGCGCGGCGCCACCGTGGAATCGGCCCTGGCGCCGGGGATGAACGTGATGAAGACGTTCGACCCGCCGCTGGAGGCGCTGGTCGGCCGCCAGGTGACCGGGGTGCGGCGGATCGCCAAGATGCCGGTCGTCGAGTTCGGTGACCTGGCGCTGCTGATCCACCTGATGTCGGCGGGTCGCCTGCGCGTCTTCGACAAGCGCGCCTCGCTCAAAGATCGCGCCTCACGGGTGCTGCTGCGACTCGACGACGGGCGCGAGCTGCGGCTGCGGGAGTTCGGCACCAAGCAGCGCGCCTGGGCGAAGCTGTTGCCGATCGACGCGGTCGCCGAGGACGAGATGGTGGCGACCTTGGGGCCGGAAGCCTGGCCCGCGCCGTCGCTCGAGGAGTTTGCCGTCGCGATCGACAAGCCGCGCCACCTCCATCCCCTTCTCCGCCACCAGAAAGACATCAGCGGCATCGGCCGCTCCTGGGTCGACGAGATCCTCTGGGAGGCCCGCCTCTCGCCCTTCAAGAAAGGCGCCGAGCTGGAGGACGCCGAGGTCGAGCAACTGCACGCCGCCCTTCACGTCCTCGGCGACGCGATCGACCACTACGAGAGGACGATCGGCCCCGACCTCCCCGACAAGATCCCCATGCCGCTACAGGTCCACAAACGCGAGGGCGAGCCCTGCCCCCGCTGCGGCACGACGATCGAGGCCGTCTTCTTCTCCGAACACCAGATGAACTACTGCCCGAAGGAGCAGACCGGCGGCCGCATCCTCAAAGACCGCCGGCTGAGCAAACTCCTGAAGTGAGCGCCGCCAGATGGTGATCCCGCCCCGGCGGCCGTCGCGCCCGTCCGAGAAGCGTCCCGGGCGTCTCGTGGCGGCCCCGGCAGGGTGTGGCCCCCACGAGACGCCCGGGACGTGAGGGGTTCGCAGGGAAGTTCACACGGAGGTATGGGAGACGCCGAGGACGTCACAGATCCTCATGCGTCTCCCCTCCGATCCGGAGGGGCCTACCACGACTGTGCACTTGAGCCGCCTATAGGCGGCTCAAGTGCACAGTCGCGAGCAGCCTGATGAAGAACGCTCACGGAAGAGCGGACTTGTCCGCTCTTCGTGGAGAAACATGCGCCTCTCTCCCCCGGAGCACGCCGATCCCCACGCTCTCTCCTCGAACCCCCGGCCGTCCCGGCCACGGCCACACCCTGCCGGGGTCGTGGCCGGGACGGCCGCGTCCCTTGCGCCTCGGGCGCCAGCTCCGCCGGGCACGGGCTCGATCGTCAGTCGGCACTCAGCAGCAGCGAGAAATCGAGTGCGGGGGCCGAGTGGGTAAGGGCGCCGACGGAGATGAAGTCGACGCCGGTCTCGGCGATCGCGCGGACGGTCTGCAGGTTGACGCCGCCAGAGGCCTCGAGGGTCGGGCGGCCGGTGTCTGAGTGGGCGTCGCGGAGCTCGACCGCGGCCCGCATCGTCGGCGGGTCCATGTTGTCGAGCAGCAGCTGGTCGGCGCCGGCGGCGAGCGCTTCGCCGGTCTCCTCGAGATCGCGCACCTCGACCTCGACCGGCAGCCCGGGCCGCGAGGCGCGGGCGGCCGCCACGGCCCTGTCGATGCCGCCCGCGGCGGCGATGTGGTTCTCCTTGATCAGGAAGGCGTCGAAGAGGCCCATCCGGTGGTTGGTCCCGCCGCCCGCCGCGACCGCCGCCTTCTCCAGCCTGCGCAGACCGGGGGTCGTCTTGCGGGTATCGAGGATCCTCGCCTTCGTCCCGGCGACCGCCTCGACGTGGCGGGCGGTCAGCGTCGCCACCCCGGAGAGGTGGCCGAGGAAGTTGAGCGCGGTGCGCTCGGCGGCGAGGATCGAGCGGGCGTTGCCGCGGGCGATCAGCACCTCGGCGGGAACGCCCTGGCGCCACTCGCCCTCGGTGGCGAGCGTCTCGACCTCTTCCACCCCGGCCTGCGCCATCGTCTCGACCACCAGGTCGAGGCCGAAGACGACACCGGGCGCTTTCTGGACGATCCGCGCCGTCGCGGTCGCCTCGGCCGCGACGGTCGCCTCCGCGGTGACGTCGCCGTCGCCAAGATCCTCGGCCAGCGCCCGCGCAACGAACTCGCTGTCTGCGTCCATCGGCGCACCCTAGCGGGGAGAAATCTCACGTCGGGGAGACTTGGGGCGTTGGGTTCAGAGATGGCCGAGCTACCACCGTTCCAGACGCTGATCGACGAACACGCCGCCACGGTGATGGCGGTGCTGCGGGGCGCGGTCGGACGGGACGGCGCCGAGGACGCGTTCCAGGAGACGTTCCTGTCGGCGCTGCGCGCCTACCCGTCGCTTCGCGACACCACCAATCTGCGCGGCTGGCTCGTCACGATCGCCCACCGCAAGGCGATCGACCACCACCGCGCCGCCGGCCGGGCACCGCTGCCGGTCGCCGCGGTCCGCGAGGAGCCGGCCTTCGATCCCGACCCCACCGACGCCGGGCTCTGGAGCGCCGTGGCCGCCCTGCCGCCGAAGCAGCGGGCGGCGGTGACCCTGCGCTTCGCCGGTGACCTCCCCCACGAGGAGATCGCCGCGGCGCTCGGCTGCTCGACGGAGGCGGCGCGCCGCAGCCTCCACGAGGGACTGAAACGACTGCGAAAGGAGATCGCATGACGCCGACCATGGAGAAATCGCTGGAGGCGCTCCGCGAGCGCGCTGCCGCCGAGGGGCTGCTCGACGTCGCCTATACGACGACCGACTCGCCGTTCGGCACCCTGCTCCTGGCGAGGACGCCGCGGGGGCTGGTCCGGATCGGCCTGCCGAGCGAGGACGCGGAGGTCCTGCTGGCCGACCTTGCCACGCGGGTCTCGCCGCGCGTGCTGGAGACGCCCGCCGGGCTCGACGAGGAGCGACGCGAGCTCGACGACTACTTCGCGGGCCGGCGGCGACGCTTCGAGCTGCCGATCGACTGGCAGCTCAGCCACGGCTTCCACCTGCGGGCGCGCCAGGGCATCGCGGCGATCCCCTACGGCGAGACGCGCACCTACACCGAGCTCGCCCGCGGGGCCGGCAACGAGCGCGCGGTCCGCGCCGCCGGCTCGGCCTGCTCGCGCAACCCGATCCCGCTGGTCGTCCCCTGCCACCGGGTGCTACGCAGCGACGGCAGCCTCGGCGGCTACGCCGGCGGCCTGGAGATGAAGGAGCGCCTGCTCGAGCTCGAGCGAGAGGACTGATTCCGACCGCCGTCTCGTAGCAAAAGTTATTCCCGGGAAGACGCGTTTCTTGGATCAGGAGTCCAACCACGGACCGGGGCCTTCAGGCCTCGGCGGGGTCATCCGGCCTCGCCTCGACAAGCCGTGGCCACCAGTTATCGATGATCCTGATCCTGCTGATCTTGCTGGCATCTTCGGTCGCGTCCGCCTCTGCTGCCACGCCGCAGCAAGGTGAAGAAGCCACCATCGAAATCGTCAGCTGCATCGAGACCAGCGAAGGCGTCAGCACCCCCTGCCTGATCGAAGAAGCCAGCCCCTCCTCCCCGTTCCCGATGTCCGAAGAAGAAGAAATGGAAGCCGAGGAAATCGAGGCGGAAGAACGCGGCGCCGTCGGCGTCAAGGCGGCCGATGCTGCCGCGTGCATGATCCGACGCATCGACTCACAGGTGACGGTGCTGCCCGGCTCGGGACGGCTGCGGCTCACGCTCCGCTACACGACGTCGGACCGGACGGCGGTCAGCATCGGATTGAAGGCGCGCGACGACAAGGGATCGGTGCGCCTGCCGAGCGCATCCAGGCGCCTCGGCAAGGGCAGCGACACCCTGCGGATGACCACAAGAGTCGGGGACGCTCGGATGGGCCGGGTGACGAAGGCGAAGGAGCTTGACGTCTCGCTGCGCACGCCGGGCGCCTCTTGTGGCGGCCGGTTCGAACAGAGGTTGCGCCGCGCCTACGCCGGGACCGTCGCGGTGAGCCACCCGGCGGCGTCCGGCACCGTCGCCGGGTCGATCGTGTGGACGACCTCCGACTCGCGGTAGGTCACCTCGATCCCGCCCGCCGCCAACAGGTCGCGAGCAGCGCGGCCGAAGCCGACCTCGATCACCGGGTCGCGGTCGCCGTGGGCGATGAAGGCACGGGTGCCCTGGCGATCCGCGAGGCTCGGACGCCAGCCGGGCACGGTCGGCATGAAGCCGCTGAAGGCGAGCACGCCGGCGACCGCCGGGCGCTCCTCGCTCCAGGCCATCGCGTGGCTCATCACCGCCCCCATCGAGAAGCCGCCCAGCACGGTCCGCTCCGGCCCCGGCCCACCTTCCTCCCAGAGCCCGTCGTGGAGCTCGGCGAGCGCCGCCCGCGCCGCCTCGAAGCTGGCCGGATCGGGGTGGCCGACCTTCGGCACCAGGTACCAGTGGTAACCAGGCCAGCCCGGGACCCGCAGCGGCCCCCGTGCCGAGACGACCCGCAGGCGCCCGCCGGGGTCGAGCGCGTCGGCGAGCCCGAGCAGATCGTTCTCGTTCGTGCCGCGGCCGTGATGGAGGACCAGCAGCCCCTCCGGCTCCCCGGCGGCGGGCCGTTCGACGGTGACGAGTGACGTCGTCATCTGGCCGGCGACGCTAACCCGCCGAGGAGGCGGCGGTCTTCTCGAGGTAGTCGCGGACGAAGCCGTCGATGTCGCCGTCGAGCACCCGCTGGACGTCGCCCACCTCGTGCTCGGTGCGGTGGTCCTTGACCATCGTGTACGGGTGGAGGACGTAGGAGCGGATCTGCGATCCCCAGGCGACGTCTTTGACCTCGCCGCGCGCCTTCGCCAGCTCCTCGGCCCGTTTGCGCTCCTCCAGCTCGATCAGCTTCGACTTCAGCAGCTGCATCGCGACCGCCTTGTTCTGGGTCTGGGAGCGCTCGTTCTGGCACTGGACGACGACGCCGGTCGGGATGTGGGTGATCCGCACCGCCGAGTCGGTCTTGTTGACGTGCTGGCCGCCCGCGCCGGAGGCGCGGTAGGTGTCGATCCTCAGGTCGGACTCGTCGATGTCGACGTCGACGTCCTGCTCGACCAGCGGCCCGACGTCGACCTGGGCGAAGCTGGTGTGGCGGCGGGCGGAGGAGTCGAACGGGCTGATCCGGACCAGCCGATGCACGCCGCGCTCGGCGGCGAAGAGGCCGTAGGCGTTCTCGCCGCGGGCGATGAAGGTGGCCGACTTGAGCCCGGCCTCCTCCCCCGGCGAGGCCTCGGCCATCTCGACGTCGAAGCCGCGCCGCTCGGACCAGCGCAGGTACATGCGGAGCAGGATCTCGGCCCAGTCCTGGGAGTCGGTGCCGCCGGCGCCCGCGTGGACGGTGACCACCGCGTCGCCGGAGTCGTACTCGCCGCTGAAGAGACGCGCCTCTTCGAGCTCGGCGAGCCGCGACTCGACCTGACTCAGCTGACCCTCGAGCTCGGCCTCGATCTCCGGGTCCTCCTCGGCCAGCTCGGCGAGGTCACCGAGTTCGCCGACGTCGGACTCGAGCCCGCGGAACATCTCGAGCCGGCGCTGCGCCCGGGCGTGGGCGGCGGAGGTGCGGGCCGCGACCTCCTGGTCGTCCCAGAAGCCGGGCTTCCCCATCTCCTCCTCGAGTGCGGTGGCCTCCCGCTCCAGTCCGGCCGGGTCAAAGGTAGTCCGAGAGCAGGGACAGCTGCTCGCGGACAGCGGCAATTCGCGGCGCTACGGGCTCTTTCTGCGCGGCATCGGCCATGGCCCAAGGATACCGCCGCGGCGCGGTCGTCCTTTGGCCCGCCCAACGGGCCTTAGGTCGACCGCGGTCGGGGGGATCGCGCGAAGCCAGCCCGACGGAGCGCCTCGGCGCGGTCCTCGAAGGGGCGCCAGGAGCGGATCCGGTGCTCCCGCAGCTCGAACATCCAGGCCATCGCGTCCTCGCCCGCATGATCGCCGCCTTCGTCCCAGTGCCAACGGCGCATGATCAGCGCCACGGCGCGTCCGTCCGCCTCGGTGCCACCCTCGTACAGCTGCTCAAGGTCGATCGTCTGCTGCACCCCGCCGCGCTTGCGGGTCGCCCACAGCCGTGCTCCCTCGACTCCTTTGACCAGCCCCTTCATCGAGTGAATTTCGACCTCGGGGTCGAGCACCGCGACGAACGCATCCAGGTCCCGCTCGTTGAACGCCCGGATGAACTCGCGGACCGGGTCTTTATGAAGAGGCGTGGACGCCCGCATGTGGTCGCGTTCAGCTCAGGAACCGTGGCACTTCTTGAACTTTTTCCCACTCCCACACCAGCAGGGGTCGTTGCGACCGATTTTGTCGTGCTCGTCTTTGACCACGGTCTCGACCACGTCGCCGCCGTTCAGCGGCCCGACCGCCTGCGAGGCGGCCATGTCGACCGCACCGGTCGCGGTCGCGGTCCCGGCGCCGGCCGCCGCGGCGACCTGTTCGAGCGCCGAGGGCTGCGCCTCGGCGGTCCCACCCGAGTAGTCGAGCGCACGCCGATCCGTCCCCGCTTCGAAGCCGCCGCCCTGGAACTGCCCGGGCGCCTCGGTGAACTCGACCTCGGCGTTGAAGACGATTTTGGAGAACTCCTCCCAGATCGAGTGCATCAGGTCTTCGAACATCGTGAAGCCCTCGTTTTTGTAGGCGACGAGGGGGTCGATCTGGGCGAAGCCGCGAAGGTGGATTCCCTCGCGCAGGTAGTCCATGTCGAAGAGGTGTTCGCGCCAGCGGTTGTCGATCACCTGCAGCAGGATCGAGCGCTCGAGATGGCGCATCAGCTCCTCGCCGAGTTTGTCTTCGCGCTCGTCGTAGGCGGACATCGCGTCCTCGTCGAGGTCGTCCTTCAGCCGCTCGCGATCGACCGCCTCCGGCGCCAACGAGGCGACGTCGATGCCGACCGGCCAGATCTGGCGCAGCTGGGTCTCCAGCTCGTCGAGGTCCCACTCTTCGAGGATGTCGCTCGCGGTGTACTCCTCGACCAGGCGCTCGATCACGCCTTCGAGCTCTTCGCGGCTGTTCTCGGAGATGTCGCGCCCTTCGAGGATCTCGCGGCGATACCGGTAGACGACGCGGCGCTGCTCGTTCATCACGTCGTCGTACTCGAGCACCCGTTTGCGGATCAGGAAGTTCTGTTCCTCGACCTTCTTCTGGGCGTTCTCGACGGTTTTCGTCAGCATTTTCGCCTCGAGCGGCACTTCGGTCCCGTCGTCGTCGACCGGGCCGAGGCGATCGAGGATCTTGTAGATCCGGTCGCCCGCGAAGAGGCGGATCACGTCGTCTTCGGCCGAGAGGTAGAAGCGCGACTCACCGGGGTCGCCCTGGCGGCCGGAGCGACCGCGCAGCTGGTTGTCGATGCGGCGCGACTCGTGGCGCTCGGTGCCGCAGATGAAGAGGCCGCCGAGGTCGCGGACCTCCTCCGCCTCCGCTTCGCACTGCGGCTTCAGCTCTTCGGTCTTCTCCGCCAGCGCCTCCTCGTAGCCCTCGTCGCCATGGGTGATCCCCTGCTTCTTCAGCGCCGCGATCGCCAGGTGTTCGGGGTCACCGCCGAGCTTGATGTCGACGCCGCGACCCGCCATGTTGGTGGCGATCATCACCGCGCCCTTGCGGCCCGCCTGGGCGATCAGCTCGCCCTCTCGTTCGGCGTGCTCGGGTTTGGCGTTGAGGACGGCGTGCTCGATGCCGTCGCGCTTCAGCGCTCCCGAGATCATCTCCGAGACCTCGACCGAGACGGTCCCGACCAGCACCGGCTGGCCTTCCCCGTGGCGGTTGACGATCTCGTCGATCACCGCCTGCCACTTGCCGTCTTTGGTCTTGAAGATCTGGTCGTTCTGGTCGAGCCGGACCATCGGCTGGTTGGTCGGGATCTCGACCACCGGCATCTCGTAAATTTTCATGAACTCGGTCGCCTCGGTGAGGGCGGTGCCGGTCATCCCGGAGAGCTTGTCGTAGAGCCGGAAGTAGTTCTGCAGGGTGATCGTCGCGAGCGTCTGGTTCTCCTCGCGGATCGCCACGCCTTCCTTCGCCTCGACCGCCTGGTGCAGGCCTTCCGACCAGCGCCGCCCCTCGAGGATGCGGCCGGTGAACTCGTCGATGATCATCACCTCGCCGTCGATCACCGCGTAGTCGTCGTCCTTCTTGTAGAGCGACTCGGCCTTCAGGGCCTGCACGAGGTGGTTGACGAGGTTGCCGTTTTCGCCGAGGTAGAGATGTTCGACGCCGAGGAACTCCTCCGCTTTCTTGACCCCGGCCTCGGTCGGCGCGACCGTCTTGTGTTTCTCGTCGTACTCGTAGTCGTAGTCGACGTCGGAGGTGTCTTTCGATTCGCCGAGGCTTTTCAGTTTCTCTTTGTGCGGGACGCCGACCATCGCTTTGGCCAGGCGGGCGAAGGTGTAATAGGTCTGCGCCGCCTCTTCGGGACGGCCGGAGATGATCAGCGGCGTCCGCGCCTCGTCGATCAGGATGTTGTCGACCTCGTCCACGATCGCGAAGTCGTGGCCGCGCTGGACGCATTCCTCCAGCGACTGCGACATGTTGTCCCGCAGGTAGTCGAAGCCGAACTCGGAGTTGGTGCCGTAGACGACGTCGCAGGCGTATTTGGTCTGGCGCGCGGCATGGTCGTCGGAGTCCTGGACCGCGGCGACGCTGACCCCGAGCGCGTCGTAGATCGGTTTCAGCCATTCCGAGTCGCGGCGGGCGAGGTAGTCGTTGACGGTGACGACATGGACGCTGTCGCCCTTCAACGTGTTGAGAAAGACGGGGAGGGTCGCGGTGAGCGTCTTGCCCTCGCCGGTTTTCATCTCGGCGATCGCGCCGTCGTGGAGGACCATGCCGCCGATCAGCTGGACGTCGTAGTGGCGCTGGCCGGTGGTGCGACGGGAGGCCTCGCGGCAGAGCGCGAACGCCTCCGGCAGCAGATCGTCGAGCGCGGCCCCGTCGCGGGCGCGGCGGCGCAGCTCGTCCGCCTCGCCGCGGATCTCCTCGTCGGAGAGCGATTCCATCTCCGGCTCGTAGCGATTGATCGCCTCCGCACGCTTCTGGTACGCCTTGAACTTGCGCCCTTCCCCCGTGCGCAGGGCCTTGGTCACCAGGTCCATTGCGGGCATTGCCCAAGAGTAGCGATCACCCCCTTGTGGCCGGCCCGCGAGCGGCGTACGATCGAGCTTCGATACTCACAAGGAGGTAGCTCATGCGGATTGAGATTCGGGGCCGTAATGTCGAGATGACGGACGACCTGCGTGAGTTGGTGAGCAAACGCTTCAGCCGCCTCGGGCGGCAGGTATCGGGCCTGGCGACGTGCGACGTGGTGCTCTACGAGGAGCGCAACCCGTCGATCGCCGATCGCCAGGTGGCCGAGGCGACCGTGCGGTTGAAGGGCACGACCCTGCACGCGCGCGAGGCCTCGCCCGAGATGGCCCAGAGCATCCACAAGCTGGCCGAGGACGTGCGCCGGCAGGTGAAGAAACATCGCGAAATGCTGCGCAAGCGGAAGGTGACGCGCCGGGTCATGGGACAGATGCGGGGACGGCCGGCGACCTAGCCGTCGTCCGGTGGTGCGACGACTGTGCACTTGAGCCGGTCAGAGGCGGCTCGATCGCACGATCGTGCACTTGACCACACCAGGGTGTGGTCAAGTGCACGATTGCCGAGAGGTCTCTGACAACTTCGTGACTTCGCCTCCTTAGAGCCGGCGCGCGAACGTCAGGGCGATGACTCGCCTGGCGCCGGAAGAGCGGAGAGCCGCCGCACAAGCCGTCAGCGTGGCGCCGGTCGTGAGGACGTCGTCGATGAGCAGGACACTGCGGGGGGCATCGGCGATCGGCTCGATCCGCGGCGGGTGGGCGATGCGCTGGGCGCGTCTGCGGCCGACCTGATGGCCCGAGCCTCGGCGCGCGAGACAGGCCACCGGCTCGGTTCCGAGCCTCGTCGCGAAAGCCGTGGCCAACTCCCCGGCCGGATCGAATCCGCGCCGCCGCAGACGGGGCGACGCGGACGGGACCGCGACCACGGCCCCGCCGAGCAGGTGGCCAGGCGCCAGGCGATGCAGGCGCTCGGCCATCGCCTCCGCCACCGGCAGCAGGCGCCGAAACTTCAGCCCGACGACGAGCTGGCGCGCGACGCCCTCATGGGGCGCCGAGGACCAGGCGCGGTCGATCCCCTGCGGTCCACGACCGACGACAGGGCGCGCTGCCGCAAGCCCCCGCGCGCAACGCACGCAGAGTACCGCGTCGGCCTGGCATCCCCGCCCACAGGCCGCGCAGGTCGGCGGCGCGAGCAGCGCTTTTGCGATGTCCAGAGCCCCCACGCCCGCACCCTGAACTGGAAATCCGCACACGTGGCGCGCACAAAGTCAAATCTCCGTGACGCCTCCGGCGAAGAGGGCTAGACCCGCGCGCCGAGCGTGCCACCGACCACCACGGAGCGCTCGGGAATCTCGGCCCCTGGCAGCACGATCGCGCTGCGCAGCCGGCTCCCGGCGCCGATCCGGGCGCCGTCGCCGATCACCGCCGGGCCGTCGATCCGCACGTCGTCGCCGATCTCGCAGCCGGGCCCGATCAGGACCGGGCCTTGCAGATCGCCCTCGTCCCCCTGCGCCCTGCCGCTGCGGAAGCCGTCGACGATCTCCCCCACCCGCTCGACCGCGACCGCGCCGGAGAGCGCGTCGAAGTTGCTCTCGCGCAGCTCGCGCAGGTTGCCGATGTCGTTCCAGTAGGCGTCGATCTCGTGCGAGTAGAAGGGGATGTCGTTCTCCAGCAGCCGCGGGAAGACGTCCATCGCCCAGTCGGCGAAGCCATCCGGCTGGCCCGGCTTGGCGGCCTTGCTCGTCCCCGGCTCGGGGAAGTGGTCGAAGATCGCGCGGCGGAACATGTAGATCCCGCAGTTGGCGAGATCGGAGAGCGCTTCGCTCGGCTCCGGCTTCTCCTGGAAGCCGCCGATCCGCCCCTCGGCGTCGGTGATCGCGACCCCGAACTGGCTGGTGTCGGTGACCCGCTTGGTCGCCAGGGTGGCGATCCCGTCGTGGCTTTCGTGGAACTCGCGCATCGCGGTCAGGTCGAGGTCGGTGAGCGCGTCGCCGGAGATGACGAGGAAGCTCTCGCCGAGGAAGTCGGCGACGTTGCGCACCCCGCCGGAGGTGCCGAGCAACTCGTCCTCGTAGCTGTAGGCGAGCGAGAGGCCGAAGGCCGAACCGTCGCCGAAGTGGTCCTTGATCAGATCGGGGAACCAGTGCAGGTTCGCGATCGTCTGCTCGAAGCCGTGCTTCGCGAGCAGGCGGACGATGTGCTCCATCACCGGCCGGTTCAGGACCGGCACCATCGGCTTCGGCATGTCGAAGGTGATCGGCCGCAGGCGGGTGCCGAGCCCGGCGGCAAGGACCATCGCCCTCATCCGAGCGCCTCCCGCAGAGAGTCGATCGCCTCGGTCGCGGCGGGGTCGACGCCGCGCCGCGCCGCCAACTCCAGCGAGACGAGATCACCCAGCATCACCGCCCAGAGCAGCCGCTCGAGCCGCGTCTCCCCCGCCGTCTCGACCCGCACCACGGCGGCGGCCTGTGGCTGGAGCGCCGCCGCCGTCAGCTCGAAGCGGCGGGCCACCCGCGGGTGCTGGTCGCGGTCCTCGAGGAAGACCGCGGCAAGGCCCTCGGCGCCGGCCGCCGCCCCCCAGCCGAGCAGCTCGTTGTGGTCGACCTCAGGCAGCGACCCCCACCAGGCGGGTGACTTGGCGTTCTCGTTGACCTGCGTCTTCCAGCGGCGGGCCACCGGCGCGGTCAGGTCGGAGCCGTAGACGATCGGCGTCGCCTCGTCGAGCAGCGCCGCGATCTCGCGCGCCTGCTGCTGCAGCATCTCGCTCTGCCCGGAGAGGAAGGCGGCGGCGGCGTCGACCTCGGTGTGGATGCGCGGGCCGATGCCGGCCAGCGCCGCGACCTCGGCGGCGACCACCAGCATGTAGGCGACCGCGGCGCGCGGCGCGAAGATCCCCGGCAGCCCGACCACCGGCACCTCGGTGTCGCGGGCGCGGTCGACCAGCGGCCCGCCGATGCTCGCCACCAGCCGCGGCGCACCGAGCGTCTCGGCCGCCTCGAGGCAGGCCAGCGTCTCCTCGGTCTCCCCCGAGTAACTGGAGCAGAGGACCGTCCACTCGGGGGTCGCCCAGCTCGGCAGCGCGTAGGCGCGGACGGTGTGCATCGGCCCGGTCAGGCGATCGCCGAGCGCCGCCGCGGCGAGATCGCCACCGATCGCCGAGGCGCCCATCCCACAGACGAAGAGGCCGGCCGCGGGGGCCGCCTCGAGCCGCGCCGATTCGACCCGCCAGAGCGCGTCGCGAAGTTGATCCGGGATACCGAGGACGTCGTCGACCATCGAGGTCAGGCGCCCATCTTCTCGGCCTCGCCGATCACCGCGCCCTCGACGGCGGCGCCGGCACCGACCGCCATGCCGACGCTGAGGATCGAGCCGCTCACCCGGGCTCCCTCGCCGACCGTGCTGCCGGCCAGGAGGACCGAGTCGGCGACCGTCGCGCCGTCGCCCACCTTGCAGCCGGGGCCGATCACCGCCCGCGGGCCGATCTCGGCCGAGTCGGCGATCTCGCAGCCGTCGCCGATCGACAGGCCGGGGCCGGTCGCGCGCACGTCGGTCTCCACCCTCCCCTCGAGGATGTCCCAGGTCGCCTCCAGATAGCGGTCGGGGGTGCCGATATCCATCCAGTACCCGGTCAGCGGCATCGCGTAGAGCCCGGCGCCGACCAGCTCGGGGAAGACCTCGCGCTCGATCGAGAACTTCTGTTCGGGCGGGACCAGGTCGAGCACCGAGCGCTCCAGCACGTACATGCCGGCGCTGACCATCCCCGGCACCGCCTTGCCGGTCTTTTCGGTGAAGGCCGTCACGGCGCCCGCCGCATCGCGCTCGACCAGGCCGAACGCGGAAGAGTCCTCGACCTCGTAGAGGCCGAGAGTCGCGCGTGCCCCGCTCTCGCCGTGGGCGCGCAGCAGCGCGGTCAGGTCGAGGTCGGCGAGCCCGTCGCCGTTCAGGGCCAGGAAGCGGTCTTCGAGCCGGTCACCGAGCTGGTCGGCGGCGAAGCGGATCGCCCCGGCCGTGTCGCGCCTGTCGGGCTCGACCGCGTAGGTGAGCTTGACCCCGGCGTGCTCGCGCTCCCCGAGCGCCTCGCGCAGTTGATCGGGGAGGAAGCCGCAGGCCAGCACCGCCTCGGTCACCCCGTGCGAGCCCAGCCACTCGATCATGTAGGCGAGGAACGGTCGGTCGACCAGCGTCAGGGCCGGCTTCGGGACTGTGTTGGTGAGGGGTCGCAGGCGAGTCCCCTGCCCCCCGACCAGCACGATCGCCTGCATGGCGGGAACTCTAGGGAACCTGCGCTGCGGAGCGAGCCTGGCGGCCGATGCCCTCGTATTCGAAGCCCGCTGCGGCGAGCACCGCCGGGTCGAGGAAGTTCCGCCCGTCGACGATCAGCGGCCGCGCCATCGCCGCGGCGACGGTCGCCCAGTCGAGCTCTCCGAACTCGCGCCACTCGGTGACGAGCACGGCCGCGTCGGCCCCCTCGAGCGCCGCCATCGCCGAGTCGGCCATCTCGACCGAGGTCAGCATCTCGCCGGCCCGCCCGGTCGCCACCGGGTCGTAGGCGACCACCTCGGCGCCCTCGCCCTGCAGGCGCGCCGCCAGCACCAGGCTGGAGGCTTCGCGCATGTCGTCGGTGTCGGGCTTGAAGGCGAGCCCGAGCAGGGCGATCCGTTTGCCGATCAGCGAGCCGAGGTGCTTCTCCAGCTTCCCCACCACGCGCCGCTTCTGCAGCTCGTTGACCTCGATCACCGAAGTGAGGAGCTGGAAGTGGTAGCCGGTGTTGCCGGCCAGCATCTTCAGCGCCGAGACGTCCTTGGGGAAGCAGGAGCCGCCGTAGCCGATCCCGGCGCGCAGGAAGGAGGAGCCGATGCGAGAGTCGGAGCCCATGCCCCGGGCGACCTCGCCGACGTCGGCGCCGACTTCCTCGCAGACGTTGGCGATCTCGTTGATGAAGGAGATCTTGGTCGCCAGGAAGGCGTTCGAGGCGAGCTTGATCATCTCGGCACTGGCGACGTCGGTGCGCAGGATCTCCCCTTCCTCACCGAGCGGCGCGTAGAGGGCGGCGACGGCATCGGCCGCCTCCTCGTCGCCGGGGTCGGCGCCGACCACGACCCGGTCGGGATGCATGAAGTCGTCGACCGCGGTCCCCTCCTTGAGGAACTCGGGGCAGGAGACATAGGCGAGGCCGGGCAGGTCGCGGCGGATCGACTCGCCGGTCCCGGCGGGCACCGTGCTCTTCATCACCAGCACGTGGTCGGAGCCCTCGGGCAGATCGGCGACCACCGCGCGGACCCGGGAGAGATCGGCGTCGCCCGAGTAGGTCGGCGGCGTGTCGACGCAGGTGAAGAGCAGGCGGGCGCCGTCGAGGAGCTCCTCCATGCTCGTGGTGAAGGTGATCCGCTCGGCGTTGCGGCGGATCATCTCGGTCAGCCCCGGCTCGTGGATCGTCACCTCGCCGCGGGCGAGCGCCTCGACCTTCTCCGGAAGGATGTCGCGGGCGATCACCCGGTGGCCGAGCTCGGCGAAGCAGGCCGCGGTCACCAACCCGACCCAACCGACCCCGATCACCCCGACTGCTTCGCGCTCGCTCATTCCTTCTTGCTCCCCTTCTTGGCGGTCGGCTTCTTCGGCGGGATCACCTTGCAGGACTCGGCGACGCCCATCATCTGCTCGTTGGTCAAGGACTGCTGCAGGCTATTGGAGATCCAGTAGGTGTTTTCGCCGCGGTGCCAGGCGACGAGCTTGACCTTGCCGCTGTCGGTGTAGATCGAGTATTCGCGGCCGTTGACGGTCTTGGTTTCGGTCGGGTTGTCGAGGATCGGCGGGTCTTCCCAGCCGCGGATCCCCTGCACCCCGAAGTAGGTCACTTCGTATTCCGGTTGGTACTCGCCGACCATCCGGTAGGCCGCGTGACGTTCCTTTTCCTTGTCTTTCAGGTGGTAGACGTACGGATTGACGATGTGTTCGTAGGAGTCGTCTTCCTGATAGAGGGCTTCGGGGGGCAGGCGGGTCGGGTAGAAGACGGGGAAGCCGCCGCCGACCTGACGGGCGACCTTTTCGCCCATCTCCCGACCGGCTTCTGCCGCAGGCACCAGTTCGTCGCCGCCGGGCGGCGTGTGGTGCTTCTTCTTGTGCTTCTTCTCCTTCGAGGACTTCTTCTTGTGCTTCTTCTTTTCCGGCTTCTGTTCGGGGAACTTGTGGGACTCGGAGTCGTAGCCGACTTCGCCCATGAATTCCTTCACCGCGTGGTGGACTTCTTCCTCGTTCGCGTAGACGAAGCTGGGCCCGAGTTCGGCCGGGAAGTGGACCTGGTTGACTTCCGCGCCCTTCAGTTCGTAGAGCAGGTCGAGGAGTTCGATCAGGCCGGTCGCTTCGGTGATGTCGGAGGTGGTGTATTCGGCCAGGATGTCGATCAGGCCATGGTTGTCGGTGATCAGGTCGAGCGGCGAGACCTGGTGGCGGACCTGGCTGAGGAAGCTCTGCTGCCGGGCGGAACGGACGATGTCGGTGTCGGTGTGGCGATAGCGCACGTACTGGAGCGCTTTTTTGCCGCAGAGCTTCTGATAGCCGGGCTTGATGTCGATTTCCGCATATTCTTCGGTCGCTCCGACGTTCGAGTGGTAATAGCGGCGGTCGACGTCGGTGTAGACGCAGCCGATCGCGTCGACGGCGCGGACGAAGCCGAGGAAGTCGATGTTGACCACATGGTTGATCTGCAGCCCGGTCAGTTCCTTGACTACCTGCACGGTCAGCTTCGGCCCACCGTCGGAGTAGGCGGCATTGAACTTGTCGGTGCCGTAACCGGGGATTTCGGTCTTCAGGTCGCGCGGGATCGACATCACCGAGATCATGTCCTTGCCGGCGTCGAGGCGCAGCAGGATCGTGGTGTCGGAGCGACCCCACTCTTCGCCGAATTCCGGGCGTTTGTCGGAGCCGAGGATCAGGATCGTCTCCGGTTCGCCACCGTGGACCTTCGCGATGACGCTTTCGACTTCCTTGGAGAGGTGCTTGTTTTCGTTCGTCCCGATCGCTTCGGCGATCGAGTTGATGTAGAGGAGGATCGCCGACGAGGTCGCAGCGGCGGTGACCGCGACGATGATCAGGCCGGCGAGGCTGAACCGCCACCAATAGCGCTTCTTCTTCGGCGGCTCGGTGCCGTCGCCCTCGGGGCCCGGCTTACGGGCGCCCCAGTCACGACCGGGCGGCGGCGGGGCGCTATTCACCGAGTCGCTCCGGCACGGCGGTCAGGAAGGATTCGAGCGCCCGCCGATAACCCTCGAGCGAGGGGATCGAGACCCACTCCTCGGGCCCGTGGTGACCGGCTCCGACCGGCCCGAACTCGACCGCCGGCACCCCGGCACGCAGGAACGAGACCACGTCGGAGGCGCCGTCGCGGCCGACGCTCATCGTCTCGCCGTCGCTCGCCTGCCTCGCCGCCGCCTCGCGCAGCCCCTGCACGAAGGGCGAGGCGCGGTCGACCGTGGCGGGCGGCCGCATCAGAAGCGCCGTCGCGGAGACACCGGGCATCGCCCGCACCTGCTCCAGCAGGGCATCGGGGTCCTGGCCGGGCAGGTAGCGGATATCGACGTCGATCACGCATGTGTCAGGCACCTTGTTCAGAGCGTCGCCGCCCCAGATCCGCCCCAGGTTTATCGACGGGCGGTCGAACAACTCCGAACTTTGCCGGGCAAACGGTAGCGACTCGATGCTCCGGAAAACGTCGACCGCCTTGAGGACGGCGTTGTCGCCGAGCCACGGCGTGGCGCCGTGGGCCGCGGTGCCGTCGACCTCGAGCCGCAGCCAGAGCACGCCCTTCGCCTCGACCCCGATATGGAGATCGGTCGGCTCGCCGGTGATCGCGAAGTCGCCGACGAAGCCGCCCGCGACCAGCCGATCGCAGCCCCGATCCCCCTCCTCGGCCTCCTCGGACTCCTCGTCGCCGACGATCCCGAGCCTCACCCGCACCCGATCCTGGTCGCGCAGCGCCGCGGTGACGACCATCATCGCCGCGATCGCCCCCTTCATGTCGTAGGCGCCACGCCCGTAGAGCCTGTCCCCCTCGACCCGCGGCTCGAACTGCTCGGGGTGGGCCGGGACGACGTCGATGTGCCCCTCCAGCACGATCGTCGGCGCCTCCTCCGGCCCCACCTCCGCCTTGAGCACGGGCAGGCCATGGATCTCCTCGCGGGCCACCTCGATGTCGCGTGCCTCCAACCACGCTTCCACAAAACCGGCGCACTCGACGATGCTGCGCTCGTCGCACGATTCGTAGGCGATCAGGCGCTTGGCGAGGCTGAGCAGCTCGGAGCTCATGGGGTTCGGGGGGGTCGCAAGGGAGGCGCTCCGGTCATCTCGTTCCGGAATTGAGTCGCGCACCCTACGGGTGCGGCTCTCGATATTTGTGCCCGCCTATGGCGGGCAATGACCGGATTGCATTTCCGCCGCTTCGCGACATTCCTCCACGAGACGACCGGACCCCCTCCCCCCAACGTGCTCCACCAGATCTCCGTGGCACCGCGGTCGTCCTTTGGCCCGGTTTCCAGAGCGCGGTCGTC
>Ga0335083_10000097_pt1 | contig 154382 bp, 166 predicted proteins | sample Lox_Sample_42_FD_206716 | JGI IMG/M metagenome (GOLD analysis project Ga0335083, IMG submission 206716) | Soil microbial communities from Loxahatchee National Wildlife Refuge, Florida, United States - Lox_Sample_4.2 | ecosystem: Environmental > Terrestrial > Soil > Wetlands | place: USA... | reverse complement strand
CCTCGAAACCCATAGAGCATGAATTTGGCCTGACCGGGAATAAGCGGGACAATCGCCCGGTCTATACTCCTGCATGGACGAGAGGCGCCGGCGATTCGAGGCGCAAGCCCTGCCGCATCTGGACGCGGCCTATAACCTTGCCCGATGGCTGTCGCGCTCGCCGGCGGACGCGGAGGACATCGTGCAGGAGGCGATGCTGCGCGCCTGGCGCGCTTTCGACGGATTCCGCGGCGGCGACATGAAGCCCTGGCTGCTCTCGATCGTGCGCAATTGCTGGCGCACGGCCGGCGCCGATGTGCGCCGGCGCGGGCAGGTTGCGCTGAGCGAGGCCGGCGATGCGTTGCCATCCGGCGAGCCCAGTCCGGAAGCGACCGCACAGGGGGCGAGCGAAGGACGCCGGCTGGGCGCGCTCATCGCCCGACTGCCCGACGAATTCCGCGAGGTGCTGATCCTGCGGGAGATGGAGGACATGAGCTATCGCGAAATCGCGAAAGTGACCGGCACTCCTATCGGCACGGTGATGTCGCGGCTGGCGCGCGCCCGTGCCCTGCTCAAGGAAAAGTGGGAACGCACATGAGCTGCCCCGAACTCTTGCGGACGCAAGCCTATCTGGACGGCGAGCTCGATGGAACCGCTGCGATCGAAGCCGCACGGCACATCGAGACCTGCGCCGCGTGCCAGACGTCGAGTGCCAGCGCGGCGCGGTTGGGCGATGCCTTGGGCCGCGCCGACCTCCGCCATCGTGCACCGCCGGCGCTGCGCGAGCGGCTTATTGCCGCGATCGACGCAGAAAGTCCGGCGCACCGCGCCTCGTTCGTGCAGCGGAGCTTCTGGGCCGGCGCAATGAGCGGCGCAGCCGCAACGGCAGCCGCGGCCGGCCTGGCATTCACACTGTCGCTGCCGCCCTCGACGTGGAGCCTTGCGCAATCGATCGCCGACGACCACATCGCCGCGCTCTTGAGCGGCCATCCGATCCAGATCGCGTCCAGCAATCATCATATCGTCAAGCCGTGGTTCGCCGGCCGCGCGGAGGTATCGCCGCCGACGCCGGATTTTCCGCAACAGGGATTTACACTGGCGGGCGGACGCGTCGATCGTGTCGCGGGCGCGCGCGCGGCGGTCGTTGTCTATCGTCATGGCGGCCATGTGATCGACCTCTTCGTCTGGCCGGACAAGGGCTCGATCCTGCCGCGCAATACGACAAGGCACGGCTATCATTCGATCTTCTGGAAGAGCGGCGATCTGGATTTCGCCGCCGTGTCCGACACCGAAAGCAGCGAACTCGAAAAATTCGTCGCGCTGGTGCGTAGCGCCGGGGAATAAATCGCGAGAATGCACGGTCTCCCCCTTCGAGATCTGGAGCTTTCCCGATGACCGACACGCAGACGCGTCGTGGCGCGCTCAAATGCCTGGCATTCGGCGGCGCAGGCACGCTGTTCATGCTGAGCGGCGGAGTGGTCGCGCCGTTGAGCCTCTCTACGTCGGCCGCGGCGAAGACGGAGGCAAAACCGCTGTTCCTGCAGCTCAGCGACACGCATATCGGCTTCAACAAGGATGCCAATCCCGATGTCGCCGGGACCCTGCAGGAGACGATCGCGCTGGTGAATGCGCTCACTGTGCGGCCGGCGTTGACTTTGCACACAGGCGACATCACGCATCTGACAAAGCCGGAAGAGTTCGAACTTGCCGCGCAGCTTTTCCAGGGACTGCGAGCCGGCGATCTGCATACCGTTCCCGGCGAACACGACGTGACGGACAACGGTGTCGAGTATTTCCGTCGCTTCGGAAAAGCCTCGGGGAACAAGGGTTATTACAGTTTCGACGCGGACGGCGCGCATTTCATCGCGCTCGTCAATGTCATGGATTTCAAACCCGGCGGGCTCGGCCTTCTGGGCGACGATCAAATCGCCTGGCTCGAGGACGATCTCAGGGGCCGTTCTTCCAGCCAGCCCATCGTCGTGTTTGCGCATATGCCGCTATGGACGATTTATGCGCCCTGGGGTTGGGGCACGGGCGATGCAGACCGCGCCATGGCGAAGCTGGCGCGTTTCGGCTCGGTCACGGTGCTGAACGGTCACATTCATCAGATCGTGCAGCGCACCGAAGGCCACATCTTCTTTCATACCGCGCGCTCGACGGCGTTTCCGCAGCCCGCGGCAGGCGACGGTCCAGGGCCCGGTCCGCTCAAAGTGCCATCGCACAAGCTCGCGAACATGTTGGGCTTCACCAGTCTCACGATCCAGCGGCACAGGGCGGCGCTGCACGACATGGCGCTCGCTTGAACACACAAAGGGGACTGAAATGAACGCGAACATCCTTCGCGCAGCCGGACTTGCGCTGTCGCTCGCCGCTGGCGCCGCCTATGCCGGCGATGCTCAAATCACGATCAAGAATTTCGATTTCGCACCGGCGTCGCTCACCGTCAGCGCCGGCGCCAATGTCACCTGGACCAATCAGGACGGCGAACCGCATACGGTGACGAGCGAGAGCGGGCTCTTCCGCTCTGGCGCACTCGACACGGGCCAGAGCTTTTCCTTCACCTTCGCCAAGCCCGGAACCTACAAATATGTCTGCAGCATCCATCCCCGGATGACCGGCGAGATCGTGGTGAAATGAGGCGTCGCGCCTATCGGACAACCCGGCCGTAACCGAGCTGTGCGAGCCAGGCTTCGGCGGGCGGAAGCACCTCGACCTCGTCTAGATTGTGATCGCCATGCGCGATCGGCACAAAAGTGGCATGCGCGAGACGATGCGCCAGTCTCTGACCCATCGCGAAAGGCACCACGTCGTCGTCCGTGCCGTGCAGGATCAGCACTGGGATCCTGATCCTTGGCGCCAGCGACAACGTGTTGAAGCGATCGAGCATCACCAGCCGCACCGGATAGATGGGAAAGCGTTCAGCCGCGACATCGACCGCGGCGGTATAGGGCGACTGCAGGATCAAGGCATCGGCACGGCCCTCCGCCGCCATGCGCGCGGCGACTCCGGAGCCGAGGCTCTGACCCCAAAGCACCAGCGGGCCATGACGGCGCGGTAGCGAGCTCAGAACGGTGCGCGCATCGCGCATCAGACCGTCTTCGCTCGGCGAGCCGGCATTGCCCGAATAGCCGCGGTAGGAAGCGAGAACGATCCCGAAGCCCTTGGCCTCGAACGCATCTCCAATCTCCTCGAAATCGGACAGTGTTCCTGCGTTGCCGTAGAAAAACACGACAAGCGGCGCGTTGGGGTGCGGCAGCGCCGTTTCCCAAACGGTCAGCTCGACCCCGTCGGCTTCGCGCAGTGTCACGGCGTGGTAGGCCGGTTCCATCGGGCGCTCGCGCCGCCCTCGGATGAACAGCAGATTGCGCTGATCGAGCGCCAAAAAGGCAAACAGGGCGACGTACAGAACTCCACAGCCTGCGACGAGCAGCACGGCGATATTGCCCAGGAACCCCCTCCAAGTCGTGGTCACGACGCATACCTCCCGCTCGATATATTTGTGTTTGGGGATGGGCTTGCCAGGTGGAAAAAACACACCGATGTAATTGTTATTTGTAATAAATAACACGAAATCTATGTTGTCTATTGATTTTGTCGGTTCGCAATGTGACTTAATCGGTCATGGCCGCCGCCCTTCAGATGCTGACCGCGAACCGCCTGTCGGACGGGACGGTCCTGTATTGGCGCGCCGGCGGCTGGGTCGCTCGCTTTGCTGAAGCCGAGTCGTTGGCGGGAGCCGTTGCGACAGAGGCTGCGCTGGCTGCGGCTTTGGACTTCGTTGCCCGCAACGATGTGGTCAATCCCTATCTGTTCGAGCTGCGCGAAGGACCGGCGGGCCCAGAGCCGCTAAAGGAGCGCGAGCGCATCCGCGCCATCGGTCCCAGCGTGCTGCGCACGCAGCCAAAGAAATCAGAAAGCAGACGTCAAAGATCGGAAGCGAACGACTATGAAATCTGATTTCCGATTTCCGACGTCTGGCTGCTGCGGCCGGCCGAAGAACGGACGCCATGTATCGATATGACGAGTTCGACGCGCGCTTCGTCGCCGAGCGCGTGGAGCAGTTCCGCGGACAGGTCGCGCGGAGGCTTTCGGGTGAACTCACGGAAGATCAGTTCAAGCCGCTCAGGCTGATGAACGGTGTCTACCTTCAGCTGCACGCCTATATGCTGCGCGTTGCCATTCCCTATGGAACCATGAACGCGCGCCAGCTGCGCATGCTGGCGCATGTCGCGCGCAAGTATGACAAGGGATACGGTCACTTCACCACGCGCCAGAACATCCAGTTCAACTGGCCGAAGCTCGTCGACATTCCGGATATCCTGGCGGAACTCGCTACGGTCGAGATGCACGCGATCCAGACCAGCGGCAACTGCATCCGCAACGTCACCGCCGACCACTTTGCCGGCGCAGCCGCCGACGAGATCGAGGATCCGCGGCCGATCGCGGAGATCGTCCGCCAATGGTCGTCGCTGCATCCCGAATTCAGCTTCCTGCCGCGCAAATTCAAGATCGCGGTCAGCGGCTCCGCGACCGATCGTGCCGCGCTCAAGTTCCACGACATGGCAATCGAGATCGTGCGCAATGCAGAAGGCCGCGTCGGCTATCGCGTGTTGGTGGGCGGCGGCATGGGGCGGACTCCTTATATCGGCTATATCGCCGGCGAGTTCGTGGAGAAGAACGATATCCTCGCCTTCCTCGAGGCCGTGATGCGCGTCTATAACGAGCAGGGCCGTCGCGACAACCTCTACAAAGCGCGCGTCAAGATCCTGGCGCACGCGCTCGGACAGGACGAGATGCGCCGCCAGGTGCTGCGCGAATTCGAGGAGATCAAGGCGCGGGGCACGCTGGACCTGCCGGAGGCAGAGCGCGCGCGAATCGAGAGCTATTTCGCGCCGCCGGAATTCATGGCGCTGAGCGACGAGCTGCCGGACGGCGATAGAGACTTTCGCAATTGGCTGCAAACCAATGTCGCGTCCCATCGGGCGGCAGGTTACGCGATTGCGACGATTTCGTTGAAAGCCATCGGCGGCGTGCCGGGCGACGCCAGCGCAGAACAGATGCACGCGCTCGCCGATCTGATGGACGAATTCGGCCTCGATGAAATCCGCGTCAGCCATGAACAGAACCTGGTGCTGCCGCATGTAAAGAAGCGCGACCTGCATGGAATTCACACGCGCCTCAAGAAGTTCGGACTCGCCACGCCGAACGCCGGCCTCGTCACGGATGTCATCTCCTGTCCCGGTCTGGATTATTGCGACCTGGCCAATGCGCGCTCGATTCCGATCGCGCAGAAGATCGCAGAGCGTTTCGCCGAGCTCGGCCGCCAGCACGACATCGGCGAGCTCAAGATCAAGATCTCAGGCTGCATCAATGCCTGCGGGCATCACCACGCCGGTCACATCGGCATCCTGGGTGTCGACAAGAAGGGTGTCGAGTATTACCAGCTCCAGCTCGGCGGTTCCGGTGCGCAAGACGCCAGCATCGGTGAAATCCTGGGCCCGGCCTTCGGAAAGGACGAGATCACGGATGCCGTCGAACGCGTGATCGAGACCTATCTGAAACTGCGCAACAAGGAGGAACGCTTTCTCGACACCTACCGCCGCGTGGGCATCGTCCCGTTCAAGAACGCAGCCTATGGACAAGACCTCCATGCCGCTTATTAGGCTGGCTCCGGGAGGCAAGGCCGGCGGCTTCGTGGAAGACCCATTCTTCTTCGTGCCTGACGGCAAGGCCTATCCCGACGACAGGGGCGCGATCGTCACGCTGGCGCGTTTTCAAGGCGAGCGCGAAACCTTGTTCGCCCGGGGCAAGCCGGTGGGCGTGCGACTTGCGGCGAGCGACAATCCGGCCGTGCTCAAGGACGAGCTTCATCGTCTGGCGGCCTTGGTGCTGGAATTTCCAAAATTCCGCGATGGGCGACCCTTTTCCTGGGCGCGGATGCTCCGTACACGGTACGACTTCGGCGGAGAGCTGCGCGCCGCTGGAGACTTTCTCCCCGACCAGATCGCGTTCATGGCGCGGACGGGGTTCGACAGCTTCCAAATGCGCCAGGACTTTACGCTCGAGCAGTTCGATCGTGCGCTGAACCAAATCAGCCTCGTCTATCAGCCTGCCGCGGACGGCAGGCTGACGATCCGCGCGTTGCGCGCGTTGCGCTAGGCAAGTGGGTTTCACAACTACAGAGAAACTTCGATTCGATTCAAATCGCGGCCTGTCATCGAGCGGACATCTGCTTCACATTTTGGGCGTAGCGCTTGAGCGTTTCTAGATTCTATGTAAGGTAATATCTGCCGTTGCGCGCTCTTTGGTAGGGGTATGCCAGGGAGAGCGATGATGAATTTCGGTAACAGGATCGGCGCGGTTTCGGCGCTGGCGGCAGCGGTGATCGCGGTCCTGGGTGGACGCGCACCCGCGGCTGCTTCGACCTATACCGTGCTGCACAATTTCTGCGGAAATGCGTCGTGCACGGACGGCGAGAACTCGCAAACCGTGCTGCTCAAGGAGGGCAACCTCCTTTATGGAGTCGCTGCCGGAGGCGCTCACGGCCACGGCATGGTGTTCCGCTACAACCTGACCAGCGGCGCCTATACCGATCTCTACGACATGTGTTCGACGACGAACATCAACGGGCACTGCAAGGACGGCGACTCGCCGTACGGTAGCCTGATCATCGATACCGGCGGCAACCTCTATGGCACGACCCAGTTTGGAGGATTGAGCAACGCCGGCCAAGTCTATGAGCTGGTCAAGCCAACGGGCGGCGGTGCATGGACCTTCAAATTGCTCCACATGTTCTGCGATCAATGCAGCGACGGCAACGACCCGATCACCGGGCTTGCCTATTCGGGGCAGAATACCGGCACCGATTACGACGGCGCCTCGCTGCTGTTCGGCGCCGCCCTGGCCGGTGGCGACACCAGCACCGGCACGCTTCAGGGCCACGGAGTGATCTATGCGCTCAAGAACACGTCGGGCAGCTGGTCGGAGAAAGTGATCCATATTTTTTGCGTCGGATGCTCGGACAGTTGCACGTCGTGCGGCGATGGCATCGAGCCTGACGGCAATCTCTATATCGACGCCGACGACAATCTGTGGGGCGCGACGCTGATCGGAGGAAGCGACGCACACGGCACCGCATTCGAGCTCACCCCCGGCGCCGACGAATGGAGCAATCCCTGGACGGAGACCATCCTCTATAATTTCTGCTGGAACGGCGCGACCAAATGCCTTGACGGCGCCGTTCCCAACGGTGTCGTGCTCGACGCCGGCGGCAACGTCTGGGGCACCACCGGCGAAGGCGGCAGTGGGGCGACCAGCACCGGCTCCGGGACCGTTTTCGAGCTCACCAACGGAAGCTGCACGGAAGGAGGCACGCATCTGTTCTGGTGCGACACGGTCAAGCACAATTTCTGCGCCTCGGGCTGTTCGGACGGGCAATATCCGCCCGGCAACACCAATCTCGTCATCGATGGCTCCGGGATCCTCTACGGAACGGCGGAGCTTGGCGGCGCCCACAGTGAAGGCACGCTGTTCAAGCAGAACGGTTCGAGCTTCACCAAGCTCTACGATTTCTGCGCGTCGAGCGGATGCGCCGACGGGTCGGTGCCTTTCAGCGGCCTTACCCTCGACTCCTCGGGCAACCTTTATGGCGTCGCGGATCAGGGTGGGGCCAATTCCAAGGGCACGCTCTACAAGTGGTCGCCGTGAACTGAAATGACGCCGCGCCAAGGTGGCGCATCGCAAGCTTGCGTGTCCGGCGGCACGCGCGCCGCCGGCACGCTTGCGCGTTTTCGATTCAAATCGCGCGGTGTAATGCGCGTGCCATCAAACAATCACCGAATTCAAATTTCCGCGTTGAGCTTGCGCGGATATGAAATCGTATTAAAGTAGAACTAGCCGCCGCGCTACTTGGGGTTATTTACACGTTACGGGAGTTCAACCATGACTATGCAAAGGAAATCCTGTCTCTCACTCCTGCTCGCGGTCGGCCTTGCCTGCGCGGCGACGCCCGGCAGCGCAAGCACGGAGACCGTGCTGCACACGATGTGCTCGAGTTCGGGCTGCGCCGACGGCGAGATCCCGCAATCGCAGCTGATCAAATCGGGCAACGTACTCTACGGCGTCGCGCCGTCTGGCGGCAGCCACAGCGGCGGCGTCGCGTTCCAGTACGATCTGAGCAGTTCCACCTATTCGGTGATCTACAATTTCTGCACCACGCATGTCCCTCTCCATCCGACGATCTGCAGCGACGGCGAGAGTCCGACGGGACGTCTGGTGATCGATTCCGACGGCAATCTCTATGGAACGACTCAGCTTGGCGGCAATGCGAACAATGCGGGCACCGTCTACAAGCTCACCAAGAGCGGCAGCACCTGGTCGCTCTCTTCGCTGTACAAGTTCTGTCCCGAAAAGATCGGCGATCTCGAATGCGACGATGGCGACGATCCCCTGTCGGGCCTTACCTATTACGGCCAGGCAAGCGATAGCGCCTATGACGGCAGTTCGGCGCTCTACGGTTCGACCTATGTCGGCGGCAACGACAGTGCTGGCGCCTATGGCAATGGCGTGATCTTCAAGCTTACGCTGTCCGGGGGAACCTGGTCGCAGAGCGTGATGCACGAGTTCTGCCCGAGCTGCACGGAGCTCTGCTATTCCTGCAGCGACGGCGAACGGCCGATCGGGCAGATGATTCTGGACGGCGACGGCGCGCTCTGGGGCTCGACGGAAGCGGGCGGCGGCGGCGGCGAAGGCGTCGTCTTCAAACTGACGGGCAGCGGAACTGAAACCACGCTCTATACTTTCTGCTCCACCCATGCTTCTCCCTGCAGCGATGGCGGGCAGCCCACGGGCGTGCTGCTCGATGCGTCCGGCAATATCTTCGGCACGGCGCAGATCGGCGGCAGCGGCGGCAGCGGTTCGGGCGCCGGCACCCTGTTCAAGCTCACCAACAGCGGCGGCACCTGGAGCGAGAGCGTCAAGTACAATTTCTGCAGCGCGTCGTCCTGCAACGATGGTTCCGTTCCGCGTGGCGACCTGATCATGGATTCGTCCGGCAACATCTTCGGCACGACCGCGCTGGGCGGCAGTCACGCCGTGGTCAGCGGCGGCGCCGGCACGATCTGGAAGTACAACGGCACGAGCGAAAGCGTGCTGTACAAATTCTGCCCCACGAGCAGCACCTGCGCCGACGGCGAGGATCCCGGCGCCGGCGTGATGATGGATGCGTCGGCCAATCTCTATGGCGACACTGTCATGGGCGGCGGTTCGGCCGGCGGCGTGGTCTACAAGTTCGTGCCCTGAATGCAAGACCTTCCTCTCCCCCCACATCCGTGTGGGGGAGAGCTCTTCGGCGCACGCTACTTTCCGTGCCGAACCGTCATGCCGTCGTTGATGATATCCTTGACGAACGCAAGCGTGTACGCCCTGTGGCAGTCGAGCGAGCGCGGATAGAGCCCCTCCGACGACATGGTGTCGAAGAAGGTTTTCCAGCGCGCATCGCTCATCTGTCCGATGGTGTGAAGCTTCAGGCCTGCCGGCTCGAGCAGCGCATAGGCCTTCATCTTGACGATGGCCTGCGCGATCACGTCGTCGGTCATGTCGGGGTTGTCGTGCTTGATGAGCGCATTCGCAGGACGCGAATCGCCAAAGAGATAGTGCGTCCAGCCTTCGATGGATGCATCGACGAAAGCCTGCACCGCGGCGGGATTGGCGCGGATGATCGTGTCGGTCGCGAAGATCATGTTCGCGGTACCGGGATAACCGTTGTCGGCGAGCAGGAAGACTTGCGGCCTGAAATGCGCCTGCTTCTCGATCGTATAGGGCTCGCTGGTCAGATAGCCTTCCTGGATCGCCGTGGGATCGACGAGGAACGGCGCGAGGTTGAACGTGTATTTGCGGATCTGGCTGTCCTGGAAGCCGTATTTCGCCTTGAGCCAGGGCCAGAAGGCGCTGATCGAGGCGTCGGCGATCATGATGGGCTTGCCCTTCATGTCGGCGAGCCTCTTCACGTCGCTGCGCGGATGGGTGATGAGGACCTGAGGGTCCTTCTGGAAGATCGCGGCCACCGCGCGCACCGGCGCGCCGGCCTTGACGATGTTGAGCGCGATGAAGCCGTTCGAGCCGATGCCGAAATCGGCTGCGCCGGCTGCCAGGAGCTGCGGCACGTTTACGTTCGGCCCGCCTTCGACGATGCGCACGTCCAAGCCGCGCTTGGCATAGAGCCCTTGGGCCTGAGCCTCGTAGAAGCCGCCGTGCTCGGCCTGCGCCTTCCAGTCGGTGACGAAGGTCACCGCCGTGCCGGCGTGCGCGGCGAAGCTCGCGCAGAACGCCGCGAATAGGGCGACGATCGGTTTCATGAATCCCCCAAGCTGCGAGACGAGGTTCGCATGGGCCATGCGGCGGGCCGGCGTCAAGAGCGGACGGTCACTAATTCGAATCGTCGTCGTCGTCGCTGTTATCGTCGCCGCTGTTTTTCGGGCGCGAGTTCGGCGGCGGGGGAGGCGGCGCCGGCGTGCGGCCGAACAGCCAATCGAAGAATCCGCCGTTTCCATTGGACTGCGGTGCGCTTCTCTGTTCCGCCGAGTAGGAGGCCGCGTTTGCGGATTCGTCGTCGCCGGACGGCGGCGGCGCAGACGCGCTGACGTCGAAGATCGAGGAATCGACCGGCGGCTCGGCCGGCGAGCGGTTGAGGGGGGTCGACTCCTTGCCGCGCTCGGCGACCGTCATCAACTGATGCCAGATCTCGGCCGGCAAGCTTCCGCCGGTAACGCCGCGCATCGGCGAGGAATCGTCGTTGCCGATCCACACGCTCGCGATATAGTCGCTGGTGAAGCCGACGAACCAGGCGTCGTGATAGTCCTGCGTGGTGCCGGTCTTGCCGGCGGCTTCGTGCCCGGCGATGGCGGCGGCACGACCGGTGCCGCTGGTAACGACGCGATAGAGCATCGCGGTCAGATCCTTGTCGACATGTTCGGCGATGATGCGCTGCGGCTCGGGCGCCTTGCGCTGGTACAGTACGCGGCCGCCCGCGCCGTCGACCTCTGTGACGAAATAGGGCTCGACGGCATAGCCGCCGGAAGCGAAGGCTGCATAGGCGGTGGTGAGTTCGAGCGGCGTCACTTCCGAGGTGCCGAGCGCGAGCGAGGCGTTCTGCGCCAGCGGAGATTGGATGCCGCAGCGCTGCGCCGCATCGACGATGGTCGAGATGCCGACTTCCTGCGCCAGATTGGCGGTGATGGTGTTGACGGAATGCGCCAGCGCATCGGCGAGCGTGAGCGTGCCGTAAGAGCGGCCGCCGAAATTTGTCGGCGTCCAGCCGTCGATATCGACAGGCTCGTCGTCGCGCACGTCCCAGGGTGTGAGGCCCGCTTCCAGCGCCGCGAGATACACGAAGGCCTTGAAGGCGGAGCCTGGCTGGCGATGCGCCTGGGTGGCGCGGTTGAAGGTGCTTTCGGTGTAGTCGGTGCCGCCGAGCAATGCCACGACCGCACCGTCGGGTTTCATTACGACCGCTGCGCCTTCGCTCGCATGGACCTTCCTTCCCGATTTGCGCAGCACCTTGAGCATGGCCGTACGCGCCGCATCCTCGATGCTGCGGTCGAGGGTGGTGTGTACGATCAGGTCGCTGGTCGGTTCCTTGCCGTCGATGGACGCTTTCTTCAGCGCTTCATCGGCGGCCGTATCCAGATAGAAATTACGCGCATTGATCGTTCCGCGGTCGGCGACGATTGCCGGTGCGGCGATGGCCGCTTTCGCCTGTTGCGGCGTGATCGCGCCGGTTTCGACCATGGCGAACAGCACCTGGCGCGCGCGCTCCTGCGCCTTGGCAAGATCGCGGCGCGGCGAGAACACCGATGGCGCGCGCGTCAATGTCGCCAGCATCGCGGCCTCGGACAGGGTCAGATCACGCGCCGATTTGTTGAAATAGACATGCGCCGCGCCGTCGACACCATAAGCGCCAGAACCCAGATAGATGCGATTGAGATAGAGTTCGAGGATCTGCGTCTTCGACAGCGACTTTTCCAGTTCGGCGGCTTCGAGCAGTTCGCTCCATTTGCGCGCGAGCGTGCGCTCCTGGCTCGTGAAGATGATCTTCGCTGTCTGCTGGGTGATGGTCGAGCCGCCCGCCACCCAATGGCCGGCGTGGATGTTGCGCCAGGTCGCGCGCACCAGGCCGCGCGGATCGACGCCATGATGTTCGAAGAAGCGGCGGTCCTCCATCGCGATGAAGGCTTTGGGCAGATAGGCCGGCATCTCGTTCAGGTGCAGGCGTTCGCCGATGATGGCGCCGCGATGGCCGACCTCATTGCCCTTGGCGTCCAGGAACGTGAATGCGATCGGGCGGTTTACCGAATAAAGATCGATCGAACTGTCAAGCGGCGGCGCGAACAGGCTGAGCATGGTCGGCAGCAGCGCGAGAATCGCAAACGGCGCAGCGGCGACGAGAACCAGCAGCGCCAGCAAGCGCGCAGCGCCGCGGCGATGGCCGGAAAGCCAGTCTGCCAGAGAGTGCCACATTGCCCGCATCCACGCGCCCATGCCGATGCTACCTCGCCAAACTTTGGGGCGGATTCAAGGCCTTAGCGTTGCCGGCCGGTAACACGCACGAGCGAGAAACCCTGCCGAAGGCGTTTGCGGGAACGCAAGCCGTCGTTGGCGAAGAATTCGTTGCTCGCGTGACGGCGGTCACGCCGTACCTGCCTCGCGCATGGCTAAGTACCGCGCGAACGCGAATTCGAGGGGAACGACAATGAATACGACAATGGTAGCCGTGCTGCTGTCTGCAACTTGCGTGCAAGCAGCCCTGTTAAGTCCTGCAAACGCCGGCACAACCTCTCAAAGGAATTCCGACGGCTCGACCACGCTCGCATCGTCCGAACAGACGTCGAACAGCGACGCAAACTATCTTTACGATCGCATGGTCTGGGATGGAGCCGTTCCCGCGTGGTCTCACGATGCGATGATGAAAGGCGCCGGTCCGGATTATTGCATACCGCGGTACACTGTCGTGATTTCGCAAGCTGCCTCTCCCACGTCGATCTCAAAGACAGACGCGTCTGCCAAGACCGGCGAGGATGAAGCCGCAGCCGATAAGAAATATCTTCCGGTCGTGGTCAGCGAAAATCACTTCCTCAATATATTCGGCTACGACAAGCGCGAAGATGCACAACGCCATCTTGATTCAGTCAAAGATGGCGATCCGCCGCTCTGCGAAGGCGTATCGAAGCCCACGAAGCTCTCGGCAGGGAGGGTAATCTATGTCGAGCCAGGCGAGCCGATAAGATGGGGCTGGGAATACGGCGCGCTCGTGGTTCCGTTCAAGATGCAGCTCGGCGGAAAGCATACGTTTAGCGGATCGTCTTCCGTCGGGGCTTATCTGGGTTACCGCCTACCGATGTGGGACACCGGCATTGTCCTGAGCCCCGTGGCATTTGCCGGAGCTTCAAACATATCGGTGCCTACGGGATCCGGCGGCAAGAACAACACCCAGACCATGGCGGGTTTGAGCTATGGGCTTGGCGTCATCGGCCGGGTCAAGGACGGTTTTCAGGTCGGTGTCATCTTCGGCAAAGACCATGTCGATTCGAACAGTTATCAGTACAACGACAAGACCTGGGTTTCCTTAGAAATCGGCTATTCGTTCGCGCAGTAACTCCCCGTTTCTCGCGAGCAGGCGTCCGCCGCGGTTCCCCTTGCGCCGCGGCGGACGCGCGTCCGCGCGGCGATCGGCGCCCCACGACCGTGAGCGAAAGAGTTATCGCGCAGCGCCTCCCCCGTCAGTCCTTGAGCCGCCAGGGCGGGAAGCGGCGGTTGTCGCCCGCCCAGTACAGACACAAACGATTGCCGGCCGGATCGCGCAGCCATGCTTCGCGCCACAGCCAGCTCTGGTCCAGGGGACCGCTTTCGAAGTCTATGCCTTGCTGCTTCAGGGCAGCCACCCGCGCGTCCAGATCGTCGCATTCGAAATAGAGAGCCGGGCCGTTCCCCGCAGCTTCGCCCAAGTGAAGCGAGAACGTCGTCGTGCCGTCGCCGATCTCGAAGCGGGCATAGTGGCCGTTCCTGACGATCAGCCGCAAGCCGAGTGTTCGGTAGAACGCGATCGAGCGCTCCAAATCGAGCGCCGGAACCGTGACCTGATTGAGCTTCGTCCCGCCTGCGGCTCCTCAGGCGGTGCCGCGAATCTCTCCGGCGCGGGCACGATAAAGTCCTGCGAAGTCGATGGGCTCGACCAACAATGGCGGCATGCCGCCGTCGCGCACGACATCGGCGACGATGCGCCGGGCGAAAGGGAACAAGATGTGCGGCGCTTCGATCAGGAGCGCCGCCTGACGCATCTCTTCGGGCACGTTCTGAAGCAGGAACATGCCGGCATAGAGCAGCTCGAGCAGGAACATCGGCTTGCCGTCGTTCTGGGCGGAGACGCGCAGCTTGAGTTCCACCTCGTAATGCTGGGCATCCATTTGGCGTGCCTGAAGGTCGACATTGAGGTCGATCTGCGGCCGGCCGGTCATATTTCCCGCCGGCATGCCTGGGTTTTCGAAGGACAGATCCTTGATATACTGGCCGACCACCTGAAGGCGGGGCTGCAACTCACCGTTTCCGCCCTGACCCTCGCCTGCGCTGCTCATCGCCAAATCCTCGAAAAAGGAGGGCCGCGCTAGCACGGATCGCGCGGGCGTGACAAGGCGCCATCCTTGCTTTCGGTCATGGAATGGTCCGATTGCGATACTATATCCGTTGCCAGCGCTGGACCGGCTCCCGCGCCGGGTTTAGGCTTGGCTTTCAGGATGTGAATTCATGGTCAACTCGGAACTGCTCGACATCGTGCTGATCGCGGTCGCGGGATTTCTCCTCTTCCGCCTCTACACCGTGCTCGGTCGCCGTACCGGCCATGAGCGGCCGCCCGAAGAGTCGTCGTTTCGTTGGCAGCCCAATCCCGAAGCCCCCACAGCCCCGGCTTCGGCCGACACCAAGGTCCAGCCGCTTCCAGGAACGCGCGCGATCGACGCCAAACCGGCCGATCCGGTGGCCCGCGGCCTGCTCGATATCAAGCTGGCCGACCGCGGTTTTGAAGGCGAGCATTTCCTGTCCGGCGCGCGGCATGCCTACGAGATCATCATCGGCGCCTATGAGAAGGGCGATCGCGCTGCTCTGCGTCCGCTTCTGAGCGACGAGGTCTTCCACGCTTTCGACTCCACGATTTCCGCGCGCGAAGCGTCGAAGGAAGCGCACGAATACAGTTTCGTGGGTCTTAAAGACGCAAAGATCGTGGAAGCGGCTCTTAAGGCCCGCATCGCCGAGGTCACGGTCGCGTTCGGCGCACAATTCGCGGCCGTGCAGGGCGGCGCGATGCGCGAAATCACCGATGTCTGGACCTTCTCGCGCGATACGCGCTCGCGGGATCCGAATTGGACCTTGGTTGCCACCTCGGGCGAACTGGCCTGATCCTTCAATGAATCGACGCAGGGGTCTGGCGGCGCTGTTCTTCATCGCGCTGCTGCTTCTTGTTGCTGCGGTCTGGCGGTTGATACAGCCGGCGCCTCAGGGCGGCCTGCGTCTGGCGCGCGCGCATTTCCCCGACCTGCCCGGCTGGGCGACCAACGATCCGCGCCGCGCTCTTCTCGCTTTTCAGCGTTCCTGCACCGCCTTGGCGAAGGCGCCGTCGTCGACGCCGATGGGTGGCTATGCGGGAACCGCAGGAGATTGGCGCCCCGTCTGCGACGCGGCGAAAACAGCCGACATCAACGCCGCGCGCGATTTCTTCGAACAGTGGTTCCAGCCGCTGCTGGTCAGCAGCAATGCCGGCACCGAGGGTCTCTTCACCGGCTATTACGAGCCCGAACTGCACGGCAGCATCGCGCGGCATGGCCGCTATCGGACGCCGGTCTATGGCGTGCCGGTCGATCTGGTCACCGTCGATCTCGGCGCCTTCCGCACTTCGCTGAAAGGCGAACATATTTCCGGTCGAGTCGAACATCACCGTCTCATTCCTTATGCCTCGCGCGCGGAGATCGACGACGGCGGATTGCCCCAGGCGCCGGTGCTGTTCTATGCCGACGATCCGGTGGCAGTGTTCTTCCTGCACATCCAGGGTTCGGGGCGCGTCGCGCTCGACGATGGCACGCGCGAACGCGTTGCTTATGCCGGCGAGAACGGCCGGCCGTACACGCCGGTCGGCCGCACCTTGATCGCCAAATACGGCTTGTCCAAAGACAAGATGTCCATGCAGGCAATCCGCGCTTGGCTCGCCGCGCATCCCGACAAGGCGCGCAACGTGATGGAAAGCGACGAGTCGTATATCTTTTTCAAACTGGCGCCGCTCGGCGATCCCGCGCTCGGCGCCACCGGGGCGCAAGGCGTGCCGCTCACGCCGCAAGCAAGCATCGCCGTCGATCCGCGTCTGCATCCGTTGGGTGTGCCGTTCTTCATCGCCACCGCGGCGCCCGACGGCGGCAAGCTGGAGAAGCTGTTCGTGGCCCAGGATGTGGGCGGCGCGATCCGCGGCGCCGTGCGCGCGGACATCTTTTTCGGTTTCGGAGCAGACGCGGAAAGACTTGCCGGCGGCATGAAAGGCGCGGGACAGATGTATGTGCTGTTGCCCAAGCCGGTCGCGCAGCATCTGAAATGAGGCGCCGTCAGACGAGCGACCGGGAGCGCGCCGAATTCGAAGCCGCGCTGAAGGAGCATCCGCCGCGCAAAGCATTGATGCCTGCGCCGCCGCCGCGCAAGCCGCGCGCGCCCGGCACGGCCGGCGGGCTCGACGGCAACACGCAGGACCGATTGAAGCGGGGTCTGATCGAGCCCGACGCACGCCTCGATCTCCACGGCATGACCGAGCAGGTCGCCCATCAGCGCCTTGCCGCGTACCTCGCACAGGCGCAGCGCGGCGGCGCTCGCCTGACGCTCATCATCACCGGCAAGAGCGGCGTGCTCAAAGCCATGGTGCCGCGCTGGCTGGCCGAGCCGTCTTTCGCGCGCCTTATCGCCGATCAGCGCAACGCCCATGTCCGCCACGGCGGCGCCGGCGCGCTCTATGTGTATCTCAGGAAGCGGCGGTAAGACCTATAACAGCCCCTTGCCCGCCGCGAGCGTCTTGAGAGGAATTTCGGGACGGGCGCCGTAGTGCGAGATCACTTCCGCAGCGGCCAGCGCGCCCAGATGTCCGCAGTGCGAAAGGCCGTAGTCGCGCGTCAGGCCGTAAAGGAATCCGGCGGCGAACTGGTCGCCCGCGCCCGTGGTGTCGACCACACGCTTGACCGGCGCCGCGTCGACGACGTGCACCTCGCCACCGTGCGCGATGACGCAGCCTTTCTCCGAGCGCGTCAGCGCGACGACGGCGGAAGACGATTTGAGCGCCTGCAGCACATCGTCGAACTCCTCGACCGCGAACAGCGATTTCGCCTCCTCTTCGTTGGCGAAGAGGATGTCGAGCTCTGGCAGGAGTTCGAGGAACTCGTTGCGATAGCGTCCCATCAGGAACGGATCGGACAGCGTGAAGGCGACCTTGGTGCGGTTGGCCTTGGCGGCGGCGATGGCATGGAGCGAGGCCTGCTTGGCACTCGGCGCATCCCACAGATACCCCTCGACATACAGCACCGACGATCCGGCGACGTCGCTTTCGCGCAGATCGGCAATGGAGAATTCGCGCGCCGCGCCCAGATACGTATTCATGCTGCGCTCGCCGTCAGGCGTCACCGCGATCAGGCAGCGCGCAGTGGCCGGTCCGTGTTCGGCAGGCGCGGTGTGATAGGCGACGCCCGTCTCGCGCAGGCTGGTCTCGAACGACGCGCCGAGCGGGTCGCGCTTCACCCGGCCCGTGAAATGCGCGCTCGCCCCCAACGAGGCGAGGCCGACAGCGGTATTGGCGGCCGAGCCGCCGGCCACTTCGCGCGGTTCCGCAAAGGCCGCGTAGAGCTGTTCGGCGCGATGCTCGTCGATCAGGGTCATCACGCCCTTGGCGATGTTGTGGGTCAGCAGAAATTCGTCGTCCACCGCGCCCAGCACGTCGACAATGGCGCTGCCAAGGACGATGACATCGTTCGTTTTGGACATAATCTGGTCTCACGCCCCGGCCAGTCTCAAGGCCGGGTGGTAAAGGAGGGCGTTGATGTTCGCAAGCTTCGGCCGCGCGCTCGGCTCGCTCTTCGATCCCGCGCTGTTGGGCCTTGCGGCGCGGGCTGTGATCCTCACCGTCGTGCTGTTCTGCGTTCTGATCGTGGGCGGCGAATATCTGCTGCACTACCTGCCCACGCTTGGCTCGCCGATGGTGAACCGTGCATTGGAACTGCTGCTGCCGGTGATCCTTGCGCTCGGCTTCTTCCTCTTGGGCGCGCCGGTCGCGGCCCTGTTTGCCTCGCTCTATCTGGACCGTGTCGCCGATGCCATCGAGACGCGCAGCTACCCGGCCGACGGAAAGGCCATCCGGCCCTCTTTCGCCACGAGCTTGTGGGCTGGTCTTCGGCTCGCCGCGCTGGTGATCCTGGTCGATGTGCTGCTGCTTCCCGCCGATCTCGTGGCGCCGGGCCCGGGAGAGATCCTCAGCGTGGCCGCCAACGGCTTCCTGTTGGGACGCGAATATTTCGAGCTGGCGGCGCTGCGCCATTTGTCGCGCCAATCCGCGGATGCGTTGCGGCGGCGCAATGCCGGGCGCATCTTCGTCTGCGGGCTTATGATTTCGATCCTGAGTTTCGTTCCGCTCGCCGATTTCGTCGCGCCCTTGTTCGGAGCGGCCCTGATGGTGCATCTCTTCAAGCGTCTGGAACGGGAGAAAGCGGCGTGAAACGCGTCCTTGCAATCGCGAGCGTTTGTTTCATCACAGCGGCCTGCGCGACGAAACCGGTCAACCAAGTGTCGCTGCCGGCCGCCCCGCCCCCCGGCGAACCCACGGGCGTCGAAGGCATGGGCGATGCCGCGCTGCGCATTGCGTTCGGCGCGCCCGCTTTCACGCGCCAGGATGGCGACGCCCAGATGTGGCGCTATGACGGCGCAGCCTGCCACGCGTTCTTCTTTCTCTATCCGCAGAACGGCCGGCTCGTCGTGCGCCATGTCGAGACCACGCCACGGCCGAAGGATTCGGCGGTGGATGAGCGGTGCCTGAATTTGCTGCGCAAGAGTCCGCCCGCGCCGGTGTCGTGAAGGCGTCATCTCGAAAGAAACTTGACATCGCCCGTCCGTACGTTGTCGCTACGGACTGTCCGGGCGACCCAACTTATTGTCCTCCCGAAAAATCGGCCGCCCGCATGAAGCGGGCGATGACATTTTCTTGGAATCGACGGAAACCGGAACGGACTATCTCGCTTTCCCCATCTCCTCAGCCTTCGTCTTGTCCTTGAACTTGCAGAGATCGCGCACAACGCAATTGGGGCACAGCGGCTTGCGCGCGACGCAGGTATAGCGCCCGTGTAGAATCAGCCAGTGATGCGCGTGCCGCAGATATTTGGCCGGCACGCGCTTGACGAGCGCATCCTCGATCTCGCGCGGCGTCTTTCCGGCCGCCAGTCCCGTCCGGTTGGCGACGCGGAAGATGTGGGTATCGACCGCGATCGTGTTTTCGCCGAACGCGACATTGAGCACGACATTCGCCGTCTTTCGTCCAACCCCGGGCAGAGCTTCCAGTGCTTCGCGATCATGCGGCACTCTCGCGCCGTGCTGCTCGAGCAATATCTTTGACAAGGCGATGACATTCTTTGCCTTGCCCCGATAAAGCCCGATCGTCCTGATGTAGTCGCATAGCTTCTTCTCCCCCAGCGCCACCATCTTCGACGGCGTGTCGGCGACCTTGAACAAGCTCTGCGTGGCCTTGTTCACGCCCTTGTCGGTCGCCTGCGCCGACAGCACGACGGCGACGAGCAGCGTGAATGGATTGGTGTATTGCAGTTCCGTCCTGGGATGCGGCATTGCCTTTTGCAGACGTGCAAAAAATTCCTCGACTTCGGCTGATGTCAGCAATTTCGTCATGACGGGGCGTCACCTATCGGCGCCGGCACGGGAACGTCACCGGGGTCTTTCTCGTTAGCATTCGGGGCACAGGAGGAAGAAGATGCGTCTTTACAATTTTGCTGCTGCTGCGGCCCTCGCCGGCACATTGGCGCTGGGCGGCTGCGGTACATCGCCCGGGGATAGAGCGGTTTCGGGCGCCGGAATCGGCGCGGCCGGCGGCGCCATCATTGGCGCCATGACCGGGACGCCGGCGACAGGCGCGGCGATCGGCGCCGGCGTCGGCGCCGTGGTCGGCGCCGCCACCGACCCATGCACATTGGACCTCGGCGATCCGTTCTGGAGACACCATGGCGGCGAGCGAGGATATGAACGGCGCTGCGGGCACCCCCCTCCCTAGCAGTGCCTGATCGCGGCTCGGGTTCATCGCTTGATGGGCCCGGGCCGTGCACCTTCTCTTTCCATTGATGCAGGGCGCTCGTCGCTCCATCATATTTCCATGGACAATTCGGTTCTGCTCGATACCGTGTTGAGGCCCGCGCCGCCCCTGCCGGCGCGCGTGCTGGGCGTGATCCTCGGCATCGTGGCGGCGGTCAATCTTGCTTTCGCGATCACCTTCCTTCTGCGCGGGGCGTGGCCGATCACGCCGTTCATGGGGCTGGACGTGGTGTTGCTCGGCTTTGCCTTCCGCGCCGCTCGGCGCGCGGCAAGGCGCGAGGAGCACATCGTGCTGACGCCGTCGGAGCTCAGCATCCTGCGCCGCTCGCCGGAAGGAGCGGAGAGCCGGACCTCGCTCAATCCCTACTGGGTGCGCGTGGCGATGGACGAACCGCCGGAGGATTCGAGCCAGATCCTGCTTTGGAGTCACGGCAAGAGCGTGCGCATCGGCGCGTTTTTGCCGCCCATTGAGCGTGCCAGCTTCGCTCAGAAACTGCGCCAGGCATTGTCGCTTGCGAAGAGCGCAAGATTCGGGTCGTAACGCCTGCGGGGGCGGGGGATAGTCGCGCCATGAGCGAAATCGTTGCGCTGCCGCCGCGCGAAGGCGGACCCGACTGGAAGCGCATGGCGCGCGCCATCCGCTACCTCTGCGAACACTATCTCGAGCAGCCGAATCTGGATGCGGCCGCGGACGTGGTGGGGCTGTCGCCTTTCCATTTTCAGCGTCTGTTCACGCGTTACATCGGCGTCAGCCCGAAATCCTTTGTCGGCCATCTGACCCTGGATCATGCCAAGCGCGAGCTGGCAGAGGGAAGAAGCGTGCTCGACGCCGCGCTGGAGGCGGGACTGTCCGGCCCGTCGCGGCTGCATGATCTGTGTCTCAAGATCGAAGCGATGACGCCGGGCGACTATGCACGCGGCGCCAAGGCGCTCACGATCGACTATGGTGTGCATGATTGCCCATTCGGCCGCTTGCTGATGATGGCGACGGAAAAAGGCGTCTGCGGCATCGCGTTCGGCGACGAAGGCGAGGACGAGGCGATGTTTGTCGACATGAAGGCACGCTGGCCGCTGGCGCAGTATCGCGAGAACGCGCAACGCACCGCACGCATCGCCAGGCAAATTTTCGAGGAGGGCAAGGGGGATCTCACCCTGCACCTGATGGGCACCAAGTGGCAGATCAAGGTGTGGGAGGCCTTGTTGGCGATCCCGCCGGGAAAGGTCGCAAGCTATCGCACCATAGCGCAGGGTGTCGGCCGCGACAGCGCCAGCCGCGCCGTCGGCACGGCGGTCGGGCGCAATCCGGTCTCGTGGCTCATTCCCTGTCATCGCGTGCTCGGCAGCAACGGCGCGATCACCGGCTATCACTGGGGCACGGACCGCAAGCGCGCGATGCTGGCCTTGGAACGCGCGCGCTACGAGGACGGCAATCCGAGCACGTCGGCCATCGCGTAGACGCCGGGCTTCTTGCCTTGGCCCCACTTCGCCGCGGCAAGCGCGCCATGCGCGAAGATGCTGCGATCCTCTGCGCTGTGCGAGAGCGTGAGGCGCTCCTTGGGGCCCAGGAACAGCGCCTGGTGTTCGCCCACCACCGTGCCACCGCGCAGCGAAGCGTATTCCAGATCGGCGCGGCCCGACGCTCCACCGAGCAACAAGGCGGTTCCCGACGGTGCGTCGCGCTTGGCGCGGTGGTGCATCTCGAAGATACGCAGATCGAAGTCCGGCAACGCCTTGGCCGCCTGTGCGACCAGTCCGGCAAGCAGATTGACGCCCAGGCTCATATTGCCGGATTTGACGATCACGGCATGACGCGCGGCGGCGCGGATCTTGGTCTCGTCGTCTTCGCTGAACCCCGTCGTGCCCATGACATGGACGATGCGCGCCTGTGCGGTGAGCGCAGCGAGCGCAACAGACCCCGCAGGCAACGTGAAATCGAGCAGCGCGTCCGCATGCGCGATCAGCGGCAGGGGATCCTGGCCCGCGCCGAAACAGCCCGCGAGCACCAGTCCGGCGTCGGCCTCCACCGCGTCCTTCAGCGCGCGCGCCATGCGTCCGTTCTTGCCGGCAATGGCGACGCGGATGGCGTTCATCGGATCACCTCGCCAGATGCTCGACGAAATACTGCACGATTGCCTGGCCGAACCAGGGAATCACCGGGATCAGAATATAGGCCCCGACGCGCATCAAGGTCGGCTGGTCGAAGGGCCATTCCGGCGCATCGGAAATGCGCTTCTCGTAAGCGATGAGCCCGTGCAGCCGAGTCGCGGCATGATCGTCGTCGGCGAGACGGTCGCGCAGCGCTTCGATGCGGCAGCGGATGTGTTCGAGCTCCTGGGTCTTGGCCGCCACGATCTGGCGATGGATGCGCGTCATCGCCGAAAGGAAGGTCCTGACCCCCATGCCCGCGGTCGAAACGATCAGCAATATCGTCAGCCAGCTGAGATCGCCGCCGATGAAGAACAGGCAGGCGACCGCGCCGACCACGAACCAGATCAGCGAGGCGCGCGCCGCCGCGCGGCCGAGCACGGCGAGTCGGTCGATCCTGAGCAGATCGATGTTGAGGCGCTCCTTCAGCACGCGTCCCCAGGCGCGGTCGCCGCTGCGCGTTTGCGCCACACCGCGCGCGAAAAGCACCGAAAGCAGCGTCGTCGTCGCCGCGAACCACAGCACGGTCGCGATGGGAATCGCATGGCCTTCGCGGAATTCGGCAAGTCGCACGGCGATGCTGAGCCCGATTCCGACCGCCAGGCCGATCAGGGTCGAGCGCAGCATCCTGGGCATGGACAGCCAGCCCGCTTCGGTTGCGCCGCCGCGCAGGATTTGCGCATAGGCGCAGACATCGCGCTGATCGGCGAGACGGACGTAGCGCTGCATCGCAAGCGCAGTCGTGCACAGCAGCGAAACCACGAGCGCCGGCCATGCCGCGTCCGACAAGCCGAAAGTCTGGCGCGGGTCGACGATGCGGACATGCTCGGCCGCCGCGCAGAGCAGGAACGTGCCGTAGAGCAGCGCCAGCACGGCAGCGGTCGTCAGTGCGAAGCCGAATGGCGAGCGCTCATAGAGAAGCTGCTCGAGAACCAGATTCGAGCGCAGCGGCACAGGAGCTTCAGCCGTATCGACCATTTGCCCAAGCTTCGCGCGGAGCGAGGGGCAGTGCAATGAGGGCAGCCTTGCCCTTTCCCAACAAAATTGGCGTCATCGCCCGCTTCATGCGGGCGACCCCATTTTTTTTCCGGACCCAAAATGGGTCGCCCGGACAATCCGCAGTGACAGCGTACGGACGGGCGATGACATGCATTTTTTTTGAAAAATAGATTGGTCCCCGTCGACCCCTACGCCTTGGTATCGAGGCCGTTGCCTTCAGCCGGGCCAGCGTCGCGCTTGGCGACGGTGACCATGGCAGGCCGGAGCAGCCGCTCGCCTATCGTGTAGCCGGGCTGGACCACATCGACGATGCTTCCCCCTGCCTTGCCGTTGCCGGGCACCTCCGCGATCGCCTGATGCAGGTTGGGATCGAACTTGCCGTTGCTGGTGTCGATCGGCTTCACGCCGTGCCGTTCGAGCGCCTGCAGCAATTGCCGCTCGGTGGCCTCGACGCCGTCGATCACCGCCTTGACCTGCGGATCGGCGGCCTCGCGCTTCTCCGCCGGACAGGCCGCCAGCGCCCGCGCGAAATTGTCGGCGATCTGCAGCATGTCGCGGGCGAAGCGTGTGATGGCGTATTGCGAGGCGTCCTGCTTCTCGCGCTCGGCCCTGCGGCGCGTATTTTCCGCATCGGCGAGCGCGCGCAGCATGCGGTCGCGCATGTCGGCGGTTTCGGCCTTGAGCGCCTCCATCTCATCCGCGGCGGGCTGTGCGGCTTCGGGTTGTTCTGTTTCGTCCGTCATCGCCAAATCCTGAGCTTCTATCCGAGTAGACGGCCGACGACCTTTGCGGTGTGATCGACCATGGGAATGATGCGGCCGTAGTTGAGGCGCGTCGGCCCGAGCACGCCGATCACGCCGACGACCTTGCCTTGCGAATTTGTATAGGGAGCCGCCACGATCGACGAGCCCGACAGGCTGAACAGCCTGTTCTCCGAACCGATGAAGATGCGCACCCCGTCGCCCTCGCGCGCCAGCTCCAGCAATCGGATGAGATCGGCCTTGCGTTCGATATCGTCGAACAGCGTGCGCACGCGCTCGAGATCGGCCTGAGCCTCGACGGTGTCGAGCAGATGCGACGTGCCGCGCACGATCAGCACCTTCTCGTCGGGACCGGCGAGCGTCGCCAAGCCTTCCGCCACGATTTTGGCGGTCAGAATATCGAGTTCCGCCCGCTCGCTTTCGAGTTCGGAAAGGATCACCGCACGCGCGTCTTCGAGGGTTCGCCCCCGAAGTCGCGTGTTCAGATAGTTGGATGCTTCCGACATCGCCGAGGCCGGTAGCCCCAGCGGCGTGTCGATCAGTCGATTCTCGACTTGGCCGTCCTCGCCCACGATCACGACCAGCGCCTTGCCCGGCGCGACCGACACGAACTCGACATGCTTGAGCATCGCATCCTGTTTGGCGGCGACGACCAAGCCTGCGCAGCGCGACAGCCCGGACAACATGGTCGTGGCCTGGGTCAGCACGTCCTCGAGCCTGCGTCCGCTGCCGTTTATGCGCGCTTCGATGGCGACGCGCTCATCGGGCGCGAGTTCTCCGATCTCCAGCAACCCGTCCACGAACAGCCTCAAGCCCCGCTCAGTGGGCACCCGGCCGGCACTGGTATGCGGCGCGTACAGCAACCCCATGGCCTCAAGATCCGCCATCACATTGCGGATCGAGGCCGGCGAGAGCGTGATCGGCAGGCGCTGGGACAAGGTGCGCGAGCCCACGGGTTCGCCCGAGGTGAGGAAGGCCTCCACCAGGTGGCGAAACACCTCGCGGGGCCTTTCGCCAAGGGCGGCGTCAAACTGGATGCGCGGGTTCCCGTCCAAGATCCTGAACCAATTGATATTTTTCAAGCCGGCCGCCGGGGCGTTTGCACTCCTGTGGCTCGACCGCTAGGTAACGGCGCCGCCGCCAAACATCAAGGACTCTCATGCGCAGCCGCGCCGCCGATGCCCTTCGTCCCGTCCGCCTGGAACCCGGGTTTGCGCGCCACGCGGAGGGCTCCTGCCTGGTCCGGTTCGGGGATACCCATGTGCTGGTGACTGCGAGCCTGGAGGAAGGAACGCCCGGATTCCTGCGCGGGACCGGCAAGGGCTGGGTGACGGCGGAGTATGGCATGCTGCCCAGGGCGACCCACACTCGCGGGCGTCGCGAAGCGGCAGCCGGCAAGCAATCCGGCCGCACGCAGGAAATCCAGCGTCTGATCGGCCGCAGCTTGCGCGCCGTGACCGATCTCGCAGTGTTGGGCGAGCGGCAGATCGTGCTGGACTGCGACGTGCTGCAGGCCGATGGCGGCACGCGCACCGCCTCCATCACCGGCGCCTGGGTTGCGCTGCAGCACTGCACGGCGTTCATGCGCAAGACCGGCATGATCGCCAAGGACCCGCTCAAGGATCACGTCGCCGCAGTGTCCTGCGGCATCGTCAAGGGCGACGTGCTGCTCGACCTCGACTACGAGGAAGATTCGGGCGCCGATACCGACGCGAATTTCGTGCTCACCGGATCCGGCGGCATGGTCGAGCTGCAAGGCACCGCGGAACATGATCCGTTTACGGAAGACCAGTTCGCAGCCATGCTCAGGCTCGCGCGCAAGGGAATTCAAGAACTGGTGGCGCTGCAAAAGGAGGCGGCCGCTTCATGAGCTTGCGACCCGGCGGCCGGCTCGTCGTCGCCAGCCACAATGCGGGCAAGGTGCGCGAGATCGAGGATTTGCTGCGGCCATTGGGGTTCAGAGTCGAGGGCGCGCCGGCGTTCGGAATTCCCGAACCGGAAGAAACCGGCGCCACGTACGAAGAGAACGCGATCCTGAAAGCCCGCGCAGCCTGCGACGAGACGGAACTCGCAGCGCTCGCGGACGATTCGGGGCTGAGCGTGGATGCGCTGGGTGGCGCGCCAGGAATCTACTCGGCACGTTGGGCGGGACCGAGGCGCGATTTCGCCGCGGCGATGGCGCGCGTCGCGCGCGAACTCGCAGGCCGCGATCCTTCCGCGAAATTCGTCTGCGTGCTCGCCTTGGCGCTGCCCGGGGGCGCGACGCGCACGTTCCGAGGGGAAGTGCAAGGCAAGCTCGTATTTCCGCCGCGCGGGACCAAAGGCTTCGGTTACGATCCGATCTTTGTGGCCGACGGCATGGACAAGACCTTCGGCGAGATCGAGCCCGCGCTCAAACACCGCATCAGCCATCGGGCGAAGGCGTTCGAGAAGCTGCGCGCTGCGATAGCCGCAAAGACATCGACATGAGTGACACGCAACTTCGGAAATCGGAAATCGGAAATCGGGAGAAGACTGTTCCGACTTCCGATTTCCGACTTCCGGACTCTGACTTCGGACTCTACATCCATTGGCCGTTCTGCGCCGCCAAGTGCCCCTATTGCGATTTCAATTCGCATGTGCGCGCGCAGGCGCCGGAAGAGGATTGGATTTCATCGATCCTCGCCGAACTCGATCATGTCGCCGCGCTGCAGGGCGAGACAAGACCGATCGTGCGAACCGTGTTCTTCGGCGGCGGCACGCCGTCCCTGATGAGCGGCGGCGCCGTGGCCCGGGTGTTGGACCGCATCGCGAAACTTTGGCGCCGGTCGAACGACGTGGAAGTGACGCTCGAAGCCAATCCGGCAAGCGCCGACGCCGCGCGCTTCGCGGCTTATCGCGCCGCCGGCGTAAACCGCCTGTCGTTGGGCATGCAGGCACTGAACGATGCCGATCTCAAGGCGCTCGGGCGCTTGCACGATGTTGCCGAAGCCAAAGCGGCGCTGGCATTGGCGCAGAAAAATTTCGACCGCGTCTCGCTCGATCTCATCTATGCGCGGCCTTCGCAGACCGTCGCGGCCTGGCGGCGGGAATTGAAAGAGGCGCTCGGCTTCGGCACCGAGCACCTTTCGCTCTATCAGCTCACCATCGAGCCCGCGACGCCGTTCGCGGCCTTGCACCGCACCGGCGCCCTGAAAATCCCGGACGACGACCATGCCGCCGCGCTCTACGAAACAACGCAGGAACTGACCCGGGCCGCGGGATTGCCGGCCTATGAGATTTCGAATCACGCGCGGCCGGGCGCCGAGGCGCGGCACAATCTGCTCTATTGGCGCTATGGAACCTATGCCGGCGTTGGACCCGGCGCGCATGGGCGGCTCGACATCGACGGTGCGCGTGTCGCCACGCTGACCGAGAAACTGCCCGAGCGCTGGCACGATCGCGTGCGGCGCGAAGGTCACGGCTTCACGCAATGGCAGGCGATCGAGTCGGATGAAGCCGCGCAGGAACACCTGTTGGTGAATCTGCGGCTCGCGGAGGGCATCGATCTCGCGGCGTTGCGCACGCGTTGGCATTGGACACCGGACGAGGTGACGGTCGCCACGCTGATAGATCAGGGACTGCTGACACGGCGCGATGGCCGGCTGGCGGCGACACCACGCGGGCGCTTGGTGCTCAATGCGGTGATCGCCGCGCTGGCGGCCTGACTTCGGCGCTCGCGACAAAAAGAATGTTCACGCGGAGGCGCGGGGCACGCGGAGTCGCCCTTCTTCTCCGCGATCTCCGCGTCTCCACGTGCCAATCTGAGTGATCTGGATCTGGTCTTGACGACCAAAAAAGCCGAGAAATTATCGCGCTTTCCGCTTGGCTTCGATCGCGTCCCAGATGAGGGTTGCAATGTCGGCGCCGCCGAAGCGCTTCACTTCCTGGATACCGGTCGGCGAGGTGACGTTGATCTCGGTGAGATAGTTCCCGATCACGTCGATACCGCTGAAGATGAGGCCGCGCGATTTCAATGCGGGCCCGAGCGCGGCACAAATCTCCTTCTCCCGCGCGGTCAATGTCGTGGCCTCGGGCCGCCCGCCGACATGCATGTTGGAGCGCGCCTCGCCCGCCGCCGGCACGCGATTGATTGCACCGGCGAAGGTGCCGTCGACCAGGATGATGCGCTTGTCGCCCTGTCGCACTTCGGGGACGTAACGTTGGACGACCACCGGTTCGCGATAGAAGACCGTGAACATCTCGAGCAGCGCGCCCAGATTCTCGTCGTCCGGCTTGACGCGGAACACGCCCGCGCCGCCGTTGCCGTACAGAGGCTTCAGGATAATGTCCTTGTGCTCCGCGCGGAAAGACGCGATCTCCCACAAATCGGAAGTGATCAAGGTCGGCGGCATCAGATCCTTGAACTCGGTGACGAAGAGTTTTTCCGGCGCATTGCGCACATGCGCGGGGTCGTTGACGACCAGAGTTTTCGGATGCAGCCGCTCCAGGATGTGCGTCGCGGTGATGTAGGCCATGTCGAAGGGCGGATCCTGGCGCATCAGAATCACATCCATAAGCGATAAATCCTCAACCTTGGCATCGCCCAGTTCGAAATGATCGCCCTTCTTCGCGCGCACCTTGAGCGGACACACCCGCGCCGTCACGGCGCCGTTGTTGAACGTCAGCGCGCGAGGTCCGTAGTAGAGCAGCGTATGTCCGCGCGCCTGGGCTTCCAGCGCGAGTGCAAAGGTCGAATCGCCGGCGATGTCGATCTTCTCAATCGGATCCATCTGGATGGCGACGGTGAGCGGCATGCGATATCCTGTTCGAATTGGACTTAGATTGGCATGACCCGCCGCGACGGGCCATGGCCCTCAATTAATGCGCCGCTTCAGACCCGACAATCCGACCACGGCCTCGTTGTGAAGATTTTCACCCGGCGGCACCAGCGAAAGGCAGGTTTCATAGGCCCTGCGGGCATCGCCCAGCACGCCTTGCACCTCGTTGAGGCGGGCAAGATCGAGCCACAGCTCGGGCTTGCGCGGACCGATCAACACCATGCGCTTGGCGATCTCCAGCGCGCGCACGCCGTCACCGCGTTGGAGCGCGCGAAGCTTGAGATTGTTCTGCAGCCGGATCAGCACCTCGGCATCGCTGACGGGACGGGCGAGATGCGGCGCCACCGGGGCGCCCGTCCGCGGCGGCGCGCCGATGCGGTCCGGATCGAGCAGAACGCCGCCGTTGAACGGATCGACAATCGCCTGTTCGCCGGATTTCGACAGCTGCACCAGGAAGTGCGCCGGTGCGTCCAGTCCCGATGCGTTGAGTGAGGCCGCGCGGGCCGCGTGCATGTAGAGGATGCCGAGAGCAACCGGCATGCCCCGGCGGCGCTGGATGACCGCAATCAGATCGGCGTTGCGCTCGTCGTCATAGGTGATGCGGTCGCCGTCGTAGCCGAAGCGCGCGGCGCAGATATTGGCAAGGATCCGCGTCGCCTCGTGCAAATTGCGCATCAGCGCCGATTCGGTGCGGGCAGCCTCGGCAAGCTCCGCCAGATGCGCGCGGAACGGCGCGAGGGGAAGGCCCGGGTGATCGAGGCATGCCAGCATCAGCGCCGCCTCGGCAATGTCATAGGGGCCCTCGCCTGCACGGCCGAGGGCGAGAAGAAAGTCGCGTGCGGTCTCGCTTTCTTTCATGGAAGAGCGGGCTCAATTCCCGGCGCTCCATAAAGCCCGCAAAATGGGCGCGAAATCAATCGGCATTCCGTTCATCGATCGTCGCTGCGCCAGGCATCGCGCAGGTGCCGCGGCATCCGGCCCCTGGCCACGCTGACGACGTCGAAACGGATGCCATTCCGTGCGAGGCCGGGACGGCCGGCGAGCCAAATCTCGGCGGCCCGTGCGATCCGGCCGCGTTGGCGCAGGCCGATCGCGTCGGCGATCTGGCTTTCCTCGGCCCGCGCCTTGACTTCAATGAAGCACAGAACGCCGTTCGGCGAACGGGCGATCAGATCGATCTCGCCCAAGGGCGTGCGGACGCGGCGTCCGAGGATGCGGTAGAGTTTGAGCCTGAGCAGCAGCGCGGCCAGCGTTTCGCTGCGCCGCCCATGGCGCTCCGCGGCGCGGCGGTCAGCCATGGCCCTTCAACGCGAGTGCGCGCTCATAAACCGTGCGGCGCGGTTCCTCCAGCAGTTCCGCAACGAGATCGACGGCGCTGCGCAAAGGAAGCTGCGCCATGGCCATTCCAAGCGCTGCATCGAGGCGGGCGGTGTCGGTTGTCTTGGGATGCGGCGGTGAGATGACCAGCGTCACTTCGCCTTTCGGCGCACCTTGCCGCGCATAGTGAGAGGCGAGGTCGCAGAGCGATCCGCGGCGGACGTCTTCATGCAGCTTGGTAAGCTCGCGGGCGACCGCGGCGCTGCGCATGCCGAAGACCTCGGACATATCGGCCAGGCTTTCGGCGAGACGCTTTGGGGATTCAAAAAAAATCAAAGTCGCGCGAACCGGGGCCAGGTCCCGAAGCGCTGTTCGCCGCTCACCCTGGCGGCTCGGCAGGAAGCCCGCGAACAGGAATCGGTCGCTGGGCAGACCGCAAACCGTCAAGGCGGCCAGTGCGGCCGAAGGACCGGGGATGGCGTGGAGGGGCAGATTCTCCTCGATCGCGGCACGTACCAGCTTGAACCCGGGATCGGAAATCAGCGGCGTGCCGGCATCGCTGATCAGGGCGATACGTGCGCCCTGCCGCAGCCGCGAGAGAAGCTTCGGCCGCTCGCGCGCCGCGTTATGGTCGTTGTAGGCGCTCAGGGGCTTGCTCAGGCCATGGAGGGCGAGGAGCTTGGCGCTGACCCGCGTGTCCTCGGCCACGACCAGATCGGCATCCGCCAGAACGTCGAGCGCGCGCAGCGTAATGTCGCGGGCATTGCCGATCGGGGTGGCGCAGATATAGAGCCCCGGCGCCAAATCCGATTTACCGGCGCTGCCCGACCCCTTAGGTTTCGCGTTCAAGGGAGAAATCCATGCCGGCTCGTGCGTCCCGCCTTTGTGCCATCTTGAGCGCGCTTTCGATAGCGCTGCTTGCCGGCTGCCAGCCGCCGCCCCCACCGCCGCCCGTGGCGCCGCCTCCCCCGCCCCCGCCGCCGGTCAAATCGGCGCCGCATCAGCTCTCGGAGAACGCACCGCAATTCCTGCGCATGCCCAATATGGACCCGAACGCCGTGCCGCTGCGGGTCGGGGTGATCCTGCCTTTCTCCAGCGGCTCGTCCGGCGCGCGCGCGCTTGCCAACGCCATGCTCAAGGCGGCCGAGCTCGCGCTTTTTGACGGCGGCCGCAAGGACATGGTGCTGATCACCGCCGACGATTCCTCCCGGCCGCAGGAAGCGGCGGCGGCGGCGGAGAAACTGCTGTCGCAAGGCGCCGAGGTCATCGTCGGGCCGCTCTTTGCGCAGTCGGTAGGCGCCGTCGCTCCCCTGGCACGCGACCGCGGCGTGCCGGTGATTGCATTCTCCACCGACCGCTCGGTCGCCGGAGATGGGGTCTATCTGCTGAGCTTCCAGCCTCAAAACGAGGTCAACCGCGTGGTCTCGTATGCTTTGGCCCAAGGCCACCACAACTTTGCTGCGCTCATACCTTCGAGCGCCTATGGGCAGCTGGTCGAGGACGCATTCCGCCGCGAAGTCACGGCCGGTGGCGGCACGGTCGCAGATGTCGAGCATTTCACATCGGCGTCTGGTGCCGCCATGAACGAGACCGCTGCGATCGCCAGGGCGCATCCCGATGCGGTGTTCATCGCCCAGGGCGGAACGATGCTCAAGGCGATTGCGCCGATGCTGACCTTCAACGGCGTCGATCCCACCAAGGCGAAACTGCTCGGCACCGGCATTTGGGACGACCTGTCGATCACGACCGAGCCCGCGCTGAAGGACGGCTGGTTCGCGGGCCCGGAGCCCGCGAGCGACGCCGCGTTCATCGCCAAATACCGCTCGGCGTTCGGATCGGCGCCGCCGCAGCTTGCAGCGCTTGCTTATGATGCGGTGTCGCTTGTCGCGCTTTTGGGCGGCGGCCAGCCTTATCATCGTTTCAACGAGGCGACGCTGACCGATCCCAACGGGTTTGCCGGAGTCGACGGCATCTTCCGTTTCAACGGCGACGGTTCGATCGACCGCGGATTGGCGGTGCTCGGCGTCGAACCCGGCGGCTTCGAAGTCGTCAGCCCCGCGCCCACGACGTTCCAACAGCCGCACAGCTAGCCCGCGCCGAAACGGCTCTTGTAGCGCGGATCGATATCGGCCGTCGGCAGGTAGATGAACACGTCCGTGGTAGCGAACTGGTGATCGAGCACCGCGCCATCGCCAATCAGACAGCCGGCACGCAGATAGCCTTTGATCATCGGCGGCAGAGCGCGCAGTGCTTCCTTGAGGTCGATCCGGTCCTTCGGGATGCGGTTCATCTCGACATAGAGCTCCGGCCGTGCGCGCACCCGCATTTGCGCCGGCATCGAATGGTAGTGGTGCAGGTAGGAAAGCGGCAGCGCCAGCGCTTCCGGGTCCGTGCCGGCGAAGGACGCGCAACCGAACATCAATTCGATCGAAAAGCGCTCCACATAGGCAATCAGGCCCCGCCACAAGAGCTGCATGGTGGAAGTGCGGCTGCGCCACTCTTTCAGAATGCAGGAGCGGCCCAGTTCCAGGAACTTCGCCGTCGAAGGCCAGGCCGAGATCATCTGGGAGAGGTCGTACTCTGCGGACGTATAGAAGCCGCCGGCCTTGGCGGCGTATTCCTCGCGGATCAGGCGATAGGTTCCCACGACGAGCGGCTGGCTGTCCTCGCCCAGCATCGAGCGGTCGACCACCAGGAGATGATCGCAGAACGCGTCAAAGCGGTCGAAATCGCGCCGCGACTCCCGCATCGCGGGGGTGGGAATTGCCGCCATCTCCTCGTAGAAGACGCGATAGCGCAGGCGCTGCGCCGCCTCGACTTCCCCCTCGGTCTCGGCCAGGCGCACCTCGAGCGCGCCGGTGACGGCGAGCACGGGCCATTGCTCAGCGCGGCCTTCGAAAGGTCCCGGTTCGTGAATATTGACCAAGCGTCTTTGCCTTCGTGGCGAATGGGCGCTTCCGGAACGATTTTATCCGAGGGGCGGGGGCAATACAAACCGCGAGGCAAATGGAGTAAAACGCCTCACGCGGTTGTTTCCGTCGGTCGCGGCGTCGGCAAAATCAGGCAGGGCGCGAATCCGCGCGGCGCGTGACCAGAATGAGCAGCAGCAGCGCGGGCAAGCCTGTAAGCGCCGTCGTCACGAAGAACGGCACGAATCCCACCACTTTGTCGGGGAGTGCAGAGAGTGCGGGAACAGCGCGCTCCAATGTGCCGCGATTCGCGGCGAACCAATCGACAAGGAAGCCCGACAGCCCGCCAAGCAGCTTTCCCGGCAGCGCGTAGAATGAGCTGAAAAGGGCATATTGCGTCGCCGTGAAAGCCTTGTTGGTCAGGCCGGACATGTAAGCGAGCAGAGCCGTTCCGGCGAAGCCGGAGGCAATGTTTTCCACGCCGATCGACGCGGCGAACACGGCGAGGCTATGACCGCTTGCAGCAAGGAGCGCGTACATGAGATTGCCGGCAATCACGGCGATGAGGCCCGTGAACAGCGAACGCTGGATTCCAAAGCTGAATACAAAGAAGCCGCCGATCAAGGCTCCTGCGATGGTGACCCATACCCCTACCAGTCCCGACATCGTACCAATTTCGACCAGCGAGAACGACTGGCGGTACATCGGCCGCGCCATCGTTCCCATGATGAAATCGGGCAGGCGATAGGCGCCGATCATGGCGAGAATGAGCAGACCGCCCCACGCGTGCTGACGGAAAAAATCGACGAACGGCGCCACGATCGCGCCATAGAGCCAGCCGACCGCATTGGCCAGTCGTCCTTGTATAGGGAGTTTTTTCTCGATGGCGGCCGCCTCGCCGCCGGCATCTTTTTCCTCGGGCCGGCGGGCGAGCAGCGTCGCGGTCATGCCGAGAAAGGTCAGACAGCCGAGAAAAATCAATCCGGCGCGCCAGGACCATAGCTGGGCGAGATAGGGCGCCAATGCCGCCGTCGCGAGCGCCGTCAAGCGATAGCCCAGCTGATAGGCGCCCAGCATCGTGCCCTGTTCCTCGCTGGGTGCAACTTCGATGCGCCAGGCATCGACGGAGATGTCCTGGCTGGCGCCTGAGAATCCCAGCAGCAGCCCGAATGCCGCGACCTGAAGAAGCTGTGTGTGGGGATCGGAGATGCACAGGCCCGCGAACGCGACGAGGATTCCGAACTGCGCCAGCAGCATCCACGCGCGCCGCTTGCCGAGAAGCGGCTGGAGAACGGGCAGTCGTACCTGATCCAGGATCGGTGCCCAGACGAATTTCAGCGAATAGGGCAACAGCGTATAGGCGAAGAGCCCGATATCGCTCATCGAGACCTTGGCATCGGTGAGCCAAAGCCCCAGCGTGTTGGAGATGGTCAGAAGCGGCAGGCCGCAGGCGCTGCCCAGCACCAGCATCGTTGCCGTGCGGGGCTTGAGATAGGATCGAATGGCGGCGCGCGCGCGGCCGCCTTGCGGCGCGCCTTCCTGCTGGTTCATGCAGCGGCGCTGTCTGCGCCGGCGGGGAAGAAGTTTTCGAACATCTGGTCCAGAAGCGCGGGATCGACGGGCTTGGTGAGGAAACCATCCATGCCGGCGTCTTTGCAAGCCCACTTTCCGGTTTCGAGCGCGTCGGCCGTGAGCGCGACGATCGGTGTGCGCGCGCGGCCGAGCGCGCGCTCGTCGGCGCGGATCGCACGGGTCGCTTCGATTCCGTCCATGCCAGGCATATGGATGTCGGTCAGCACCAGGTCGAATCGCTCCTCGCGCATCGCGGCTACCGCGGCCTCGCCCGTCGTCACCTCCCGCACATCGTGGCCTCGCCGGCGCAGCAGTTCGCGCGTCAGAAGCGCATTCACCGGATTGTCCTCGGCAAGCAGAACCCGGAAGCCGCGCGCGAGCGGCGTTGTCTGTGCTTGCGGCAGTACCGCGGCCGGGACATGCTTGGTGGCGTCCACCTCGAGCTCGGTCGGGAACAGATTGACCAGCGAGCCGTGGCGAACCGGCTTGATGAGATGTCCCGCGAACCCCCTTTGAATGATCTCATCCAGCCTGCCGCGCGCGGCCGGCGCGAGCAGCGCGAAAGAAGGAATGTCGGGATGGGGCCTGATCTGCGGATCCGGACCGGTTCCCGCGTCGATCAGCACGTAGTTGATCGCGTCTTCGTCTTCGCCGTCATCGTTGAAAGCTGCGATCTCGGCGCCCGCGGCGCGCAACTGCGCGCTCAGGCCCTCGCGCAGAACGGCGTTGCGCGTGACGAGGGCAAAGCGCAATCCCGAGAGCGGACGCACCTTGGGCAGCACAGGCGCGCTTTCCACCACGATCGCCGGCAAGGTGAACCAGAAGATCGAGCCGGCACCGATCGCGGCCTCCACGCCGATTTCGCCGCCCATGCCTTCGACCAGGCGCTTGGAGATCGCCAGGCCGAGGCCGGTGCCGCCGAATTTGCGCGCGTGACTTGAATCGGCCTGCACGAATTCGCGAAAGATCTCGCCGCGCTTTTCGGCCGGCACGCCCACGCCCGTGTCGCGCACTTCGAAGCGCAGGAAGCGGCGCTCGCGGCCTTCGATCATTTCCACATCGATGCGCACGCCCCCCTTCTCGGTGAATTTCACCGCGTTGCCGATCAGATTGTTGAGCACCTGCATCAGCCGCACGGCGTCGGTCCGCACCGAGACGGGGACGTCGGGCGCGGTGATGGCGACGATCTCGACGTCCTTGGCGTGCGCGCGCGGCGACTGAAGCTCGATCACGCGCTCGATCAAAGGACGCAGCTCCAATTCGTCTTCGTCGAAGCTCATCATCCCGGATTCGATCTTGGAGAAATCCAGAATGTCGCCGATGAGCGCGAGCAAGGCTTCTCCCGATTGCGAGATGGCCTCGACATAGCCTTTCTGTTCGGGCTTGAGGTCGGTTTCGAGCAACAGCCGGGCCATGCCGAGAACGCCGTTCATCGGCGTTCGGATTTCGTGGCTCATAGTGGCCAGAAAACCGGACTTGGCGCGCGAGCCGGCTTCGGCACGGTCGCGCGCTTCGGTCAGCGCATCTTCGAGCGCCTTGCGTTCGGTGATGTCGCGGCCGACGCTTTGCACTTCGACGAGCCGGCCCATGCCGTCGCGCACGGCGTAGTCTTCCCAGGCGAGCCAGCGCCAGCCATAAGCGGTGCGGACCTGCTGGTCGTAGCGCACGCGCGTACGCCCGGTCTCCAGCCCGTTGAAACTGCCGAACACCGGCGCGCGGCTGTCGGGATGCGGATCCGGCGCGAAGGGCCGGCCGATGGCGTTGCGCGGATTGAGCCCGAACATCTTGAAGAAGGCGTCGTTCCCATAAGTCAGACGGCTGTCGGCGGTGCGCCTCAGAATCGCGTCGCCCTGCGCATCGACCAAGCCCTTGTAGCGCGCTTCGCTCTGGTTGAGCTGTGCATTGGCGGCGGCGGCGGCGGCGAGCGAGGCTTCGAGGCGCTCCGCCACGGCTTTGAGCTGCATGGCCTGGCGGTCGAGCAGTTCGCCGCGGCGGCGGGCACCGAGATAGGCGTGCAACAGAAAAAGGATCGAAACGCCCAGCACCGTGTCGAAGACCGGCCGCGGCACCAAGGTCAGTTCGCCGGTGAGCATGACGTCGCAAAGCGCCGCCAGAAGCATGGCGGACGCGACCAGGCCAAGAGAAATGCGAAGGCCGCGGATCAGGCGTGACCCCCTCCGGAAGATCCACGCCAGTAGGCAGCGAACGTGCTTGCGGAAAGCTTAAGGCGGCGGGCTTGGACGCGGGCAAAAAAGCGTTAATCTCGACGCGCCGGAACGGACCGCGAGGCAGCCGACCGGTTTTGGGGGTTGTGAAAGGGAGGACTTTTTTGATGCGTATTTCGACGCTGGTTTCGACATTGGCACTTGCTGGCGCGTTCGTCCTGACCGCAAGCGCGGCTTCGGCCGACGACCCGATGGCCAACACCTATGCCAATACGATCACCACCAAGAGCATGAAGACCGGCCAAAGCGGCACGCTGCTGTTCAATGCCGATGGCTCCTATGCGGCCAAGGCGACCGACGCCAAAGGCAATCCGGTCCAGTATCCCGGCAAGTGGACGCTGAAGGACGACGGCAAGACGATCTGCCTGACGCCTGTGGTGCCGGCAAATACGCCCGATCCGCCGGCGACAAGCTGTTCGCCGCTGGAAAAGCACGCCGTGGGCGATACCTGGACCGTCACCAACGACCAGGGCGAAGCCTTCACGGTCTCGATGACGGCCGGACGCTGAACCGGGTTTGCCGGTACGGGCCGCGGCGGGTTTCAGCCGTCGCGGCCCTTCGATTCCGTGAACAGCTCACGGAGTGTCACGAAAGCTTCATAAAATTGTGATGTGCGTTGCATTCTTAGCCCGCCAGATGGCCGCGTGGCGGCGTGAGGGGCCATGACCGCGCCAAAATATATAAGGGCTTGTTTTCTCATACGAATTCCAAGACGGCGGGAAACCGGGGGATGCGCCCTACGCTCCATGGTTTTGCGTACAGGGCCCTCCATCCATGGTCGATATCGTCTTGAGTGACGCTCTCACAAGTCGTGCAGAAGCGGTGCGCCGTTTTGGCCGCCGCGACTCTTTGTTCCGGGCAATGACGGCGCTTGCCGCTCTGCTCGTGGTCGCGGTCTTCGCGGGCGTGATCACCTCGCTGACGATTGGCGCCATGCCTGCCATCCACAAATTCGGCTGGAATTTTCTCACCTCGGAAGTCTGGGACCCTGTGCAGGAGGAGTTTGGCGCGCTTGCCTCCATCTACGGCACGCTCCTCACTTCGGCGCTTGCCATGTTGATCGCAGTGCCGGTCGGAATCGGGATCGCGATTTTTCTCACCGAGATCTGCCCGCGGCCGCTGCGCCGCCCCATCGGCATCGCCATCGAGTTGCTGGCGGGAATTCCCAGCATCATTTACGGCATTTGGGGCCTGTTCACGTTCGCACCTGCGTTCCAGCAAACGGCCGAACCGTGGCTCATCGACCTCTTCGGCAACGTTCCGGTGCTCCAAGATTATCTGGGCGGCGCGCCCTACGGCATCGGCATCTTCACCGCCGGACTGATCCTGTCGATCATGGTCCTGCCCTTCATCTCGGCGGTGACGCGCGACGTGTTCGAAACCGTGCCGCCGATGCTGAAGGAAGCGGCATACGGTCTTGGCTGCACCACCTGGGAAGTGATGTGGCGCGTCGTGCTGCCGTTTGCCAGAACCGGTGTCGTCGGCGGCGCGATGCTCGCATTGGGCCGCGCCTTGGGCGAAACCATGGCGGTGACCTTCGTGATCGGCAATGCGCACAACATCCAGAAATCCGTATTCGCGCCGGGTACGACGATCTCGGCCACCATCGCCAACGAGTTCACCGAAGCGGTGGGAGACCTCTACCTCTCGTCGCTGATCGAAATGGGCCTGATCCTGTTCTTCATCACCTTTGTGGTTCTGGCATGCGCGCAGATGATGCTGCGCAGCCTCGAGCGGCGAGCGGGAGGTTGAGATGATCGTCCATAGCGGTCTCTACCGCCGCCGACGCGCCGGCAACGCCATGTTCCTGACGCTTTCGGTGTTCGCTGCCATATTCGGCATTGTGTGGTTGACGGCGATCCTGGGCTCGCTGTTCTACAACGGTTTCTCCGCCATTTCGCCGAAGCTGTTTGAAGAGATGACGCCGCCGCCGGGATCGGATGGCGGGCTGCTCAACGCCATCTTCGGCAGCGTGGTGATGAGCGCCATCGCGGTGGCGATCGGAACGCCGGTCGGCCTGATGGCCGGCACTTATCTTGCCGAATACGGCCGGCATGGCTGGGGATCTTTCTTCGTGCGCTTCATCAACGACATCCTGTTGAGCGCGCCTTCGATCGTCATCGGCCTGTTCATCTACGAGATCGTGGTCGTGAACACGCCCACCACACACAGGGTTTGCCAGGCGATCTTGGGCAGTTGGTGCCCGATAGGGCACTTTTCGGGCATCGCAGGCGCGCTGGCATTGACCGTGATCGTGATCCCGGTCGTGGTGCGCACCACCGAGAACATGTTGCTCCTGGTGCCGAACGGATTGCGCGAAGCCGCGGCGGCGCTGGGCGCTCCGCGCTCGCGCGTCATTCGCGCGGTCACCTGGAAGGCGGCGCGGGCCGGCATCATTACCGGCGCGCTTCTCGCGATCGCGCGAATCTCCGGCGAAACCGCGCCGCTGCTGTTCACAGCCTTCAACAATCAGTTCTGGTCGACCGATCTGAACGGCCCGATCGCCAACCTGCCCTATGTGATCTTCCAGTTCGCGATGAGTCCTTACGAAGACTGGCATCATCTGGCCTGGGCCGGCGCCTTGCTGATCACCGCGGCGGTGCTCGGCTTAAGCATCGCCGCGCGCATCCTGGAACGAAGCAACCGGAGCTGAATGATGGACGCACCTGTCAACGCCGGGATCAAAGTCGATATCCGCAACTTGTCGTTCTACTACGGCGACACCAAAGCGCTGAAGGACATCTCGCTGCCGCTGCGCGACCGGCAAGTAACGGCGTTCATCGGCCCGTCCGGTTGCGGCAAGTCGACCCTGCTGCGCGTGCTCAACCGCATCTATGAGCTGTACCCGCGCCAGCGCGCCGAGGGCGAAGTGATCCTGGACGGTGAGAACATCCTCAGCCCCGGGCAGGACATCAATCTGCTGCGCGCGCGCGTCGGCATGGTGTTCCAGAAGCCGACGCCGTTTCCCATGACCATCCGCGACAACATCGCCTTCGGCATCAAGCTCTATGAGCGCATGCCGCGTTCCGAACTCGAGGGCCGCATCGAGCATGCGCTGCAGCGCGCGGCGCTGTGGAACGAAGTCAAGGACAAGCTGGGCGAATCCGGCTTGAGCCTGTCGGGCGGACAGCAGCAGCGCCTGTGCATCGCGCGCACGGTGGCGACGAAGCCCGAGATCATTCTGCTCGACGAGCCGTGCTCGGCGCTCGACCCGATCTCCACGGCGAAGATCGAGGAGTTGATCGACGAGCTTTCCGCCGACTACACCATCGTCATCGTCACGCACAACATGCAGCAGGCCTCCCGCACGTCCGACTATACGGCCTTCATGTATCTGGGCGAGCTGGTCGAGTTCGGACCGACGGAAAAAATCTTCACCACGCCCGAGAACAAGCGCACCGAGCAGTACATCACCGGACGCTTCGGCTGATCCGCCGCATGCCTCGATGGCGGTCCGAATCGGGGTCGGAAAATAATTTTCGCCGCTTGCTGCAGTGCACAATTTTTACTGGCGTCATTTTTATTCGTCTATAAACTTCAAGAACTTAGAGCCGAAAACCGGAGGCCGAAATTTATTTTTCGGACCCCCTTGAACCTGCCCGGTCGAAATCCCATTTGCCTTAAATCCCCACAGCTGCGCGACGACGAAAGCGAGGCCGACAAGCTTCGGGTTACGTCGCCGTGCGCGAAGCCGCGGCGGGTCCGCGCGATACGAGGTTCAACATGACACTCAGAACGATGGCCACGCCGAGATTGAGCACGAGCGACGACAGTGCATCGTAACAGGGCACCGTGACGCCGAAGAGATGCAGCGCGTAGCTCGTCTTGTTTCCGGAAGCGACGAACATCCAGGTGCCTGCGGCGATTCCGGATGCCCAGCCGAGCAGCAGCGGTGCTGCGCGCAGCCAGCCCACATAAAGGCCCAAGAAAACCGCGGGCAAAGTCTGGATGATCCAGATGCCGCCCAGGAGCTGGAGATTGATCGCGTATTGCGTCGGCAGCCCGACGATGAAGAACAGCGCGCCGAGCTTGACGACCAGGGAGACGAGCTTTGCGACCTGCGTCTCTTGGCGATGCGTGGCCCCTGGTTTGAGGAACTCCTTGAACACGTTGCGGGTGAAGAGATTGGCGCAGGCGATCGACATGATGGCGGCCGGCACCAGCGCGCCGATGGCGATCGCGGCGAAGGCCACGCCCACGAACCACGGCGGGAAGGAATGGAGGAACAGCGCCGGCACCGCGAATGTATTGCCGTAATCCTTGAAGCCCTGCGCGAAGGCGGGATTGGATTTCACCCCCGCCGCGACGGCCATGTAACCGAGCAGCGCGATCAGTCCCAGCGCGACGGAATAGGCCGGCAGGATCAGCGCATTGCGGCGCACCGCCTTGGCGCTTGACGCGCTCAAGAGTCCCGTCACCGAATGCGGATAGAGCAGCAGCGCGAGCGCCGAGCCCAGCGCCAGCGTCGCATAGGCCGATTGGCCGCCGAAATTCGTCGCCGTGGCAGGCGGCAAGAGCAGGGACTTCGCATCGACGCTGGCAAAGATTTTGGCGTAGCCCCCCAACTCAGCGGGGATCACGATCACGGCAGCCAGAACGGTGATGTAGAGCAATGCGTCCTTGACGACCGCGATCATGGCGGGGGCGCGCAATCCGCTGTTGTAGGTGTAGGCGGCGAGCACCGCGAAGGCGATGAAGAGCGGCGCGTCGGGTATCGCGGTGCCCGCGACGGTCGTCGTCATCGGGATGCCGAGGCCTGCGATCACCGCCTCCATGCCCACGAGTTGGAGCGCGATATAGGGCATGGTTGCGACGATGCCGGTCAACGCCACCGCGAGCGCGAGCATCGGACTGCCGAAGCTGCCGCGCACCACATCGGCGGCAGTGACGTAGCCCTTGCGGTGGGCGAGCGCCCAGAGTTTGGGGAACACCGCGAACAGGATCGGATAGACCAGGACCGTGTAGGGAACCGCGAAGAAGCCTGTCGCGCCCGCACCGAACATCAGGGCGGGAACCGCGACAAAAGTGTAGGCCGTGTAGAGATCGCCGCCCAACAGAAACCAGGTGACGATGGTGCCGAAGCGCCGGCCGCCCAAGCCCCATTCGTGGAGGTGATCGAGATCGCCGCGCCGCCAGCGTCCGGCGACAAAACCCAGCAAGGTGACGAAGACGAACAGGCCGATGAAGATCGTGACGGCGACTGGATTCATGCTCATTCGCGCGACCCCCACCAGACCGGAAGCATCACCAGCGCGCCGAGCGCGACCCAGAGGAGCTGGTACCAGTAGAAGAAGGGAATGCCGGCGATCTCGGGCGCGACGCGGTTGTAGGAGGGCACCCATAGCATCGCCGCGAAAGGCAAAAGCAGCAGAAGATTGACCGCGCGGAAGCGCCGCGGCTTCTCGGGCTCACTCATCGAATCGTTCCCCCATGACAGCGAAGAGTCCGTGCGGCATAAAGGTGCAATGAACGCAAGTCTGCTGCAACTGCTGCTCTCGCTGGCCGAGGTCGCGCTGATGGTCGGGGCCTGCGCGGCGCTGTTCGGTCGCAAGCCGCGCGCGCTCGATCGGGAGCGCGTCCTGGTCCAGCTTGCGCGCGACGTCGCAGGCTTTCGCGCGGCTGCGGTTGCGATTTCCGCCGATGGACACAGCGCCCTCGTGCAAGACGGTGCGAGCAACCGCGTCTATCTGGTTGTCCAGAGCGGCGACGGCATGGTGTCGCGCGAGCTGAAGCAAAGTCTCGTCGCCGACGCGCGGGCGGACGGCGATCGGCTATTGCTGCGCCTACGCGATTTCACCTTGCGCCGCGTGGCGCTCGCGCTGCCCGACCCGGGTGCGTGGCAGGCGCGGCTGGGAAAACTTTCGTGAGCGCGCCCTTCGATCCCGTGACCGTGGCGACGCCGGCCTTCGCCCTTCTGGTGCTCGCCGAGATGCTGTTCGTGCGCTTCACCGGACGCGGCCGCTTCGAGGTGCGCGACACCGCGGCGAGTCTTTTGATGGGATTGGGCAGTGTGGTGAGCGGTTTGCTCTTCGCGTTCGTCTTCGTCGGCATTGCCGCGATGATCGCGCCTTACGCGCTGTTCCACTTCGGCTGGTCGTGGCCGGCGGCGGCAGCCTGTTTCGTGCTGGACGATCTTCGGTATTACTGGTGGCACCGCGCCTCGCACCGCGTGCGCTGGCTGTGGGCCGACCACGTCAATCACCATTCGAGCCAGCACTACAACCTTTCGACCGCGCTCCGGCAGCCCTGGGGCGGCGTGCTGGCGCTGCCGAGCCATCTCTTTCTCGCGCCGCTGATCCTGCTCGGCTTTCCGCTGGCCATGATCGCCTTCGTGCACGGACTCAATCTCGTCTATCAATTCTGGATTCATACCGAGACCATCGGCCGTTTCCCGCGCTGGTTCGAGGCGGTCATGAACACGCCCTCGCATCATCGCGTGCATCATGCGGTCAATGCGCGCTATCTGGACGCCAACTATGCCGGCGTGTTCATCGTCTGGGACCGCATGTTCGGGACCTTCGTGGCGGAGGACGCACACGATCCGCCACGTTACGGCATCGTCGGGCAGATCGCGAGCTTCAACCCCTTGCGCATTGCTTTCCACGGCTGGGTGTCGTTGGCGCACGACCTGTCGCAGGCAAGAAGTCCAAAGGATGCAATGCTTTATCTCTTCGCGCGCCCCGGTTGGTCGCCAGATGGCAGCCGCGAGACGACCGATGTGATCAAAGCGAACTGGCGCCTGGCCGAGGAAGCGGCGGAATAGCCGGACCGGCGGGCTTCGGCTATAGTCTTCCGGTTCGAAGGGGGAACGCCACTATGCGCATTTTTCTCGCCGGTCTCGCCGGCGCCGTCGCCATGTTCGTCTGGACCGCCATTGCCCATATGGCGACGCCGCTTGCCTATACGGGGTTTTCCAAAATGGCGAACGAGCCCGCAGCGCTCCACGCCATGAACAGCGAAAACGTGGGCAGCAAGCCCGGGCTCTACATCTTTCCCTGGATCGATCCCAAGGATCCCAAGATGATGGACAAGTACACGGCGGCCGCGAAGGTCAATCCGACCGGCCTGCTGCTGTACCGCCCGGTCGGCCAGCAGCTCGGAAGCGACATGGCGCCGATGATGATCAAGGAGTTTCTGAAGCAGTTTGCGCAGGCGCTGATCGCGGCCTGGATCGTGTCGATGATCGTGGCGGGCTTTGCGACGCGCGTCGGAATCGTTACCGCCATCGGTCTTTCGGCAGGTATCTCGACCAATGTGTCCTATTGGAACTGGTACGGCTTCCCGCTCGACTACACGCTGGCACAGATCGTCATCGAAGTCGTGAGCGGAATCGTCGCCGGCGTTGCCATCGCGGCGGTGCTGCCGAGGCGCGGGGCCTGATCTATCTTGGCGGTGTGAAGCCCGCCTTTTGGAATACGGCTGCGGCCTGCGGGCCTTCCAGGAATTCCAGGAAGATCCGCGCCGCCGGCTTGGCGCCTTTAACCAGCGCCGCAGGATAGACGATGGGCGGATGCGTCGCGTCCGGAAAGGTGCCGACGATACGCACCCGCGGCTCGGCGGCGGCATCCGTTGCGTAAACGATGCCGAGCGGTGCTTCGCCACGCGCGACATAGGCGAGTGCCACGCGCACGTTCTCCGCCGGTGCGAGCTTGTCCGCGACCGACTCCCAAACGCCGAGTGAAGTCAGCGCGGCCTTTGCATATTTCCCGGCCGGAACGGAATCGGGATCGGCAAGCGAGAGCCGTCCGCTGCCGAGCGCCTTCGCGAGATCGAAATGCGGCGCGATCTCGAGCTCTGTCGCAGACTGCGAGGGTGCGATCAGCACCAGGCGATTGCCGAGCAGGACCGTGCGCGAGCCGGGCACGAGCAGGCCCTTCTTGTCGAGGTAATCCATCCAGTCTCGATCGGCCGAGATGAAGATGTCCGCGCCGGCCGACGCTTCGATCTGCCGCGCCAGCGCGCTCGATGCCGCGAAGGAGAAAGCGGGCCTGTCGTGACCGTTCGCGGCATAGACCTGGCCGGCGGCGGCGAGGGCATTGCTCAAGGAGGCGGCGGCGAAGACCGTCACCGGCGCGGCGCGAAGGCTGAAAGGCACCGCTGCCGCGAGAAGACCTGCAAGAAACGATAGGAGGAGACGAGCGGTTTTCATGATACCCCGCGATCGGGCGCGAGAGTATCGGCACAGCGCAAGCGGAATGGCAATGCATTCCGGGCCGACTTTGCCGGAACCGTTCAGCGCGCGCCGGAGGTGGCGATCTTGGTCTCTTCGCGGAGCTGTTCGAGCTTTTCCTCCGGCTCTTCCTCGACCGCGACGAGTTCGTTTCGCGCTTCTGTGGTCACGCGGATCAGTTCGTCGAGTTTGGCCTGCAGTGCGGCGCCGTCGCGGTTCTGGGTATTCTGGATCAGGAACACCATCAGGAAGGTGACGATGGTCGTCCCCGTGTTGATGACGAGCTGCCAAGTGTCGGAATAGTGAAACATCGGTCCCGACGCGGCCCACACGATTACGACCAAGCAACACAGCGCGAAAGTCGAAGGTCTGCCGGATGCATGCGCCACGGCGTTGGCCGTCCGCGCAAAGAGCGAGAGCTGCCTGCCGTGCTCGTCCGATGTTTGCTGCGCCACGCGCAGAGTCTGCGGCGCGCTGGTCACGAGGACCTCCGGCCGGCAATCACGAGGCCCGCACCGGCGAGCAGGACAACGATGCTGCCGATGGTGGGAATGGAAATATGGTGCTGTTCCTGGGATTTGACCTGAACCGGCCCCAGCTTCGCCACCGGCTTTGTCTGGGTATAGCTGATCTGGCCGATCAGCAGGCCCGCGATCCCCAGAACGATGAGAGCGACGCCGATAATGGCTGTTTTACTCATCCGAATTCTCCCCGATTTGCGAAATGATTCGGGCCTGAAACGTGCCGGTCTTGGGGAAAGTTCCGTCAGTGCAGGTGCGAGAGCCTGCGGTAGGAGAGGGCTTCGGCCACATGGGCGCGCTTCACCGTGTCGCTGGCGGCGAGGTCGGCGATGGTGCGTGCCACGCGCAGCACGCGGTGATAGCCGCGCGCGGTGAGCCGCATCTGATCGGCCGCCTCGCGCAGCAGCCGCGCGCCCGCGTCGTCGGGTGCGGCCACGCAGTCGAGAAGCTCGCCTTCCGCTTCCGCATTGGTGCGGATGGCGCGGCCGTCGTACCGCGCGCGTTGAACGTTGCGTGCGGCGCGTACGCGCGCGGCGACGGCGGCACTGTCTTCGGCCGGCGGCGGCAGACTCAAATCGGCGGCGCTGACGCCGGCGACTTCGACATGCAGGTCGATGCGGTCGAGCAGCGGGCCCGAAAGCCGTGCCTGATAGTCGAGCGCGCATTTCGGCGCGCGGCCGCAAGCCCGCGCCGGCTCACTCAGATAACCGCAGCGGCAGGGATTCATCGCGGCGACGAGCTGGAAGCGGGCGGGATAGCGCACATGCGCATTGGCGCGCGCCACCACCGCCTCGCCGGTTTCGATCGGCTGCCGCAGCGAGTCGAGAACCGCGCGTTGGAACTCCGGGAGCTCGTCGAGGAAAAGAACGCCGAGATGCGCAAGCGAAACCTCTCCCGGCTTCACTTTCAGTCCGCCGCCGACCAGCGACGCCATCGACGCCGAATGGTGCGGATTGCGGAACGGGCGCCGTCGCGATATGGCGCCGCCGGGAAGTTCGCCCGCGAGCGACTGCACCATGGAGATCTCGAGCGCCTCGCGCGCGTCGAGCGGCGGAAGAAGTCCGGGCAGGCGTTGCGCCAGCATCGATTTGCCCGCGCCGGGCGGCCCGATCATCAAGAGGTTGTGTCCGCCGGCGGCCGCGATCTCGATCGCGCGCTTGGCCGTCTCCTGGCCCTTGACGTCCTTCAAATCGGGAATCGATTTCGTGTCTTCGGCAAGTTTCGCGACCGGCGCAGGCAGCACCTGCACGCCCTTCACATGATTGACGAGCGCGATGAGCGAAGGCGCTGCGATGATTTCGATGCCGCCGGCCCAGGCGGCTTCGGGACCACAGGCGGCGGGACAGATGAGTCCGCGGTTCTGTTCCGATGCCGCCAATGCCGCAGGCAGCACGCCCGCGACCGCAGTGATCTGCGCATCCAGCGACAGCTCGCCCATCGCGACGTAGTTCGCCATCTCGCTTGCCGGCAGCACGCCCATGGCCGCGAGCAGTCCGAGCGCGATGGGGAGATCGTAATGGCTGCCTTCCTTCGGCAGATCGGCAGGCGCGAGGTTGATGGTCACGCGCTGCCACGGCATTGCCAGCCCGATGGCGGCGAGCGCGGCGCGCACGCGCTCCTTGCTCTCGGCGACGGCCTTGTCGGCGAGGCCCACGAGGTTGAACTGGCCGCCGCCGGTTTCGCCGACATGCACCTGCACGTCGATCTCGCGCGCGTCGATGCCCTGAAAGGCGACGGTGTAGACATGCGCGACGGTCATGGCGCGAACCCCATCGCGCCATTTGCCCGGCTTTGCGGCGGACTGCAACCTTGAGACGTCCTGAGGTTGCAGCCAGCTTAAAGTATTCTACTGCCGCTGGATTGCCGGCGGAACATAGGTGTCGTTCGCGACCGCTCCCTCCGGGCCATAGACGCGCAGCATGACGTTGAAAGGCCCCTTGGGAGCGGGCAGCCAATTCGGTTCCGGGGTGTCCTTGGGGCGGCCGCGCGCGATGGCGATCGTGATCGAGCCGTCCTTGTTGTATTTGAGGTTCGGGGTGTAGCTGGCGACGACATACTTCTTGTCGCTGTTGCGCACGAGTTCGATGGATTGCGGCGTATAGGCCGTGAATGACCAGAAGCGCTGGGCCTCGGGGATCTGGTCCTTGGGAATCTTGAGCACATAGCCCTTCGGGTTCGTACCGTCGAGCGGATGGCCGTTCGCGTCGTTGAAGGTTTGATAATAGGCTGCCGCCTGAATGTCGTTGCCGTACTGGATGAATTCGGTGATTGCGGAGCGGTCGAGACTTTCATCCGGTCCCCAATGGCCGATGTTGAGGAAATGGATCCACTGCGTGGCGCCGGTGTGGCCCTGATAGTCATTCAGGATATCGGCATGCGCGGACTGGGCACCTGCGGCGAACGCATCTGGCTGCTTGCGCGTATTGAACAGCGCATCGAAGGAGTCCGAAAGCGCCTTTTGCTTCTCGCTCATCGGCGGCGTGGGTGCCCCATGCACCGCGGTCTGCAGCTGCTCGAGGAAATTGATCGGGTTGTTGGCGACCATCGTATCGGCGATGGTCTTGAATGGCTTGGCGAAGCCGATTTCCGGCATGATGCGAGCCCTGCCGCCCCGAGGATTTTTGAGCCATCCCGCCAGATCTTGCAGCTTGAGCTGTTTGCGGAACAGCGCGGCCCAGCGTTCCTGATCTTTCCCGTCGCTCGAATGCTTGTCGGCGCGGAAGATCAGGATCGTGTAGGTGTAGGGAATCTGGATCGCCGTGGTCGTCTTCGGCACGGGGCCATTGTAGTCCTTTGTCGTCAGCAGGTAGACGCCGTTTGTCGAGGTATCGATTCCGGTCTTGAAGACGTCGCCATAGGGATCGAGGCCGAGAATGGAATAGCGCACCTTTGTCCTGGGCACGGTCAAGACCATCGGACCGGTGCTCAGGTCGAGGAAGCTGCTGGCGTAGAGCGTGTCGACATTGATCGCGACGACGATCTGATAGAGCGGCGACACGCGGTTTGGGCCGACCATGTGGTTGATGTTGGGCCCGTGCCTTTGATTGTAGGTGAACCACAAGGGGTAGAATTCGACCATGTAGTCGTGCGTGACCTCTTGCGCGGTATCGCCGCTTGGGGCGGTTGTCGGATTCACCTGCGCGGCGGCGACCGACAGGCAGCTCAGAAGCACCGTCCCGAAGGCAGCGAATCGGCGCAATGCGCGCCCATGGATTTCGGCAGACATGGCAGCCCCCCTTATGCTCTCTAAAGTAGCATAAGTTGGCGTTCCATCTGGAGTCAAGAAACGGGACTACAGCATCGGCAGCGCGATGCCTGCGGCGATGCCCGCGATCAGAAAGCGTGCGAGATAGCCCGCCGCATGGGCGACGCTGACCAGCGGGTCGATCTTGACCCAGATCTGTGTCGTTACGACCTGCACGAAGGATCCGGCGAGCCAGACGAGGAATGCGATTTTGATCCCGCTCCATACGCCATCCACGCCTGCCGTCGCGCAGATCGCGATCACGGCGGCGGAGGTAATGAACCCGAGCGCCGTCGAATAGAGGATCGGCATGGTCTCGGTCTTCTGGCGCGGCCACCAAGTTTCGGGATAGCGGCCGTAGCGCTCGTGAAACAGCACCCCCATGAACAGCCAGTCGGTGAAACTCGACAGGATTCCGGCGACAAGCACCGCAACGATGACGATCCAGGACATGGCGGCCCTCCCCGAGGTGACATCCTAGCGCGGAACGACGTCGAACGCGACGGTGGTGCGGGTTTCGTTCGACCGGAACGGCACCGTGCCATGCCACATATAGGATGGAAACAGGACCAGCGTGCCGCTGCGAGGCTGCACCACGCGCCGGATTGGATCCTTCAGATGGGCGTCGAAGCTCGGCTCGCCGAACTTGAGCCAGCCCTGTCGTTCGCCGGCGTCTGCCACCACTACGGGAAGATCAACGTAATAGGCCGAACTGATCCAGCCCTTCGGGTGCACATGATTGGTGTGGTAACCGCAATCGCCAAGCCGGGAGGACCACGATCCGTTGTAGCCAAAACCGCTACTCCTTCGCTTGAGCAGGGGGTGGGCGGCATCTTCGGGCAGGGCCGCGATATAGGCCGCGACTGCTTCGTCGATCCGAGCGCGCAGGAGGTCGACCAGCGGATGGCCTTCCGAAAAGAGATCGTTGAGCGTCTGCGTGCCACCGCGCAGACTCTGGTTGAGCATCTCGCGCTTGCTGCCGTGCAGGGCGCCGAGTTCGGCGTTCAGCGCGGCATTGAAATCCTCGATGCCGGAAAACCCTCGGGGCGCAGGAAGCTCGAAAATCCGGACGAATCGATCGAAGCCGTCGATCGCGTCCGCGCGGTCGTCGCCACAGGCGCGTAGCGCCAAAGTCAGGAACGCGATGGCACCCTGGTCATCGGGAGCCAACTGCATCGCCGTCTCCGCGGCCGCACGCGCAAGGGTGGCATCGCCTGCGCGCAGCAGGGTCTCGCAATAGCTGATCTGACTGTCGGCGTGGCGCGGCGCGAGCTCGAGCGCCTTCCGGTGCGATGCGATCGCGCGTGCAAAGTCACCTTTGCGGGCGGCCGTCGCCGCCAAGCCGTTCAAGGGGGCGATGGCCTGCGGCAGGAGCTTCGCGGCGCGGGCATAGCATTCCTCGGCCTCGTCATAGCGCTCGAGTTGAAACAGAAAGCCGGCCTTGGACAGCGGCAGAATCGGCCGTCCGGGATATTTCGCCATCGCTTCGTCATAGGAGCGCAGGAAATTCGCGTCGTCGCCGAGCCGGTAGAGGAGATGGCTGAGCTGGCGATGCGCACGGGCATCAAGGGGGTTGGTCCCCAATGCGGCACGATAGGCGGCGATGGCCTCGCCGTTGCGCCCAGCGACCTGCAGCTCATCCGCGCGGTCGAGTGCGAGACCTTGAACTCCCGGTGCGCGCGCATAAGCGGCTTCAAATTGCATCATCGCCTCGGCAGGGCGGCGCTGGCGGCGCAGGCAGAGCCCCAGCACATGCTCCAAGCCGGCAATTACCTGCGGATCGTGCTGGCCGGACAGGGCGGCGCGCGCGAACGCTTCCGCATCCGGAAGCTTTCCTCTGGCCAATAGGATATGCGCGCGAAGTACGAGGGCTTCGCCTGTGTCTCCGCCTGCGGCGCGCGCAGCGTCCAACGCGCATTCCGCAGCGGCAATATCTCCTCGCGCCAGTGCGGCGCGAGCCCCATCGAGCACGTGCGTCCCCAAACGCAACACGCGGGAACCAGTTTAGCGCAGCGGATCATCGCCCCCAAGTGGTTTGAATTTTGACACCCGCGATGTGCACCCCTAGGCTCAAACCATCGCCATTCCACCAGTGAGTTTCACCATGTCCGAACAGCGTTTTCAGGGTACCGAGCGTTATGTCGCCACCGACGATCTGCGCATCGCCGTCAACGCGGCAATTACGCTGGAGCGGCCGCTGCTGATCAAGGGCGAGCCCGGCACCGGCAAGACCCAATTGGCCTATGAGGTGGCGGACGCACTGAAGGCGCCGCTGATCACCTGGCATGTCAAATCCACGACCAAGGCGCAGCAGGGCCTCTATGAATACGACGCGGTGACGCGGCTGCGCGACAGCCAACTCGGAGACGAGCGGGTCAAAGACGTCAAGAACTACATCAAGCAGGGCAAGCTCTGGGAAGCCTTCGTCATGGACCATCGCCCAGTGCTCTTGATCGACGAGATCGACAAGGCCGATATCGAATTCCCCAACGACCTGCTGCTCGAACTCGACCGCATGGAGTTCTTCGTCTACGAGACCGGCGAGACGATCAAGGCCGCGATCCGCCCGATCGTGATGATCACTTCTAACAACGAGAAGGAACTGCCGGACGCGTTCCTGCGCCGCTGCTTCTTCCACTACATCAAATTCCCTGAACGTGAGACGATGCAGAAGATCGTCGACGTGCACTATCCGAATATCAAGCAGAAGCTGGTCAGCGAGGCGTTGAATGTCTTCTATCAGATCCGCGAAGTGCCGGGCCTCAAAAAGAAACCCTCGACGTCGGAGTTGCTGGATTGGCTGAAACTGCTCTTGAACGAAGATGTTCCCCCAGAAGCATTGCGCGAGAAGGATCCCACCAAACTGATCCCGCCGCTGCACGGCGCGCTGCTCAAGAACGAACAAGACGTACACCTGTTCGAGCGGCTGGCGTTCCTGGCGCGGCGCGAGAGCAGGAACTAGGCGTCAGCCAGGCCGACGCGACGCTCCAACCGCTCCATGCCATTCGGGTGGATATGTGCGCGTAGCGCGTCTCGAGCCGAGCGACCCCCTTTTTCCAAATATCCGACTTGCGTCCGCAGCTCCCTGACATCATGACGCGACTCTTCGACCGCGGTCCGGATATGGCGCAAATGCTCGAGCACGGTATTGTCGCCAAGGTCGCTCATTGCCGCTATTCTCTCCCAGAAACGGATTAGAACAAGTAACCGCAGATGTTGGGATTTCGCGTCTCCGTCCTGTGTTTGGCCGCTCTGGTGCCCGCGGCCGCACCGGCGCAAACCGCGGACGACGTCTTCGCCGATGCCAAAGGCGGCGCCAAGGTGCATACGACTTCGGGATTCGTCTGCCCGGCCAAGATCGGGATGTTCGAGCGCGACGCGGCGGGCGAGCGCGATCCGTCGCAGAATACTGCTTTTTGCGCTTATTCGGCACTGGATGGCGTCTACGGCACGATCACCTTGGTGCCGGTTTCCGGCAGCTATGATCCCAAGGAGTCGCTGACGGCGGAATTCCAGGAGCAGGAGGGGACCGGCGGCCACATGCTGCGCGAAGGTGTGGCGCATCTTGCCGGACATTCGGTTTACGCGCGCGTTTACGAAACGACCAGTCTGGAAGAGCTTCACTACCGCGTGGAATTCACCGGCGCCGCGGCAGGCACGTGGGCGGTCGAGGTGACGATGGAATTCGCGAGCCCGCGCGACGACGCCGTGACGCAGGAATTCCTGAACGCCGTCTACACCCAGGTCTTTGCCGAGCCGGAGCAGAAATAGACCATGCGCGGCTCGTGGATCGCGGTGCTGATTGCAGGCTTGTGCTCCGCGGCGACGGCCGAGCCGGCAAACAAAACATTCGATGCATTGATCGCCGCCTATCCCGACAGGATCGCGGGCTACAATCTCGCCGAAATCGTCTGGCGCGACGGCTTTCGCCAGGTGATCGGGCCCAACGAGCCCGACAAGCCCTTTGAGCGGCAGGTTTCCGAGGCTTCGATCCGCGATATCTTTCGCCTGCGCTATCCGGCGTTCGCGCCAATTGCCGCGCCGCCGGAAAATTTCGATCCCGGCCGCTTCCGCAGCAAGGCCTTTTTCGATCGGCTCTATGGCGATTGTCGCAAGGGGGAAATCGAACCCAAGCTGGTCGAGGTGAGCTGGCTGCCGAAGAGTTGGGGACACATGGTCAAGATTGCGCCACGCGCAGCGGAGGCGTTGCGTGCCGTGTCTGACGAAATCGATGCAATGCCGGAGGCGATCCGCCATGCGGCCTATCCCACGGCCGGCACCTATGTTTGCAGAGGGGTCGCCGATCAGGGCCAGCCTTCGATGCACGCTTACGGGGCGGCGATCGACCTGAACCTCGATTATTCGGACTACTGGCTCTGGGACGCGCACGGCAAAAGCGCCCCTGTCTGGCGAAACCGGATGCCGCGCGATGTCGTGGAGGCTTTCGAGCGCCACGGCTTCATCTGGGGCGGGCGCTGGTACCACTACGACACCATGCATTTCGAGTACCGGCCGGAGCTTCTGGCCGCCCCGGCGCCGTCGCGCTAGACTGGCCCTATCGCAATTGGACGAAATCCCATGTTCTTCCAGTTTTTCGACGAGCTTCGCGCCGCGCGCATTCCGGTGACGCTGAAGGAGTATCTCGCGCTGATGGACGCCCTGTCGAAGGACGTCATCGACATGAAGGTCGACGATTTCTATTATCTGTCGCGCACCGCGCTGGTGAAGGACGAGCGCAATCTCGACAAGTTCGACCGTGTCTTCGGCCATGTGTTCAAGGGACTGGAAGGATTGGATCCGTCGCTCCTCGCGCAGATTCCGGAGGAGTGGCTGAAAGCGCTGACCGAGAAGTTCCTCACCGAGGACGAAAAGAAGCAGATCGAGGCGCTGGGCGGCTGGGAAAAACTCATGGAGACGCTGAAACAGCGTCTCGAGGAACAGAAAAAGCGCCACGAAGGCGGATCGAAGATGATCGGCTCGGGCGGCACCTCGCCCTTCGGCAATTCCGGCTACAACCCCGAAGGCGTGCGCATCGGCCAGGAAAAGTCGCGCCACGGCAAGGCGGTGAAGGTCTGGGACAAGCGCGAATACAAAAACCTCGACGATTCCGTCGAGCTCGGCACGCGCAACATCAAGGTGGCGCTGCGCCGCTTGCGCAAATGGGCGCGCGAGGGCGCCGAGACCGAGCTCGACCTGCCCGGCACGATCAAGGACACGGCCAACAAGGGCTATCTCGACCTCAAGCTCATCCCCGAACGCCACAACACGGTGAAGGTGTTGCTTTTCTTCGACATCGGCGGCTCGATGGACGCGCATATCAAGCTGTGCGAGGAGCTGTTCAGCGCGGCGCGCACCGAGTTCAAACACATGGATTTCTTTTATTTCCACAATTGCCTGTACGAGAGCGTGTGGAAGGACAATCGCCGGCGCCACGCCGAGAAGGTCCAGACTTGGGACGTGCTGCACAAATACCCGCACGACTACAAGATCGTCTTCGTCGGCGACGCCACGATGAGCCCCTATGAGATCACCTATCCCGGCGGCAGCGTCGAGCACTGGAACGAGGAGGCCGGCGCGGTGTGGCTCGACCGCGTGACGCAGATCTACGAGCATTGCGTGTGGCTCAATCCGGTTGCGCAGAAGCATTGGGATTACACGCCGTCGATCGGGCTGATCGCGCAGATCATGAACGATCGCATGTTTCCATTGACGCTCACCGGTCTCGACGGCGCGATGCGGGAGTTGAACAGATAGCGGTTATTTCTTCATCGCCGCGATCATGATCGTCGCCGTGGCGGTGGCGATGAGCTTGCCGCTCTCATCGGCAAGCGTGGCTTCGAGGAAATTGATCAGCCTGCCGCGTTTGAGGACCCGCGCTTCGGCGATGTGGCGGCCGGCCTTGCCCTGGGCGAGGTAACTGACCTTCATCTCGAGCGTCGGCGCGATCTCGCCCCATTGGAGCACCAGGCCCGCCGCGACAGCGAGCACGTCGTCCATGACGCAGGCGATGGCACCGCCATGCAGCGCTCCGAAACGGTTGAAATGCGGCTCGCCCAATGCATAGGCGATGCGCGCGAAACCGGTTTCGATATCGATCTCGAGCAATTCCTGTCCCAGCCATGCCGAACACGGTGCGGCGCGCTTGAGGATCGCCTGGATGTTGGGCGGATAGGTTTGCGCCTTCGCCGGGTCGATGCATTCTCTCATGCGCTCAGCGCCAGAAAGGGTCGGCGCGCTTGAAATCGTCCCAATGCTTGGCGGCACTCTTGCCCAGCGAGAGGGCACGCGCGGTGTGCCAGCCATGGATGACGCCGGCGGCGAAGAAAAGATCGGTACCCCTGCTGGGCGCGGCCTCGATGTTTGTCAGCAGTGAAAGCGTGGCGCGCACCTGACCGGAATCGTTGAAGGCGCCTAGGAGTTCCTGGAGTTTCTTGAGCCCTCCGAGGTATTTCTTGACCTTCTTGGTCTTGTACAGCGGCGCATAGAATTCGCAGGCATAGCGCAGCTTCTTGAGCGCGATCCGCAAGCGATGACAGTCGCGCTGTTCGGCGGATTTAAGATGGCGCCCGCGCTTGCGCGCCTTGATCAGGAAATCGTCCAGCCGTCGGGGCGCGGCCCACTTCACCGGAGCATGCAGTCCGTCGTCCGAGCGCACGAGCGCAAGGCTGCGGCTTTGTGCTGCCCCTGAGATATCGTCCAGCAACACGCTGAATTCCGCGCTGGCCACGCGCTCGATGGCGCGATCCCAGGCTTCGCGGCGCGCATGGTCCAACCGTTCGCGCAGTATCGCGAAGGCGGCGTCGTCACCCACCGCCGCGACCGGCGGCGGAAAAAGGTCTTCCGCGAACACGTCGAGATCGCGCGCCGGCGCGATTGCCGACGCGAAGGCCTTGGTGCGCTCCTGCAATTCGCGCTGGCGCGCAGTACGCACCTCCTCGCCGAAGGCCGAAAAAGCGACGCCAAGACGCCGTAAGCCCACGCGCAGCTGATGCAATCCCTCGACTTCGCGGCCGCGCACCACGGCCGCGATGTTGGCCTGCACATGGGCGAGGCATTCGAGCAAGGTGACGCGATAGGCCTCTTCGACGCGCATGCCCTTGCGAATTTCCAGTGGATGGGCGCCGACCGCCAGCGCGTGGAACTCCGCGGAGGCGGCCGCAGGACCGGTGCTGCGGATGGTGGCAGGGCGAGGTTCTTCCATGCCGGAGATTCTAAAGAAGACCCGCCGGGAATCAAACCGCGGCAGTCGGGTTCCGCACGGGCAATCCGGCCTGCGCGAGACGCGCCTTGGCATCCGCGATGGTGGCTTCGCCATAGTGGAAGATCGAGGCCGCCAGCACGGCGCTCGCGTGTCCATCGCGCACGCCTTCGACCAGGTGGCCGAGGTTGCCAACGCCGCCCGACGCAATGACAGGCACTTGGACCGCATCCGCCACGGCCCGGGTCAGCGCGACGTCGAATCCTTGTTTTGTTCCGTCGCGGTCCATGGAGGTCAGCAGGATCTCGCCTGCTCCCAACGCGGCGGCTTTACGGGCGTAGTCAACAGCGTCAATCCCGGTGGCCTGGCGTCCACCATGGGTGAACACCTCCCAACGTTCGGGCGCGCACTGCTTCGCGTCGATCGCGACAACGATGCACTGGCTGCCGAATCTTCTTGCGGCCCGGCTGATCAGATCAGGGTCGCGCACGGCGGCGGTGTTGATCGAAACCTTGTCGGCCCCCGAGAGCAACAGCGCGCGAATATCTTCGAGCGTGCGGACGCCACCCCCCACGGTCAAGGGCATGAAACAGACTTCCGCCGTGCGGCGCACGGCGTCCAGAAGGATCGGCCGGTTTTCGTGGCTGGCGGTAATGTCGAGAAAGCAGAGCTCGTCGGCGCCGGCCCTGTCGTAAAACATTGCCTGCTCCACGGGATCGCCCGCATCGCGCAAATTCGCGAAACGCACACCCTTGACGACACGGCCGCCTTTCACGTCGAGGCAGGGAATGATGCGAACGGCAAGCATGCGAAGCGAATGGCAAGTGGCGAATGGCGAATAGGGCGTTTGCCCAGGTCCAGTCAACTATCCGCGGCGCCCGCCGCTACTTCGCGCCTCCCAGCGCGCGCTTCACCGCATCCTGCAACTCGTTCACGCGGAAAGGCTTGCGCAAGATGGTGGAATCCCGGTGCAGAACTTCTTCCAGCGCCGAGGTGTCCGCGTAGCCACTGGCGAAGATCACCGGGAGATGGGCGTGTCGAGCGCGCGCGCGATGCGCGACCTCCGCGCCTGTCAACCCCGGCATCGCGTAATCGACGATGAGGACATCGGGCGCAGCACGTTCGATCAGCGCCAGTCCGGCCTTGCCATCCTCCGCCTGCAACACGGCATAGCCGAATGACTCGAGCGACTCGGCCAGGAATTGGCGCACGCCGGGGTCATCGTCCACAATTAGCACTGTCGCAGACGCAGTGGCCTGCGTCTCGTCGGCAGCGCGCTGTGAAGCAGCGTGGGCCGCATGGTGATCGCTGGCCCTGAGCAGGATGCTGACGGTCGTGCCCTGTCCTGCTGTCGAGCGGATTCGGGCGCTGCCTCCGGCCTGGCGGGCCATGCCGTAGACTTGGCTTAGCCCCAATCCCGTGCCCTTGCCGACGCCTTTGGTGGTGAAGAAGGGATCGAAGGCGCGCGCCACCACGTCCGCAGGCATTCCGCTGCCGGTATCGCTCACCGAGAGCTCAACATATTCTCCGGGCTCCAGTCCGGCGTCGTCGACGACCATGCGCCGGCGCGTGCTGATCACCACGTCGCCGCCCTCGGGCATGGCATCGCGCGCATTGATCGCAAGATTGAGGACAGCCATTTCGAGCTGAGTCTCGTCGCCCAGCGCGGAGTTGGCGCGCATGTCGAGATCAAGCGTCACGCGAACCTTTGGCCCCAGGGTGCGCATGAGAAGCTCGCGCGACTCCTGCAACAGCCGCGACAGATCGATAGGCGCGACTTCGAGCTTCTGCGAACGCGAGAAAGCCAGAAGCTGCGCCGTGAGCTTGGCGCCACGCTCGGCCGCCTGCAGCCCGGCTTCCGCCCAGCGCCGCACGCGCTCGCGATCGTCAGGCTTGCGGCGGATGAGATCGAGGCTGCCGGTAAGACCCTGCAGGAGGTTGTTGAAATCGTGCGCGATACCACCCGTCAGATTACCGATCGCCTCCATCTTGTGGGCCTGCTGCAAGGCGGACTCGGCTTTGACGCGTGCCGTGACGTCGACCGCTTCCGGAACCATTGCCACGACGTTGCCGTCCACATCGCGCACCGGCCGCAGCGAAAAATCGAACGATCGCGTCCCGATCGGAAGATTGAGCAGGACGTTCATGTTGGCCGTATCGCCTTCGGCGACTCGCAGAACTGCGCTCTTGATCGTCGCGGGCAGACCTGGAGTTGCTTCAAACCAGGGCGTTTCCCAAAAGTGTTTGCCGACCACTTCGTCAAAGTTTGCCCGAATTCCGGACAGAGCAGTCGCGTTCATGTAGAGCAGCGTGCCGTCCGCCGACATCAAGCCCTGGTAGAGATGCGACGTCTCCAATATCGCACGGATGTTCTTTTCGCTTTGGGCGAGTTCTGCCGTGCGCTCGGCGACCCGCCGCTCCAGCGTCTCCGTCAGTTCGCGAAGTTCGGCCTCTATCTCCTTGCGCGCGGTGATGTCGAGCACGACGCCAAGCATGCGCACGCAGCGGTCTTGGTCGTCGAAAGCGGCCTTTCCCCGCACCGCAAGCCAGCGCACGCGCCCGTCGTCGTGGCGGACGATGCGGTACTCGACATCGTAGGGAGCGCGAATCTTCGGATCGCATGCCGCGAGGATGGCTCCTACGACCCGGCGCCGGTCGTCGGGGTGAATGCACGCGCGAAACTCCTTGAGCGTCACTTTGTGGTCCGCCGGCATGCCGAACATGCGGTTCACGTGCGGCGGCCAATAGAGCGTGTCGTTCAACACGTCGATGTCCCAGAGACCGACCTCGGCGTATTCGGTTGCGAGCCGGAGCTGTTCCTCGCCGCGTCGCAGAGCTTCCGCGATTTCTTTCTGCCGCGTGATATCGATCGCGGTGCCGATGACGCGTATGCAGCGTCCCTGGTCGTCAAAGACACCGCGCCCTTTTGCCGCGACCCATCGAACGATGCCATCTTCCTTGCCTATGGTGCGGTATTCGACGTCATAGAGGGTCCGCTTGCTTGGATCATTTGCGTCCCGGTAGGCGGCAAACGTGGTTTCACGATCGTCGGGATGTACGCCGCTGTAGTAGTCTTTCATGGTCACGGGAACATCAGGCGAGATGCCGAACATCGCCTTGACGCGCGCCGGCCAGACCAACGTGCCCGCGACATTGTCGACATCCCAGAATCCGACTTCCGCCGCTTCGGTGGCGAGCCTGAGCCGCTCCTCACTTTCTCTGAGCGCGCCGGCGATTTCCTTTTCGCGCGTAATATCGCGCGCGCTGCCGCTGACGCGAAGGCAGCGCCCCTGTGCGTCGAACATGCCGCGCCCTGTTGCCGCCACCCAGCGGGTGACCCCGTCGAGGCCTATAACGCGATATTCCTCGTCATAAATCGCACGCTTGAGCGGATCGAATGCGTCGGCGTAGGCTGCCGTCACGCGCTTTACATCGTCGGGATGGACCATCGCGAAGAATTCGTCCGGCGTGCCCTCGAAATCGGGTGGCGCACCGAACATCGCCTTGACACGCGCGTCCGAGAAAGACCTGCCGCGCTCCACGTCGTGGTCCCACAAACCCACTTCGCCTTGTTCCGTGGCGACGCGAAGTTGTTCTTCCTTCTCCCGCAAGGCTTCTTCGGCCTCATGGCGCTCGGTTACGTCCGTGCAGGTGCCGATGAAGCCCAGAAAATTGCCGGCCTCATCGAAGCGCGGGACTGCCGTTTCGTCCAAGGTGCGCCATTCGCCGTCCTTGCGCCTGAGCCGAAACACGATACGGAATGGGGCGCGGCTGGTGTAGGCGTCGCGAAAATTCGTCAGGACTCGTTCGTGGTCGTCGGGGTGGAGATTGTCAGCCCAGCCGCTGCCGAGCTCTGCTTCCAGGCTGCGGCCCGTGAAGTCGAGCGCGGATCTGTTGAACCAGCTGCAAGCTCCCTCGGGATCGGCGATCCAAATGATGACCGGCGCGGCATTGGCGATTTCGCGAAAGCGTTGCTCGCTTTCGCGGACGCCAAGCTCGGCTTCCTTGCGCTTGGTAATGTCGATTGCGGTGCCGCTCATGCCTGTGCAGCGACCCTCCTCGTCGAAGACCGCACGGCCCTTGACTGCCATCCACCGGGCCGGAATTCCGGGCATGGCGAGGGTTCGGTATTCCATGTCGATTGCCGAGCGCTTGCCGGGATCTCGTGCTTCGGCCCAAGCGCTTTTCACCATGGCGCGGTCGTCCGGGTGGACATGGGCGAAGAATTCGTCGACCGGCGTTTGGCGGTCCTGCGGCATACTGAAGGCGCGGCGTTCTCTCGCGTAGAGCAGACTGATGCGCTCTTCCGGGTCGACGTCCCAAAGCGCGATGTCGGCATTCTCTGTCGCTTGGCGCAGACGCTCTTCGCTGCGACGCAGCGCGAGGTTGGCCGCCACCCGCTCGGTCGTTTCGACGACGACAACAAGAGCGCCGCGGATGCTGCCTTCTCCGTCAAGAATTGGAGAGCAGTCGATATCCATCCATACCTGCTGCGGCTCGCCGCTGCGACGCAAGCTGAATGCCACATCCCTCCGCGCCAGCGTGCCGCCCGCCAACACTGTGTTGAGAATATTGCCGGTGAATTCCGCGAACTGCGCCCAGCCTTCGCGGGCCTTCATGCCCAGTAGCGCCGGATGAAGATCGCCGGCGAAAAGCGCATAAGCGTCGTTGTAAATGAGAATCCCGCCGCTCCCCCACATGACAGCCATGGGGACAGGCGACATCAGAATCAGCGAGACCGCGCTGGTCAGTTCCTTGGGCCAGTCGCTCAAATCTCCCAGTTCTGTGCGAGCCCAATCATGACCGCGGACGCGATCCGCCATTTCGCCGGGGATTTGGGCGAAGGGTGCGCGCGCGGGCAGTTGCCGCACGTGTTTTTCTGACCCTTCCCCCGACACCGACCCATTCTCCGCACTTCACCGTAACCCACGCTAACGTAGCTCCGGACAAATGGTTCCGACCTCCGTCCAGGTTATGGTCCCGACAGCTTGAATCCATTTACGCCAATCTTCTCGGAAAGATTTCGGAAAGGTCAGGGTTCGAGTTCACTATCCCAGTAGAGATAGTCGGCCCAGGATTCATGCAGGTAGTTGGGCGGAAAGCGCCGGCCGTTATTGCGCAATTCGTTGACCGTAGGCCGGTGCGGCGCAATGCGGGGGTGCATCTTGGACTGGTTCGGAAGGCGACCGCCCTTGAGCAGGTTGCAGGGCGCGCAAGCAGTGACAACGTTTTCCCATGTCGTCCGTCCGCCGCGCGAGCGCGGGATCACGTGATCGAACGTCAGATCCTCGTCATAGCCGCAATATTGGCATTCGAAGCTGTCGCGCAAGAAAAGGTTGAACCGCGTGAAGGCCGGGTTGCGCGCGGGCTTCACGTAGCTCTTGAGCGATACCACGGAGGGCAGCTTCATTTCGAAGCTGGGCGAATGGATCACCCGGTCGTACTCGGCCAGAATGTTCACCCGTTCCAGGAACACGGCTTTGATCGTGTCCTGCCAAGACCACAGCGACAGCGGGAAATAGCTGAGCGGCCGGTGATCTGCATTCAAGACGAGCGCCGGGCAATTGTCGGGCAGTCGCGCGGCGGCTAACACACTGGCACTCCCTGGAAGGCGTCTCTCCTGACCTTAAGCGGACGGGACAATACCGGCAGAATGTCGCTTTTGCCAAGCCACAGCGGGAGCTTACGCGATTCGCTGTGACAATTGCGCGACCCGGCAGGAGATTTCAGATGCGGTCCGCCTGAGCTGCCCGCGGAAGGAAAGCGCCAGATGATGGCCCGCGAGCAGGATGCCTGCTTCATCGATCGCATGCCCGACGCCTTGGGATACATGCCATTGCACGGTTGCACCGACGGCACCAAGCCGCGACGCCGCATCGAACAGCGCAACGACCGGTATCGTCGGGTCCGCGTCGCCATGCACGAGCAAAATCGGCGGCGCGTCCATGCCGAGGTCCGGCGGCTCCGTCGCGAGCATGCCGGAGAAGCCGACGATAGAGACCGGCTTGATGGCGCGGGAGAGCCCGACATGCAGGACCATCATCGCGCCTTGGCTGAAGCCGACCAATGCAAGCCTATCCGGTTCCAATCCGTATCGTTTGAGTTCGCAATCCAGGAAATCGTTGAGCATGCCGGCCGCGCTCTCGACGCCGTGCCGCATCTCGTGGGGATCGAGCCGCGAGATCGGGAACCATTGGTAGCCGGTCGGTGCGCCGGCACAGGGCTCGGACGCGTTCGGCGCCACGAACGCAGCGGTCGGGAGCAGGCGCTGCCAATAAGGCGCAAGGCCGATCAGGTCGTTGCCGTCGGCGCCATAGCCATGACAAAGCACCACAAGGTGGGCCGCCTCTCCTCGTGCCGGCGGTAATCTGGGGCCCGAAAGCGAACGCAGCGTTATCACCGTTTCTTCCTCGTCTTGGCCCTGCGTTTCTTGCGCTCCGTCTCGGCGAGCTTCTTTTCGCGGCGCATCGAATCTTCATGAATCCAAAGCATCCGCGCTGCGACGGTGCGCCAGGGCCGCCAGGCTTGCGAAAGCTTCTCCATTTGTTTTTCGGTCGGCCGCTTTCTTAAACCCAGTGCCCGCTGGGTGGCAGCCTGCAACCCCACGTCGCCGACCGGCCAGACATCGGCTCGGCCGAGCGCAGACATCAGATAGATATCGGCGGTCCAGGGACCGATGCCCTTGACCGCCACGAGCTGAGCGCGTGCATCTTCGTCGTGCAGTGCGCCCAGACCGATCAAGTCGAGTGAGCCATCCGTAATCGCGGCGGCGATCGACTTGATGTGGCGCTGCTTCGGGGCCGAGAGGCCGCAGAGGCGCAAGTGCTCCGCCTCCGCGGCCAGCACCCGTTCAGGCGTGAAAGGAGCCACGCGCGTCTTGAGCCGGCCAAATATGGTGTCCGCCGCTGCGACCGAGAGCTGCTGGCTCACCACGATCGAGATCAGTGCTTCGAAGCCCTCCGTACGGCGGTGGCGATGTGGAATTTCGCCGATGCGCGCGGCTACGGCTTTGAGCCGCGCATCGGTCAGCAAATGGCCCAATGCGGTCTCGAGGTGCTTCCGGCTCGCGATGCGGTGCGTTTTGGTCATGCTATACCCCCGACATGATTGTCACGCGTTTCGCGCCCAGTCCAACGGGTCATCTGCATCTGGGTCATGCCTTCGCAGCGTTGACCGCATCCCAGTCGGGCGAGCGATTCCTGTTGCGCATCGAGGATATCGACCGCGGGCGCTGCCGTCCCGAATTCGAGGCCGCGATCTACGACGATTTGGCATGGCTTGGACTGCGCTGGGAAGAGCCGGTACTACGCCAGTCAGAGCGATCCGATGCGTATCGCGAGGCGCTTGTCAGGCTCGCTCCCTTTACCTATCGCTGCATTTGCACGCGCAAAGACATAGTGGCCGCAGCCGGCGCGCCGCACGGTGACGAAGGGCCGCTTTACCCCGGCACCTGCCGTCATAGAGCGTCGGCAGAATCGGGACCCTACGCAATCCGGCTCGATGCCGCTAAGGCGGCCAGGCATGTCGGCCCCCTCACCTTCAAAGAACATGACAGGACCCTGGAAGTCGATCCACTCCTGCTCGGTGATGTTGTGATTGCGCGCAAGGGATTGCCGGCCGCCTATCACCTGGCCGTCGTGGTGGACGACGCCCATCAGGGCGTTACGCTGGTGACGCGCGGCATCGATCTTCTGCCGTCCGCACACGTGCAACGGTTGTTGCAGGCACTTCTGGGTCTCCCGGCACCGGCCTATGCGCATCACAGGCTGATTCTCGATACGCAAGGTCACAAGTTTTCCAAGCGCGATGCGGCGATGATGCTGCATACCTTGCGCGAGCAAGGAGTAACCGTGTCCGATATCCGCAGCCAGCTGTTTTGAAAAAGCGTATGGCGGTCCGCTCAATGGGCCAGCAAGACAAGTACGCCGGCAACGGCAGCGCCTATCAGAACGTCATAGATCGCGATCATCATCCTCTCCGGCGCTCCTAGGCGGCTGCCGTTGCCGCACGAACTTTCCGCCGCCACAGCGCCACACGCGCCGCGAAATAGACGATCAGCACAAGGATTGCCGCCATCCACAGAGATTGCGTCAACCCGATCACCGGCGGCTGCATGTGCGGGCCCACGGTCCTCGCGGAACGAATGAGGACTCTGCGCAATGGATCGACACGTGTGAAGGCTTCGTTGATGCCGCCGCCGACCAGGTCATAGTAGCTGAGCAGCATCATGGTCGGATGCAGATAGGCCCAGGCCGCGCGGCCTTGATGGCGCGCGGCGAACCAGCCGATGGCGATGAAAACGAGCGCCGCGACTGCGAACCAATGGAACAGCCCGAACACGTTCGGGCCCGCTTGAAACGGCTGAAAGCTCGCAATGTCGAACTTGTAGACAAAGAAGGCGCTGATGTTCAAGACCAGCATCGCGATCATGTAGGTACGGCCAACCGCGCGATGAACCGGCGTGCCTTTGGGCAAAGCGAGATTCCAGGCGCCCGTGACGAGCGCAACGAGGCAGCCCATGACATGGATCCAGCCGATCGGGATGATGTCGGAAACGTGCATTTAAGCCTCCTCACGCCGAGGGCTGATCGAGAATGTCGCGCAGATAGGCAACATACGCTTCGAAAGCGCGGCGTCCCTGTTTGGTCAGAGCGACGCGCGTGCGCGGGCGTTTGCCGTTGAAGTCTTTCGCCACAGACGCGTAGCCGGCTTCTTCCAGCGTGGTGATATGGGCGCCGAGATTGCCTTCGGTTGCGCCAACCAGCGTTTTCAAGCGAACGAATTCGATCAGCTCGCCCTCGGGAAGCACCTTGAGCGCCGCCATGATTTTCAGGCGCACGGGCTGGTGAATGACCGCGTCCGGCTGGCGCATCACGCGCTCCTGAGCCATAGGCCGGTGCCTATGAGCGTGGCGCCGCCAATGAACGCCATCCACAGACCGAAATGCGCCGTCAGCAAGAAGAATCCGAAAAGTGTCAACGCAACGATCGCCAGCCCGGCAGCAGTGAAACGCGAACCCATCCAGATTCCCATGACCACATAGGCCCACCCAACAAGGACTGGGATTACCGCGCCGATCTGCGTGCCGCTTACGGGGCGCATAATGGCGATGATCGAACTCAACGCGGCGAGCGCGGCCAACCAAGTCGAGAAGATGTGCCAGCTGAACTTGGTCTTGCCGGGACTCGCGCGCATACCCAGCAGCGTGCTGCCCGCCGTACCGACAACCACAATCGCAAGCCAAACCCAATCTGCAAATTGAGGGATCAGATCGGTCGCGCCGTAGCCGAGAAGCCACAGGCAGCCCCAGAGGATGAGAAAGGGCGCTGCGGATTTGTAGCCGTAGGCGGAAAACGCCCGCCGCTCGGTCTTAGAAATTTCGCGCAAGGCATCGGCGGCTTCGCCATGAGTTAGGGGCATGATCGGGACTCAGTGAGTTTCGTAGAGTACTCTACCATCCAGAGTTATCTACGTCAAGTGACAACGTGCGAATTTTGGCCGACTGTCAGTTTTATTGTTAAATCAACTGGTTAGCTACCAGTCGTTCAGTCCTTGGAAGCGGACGAATCCAGCAGCGCGTGACCAGCCCGCCCATTGCGCGCGTAATCGATCGGTCTCGGAAGGGCTGTGCGTGCCTTGGCCGATGCCGAGGATCTGCAGCTCGGCGCAGCCATGGAATGGTCTGCCTTCCGGCGCCGGCAGCGTCGAGCGGGATCGCTCGAGCCGGGCATATTCGGAATCCTCGACGCCGTCGGACGCCAGGATCACGGTCGTGGGCATTTCATCGCAGCCGATGCTGAGCACGACATTGTCCAGGAAGGCGATGATATTCGTGGTGCCCTGCGACCGCCATTTGCCCCGCTCGACCAGCGCCGGCGTGCCGGCAACAAGACGCTCGACCTCGGCGGCGACATAGTCGGGCCGCGCATGCGTCGAGATCACCTGGTCGTAGGCGAAGGTGTTTGACGAAGAATCGAAACTGCCGAAGGTGCGCACATGCACCTCGGAGGCAAAGCCAAGTGAGGCGATTTCCGCCGCTACCCGCCGGCCGACCTTGGCGGCGAAGCCGGGCTCGTCGATTAGCGGATTGCTGCGCGACAAATCGATACCGACGATGATCCGCCGCGGCGCGAGTGCCGGCTCGTCATCCTGCGCAAGCTGCATCAGCGAAGGGGCCTCAGCGGCGGTATAGAGCACGCTTCCGCCGATCAGGCCGAGCGCTGCAGTCGCGGCAAGAAGCGATTGCATCGTTATGCCTGCTGCTGGTCGGCAAGCTCAAGCAGATGGAGCTGGGCGAATTGACGCCTGCGGTGGCCATAATCGCGCGCGATATGGAAGTTGCGCACGTTGTTCTCGACCGTCTGCATGTAGAGCGCCGCCACCGTCGTTACGATGAAGAATATCACGCTGGCAAAGGCAAGCCAGAACCAGGAATCGGCATCGGCAAGCGACTTCTGGGAGAGCTTGGGAAGCCCAAGGGAAACGCCGTCGGCGGCGCCGGCCTGCAATACGGGTGCATTGCCGCTGCCGCCATCATCCTGCTTCACGGAAGCAAAGAGCTGATCGATGGATGAGTTCGGCGCGGTCGGATTGCCGATACGCTGTTCCTGCTGCGCCGACGTGGCGCCGGCCATGTTGTTGTAGGCAACGAGGTAGCCGAGCCCTCCGATCATCACAAGCGCGAGCACGAAACCCGCCATGATCATGGTATTGCGGCCATAAGCTCCGGTGATCTTAAGCATGAAATGCACGATCAGCACGGCGAAGACCACCTGAAGACTCTTGAATACGACAGAACTCTGCAGGGCCGGCGGCACGACCATGAACTCATTGGCGAGCGCGCGCGTCCAGACCTCGCGGATGATGTGATAGTCGACGAACATCGCCACCAGCATAATCGAAAGCGCGATGGCTGCTGCCACGAAATAGAGCGGGCGATAGTGGGCGACCTGCCGACTCTTTTCCATGTTACGCGCGATGATGTCGGAATCGGTCTGCTCGCGCTCGTTGAGCGCCGGCACGTCATCCTCTTCCTGCTCATCGTCCTGCTTGCGAGAAAAGATGCTCGCGAATACGCCGGGCTTCTTGTGCTTGTGAGCGGCGACTTTCTCGCCGTGCTTGATCCAATCGGGACCCCAGCTCGGCTTGTCGATGGGCGTCTTCAGCCGCTCGATGAGCTGCGCCTTCAGCCGCGCGCGCACCGTTGGCGTCATCGCCTGCACCTTTGCGAGTTGCTGCGCCTCGACGTCGAATTGCTCCGGCGTCAAACCGTGAAACAGTTCGCGCGTCAGGCCGGAGGCTTTGGAATTTTCCTCTTCGGGCGGTCGGCGGTAATAGGCGATCATGGCGCTCCCCAGCGTCGTTAAGGTCCGTTAACGCTATTGTGAACCGCACTGTGACGCTGGCGCGGACCGCGAGTGTTCCCTTCGGGGCAAATTTGCGGCGCCTTCCGCCACAATTGGGAACTTTTCGATGGTTCTTCTTTGAAACGTCAGTCCAGCACGAGCTCGACCACGGTCCGCAGGATGGTATTGATGTCATAGTCTTTGGGACTGAAAACGGCAGCGACCCCCGCCTTTTTCAATGCCTGCGCGTCGGCCGCCGGAATGATACCGCCCGCAACGACTTTCACATCTTGCAACCCTGCCTGCTTCAGATTGGCAAGCACCTCTTCCGCCAGCGCCACATGGCTTCCCGAAAGAATGGAAAGACCGATGACGTGCGGCTGGTGGATCTGGGCGGCGGCGACGATTTCGGCGGCCGAAAGGCGAATGCCGTCATAGATGACCGCCATTCCCGCATCGCGCGCCCGGATCGCAATCTGCTCGGCGCCGTTGGAATGACCGTCAAGCCCCGGCTTGGCCACAAGCAGGGATAGCGTACGGCCGAGCTTGCGCGAGGCCGCCTCCACTTCGGCCTTGAGCGCTCCGATGCGCTCATCGTTGCGTGCGGGACCGGAGGCGGACACTCCGGTTGGGGCACGGTATTCGCCGAAGACCGTTCGCAGCATCCTCGCCCATTCGCCGGTGGTCACGCCCGCCTTGGCGCAGGCAATGGAAGCTGGCATCAAGTTTTGGCTTTCGCCGGCGGCTTGTTGCAGCGACGCGAGCGATCGCGCCACCGCTCTTTCGTCGCGTGCATCGCGCCAAGCGTTCAGCCGCGCGATCTGTTCTTCTTCGGCGCGCCGGTCGACAACAACGAAATTCGCCTCGCCGGCCGTCAACGGAGATGCCTCGCTTTCGGTAAAGGCATTCACGCCGACACGCAGCTCCTCGCCACGTTCGATCGCCTCCAAGCGCGCGGCGTTCGAGGCGACCAGCCGCTCCTTCGCGTAGACCAGCGCGTCCTGAGTTCCGGCGCCGCCAAGTTCGGAGATGCGCCCCATCTCGGCGCGAATCTGCTCGACGAATTTGGCCGTCTTGGCTTCGACGACATGCGAGCCGTCGAAAACATCTTCATATTCCAGCATATCGGTCTCGAAGGCCGCGATCTGCTGGAGACGCAGCGACCATTGTTGGTCCCAAGGCCGGGGTAGGCCGAGCGCCTCATTCCAAGCCGGGAGCTGCACGGCACGGGCCCGAGCTTTTTTCGATAACGTCACCCCCAGCATGCCGAACAGGATGCGGTAGACGTTGTTTTCAGGTTGCTGCTCGGTGAGCCCCAGTGAATTGACCTGTACGCCATAGCGGAACAGGCGAAGCTTCGGGTCTTCGATGCCATAGCGCCGACGCGTGATCTCATCCCACACCTCCGCCATCGCTCGGAGTTTGCAGATTTCAGTGACGAAGCGCACGCCGGAATTGACGAAAAAGGAAATGCGGCCGACGGCGACCGGAAAATGCTCGGGCGCGATCTGCTCGCGCGCCGCATCCAGCACCGCGATGGCCGCGCAGAGCGCGAAGGCTGCTTCTTCCACTGGTTCGGCGCCGGCTTCCTGCAAATGATAGGAACAGAGATTGATCGGATTCCACTTCGGCATTTCCGCGCAGGTGAAGGCGATCGTATCGGTGGTCAGCTTCAATGACGGTGTGGGCGGAAAGATATAGGTGCCGCGAGCGAGATATTCCTTGATGATGTCGTTCTGTATCGTACCTTGGAGACTTGCGCGGGCCACGCCACGCTCGTCGGCGAGCGTGACATAGAGCGCGAGCAGCCACATCGCCGGCGCATTGATGGTCATCGAGGTATTCATCCGCTCGAGCGGCAGGCCCTCGAACAGGGTGCGCATGTCGCCCAGATGCGACACCGGCACGCCAACCTTGCCCACCTCGCCGCGCGCCATCGGATGATCGCTGTCGTAGCCCGTCTGGGTCGGCAGATCGAAGGCCACCGAGAGACCGGTCTGCCCTTTGGCGAGATTTGTGCGGTAGAGCAAATTCGAGGCGGCCGCGCTCGAATGTCCGGCATAGGTTCGGAAAATCCAGGGCTTGTCGCGCAGCATCGAAACTAGGCTACACAGGTTTCGCTGCACTGCAAAACGCGTGAATCCGAAAGGGTTTCAGGGCAGGATGGAGCGCGAAACAGCCGGGGTGCCGCGATGCGCAAATCGTTCGGGATCGGGATCGGCCTTGCGGCACTTGCGCTTTTGGCGGCAGCGCCGTCACCCGAAGCCCGTTGGAAAGCCGCGATCTCCGATGCCAACAAGGATTACGCGCGCACGCCACATGCGATTCTGAAGATCCAAGACGCCGCCTATCTGCGCGAAGGCGACACCTCGACCTTGATCGGCACCATGGGAAAGCCCGAGAGCTATCGCTGGGTAAAGGGGACCGGTACCAGGGGCGTGCTGTTCGCCGGCGTCCGCAAGGGTCATCCCTTCGTGGTCATGAACCAATATCTTTACACCGAAAAAGACATCGCCAAGGGCATTGCGGTCGACACGGACGTCGACGTTTTGGGCCAGCCAACACAGGTGGACGCGGGCGTCGTCGGGGCGCGCATCTGGGTCTTCAATCAACGGAGCGAAGCTGCGAAGGATTTCAAGGGCCTGAGCTATTTTCCCTATGATCCATCCTACGTCGTGAGCGCGACGTTTACGCCCGATCCCAACCGTGCGGCGCGGGCGTTCCGCACCTCGCGCGGCACCAGCAAGCAGTTTTATCATGCCGGCGATGCGACCTTCGTGCTCAAAGGCAAAAGCTTCACGCTGCCGTTTTTCTCAAGCAGCGACGATCCCGCCGACATGAAATCGCTTTCGGCCTTCTTCACCGACGATCTCACCGGCAAGGAGACCTACGGCGCAGGACGCTATGTGGATGTCGACCGGTTCGGGCCGTTCCCGCCGAAGACTTTCAGAATCGATTTCAACTATGCCTACAATCCGAATTGCGCGCGCTCGGCGTTCTACACCTGCCCCTACGCAGTCGATAATCTCGCCATCGCCATTCGCGCCGGTGAGAAGGACCCACACAAGACGCACGGATGAAACCACGAATCCTCGATCCCAAACAGCGACGCGAGGTCGAGCGCGAGCGGGCCAAGCGCGGGGCGCTGAAGGCACTGAAGCGGGCGCGCAAGGCGGTCGAGGAGTCCTCGACGGAAATTTCCGCTTGGGAGAACGAATTTCTGGGGTCGGTGGAGGGTCGGGTGGAACGCTTCGGCCGGGCTTTCCGGGACCCGGAAAAGGGCGGGCCTGGCGCGGCGCTTTCCATGCTGCAAGCGCAAAAAGTCAAGGAAATCAGCGCCAAAGCCAAGGGAAGAGCCGCACGTTGGCGCCGCCCGCCGACAACTTAGTTTTTGTTGCATTGCAGCAAGGACTGGTTCCTACTTCCCCGATCCGCGTTGTCACGATGCGAGTGGGGAGTATGGAAATGTCGTCAGCGGCCAAGCCGGCGCTTGAAGTCTACAAGGACCTTTACGGGATCGGCGAGATTCCGCCGATGGGTCATGTCCCGGCAAAAATGTACGCCTGGACGGTGCGCAAGGAGCGCCATGGCCCGCCCGAAGATTCGATGAAGATCGAAATCGTGCCCACCTGGACGCTCGACAGTCACGACGTCCTCATCCTCGTGATGGCGGCGGGCGTGAACTACAACGGCGTATGGGCGTCGCTGGGAACCCCGGTTTCGCCGATCGACGGACACAAGAATCCCTATCACATCGCCGGTTCGGACGCGTCCGGCATCGTTTGGGCGGTGGGCTCCAAGGTCACGCGCTGGAAGGTCGGCGACGAGGTCGTGGTCCATTGCAATCAGGACGACGGCGACGACGAGGAGTGCAATGGCGGCGATCCGATGTTCTCGCCATCACAGCGCATCTGGGGCTACGAGACGCCGGACGGTTCCTTTGCGCAGTTTGCGCGCGTGCAAGACCGCCAACTCATGGAGCGGCCGAAGCATCTGACCTGGGAAGAGTCGGCCTGCTACACGCTGACGCTCGCCACGACCTACCGCATGTTCTTTGGCCACAGGCCGCACATCCTGCGGCCCGGCCACAACGTGCTGATCTGGGGTGCGAGCGGCGGATTGGGATCATTCGCGGTGCAACTCTGCGCGGTCTCCGGCGCCAATGCGATCGGTGTGATCAGCGACGAATCCAAGCGCGACTTCGTGCTTTCGCTCGGCGCGAAGGCCGTCATCAATCGAAAGGATTTCAATTGCTGGGGCCAGATGCCGAAAGTGGGCTCGCCCGAATACGACGCATGGCTCAAGGAGGCACGCAAATTCGGCAAGGCGATCTGGGACATCACCGGCAAGGGCAACGACGTCGACATGGTGTTCGAACATCCGGGCGAGGCGACGTTCCCTGTTTCATGCTTGGTTGTGAAGCGTGGTGGAATGGTCGTGTTCTGCGCGGGCACCAGCGGTTATAATGTCACCTTCGATGCGCGCTATGTGTGGATGCGGCAAAAGCGCATACAGGGCAGCCATTTCGCAAATCTCAATCAGGCGAGCCAGGCCAACAAGCTGATGCTCGAGCGGCGTCTCGATCCCTGCATGTCCGAAGTGTTCTCGTGGCCCGACATTCCCCGCGCTCACACCAAGATGTGGAAGAACGAACACTTGCCGGGCAACATGGCCGTGCTGGTCAATGCGCAACGCCCGGGCCTGCGCACCTTCGAAGACGTGCTGGAGAGTTCTTCCGGGGATTCTTAGCTGAACATTCTGACAGCAAGCCAGATGAGTGCCGCGAAGGTGGGATAGGCGGTGAGACCTAGCCCCAAGGCGCGCGCCACTGGCACCACGAGATAGCCGATCAGGAACAGCACGCGTCCGATCGCGAAGCTGATTGCCATCGCCGGAATGAGTTTCAGTTGCGGTACTGGCAGCACAAGCGCGAGCCCGAACCAGGCGATCGCCGCAAGCACGGTCTGCTCGAGTGTATTGGTGTTGTAGCGGAGCGCGATTTCGATCAATCGGCTCTTGGACGGTCCGCCATCGATGGCATCGGACACGAAGAATCGCTGATTGGCGACCAGACCGATGCCGAAGAGCAGGGCGAGGCCCGGGAGCAGCAACCAGTGCAGGACGAAGGCGGCCTTGGCCGCCATATCGCCAGCCTCGGGAACCGGCAACGGCAAATCCGGAAGCTTGAACCAGGTCAGCAGCAGCACCGCCACCGCTGCGGCCATGCCGAAGGCGACGGCGAGCTGCTTGCGAAGCATGGCCGCCTCAGTCGCTGTGGCCGAACAGCCATGGCATTTTCTTCAACTCTACCATGTGCTGCCTATAGAACGCGATCTGCGCCGGCGACACGCGGTCGGAGAGCGATGCGGCAGCCTGCGGATAGGATACAACGACGCCGGCGTCCATCAATGCGAAGGGCATGACGATCACATCGTGCGCCGTCAGGCCGTGCCTGTGGAATATCGCCACGGCTTGCGGCATTGCATTCAGCCGAGCCTCCATTTGAGCGAGGGTCTTGGCGTTGTCGTCGAGATGCTTGTCGGGGTCCATGGCGTGCGCCTTCTTGGCCTCATCCATCGCATCCTGCATCGCCTTCACCTTGTCCATGGACAAGGGATAGTCGCGAAGTTCCTTGATGTCGCCAGGGCTGAGATCGCTGCGCGCGTAGGCGGGCGCTGAAGCCGAGACGGCGACGAAAGCGGCAAGGACGAAAACGGCATGGCGCATGCTGAACTCCCCAAAAACCTGCACTTCTATCAGGCCCGTTTCGGCGGACCACCGCAAGAGGGGTTGAAGGCCGGCACCCGTTACGGAACACTCGCAGCATGAATGTCCTGCTCCCTCATCTAGTCGACCATTGCGGCGAGTCCCTTCTGGCCGCGGAAGGTTTTCTCGCGAACGCACGCAGGACGGTGGGCGCGCGTCTGGCTCCAGAGGGCAAAATTTCCCGCACACTGCTGGACCAGGAACAGCGCGCAGCGCATGCGCTCGCCTGGATCGCAACCTATGTCGAGGCGCTTCGACGGATGGCGCGCTGGGCAAGGCGGCTGGAGGAAGAAGGACGGCTGGGTGAGATCGAACAGCTGATCCTCCAGGCTGCGTTCGGCGAGTATCTGGCCGAGCTGGCAGGGGGTATCCCCATGAGCCAGAACGAAATCGCGCGCCCTTCCGATCTCGGACTGAATGATGGCGATCTCGCGAGCTTCTGGACGCCAGCCGTGCGCGAGATGGCGATGGCGGGGACTGCGCCGGCGATCCGCCGGTCGATCGCCGGGCATCTCGCCGCTCACCCGGACTCGATGACCGTCGGCGACCCCGGACTCGACGAAACCATGGAGCTGGTGCGGGACCAGTTCCACCGCTTCGCGCAGGAAAAGGTCGCGCCGTTCGCGCATGTCTGGCATTTGCGTGACGAGATGATCCCTCTCGACGTCATCGAGCAAATGGGCGAACTTGGCGTGTTCGGGCTCACGATCCCGGAAACCTTCGGTGGCGCCGGGCTGTCCAAGACCGCGATGTGCGTGGTGTCGGAAGAACTGTCCCGCGCCTATATCGGCGTCGGCTCCCTCGGCACGCGCTCAGAAATCGCGGCCGAACTCATCTTGAGCGGCGGCACCAAGGAGCAGCGGGAGCGCTGGCTGCCGCTGATCGCGACCGGCAAAATCCTTCCGACCGCGGTATTCACGGAACCCGATGTCGGATCGGACCTGGGCAGCCTGCGAACACGCGCCGTGCGCGATGGCGACGTGTATCGCATTACCGGGAACAAGACATGGATTACGCATGCGGCCCGCGCTGACCTGATGACGTTGCTCGCGCGCACCGATCCAAATACGTCGGACTATCGCGGACTTTCGATGTTCCTGGCGGAAAAACCGCGCGGCACGCAGAGCGGACCTTTTCCCGCACTTGGAATGCGGGGAGGCGAGATCGCGGTGCTGGGCTATCGCGGCATGAAGGAATACGAGATCGGTTTCGATGACTTTGTCGTGCCTGCCGAAAATCTTCTGGGACGCGAAGAAAATCAGGGGTTCAAACAATTGATGCAGACGTTTGAGTCGGCCCGTATTCAAACCGCGGCGCGGGCTGTCGGCGTCGCGCAATCCGCACTTGATGTGGGACTTGCTTACGCGCTTGAACGCGCTCAAGGCGGCCGTCGGATATTCGCCTATCCGAGGGTCAGCGACAAACTCGCTATGATGGCGGTGGAAATCGCGATCGCCCGGCAACTCGCCTATCATGCCGCGCAAGAGAAGGACGAGGGCCGGCGCTGCGACCAGGAAGCGGGAATGGCGAAGCTCCTGGCGGCACGTGTCGCCTGGGCCGCAGCAGACAGCGCCGTACAGATCCACGGCGGAAATGGCTTTGCGCTCGAATATCCTGTGAGCCGCATACTCTGTGACGCGCGCATTCTCAACATTTTCGAGGGCGCCGCGGAAATTCAGGCCCAGGTCATCGCAAGGCGCCTGCTCGAAGATCGTGTGAACTAAAGCGCTTTTTCGGTGACAGAGGATTTTGCGCAGATTAGATATCGCCATGGCAGAAGATCACCCAATCGATTTGCTCTATGCGACTATTGTCGCGCGCAAGCGGGCAAGTTCGAAGAACTCGTATACGGCGCAGCTCCTCAAACGCGGCGTTGCACAATGCGCAAAAAAGCTGGGCGAGGAGGGCGTCGAAGCCGCGCTCGCCGCTGTCAGCGGCAGGAAGAAGGCGATCGTCGATGAATCGGCAGACGTGCTTTATCATCTGCTCGTGATGTGGGTCGCCTGCGGGGTCAAACCCGGTGCGGTGTACGGTGCGCTCGAGGGTCGGCGGAAGCGTTCCGGGCTGGCGGAGAAAAAGGCTCGCAAGCGGAAATAGTCAGTCATCTATGTCCTTGTCGTCGATCTTGTCTTCGCTGAGGCTCTTTACGAGATCAACAACACGCTTGCGGATGCGCGGATCTTTGATCCGCATGAAGGCGAGAGTGAGCTGAAGGCCCTCCCCGCTCGAGACAAATTCCATCACCGGCGGCATTTCGCTTTCGGAGAAGCCTCGCTGGCTTTGACGGTGCACGTTTTCGTAAAAATAGTCGATCGGCACGCCCAAGATCCGCGCCACATCGTAGAGGCGTCCGGCGCCGATGCGATTGACGCCCTTTTCGTACTTCTGGACCTGCTGGAATGTCAGCCCGAGCAATTCGCCCAATCGTTCCTGGCTCATGCCAATCAACATTCGCCGCAGCCTGACGCGGCTGCCGACCTGGGCATCGACGGGATTTGCATTCCTTTTGGGCAAGGGTCTGGGCGGAGGTTGAGTGAACGTGTGCGACCTTAACCATGAAACACCGTCTGCGAAAGGTGGAATTTTTTCCGCGACGCTATTCAGCGTGTCGTCCGTCACCGACCAAAACGCCTGCAAGAGCCATAGCAAGCACAAGAAGCCAAAATCCAAACTCCTTTTCCTCCGAAAATGGAGTTTGTGCAACCGATGCGGGCAGCGCGCTGTCGATTATACCTTGCCGGTCGAGGTCGAGCTCTTTGCGAATTCGTCCAAGAGGATCGATTACCGCCGAGATTCCGGTGTTCGCCGCGCGCACGACCGGAATTCCTTCCTCGATTGCACGCATGCGGGCGACCAACAAGTGCTGTTTGGGTCCAGCCCAAGGGCCGAACCAGGAATCGTCGGTGACGTTGACGATCCATCGCGCCCGCGAATCGGCCACGACCCGGTCAGGAAACAGAATTTCATAGCAGATCAGAACGCTCGCCGGTGGTGCACCAGGAACGAACATCGTGTGGGGGCCGTCGCCCGTCGAAAAGCTCCCAGCAATCCCAACCAGCTTTCTTAGACCCAATGCAGTCAGAATCCTCTCGAAGGGCAGGTATTCGCCAAACGGAACCAGATGAAACTTATCATAGACGTGAATCAGCTCACCGACATGCGCAAAGACCAAGAAGCTATTGTAGAAGCGCGAGCCGCTGTCATTGCGCGTTGCGCGCACAGCACCGGTCATGAGCACGCGATTGCCGGTGGTGAGAGACGCGATCTCGTCAAGTGCGACTGGCGAACGCAATACCAAAAAGGGCGGCGCGGCCTCCGGCCAAATAATGTGCGTGGGCATTTGCGCCGAAGGCGACCTGCTCAGAGTCAGCAATCTGCTCCAGTTGCGGTCGATAAGCTCGGGCTTGTACTTGTCGGCCTGTGCGATGTTCGGCTGCACGATGCGTAGGTGGACGCCGGCGATGTCCGGATCCGACCTTTCGGAAAGGCGCCACCATCCCCCGACGAAGAACATCGCGAAGACAACAATCAATCCGATCGGGAGGCGCCATTCACCCTTCGGAACGAAAAACTCGGCTAGAGAAGCACCAAACAGAACTGTCAACAGACTCAAACCGTAGATGCCGAAGAGGGCCGCGCTCTGCATCACGCTGAGCGATGCACCCCAACCATAACCCGCGAGATTCCAGGGAAAGCCGGTGAGTATGTTGCCGCGCAGCCACTCTGTGGTCGCGATTGCCGCGGTGATCACAAATACCCGGGAAATCCCTCGCCGCCAGAATCTCGAAGCGATGGTAGTCGCCAGCGCGTAAAACAGAGCGAGTCCGCCAGGAAAAAGGATTGCAACGAATGGGATTTGCCATTCGTGCTCGGAGCGATCGACCAAAAACGCATAGCCGACCCAATGTAAGCCGACCAAGAATTGACCGAAACCGAATGCCCAACCGATCCATGCGGCTCGGGACGTACTTCGTGCGCCGTCGAGCAGAAGCACGAGTGCCGCATAGCCTAACAGCAATAGCGGAAACGCGTTGAATGGCGCGAACCCAAGCGCCGAAATGGCGCCGACCGCAAAGGCGACCCCACGCGCGCGCCACGATGGCAACCCGGCAAGGAATTCCCCAATTCTGGCGAGCTTCATTCTTCTGGTCGCGGCTTTTCCGGCGGCGCAGTGATACGAAGACGCTTCACGCGCCGAGGATCGGCTTCCAGGACTTCGAACTCATATCCCTTTGGATGCTCGACGATCTCGCCGCGTTGCGGAACGCGGCCAACAAGATAGGTCACCAATCCGCCCAAGGTATCGATGTCCTGCGCTTCTTCGTCCTCCAGACCAAGCGCGATTTTGGTCGTCGCGCGAAAATCCTCAAGATCGATTCGAGCATCGGCGACGAACGCATTGGGTCCGTCACCGCGGACCTGCAGCGCGTCCACGTCGTGTTCGTCTGCAATGTCGCCCACGATTTCTTCGATGAGGTCTTCAATGGAAACAAGGCCATCCGTGCCACCATATTCGTCGATGACCAGAGCGAGATGCATATGCGTGGTCTGCATCTTGAGCAGCAAGTCGAGTACAGGCATCGATGGTGGCACGAACAGAATGGGGCGCCTTATCTTGGAAACCGACTCCGCGTTCCAGCGAAAACTGCCGTCTCCCTTTGGAACGATCAAGCCGAGTACATCCTTGATATGGACGAGGCCCGTGGGGTCGTCCAACGTTTCGCGGAAGACCGGCAGGCGAGAATGCTGCGCTTCGCCGAACCGCGTCACGAGCTGGTCAAGCGGCGTGGATTCGTCGACGGCCACGATATCGGCGCGCGGCACCATGACGTCGTCCACGCGCAGCTCTCCAACCTTGAAAAGATTGGCGAGCATGCGGCGTTCTTGGTCGGAGAGCGTGCGATCAAGATCGCTTTCTTCCAGCACATCTTCCAGGCTCTCGCGCATCGCGCCCGCGCCGCTGTCGCGGCCCAGCAGCTGAGCCAATCGCTTGAGCAGCGACGGGCCCCTATCGTCGGAAATGTGGGCGCTTGCGTTACTCATTGTTTCCAAAGCGTCATTCGGCCTTTTCTTCATAAGGGTCGGCAATACCGAAGTTTGCGAGGATGGCGGTTTCGAGGGTTTCCATGACGCGCGCATCCTTTTGGCGTTCGTGATCGTAGCCCAGGAGATGCAGCACCCCATGCACTACCAGATGAAGGCAATGATCGGCCAACGATTTTCCTTGGTCGCGCGCTTCCTTCGCCGCAACGCCGTAGGCAATTGCGATATCTCCAAGGTAATTCGTCTGTCCCGAGGGAAACGACAAGACGTTGGTAGCCTTGTCGCGCCCGCGAAATCCGGCGTTCAACGAGCGCAAGGTTGAGTCGTCCGTGTGCTTGTCTTGCGGCCACTGATGCGCAAGGTAACCGCGACGGTTCGCCGAATTCGCGCCGCGAGTCCGCGGCAGCCGCGCCATTTCTTTTCTTCGACCAGAAGCGTGATGCTCACGCTTGATCCCTGCGCCGCTTTGTGTCGCGTTCGCGATGCACATCGGCGGCATTATAGGACGCGATGATGCGCGTGACGAGAGCATGGCGCACCACATCTTTTTCGCCAAATCGCGCGACCGCGCCACCTTCGACCCCCTGCAGGATGTCAAGAGCCTCGTTGAGACCAACGGCAACGCCTCCGGGAAGATCGCTTTGACTTGGGTCACCCGTCACGACCATGCGCGAATCTTCACCGAGTCGCGTCAGGAACATCTTCATCTGCGTCGAAGTCGTGTTTTGCGCCTCGTCTAGAATAACGAAAGCGCGGGCCAATGTGCGTCCACGCATGAACGCAAGCGGTGCAACCTCGATCGTGCCTTGTTCCATCAACTTCAGGCACTGCTCACCCAAAACGTCAAAAAGAGCGTCGTAAAGCGGACGCAAGTACGGATCTATCTTCTCTTTCAGATCTCCGGGAAGAAACCCCAGTCGCTCTCCAGCCTCAAGCGCAGGTCGCGACAAGATCAATCGCTCGACGCGCCGCTCATACAGCAAGTGGGCGCCATAGGCTGCCGCGAGGTAGGTCTTGCCTGTACCGGCAGGCCCGACCGCGAAAACGAGGGGATGCGTGCGCATGAGATCCAGATATGCCAGTTGCCCTGGTGTCCTTGCGCGCGTTGTGCGCGAGGCCCAAGTCTTGATCGCCGGCGATCCGAAACCGGAGCCGGGTATGTTTGCGGGCCCCTCAAGGGCGAAATGAATCTCCGCGTCCACGTCGGAAGGGTTTGCAGCTTCGCCAGTTTCCAAGCGCGCATAGAGTGCGCGCAGAACGGCCGCACCGCGCCGGCGGGCCTCCGGGGGACCCTCGAGGGCGATCAAATTGCCGCGGGAGGCGACCCGGATGCCGAGCCTCTGTTCCAGTCGCGCAAAATTCCGCTGATGCGGGCCCGCAAGATCCGATAGCAGGCTGTTGTCGGGAAACTCGAGCGTGACCTGTTCGCGCAGGGCGGCTTTCTTGGCGTTAGCGGTCACGGTGGAAGTTGACCTTTGAGGCTATTTGCCTGAGCCTCGACAATGCGAACGTCGCGGATTTCCCCGATCATATTGGCCGCGCCCGCCGCATGCACCGCCTGCAGATAGGGCGACCGCCCTATGGCCTGATCTTCGTGACGGCCCGCTCTTTCGAATAGCACCGGAAGGGTTCGGCCCTCGCAAGACCTGTTGAATGACTGCTGTTGCGAATCCAGGAGCGATTGCAGCGCGTTCAACCGTTCAGCCTTTACGCTCTCGGCTATCTGCTTGCGCGCCGCGGACGCCGGCGTGCCCGGACGCCGGCTGTATTTAAACGAGAAAGCCTGCGCGTAACCGATGTCGCGTATCAGTGCGAGCGTCGCTTCGAAATCCTGGTCGGACTCGCCCGGAAAGCCGACGATAAAATCAGACGACAGTGCGATATCGGGACGCGCTCTGCGCACGCGCTCGACAAGCCGCCGGTATTCATCGGAAGTGTGCCGGCGGTTCATGGCGTCGAGGACGGAATCCGATCCGGCTTGCACAGGGAGGTGCAGATAGGGCATGAGCTTTTCGATATCGCGATGTGCGACGATCAGATCGTCGGTCATGTCTCGAGGATGGCTGGTTGTATAGCGAATCCTTTTCAAACCATCGATGGCGGCAAGCATGCGCAGGAGCTGCGCCAGTCCGATCGATTCGCGGCGGTACGCATTTACGTTTTGCCCCAATAGCGTGATCTCCCGCGCGCCAAGATCGACCAGGCGGCGCGCTTCTTCAACGATCCGGTCCGGCGGCCGCGAAAACTCCGCGCCGCGGGTATAGGGCACTACGCAGAACGTGCAGAACTTGTCGCAACCTTCCTGCACGGTGAGGAAGGCGCTGACGGCGGTCTCCTTCTGCCCGGGCAGAGCGTCGAATTTTTCTTCTGTTGGGAAGTCCGTTTGCAGCACCTGGCCTCCGGCGCGTGCGGCCCTCGCAATCATTTCCGGCAATCGATGATAGGATTGCGGCCCGACCACTAAGTCGACCGCACCCTGACGCCGCAGCATTTCTTCCCCTTCCGCCTGTGCCACACAGCCTGCCACCGCAATCATCAGCTTGGCGCCGTTCTGCGCCTTGAGCTGTTTGAGCTTCTTGAGTTTGCCCAGCTCGGAATAGACCTTTTCGGCCGCCTTCTCGCGGATGTGGCAAGTATTGAGGATAACGATATCGGCGAGATCCGGCGCATCCGTTTGCGCATAACCAAGCGGCGCCAAGAGATCCGCGATGCGCGCCGAATCGTAGACGTTCATCTGGCAACCATAGGTCTTGAGGTACAAAGCCTTCATGGACAGGAGTTATGCGCGATGGGGCACGCTTTGCGCAATCGCGGGCTCAGGTCGCGTGTCCGAACTCGCCGAAATCCCTGCCAGCGCACGGGCTTGACCCTCACGGACCTGACTCTCTGCACGGACCGCCAGGGGTTTTCGCCCCCCCATCGAGTCCACTGTCATCGGTGGATGGAACTCGACCACCACGTCCACCGGGCCCGCGGTGACGGCCTCCCAGAGATGCGGAACGAGATCCATGTCTCCATACCAAGCAAAAAGCGGGCGGTTCTCGCGTCCCATGGGGATCCCCTGGTAACCGACATAGGCGAGTGACACAGGCTGCACGGGAACGTAACGCGCGAAACTTTCGTTCGGAGATTTTAGCTGGGCTTCTGCGGCCGCCATCAGCGCGCTCTTGAATGGCAGGACGCGGTTGCCATCGTTGGACGTGCCTTCCGGGAAAAGCACCAGGGCGTCGCCTTCATCAAGCCGCCGTCGCAATTGGTCGCGGGCGACGCCCACCTGTGTACGCCGACTTCGCTCTACAAACACCGTCTCGTATAGCCTGGCCATCTTGCCGAAGAATGGCCAGGTGTTGACTTCGCTCTTGGCCACGAACGACACGCGCGCGGATGCGCCCAGCACGATGATGTCCAAATAAGACGTATGGTTTGCGATCATCAAAACGCCTTTGCCCTGGACCGGCGAGCCGATCGTTTGGATGCGGACGCCGAACAGGCGGCAAAGGAACCGGCTATAGATTTGCGGAATTGATTTGCGGCTTCTGAGCTTGAGCGCCAGTGCAGTACTTTGAACTGGGATCAGGAGCAGAGCCGTGATCACGAAAACGCCGAGAATTCCTATGCCACGAAGCGTTTGCATGTCAGCGCGGAAATTTCTTCGAGACTTTCGGTACGCCATAGAGTTCGAGCCGGTGATCCACCAACTCGAACCCAAGCTCTTCGGCAACGCGACGCTGCAGCGCCTCGATCTCTTCATTGCGAAATTCGATCACGCTTCCGCTTTGTACATCGATCAGATGATCGTGATGGGACTCCGGTGCTTCTTCGTAACGCGAACGGCCGTCCCGAAAATCATGGCGTTCGAGTATCCCGGCATCCTCGAACAGCTTCACCGTGCGATAGACGGTGGCGATCGAGATGTGTGGATCGATCGCCGACGCACGTTTGTAAAGCTCCTCCGCATCGGGATGGTCGAGCGCCTCCGAAAGTACGCGCGCGATTACCCGTCGCTGGTCCGTCATGCGCAGGCCTTTTTCGACACAGAGTTGTTCAATCCGCGTCACGAGAGCGTCCTTGCTTGGCCGAGGCGATATTAGTGGACCTTGTCGCATTTCCCAATGGCAACGGGGCCCTGAGAATCAGCGCATCCTCGCTAGGACCGTAGTATGCCCTTCTCCGTCCGGCTTCCTCAAAACCGAGTTTGGCATAGAGCCGGCGCGCTGGCGCGTTCGCGAGGCTGACTTCAAGGAAGAGAGTCGTCGCGCCAGCGGCGTGTAAAGCAGCTGCCGCCCGGCGGAGCAGCGCGACCCCCAACTGCGATCCGCGTACGGCATTCTCCACACAAATCGTGAGGATTTCAGCTTCATCCGCCGCGCGGCGGACCAGTACAAAGCCCTTTGGCGCGACAAAGCTCATGACGGCCGGGTCGTGAAGGAGTGCCCGGAACTCGTCCACGCTCCACATCTTTGCGAAAGAGTCGGCATGTAAGGCGGCGAGAGCCGGGGCATCATCCGGGATTGCGCGGCGAATCATCGCGCAACAGGCAATCGCGCGTCAGGCGCTCGCAGGTAGAGCGCCTTCGGCGGAGAGTTGGAAACGTCGGCTTCTATGCCGAGCTTGGCCACCCACAACGCATCGGGTTGCCGCACACGGCTAAGCATGAACCCCTCGCCCAGGATATCAAAAGCGCGGGGCGCGGCGCTGCCCGCAAGCGCAATCGGAGTCGACGAGTTTCTCAAAGAGCCGAGTTTTGTCAGAACAGTTTCCAGCGAAAGTAGCATTGGACATGCATCCATCTCAAAATAAACCTCGTCGCGCTTGGCATCGTGAAGGGCCGCGGCGCACGTAATTCCAAGTTCTGCTCGCGCCTGAGCAGTCATGGCGGCGAGGCTGGTGATTCCGATCAAAGGCAGGTCCAAGGCCAGCCTCAGTCCCCGCATGAATGCCAATCCGACGCGTTGTCCGGTAAAGGTTCCGGGACCGATGGTGACCGCCAAGCGATCGAGCGCCTCAAAGCCGTGCACTTCTTTGATGCCGGCAACCATCGGACCGAGCGCCTCCGCATGGCCGCGTTCCATTGGCAAGAAACGATGCGCCAGAACGTTTTCGTCCTCGAGCAAAGCTGCTGAGCAGGCTGCTAACGAAGTGTCGACGGCAAAAATCCTCATCGGGCGTCCGTCACAGGATTTTGCAGGCCTCGTCGAATTCGAGGCGCGGGCTGCGTTCGAAAACGCCGGCGGAGTCGCCATAACCGATGCCGCAGATGAAATTGGACTTCACGTTCGTGCCGGCGAAAAATTCTTTGTCGACGCCGGCATTGTCGAAGCCTGACATCGGACCGCAATCGAGACCGAGCGCGCGCGCGGCGATGATGAAATAGGCACCTTGCAGCGATCCGTTACGGAAGGCCGTACGTTCGCGAAGCCCGGGATCATGAAACCAGTCCTTGGCCGCGGGATTGTGCGGAAACAATCTGGGCAGGAGGTCGGCAAAGTCGAGATCGTAACCGATGATGGCAACAACCGGAGCCGTCATCGATTTCTCGATGTTTGATGGAAGCAGATAGGGTTTCAGACGCTCTTTCGCCTCTTGCGACATTAGAAAGGTGATCCGTGCCGGCGAGCAATTCGCGCTGGTGGGCCCCCAGCGCATCAAATCATAGACCGCCATCAACAGTGCAGGACCGACTGGCTTGTTCTGCCATTTGTTCTGTGACCGCGCGCCACGAAATAGAATATCGAGCGCTTCGTCGTTGACGGCGTGATGCATAGGGATACTTTCTCGACAATGCGATCGACAATGACCTTGGCCGAGGAGAAAATCTACACCGCTTCGACCGCCGTCACTTCCGGAACGTAGTGGCGCAGCATGTTTTCGATGCCGTTCTTGAGCGTCATGGTCGAGGACGGGCAACCGGCACAGGACCCCTGCAGATGGAGGAACACGATTCCGGATGTGCCGTCGAAACCCTTGTAGATGATGTCACCGCCATCTTGCGCCACGGCAGGCCGCACGCGCGTGTCGATGAGTTCCCTGATCTGGGCAACGACTTCGGGATCGCCCTCGCCATAATGGCGGTCGTCGCCGGACTCTTCGGACCCGGCCTCGATCAGAGGCAAGCCGCGGGTGAAATGGTCCATGATCGCCGCCAGAATCGGCGCTTTTAGTTGTTTCCAATCGTTGCGGGTCTTGGTGACGGATATGAAATCGGCTCCAAAGAACACGCGTGCCACCCCTTCAACCTCGAATATCGCTCGGGCAAGGGCAGAACGCTCGGCACTTTCGCTGTTCGGGAAATCGGCAACCGCTCCTTCGCCCATCACCTCGCAGCCGGGCAGGAATTTCAAGGTCGCGGGATTGGGCGTGGATTCAGTCTGGATGAACATGGCTCTTACATGGACCTTGGCATCGGCCGGATCAAGCACCCTCAAAACCCCGGTCAAAAGTCGGAAATCAGGCCATTTTTTTCCCAGTCGCCATAGCGGGTAGGCTCGGGCCCCTTGGGACCATCCACCTCGGGGCCGAGGCTCGTGGATACGGCAGCCTTGCGCCGCCCCTCGGCTTCGGCGAGGGCACGTTTGGCGGCTTCCTGGATTCTTCGCGCAATCTCGCTTTTGGTCGCCATTGTCTTTTGTTGACGGAATGCGGGCTGAGAGTACATCAACCGACGGAATTCGCAGAGTATTCGATGAACGCTTTCCGTACCGGCCTTCTGATGGCGACGTTGACCGCCATGTTCCTGGTGGTCGGATACCTTCTCGGGGGCCGCCCGGGGATGGTCGTAGCCTTCTGCTTCGCGACGCTGACGAATCTGTGGACGTACTGGAATTCCGACAAGACGCTGCTTTCCATGTATGGCGCGCGGGAAGCCGGCGTCGCGAGATATCCCGGCCTCATCCATTTGATTACGCAACTCGCGTCCAAAGCGGGTTTGCCCACCCCGAAGCTTTTTGTCGTCGATAACAGGCATCCGAACGCGTTTGCCGCCGGGCGCAACCCCGAACATGCCTCGATCTGCGTCACGACAGGACTGCTCGCCCGCGTCAGTTATGAGGAACTCGCGGGCGTGCTGGCGCATGAGCTTGGACATGTGAAGCACCGCGACACGCTCACCATGACCATCACGGCCATGATCGCCGGCGCGATCTCGAATTTGGCCGATTTCGCTTCGCGGTCGGGCGGCGAGCGGCGCAAAGATACTTTTCGCGTGGTCGACACTCTGTTGATGATGCTGCTTGCGCCAATTGCAGCGGTGCTCGGCCAGATCGCGGTGAGCAGGATGCGCGAGTTCGATGCGGATCGTGCCGGCGCGGTGATTTCGGGCAGCCCGCTTTGGCTTGCCTCAGCGCTGCAACATATCGACGAGATTGCCAGATCAATCGATGGCCAGGAGGCTGAACAGAATCCTGACACCGTCCATATGATTGTCCTCGATTCGTTGCACGATAGATTTTCCGGCCTGTTTGCATCACATCCGCCGATGGTTGAACGAATCGCGCGGCTTAATGCGATGGATCTGAAAGAAAGCGCCGCCGGTCCATGGGCATGAGCCAAGGCCTTGCCGCGCGGCAAGCCGCGCTTGCAGCGCTTTCCGATGTCCTGCGCAAACGACGTCCGTTGGACACGGCGTTGTCTCGCTGCGAAAGCCTCGATTCCCGTGACGCGGGTTTTGCGCGCGCGCTGGTCTCGGAAACATTACGCCGCTTCGGACAACTCGATGCGCTTGTCCGCGCCTATGTGACAAAGCCACCGCCGCCTCACAAGGCGGGCCCGGCGCTCGAGATCCTCCTGATGGGCGCGGCAGAGCTTTTGTTTCTCCATGTGGCGCCGCACGCGGCCGTGGATGGCGCCAATCGGCTGGCGCAGGCTGATCCGAAGGCGGTGCACTTCAAGCCGCTGATCAATGCGGTACTGCGGCGCGTCGCGCGCGAAGGCCGCGCGGCCATAGAAAGCCAGGACGCCTCGCGCCTCAATACACCGGACTGGCTCTGGGCGCGCTGGTGCGCCGTTTATTGCGAAGAGACGGCGCGTGCCATTGCTGCGGCCCATGCGGTTCCTCCACCCCTCGATATCGTTTGGAAAAGCGCGCCGCAGGACGCATTGATGGATTCGGTGCAGCGTCTTTCGACGCAACGTGTCGAGACCATAGCGGGATTTGCCGAAGGCTTGTTCTGGGTGCAGGACGTAGCGGCGATTTTGCCCGCACATCTGCTGGGTGACGTTGCCGGACAGCGGGTGATCGATCTGTGCGCCGCGCCCGGAGGCAAAACAGCGCAGCTTGCGGCGAGCGGCGCAAGGGTGACCGCCGTAGAACGCGATGGCCCCCGCCTGTCGCGGCTCAAGGAGAATCTCCAGCGGCTCAAACTGGAGGCAGAGCTGATCGAGGGCGATGTCCGCGATGTTGAGATCGCCCCCGCCCCATTCGTATTGCTCGACGCGCCTTGCACCGCCACCGGCACGATCCGCCGTCATCCCGAACTTCCCTGGATTAAGAGCGCTTCGGATATCACGCTGGTCGAGACCGCGAGCAGCGAGTTGTTGGAATCGGCAGCCAGGATGACGGTGCTTGGGGGCTTGTTGGTGTTTGCCGTGTGCTCGCTAGAGCCGGAAGAGGGGCGCGAACAGATAGAACGCTTTCTCGCCCAGCATCGCGAATTCGCTCGGGAACCGCTCGAGCCCAAGGACGTATACGATCATGCGGAGTTCATCGACGCGAATGGCGACCTACGGACGCTGCCATGCTATCTCGCTGATCAAGGCGGAATGGACGGCTTCTATGCGTCCCGACTTAGGCGCCTCTCATAGCCTGCCGAGTGCGTAGGCGATCGCCAGATAGACCTTGCCTGTATCGGCTGAAAGGATTGTCGGCGTCAGCAAACCGCAGCCGTCGCCTTCGCGTGCGCGCTCCAACAGAGACTCGAACTCGCTTATGTACAGATTGGCGGCGTCGCGGAAGCGCGTGTCTTCGCGATAGAATGCTGCGATGCGATCGACCGTTTGGCTGTCGATCGCGTTGGCCAAGCGGCGTGCGAAAACCGCGCGATCACCAGAGAGATAAGCCCGCCATTCCTCTTCACCGGGTGGAATATCGCCGCCGATCGAATCGAGGTCGACGGCCAGATCCGCCAACGCGGCTTCCAGCGCCCCCATGGCCGCCGCCGTCGATGGTTTGAGACCGCGCCCACTTCTTTCGCTGTTTTCGACCGCCGCAAGCAGCTTGCTCATTTCCCAGCCCTTGCCTTCGCTTCCGGGCTTTGCCTTGGGCTTGGGCTTGGCCGTCAATTTGCGGGCCAGACCGAACAGACGATCACGCTCCGGTTCTTGTTCCAGCTGCGGAAGATTGTTGGTATTGAGTATCTGCCGCGGCGTGCTGCGCGCGTGGATGGTGGAAAGAGTGCGCGCCGAGAGGTCCAGAATTTCCTCCGTTTCGGTTCTTACAAGTTGGCGCACGCGTTGCGCCTCTTGCTGCGCCACGCTGGGCAACGACAGCAGATGCTTTTGGACATCCTCGACCGCTCCGGCCAGTGTCTTGCGTATCTCGTTCGCCTGAGCAGAGAGTTCTCCCGAGGTGCGAAGCAGACGCTCGCATTCGGCCATTGCCTCGCCGACCAGCGCGCGCGCGTCGGTCTTGGCTTGCCCAGCGGTCTCGCCGATCAGCGTCTGTGCGCCTGCGCTAGCTTCCCTCAGCGTATCGGTGAGCTTGACGAGCGTCGCTTGGGCGCCGTCGCTCGCATCCTTCAGGCGTTCCGCTTCACGCGTGAAGCTTTGGGTCAGCTGGTTGGCGCGGGCCGCCGCGTTGGCCATGATGTGTTCGAGGTGACGCTCGGCGTTGCCGGTCAATGTTTCAAAGCGCTGCGCCTCACCGCCCAATTGCTCGATTGCCTGTGCCATGGAGGTCCGTTCCCGGCCAAGCGCAGCTTCAAAGGCGGTGCTCTCTTCCTTGAGCCGCGAAAGCAAATCGTTCATCGCTGCGCGATGGCGTTCCTGGCGTCCAAGAACGAATTCCGCACGCGCCATAGCGGCATCGGAAGCCGATTCGATCGCTTTCGCTTGCCGGTCCAATTCGAGCGCGGCCTGCCGCGGCGCCTCGGCGGCAGCGTTGGCGGCGCCGCGAAAATCGGCCGCCTGTTGATCCAGAGTTTGGCCCGCGCTCTTAAGGGAATTTTCCGCCGATTCCATGGATGCCTTCAGCTGCGCGGCCCGGCCAGCGACGGTTTCGCTGGCGCGCGAAGCGGCATCGGCGAGAGAGCCTGCCACTGCGTCGATGCGCTCGCGCTCCTGCGTCAGCCGGGAGGCAACCGCTTCGCCACGCACTTCGGCGCGCGCGCCCGCCTGGTCGAGCGCCGCAATCTGGTTTTCAAGCACGAGTTCAAGGGCACGCATCCGATTGAAGGCGCCGTCCAGCCCTGCATTCAAAGCATCGAGTTCGCGCCGCACTGCGCGACCCAGCCGCGCCGCTGTGCGCGCCGCCGTATCATCGGCGGAAAACAGACGGTCCGTTGCCTCTACCAGTGCTTCTGCCGCCCGCGACATGGCCTGCCCGCGCACCAGGGCCCAAGCCGCCGCAAGCACGAGAACGGAAGGTAGGAGAGCCAGGGCGACGTAGAGGGCGACCTGTGGGAGCGCAAGGGCCCACAAGCCCTTGGTTCCGAAGTAGCCCCAAAGATAAGCGCCGCTGGCCCCGGTCCAGAGCGCAGCAAGGACCGTCGCGGCAAACAGGGAGACCAGTCCGAAATGTTCACGCGGACGACTCGCCGGCGTCTCTGTGACCGCCGCGGATTGTGTCTCCGCCGCCTGAATCAGGATCGGTTGGTTGCGCTCAGGCTGCTGCGTGGCCATCTTCTGGAAACCTTCGGCATTAGGGCAGTCTTTGATCCGACCTTAACCAAGCAACCCTTTGGTGGCGAGGGGCAGATGAAGGTTGAAGCACAAAAACGTACGTTGTAAAATCTAAACAAGGGGGAAGACCTCATGGACGTCTTGATGCTCGCTGCCGGGGTGTTCTTGGCGATCCATCTGCTGATAGCGGGCACCCGCGCTCGCGACCGGATCACAGGAATCATTGGAGAGCGTGCCTATCTGGGTTTCTTTTCGGTTGCTTCCCTCGCAGCGATTGTCTGGCTTGTGATTTCCTATAACGCGGCTCAGGCAATGGGCCCAGATCCGCAGCTTTATATGCCTCCGCACGGCGTGAAGGACTTTGGCATTCCGGTCATCGCCCTGGCGTTCTTCCTTGGGGCGACGGGGCTGCTGACCGCCAATCCGACGGCAGTGCGGCAAGAAAGCGCTGCGGTGAAAGAGGGGACGGTCCGCGGGGTCCTGCGAATCACGCGACACCCCTTCCTGTGGGGCGTGGCGATCTGGGCGGCATTTCATCTGTGCGCCAATGGCGATGCAGCATCGGTCGTGTTTTTCGGTACTTTTTTCCTTTTGTCCGTGCTTGGAACAATTTCCATTGATGCCAAACGCCGGCGCAAAATGGGCGAGACTTGGACGAGCTTTTCGGCCAGGACGTCAAATGTTCCCTTCGGCGCCATCCTCACCGGTCGCAGCGGATGGAACCTACAGGAGTTCTTGGACTGGCGGCTCCTGGTTGCGGCCCTCGCGTTCCTGGCCGTGCTGTTCGGTCATGCCCATTTGTTCGGCGTTTCGCCATTTCCGACCGGTTGGGTGCCCTTCTGAGGCGCTTTAAGGGGGCATTGACGCTTTCCGTATATTGTCGACGTGAAGGAGGCGCCCATGCCTGCGCCCGTTGTCGACCTTGGCCATCTCGCCCGCTATACCGGCGGCGATTCCGCTCTCAATGCCGAGATATTGAAGCTGTTTGACAGCCAGGCAAATGAGCTTGTCGCGCGATTGAGGGGCATTCTGGCCGCCAGCGACGCCAAATCCTGGCGTGAGACCGTCCATACCCTCAAGGGTGCCGCGCGCGGCATCGGAGCCTTCGCTCTTGGCGATGCCGCCGCTGCGGCCGAGCCGATCGACCCTGCGGACTTGTCCACCGCGAACGCGGCGCTACAGTCACTTGAGCGAACCGCTGATCAGGTTAGAGCCTTCATCCAGCAATATCTGGCTGCCTGACTCACCGCTTGACCTCTATCGGCCTTTCGCCTACCTCGCCCCCGCCTTGACCTTTCTGCGGGCGGGGCCCAAATCTCCAATGCCGCCGCGTGGAACGCACATTTTCCCGGTAAGAGCGCTGTGAAATTTATGACCAGTCCCATTGAAACGGATGTTGCGATCATTGGTGCAGGCCCCATCGGCCTGTTCGCCGTGTTCGAACTGGGCCTGCTTGATCTGAAGGCTCACCTGATCGACATCCTCGACCGGCCTGGCGGACAATGCACGGAGCTCTACCCCGAGAAGCCGATCTACGACATTCCTGGTCTGCCGGTTTGCACCGGCCAGGAACTGACCGACCGGCTGATGGAACAGATCAAGCCGTTCAAGCCCGAATTTCACTTTGGCGAGATGGCCAGCGCTCTGGAAAAGCTGCCCGATGGGCGCTGGAAATTGTCGACCGATGCCGGCACCGAGATCGTCGCGCCTGTGCTTGTCGTCGCGGCTGGCGGGGGCACCTTCGTGCCCAAGCGACCGCCGATCGCCGGTATCGAACCCTATGAAGGCAAGTCCGTGTTCTACGCGGTGCGCAAGATGGAAGCTTTCCGCGGAAAAAACATTCTGATCGCAGGTGGGGGCGACAGCGCACTCGACTGGACGATCAATCTCGCGCCGGTCGCAGCCAAGTTGACTCTCGTCCATCACCGCGATGGCTTCCGCGCCGCCCAGCACAGCGTCAATCAGATGCGCGAACTCGCAGCGCACGGCAAAATCAATTTCGAAATCGCAAGCGTGAAGGCGTTGCATGGTGATAACGGGATGCTCGATTCGGTGACGCTTTCGTCGCCGGACAGACCCGAATGGAAGCACGCCTGCGACACCTTCATTCCGTTCTTCGGGCTCACCATCAAGCTTGGGCCGATCGCGAATTTCGGACTGAATTTGACGGAAAACTTGATCGCAGTAGATACGGCCAAATTCGAGAGCACCACGCCCGGCATCTTCGCCATCGGCGACATCAATACCTATTCGGGCAAGCTCAAGCTTATTCTATCGGGCTTCCATGAGGCGGCGCTCATGGCGCAGGCGGCGTTCCACGTCTGCCGCCCGAACGAAAAGCTTCGCTTCCAGTACACGACTTCGTCCTCGAGCTTGCAAAAGAAGCTAGGAGTTTCCGGGTGAAGATCATTGCGACCGACCGGAGGGGCCAAATTCACGAAATTGAGGGTCGAGAGGGCTGGAGCGTGATGGAAATGCTGCGCGACGCCGGCCTCGACATCGCGGCGGAGTGCGGCGGGGCGTGCGCCTGCGCCACCTGCCATGTTTATGTGACGGACGGCTGGTTCGACAAATTGCCACCGCGCAGCGACGCCGAGGTCGACATGCTCGATATGGCGCTCGCTGTCGAGCCCAATTCACGGCTTTCCTGCCAGATCACCTGCACGTCGGAGCTGAACGGCATAAAAGTCACGGTCGCTCCCGAATAAAATTATTGTTTTGCAATAATTATTATATATGTAACAATACCTCCGCATGCCGATCGGAGGTTTGTCATGGCGCTTTCCAATAGGGTTCCCACCAAGCTGGCGCGGCTCAGTCGCGTGATGTCGGCCCTGTCGATGCTCGGGATGATAGGCATCCCGACGCTGGTGATCGCGATCTTTCTGCATCCCGAAACCACGCAGTTTCTGATGTTCAGACTCGATCACCTTGGTACCGATCTGACCGAGAAGATCCCGATACAATTCCGTTTGGGCGCGCTCGCGTGTGAACTCGTCCCGCTCGGCTGTACCGTTTGGGCGATGTGGTCGCTCAGGCAGTTGTTCGCGAGCTACGCGCAGGGACAAGTGTTCTCGCAGGAGCCGCTGCGTCATCTCAACAATGTCGCCAACGCATTGTTTCTGGGCGTGCTCGCGGATTTCCTTATGCAGGCGCCGATTTCATATCTGCTCAGCCTTGCCAATCCGCCGGGCCATCGTGAGATTTCGCTCGGGTTCGGATCGAATGATGCGGCGCAGCTGTTCATAGCAGGCACCGTCCTTGTCATCGCGCGCGTCATGGCGGAAGCCGGCCGCGTAGCCGACGAAAACGCGGCGTTCGTCTAATGAGCATCGTTGTCAATCTCGATGTGATGCTCGCAAAGCGCAAGATGCGCTCCAAGGATCTCGCGGAAGCCGTCGGTATTACCGAAGCCAATCTCTCATTGCTGAAGTCGGGCAAGGTGAAAGGCGTGCGCTTTTCCACGCTCGAAAAGATCTGCGCCGTGCTGACCTGTCAGCCAGGCGATTTGTTGGAATACAAAGCGGGCGAATAGATGGGCGTGTTCGCGCTCCCAAATCCGCCCTGGCGCAAGATCTCCGGCGCTGCGGCAGTGACCGTACTGCACATCGCTTTCATCGCGGCTTTGCTGAACGCGACAATCATGCGCGACACTGTTAGGCCGGTGTCGCGCGAGACAATTCTCTTTCTCCAGCCGCCGAATCCGCAGATCAAACGATTCGCGCCGCCCGTACGAAGGATTGTGCCGGCCTTCACGCGGCAGAGCTGGCAGGGCATCACGCTTCCGCAGGCAAACGAGACTGCCAAGGCGCCCGGGCTGGGTTTTCAACTCTTCGACTGCCGCATCGAGAACATTTCCAAGCTGACGGAAGAACGGCGCGTGCTATGCGCGGAGTTGTCATCCGGGCTGAAGCCCGACGGGTCCGTAGGCTTTGTCGATCGCTCCGCTCGGGTGCGCGGCGCAGCGTTGTGGGCCCGCCAGAAGGCCCGCAAAAACGTTCCAGGCTTGCTGCCTTGCACAAGCAACCGCTCGATCTACGCGACGCTCAGCACGGCGACGCTTTTTTGCCTTGCAAAAGGTGCGATCAGCGGCATGGATCTCGATGCGCGGCCAATGTACGGCGACAAGCCGGAGGAAGAGAGCCATCTGCCGAACAATGGCGATCCGCCGCCTGAGTATACTACGCCCGATCATTGACAGTTCTGATTCCGGCTGTTTGTGCTACGGTCGCTTCGGGAGCGAACCGATATGGGCTTTTACAATCACCACATACTGCCGCGCTTGTTGAATGCCGCGATGAGCTCCAAGCCCGTGCGCCATCAGCGCAAAAAAGTCGTACCGCGCGCCGAAGGTCGCGTGCTCGAAGTGGGGTTTGGGGCAGGTCACAATTTACCTTTCTACGATCCCGCAAAGGTTTCGCATGTCTGGGCATTGGAGCCCGCGAAGGAAATGCGGGAGCGCGCGGCCGAGCGCGTCGCCGCCTCATCCATTCCCCTCGAATTTCTCGACCTGCCCGGCGAACAGATCCCGCTTGAGGATGCATCGGCCGACACGATCCTGATCACCTATACGCTCTGCACTATCCCCGACGTAATGACCGCGCTTTCGCAAATGCGCCGCGTGCTCAACCCGCAAGGCCGCATGATCTTCTGCGAGCATGGCGAAGCGCCGGACGAGAACGTCCGCAAATGGCAACGGCGGCTTACGCCAGCCTGGAAAAGGATCGGCGGGGGTTGCCACGTGGGGCGGCCCATTCCCCGTTTGATCGAAGATGGTGGGTTTCGCATCGCCGACATGGAAACGATGTACCTGCCGGGCACGCCGCGATTTGCCGGCTTCAACTATTGGGGCGCGGCATCCAAGGCTTAGGCGCTTGCAACGGCGAATTACGTTTCTCGCGGAAAATTTGCTTCGATCTCATTTCCATCCGGATCGAAGACGAACGCGCCAAGATAGCTGCCGAAGGCCCCATGGCGCGGGCCGGGCGGACCGGGCTCGCGATCGATCACACTTTCAATCCCAAGGCGTCGCGCCCTCGAAAGGCTCGTCGAGACTGGGTTGAGGTTGCGTGAACCAGCAAGCACCGGAGGCGGTCATGTAGAAATGGTCCTCGAGCCGGATACCGAATTTATCGGGCACCACGATCATCGGCTCGTTGGAGAAACACATGCCTTCAGCCAGCGGCGTTCGATCGCCGCGCACCAGGTTTGGCGCCTCATGCACTTCGAGGCCGATGCCGTGGCCCGTGCGGTGCGGGAGACCCGGAAGCTTGTAGTCGGGGCCGAACCCGTCCCGCATGAGCGATGCGCGCGCGGCAGCATCCACGCTTTCGCAGGTCGCACCAGGGAGAGCAGCTTCGAAGGCCGCAGCCTGGGCGCGTTTTTCGGCATCCCAAACGCGCCGATATTCGGCGCCGGGTTCACCGAAGACATAGGATCGCGTGATGTCGGAGTTGTAGCCCTCGACGCTCGTTCCCGTATCGATCAGCACCGCATCGCCTTGCTTCAACATTCGGTCGCCCTCACCACCATGCGGAAGGGCAGTGTCTTCGCCGAAGGAGACAATGCAAAAGATGTTGCCGCTGCCGCCCAACCGGCGATGTTCTTCATCGATAAAGGCCGCGACTTCCGTTGCGCGAACGCGCCGTCTCAGCATTTTCCAAGCGCGGCGGTGAACCTCAAGCGTCATGTCTTTGGCGTACTGCATGAGCGCCAATTCCGCTTTCGATTTGCGCCGGCGCAACCGATTGAGGAGAGGGCCTCCGCGCGTCAGCCGCGCAGAATCGATGGCGGCGCACAATCCGAACCAGGTGAACAATGCCACGCTCTCGTCGACCGCGAGCCGCGCGACGTTGCCGAGGCGGTCCGCAATCAGCCGATAGGGGCTATCGTCTTCCTGCCACGTGACGATCTCGCCAGGAACCCCCACGATCTGAGCGAGCTTGTCGCGTTCGAAGCCTGGCGTGATGTATTCCACGCTTCCATTGCGGCGGACGAGGGCGCCGGTAAAGCGCTCCGAAGGATGCCACGCGACGCCGGTAAAATAGCGCAGGCTGGCGGTCGGTCCTAAGAGCACTGCCCCGAGATTGTCCTTCTCCATCTCGGTGCAGAGGCGTTCGATTCGATCCTTCCGTTCGCTGGCGGCGATCGCGGTCGGGCGTTCGGGGCGATTCATCAATGTGCTTCCGCAGGAGTGACGTAGACCTTGTTCTCATCATAGGCGATGAATAGATGCAGCTGCCGAAGGACGCCGATTCCAAGGACCAAGGGATCGTGCCGCGAGTCATTTCCGGTGTCAGCGATATCAATCTCCGGGTTGTAGATCGTGATGCCTTCAAAACTCAGCGTCTTGAACGGATAGCGGTAGCGTTTGGCCTCGACGTTGCCGTTGATGCTCATCGCACCTTCCGCCTGCATTCCCTTGCTCCGCTCGTCAAGATCGAGGTTATGCGAGACCGCCCGCAGGCTTGCGAGGGAACCCTGGGCGCCGGTGTCGAGCAACGTGTCGATGCTATTTCCGTCGAGCACCGCCTTTACGATCAGGTGGCCGAAAGGATCAGCCTCGATCGGAACCGAGGCGAAAGCGTCGTGCGTCCAATAGACAACGTTTCCGGGGCACTGATTGGGCAAGAAGAGATTCAGTTTTCCCTTTACGAAATCGAGTTCGATATCATAGTTCCGCCATACGGCATGCGGTTGGATGATGCCCATCTCTTCCAGGGGCACGGCGTCATATCGAACGACGATGAATTGTGGATTGGTGATGACGAAATTGGCAATCTGCAAGCGTTTGGCATCGACTTCCACGTCCAGGTTCACACCCCCGACCATCCGAACCCCGAAAGGCGTGCGATGCAGTTCGCTATCGAGATGTTCTGCCGCGGCGGAACTCAAGACTAGACCGAGCCCGCCCGTGTCTACCAGGAATCGTCCCTTGTGTCCGTCCAGATCGGCATTGAGGAAGACCATGCCCGTACCGTCGGTCTTGAGATCGAACGAGCCGGCTTCGCCCAACTGGCAGAGCTGGACCGGATGCGGCGGCGGCAACGCGTCTTGCGCGATGGCGGGCCCGCCAACGGCGAACAACAGCAACGCCGATGGGGCCAAATACCTCCGCATTATTGCGACCGGCCCAACTCGACAAGCGCCGCGCCTCGCTCGATGCTTCCCATTTCGCATGCCTTGGAAGCTTCGGTCAGCAGCTGCTTCCCCTTCGACACGTCGTCATGGAACATGTCCCATTCACCGATGTAGAAATCCGCATCACAGGTGCGATCGCTGCGCAGGTCTGCATCCGGCTCCTCGGTCGCGATTTCAAGAACTTCGTCGGCGCTGCCTGTTCCTCCAATGAGCTTCACCAAAGGCGCCGGCCAATCCGCGGTCTTGATCGAGGCCGCGCGTTCGGTGAGCTTCTTCGCCACCCATTTCTGCTTTGCCTGCGCAAGATACGTCCAGATCAAGAGGTAGTCGTCGCGATCTCCTGCGCGTTTGAATACCCGCTCGGCCTCCACGAAATTGCCCAGCTTCCACTGCGCCACACCTTCGACCAGCCATAGCTGTGGCCCCTGTTCTCCAAGATCCGCCGCCTTTTCGTAATCCGCTAGGGCTCCTTTGAGATCGCCGCTGTCGTCCTTGGCGCGGCCGCGCATAGCAAAAGCGTCCGCATAGTCCGAATAGCGGGAAAGTGCCGTATCGTCTTCCTTGATCGCTTCCTGATAGCGCCCGGACCTGCGAAATACTTCGCTTCGCAACAGATAGAAATCCAGTGTCCACCAAGACGCTCGCAGTCCGTCGGCATAGTCCTTGAGCGCGTCGTCGAATCTGCGCTCCGCAAGAAATGTGCGCGCGTGATCGATATAGGGCGACGGCAAACCGGGCCGGATGCGAATTGCATCCGCAAAATCCGCACGCGCGCGGTCGTGATCCTTGCGCATCGCCAGAACGGCGCCCCGGCCCATGAGCGCGGCGTAGTTGTCGGGATCGAGCGACAGACAGGCCGTGTAGTCGGCCATGGCCAGATCATATTTCTTATCGTTGACGTAAGCGAAAGCGCGGTCCAAAAGTGCCGCCGGACGCAAATGCGCTGGAAGATCGGGGCTGGCGAGTGCTGCCGACATCGCAGCGATTACGGTAGCGCTGTCGTGATCGTTGTAAGCGTTAATTCCACGTTCGAAGTCTGAATAGGCGGTCGCACATGCTGCGCCTGGCAGCGCTGCTGCAGCAAACAAAAGGATTACGCCCCACTTCATACTACCCCTCGACAAAATTAACACGCAACGAGGGTCCGGGCAAACTCTGATCAGCGGCTCATAAGCGCGTAAGGGCCGCCCTTTTCGATGGCGCGTTTGTAGGCGGGCCGGGCTTGCATGCGGCTGCGATAGGTTAACAGCTTGCTATACGGCTCTAGTCGCGCACCGGCGGCTTCGAGCACGAAGAGCAGTTGAATGTCAGCGCCCGTAAGATTGTCGCCCACGAAAAACTCACGCTCGCCTAATGCGTCTTGCATATAGTTAAGATTGCTGGCGATCTCACTGTCGACGCGGGGCTTGAGCGCCGCGGCCGCGTCTCCGAGCATGCCGGTATACAGCGCAAGCAGGAGCGGCAGCATCGCAGAGCCTTCGGCGTAGTGCATCCACTCAACGTATTTCCAATACTCGTCGCTTCCGTGCCTTGGCTTGAAGCGGCCCTCGCCATAGGTATCGACCAAGTACTCCACGATGGCGCCGGATTCGGCGATCACCTTGCCCTTGTCCTCGATAACCGGCGATTTTCCCAATGGATGCACCTGTTTCAGCTCGGGCGGCGCAAGAGGCACGGGACTCATCCGCTGGTATTTGACGATTTCGTAGGGCTCCCCCAATTCCTCAAGCAGCCACAGGATGCGCTGCGAGCGCGAATTGTTGAGATGGTGGACCTTGATCATCGTCGCCCCTCAATCAAATTCCGGCCTTGCGCCACATTGGCCATAGCATGGGCCCTTTGGGTATCCTTATCTCGCCGGTCACTTCAAAACCGAAGCTCCTGTAAACAGGAATATTCGTCTCCTTGCTCGATTCCAGATAACACGGCAGACCCTCGGCATCGCACATCTTGAGCTGATGACGCATCACCCGGCTGGCAAATCCTTTTCCCTGGCTCGGCGGATCGGTGCCGATGACCTGAAGATAGAAATGCGGTTCCTTTGGATGGACCTTTTCGACGCGGTCCATCGTCGCCATGACGTTGAAAAGGTTGGTCGAGAATATCCCAAGCAACTCCGGACCATTCGCGACATAGTCCCAGAGTCCCATGTGCCACTTGCCGGGCGGTCGCCAGATGCTGGCACATTCGTAACCGTCGCCGACATGACAAAGGCCGTGAGGCATCGCGAGCTTGAGCAGCAGGCGAAAGATGCGTGGCAGCTTGACGTAGCGTTCCGCGGAATTCGGAAGGAAATGCATCATGACCGGATCGTCAAAGAAGGCCCGCCCGAGCATTTCCGCAACACGCATCGCATCGCGCTCGACGACTGTGCGTACCTCGCTCTCGGCCGGAAGATCTAGCGACGGCATCAAGACCAGCTCCACACAGCATCCACGCCCAACTCGGCGATCACGAATGCGGAATGCGCCTCGCGCTCCTGTTCGGTAAGGAGCATAGGCAGTTGAACGCTTCGTAGCCGAGCAATTCGAATTTCGGAACCTGCCGTTTCTGCAACTTCTTCCGCTGACGAGAGCAGAAGCCTCTTCTGTCGTCCGCCAAGCAGCTCGAGATAGACCTGTGCTGTCAGTTCGGCATCAAGCAAAGCGCCATGCAGGCTGCGCGCGGAGAGATCGATGCTGAATCGTCTGCAGAGCTCGTCGAGGGAATAGCGCGCCCCCGGCAACTTTGCCTTGGCTAACTCCATCGTGTCGGTCGCGCGCGACGGCGGCAAGCCCGGCCTGGCGGCGCGCTGCAATTCGGCATTCAGGAACTTGAGATCGAAATTCGCGTTGTGAATGACGAGCGGCGAATCGGCGATGAACTCGAGAAACTCATCGACGACGTGCGCAAACGGCGGCTTATCCTTGAGAAATTCATTGCTGATGCCATGCACGCGCTCAGCATCGGCAGTCATTTCGCGTTCAGGGTTGAGGTATCGTTGGAAGCTGCGCCCGGTGGGAAAATGATCCAGCAATTCAACGCAGCCGATCTCCACGATCCGGTGGCCCGCGTCGGGATCCAGCCCGGTCGTCTCGGTATCGAGCACGATTTCACGCATTCCGCCTTGCCCTCAGCTTTTCGACGATTGCCTTTACCTGCTTGAAAGCGTGATCGAGCCCTTTGTCCGTTTCAACCACGAAATGCGCTTTTGCACGCTTTTCGGCATCGGGCATCTGGCGCGCCAGGATCTGGTCAAGCTTTTCCGCTGTCATGCCTTCCCGCTTCAAGACGCGCATGCGTTGGATTTCTGCCGGCGCGCTGGCCACCACAATCGCGTCCATGCGCCTGTGGCCCCCGGTCTCGAAGAGCAACGGGATGTCCAGCACGACCATTTCCGAATTGCCGGCCGCCTTCAGAAACCGCCGCTGCTCCGCCACGACGAGCGGATGAACGATGCTTTCAAGTGTCTTAAATGCAGCCTCGTTTCCCGAAATCCGCCTGCCGAGCTCGGCGCGATCGACCCGACCGGCTTTCACTGTGCCTGGGAACGCAGCGCCGATCGGTTCGACCGCGCCACCGCCCGGTTCGTACAGCCGGTGAACGGCGGCGTCGGAATCATAAACTGGTATTCCGAGGCGGGCGAAGAGTTTGGCGGTCTCGCTCTTGCCCATGCCGATAGATCCGGTGAGCCCGATGAGAAGCGGCCCTTCAGACATAGCCTAGCGCATCCTCCAGGACTTTGCGGACCGCCGGCGTCACCTTTGGTCTCGCACCGAAGAACGCTTCGAAAGCCGGCACCGCCTGATGCAGGAGCATGCCCAGGCCATCGATCGTTCGCAGACCTCGTTTCCTCGCCGCGCGCAACAGCGGGGTGACGATCGGATTGTAGACGATGTCGCAAACGACGGCGCAATCCTGCAACGCGTCAAGGTCGAGACTCAGTGGTGGCTGATTTTTCATTCCAGCAGGCGTTGCATTGACCAGGAGCGAAGCGTCCATCGCAGATCGCTTCCAATCGCCCAGTCCGCCGTTCAGATCGGCTCCGAGCGCGCCAGCGCGTGCTGGTGTTCGATTTAACACCCGAATCTCGCCCGCGCCCATCTGGCGCAGTGCCGCGACTATGGCACGCGCGCCGCCACCCGAACCGACCACCACGACTGCCTTCTTCGAAACCGTGATGCCCGCATCGTGCAGGCTTCCAATGAAGCCCGCCACGTCGCTATTGAAGCCATGGATCCCGCTATTTTGAAAGATCAGCTGGTTGACAGCGCCGGCTTGGCGCGCACTGGCATCCAGCGAGCGTGCGAGAGCAAATGCGGCTTCCTTATGCGGCAGGGTCACGCTGACGCCAGTGAAACCCATGCGGGGCAGAGTATCGATCGCGCGACCAAAATCTTCTTGCTGCACTGCCAATGGAACATACGCGCCATCGATGCCGAGTTCCCTCAGCCAATAGCCATGCAGCTTGGGCGAGAGGCTATGCGCAATCGGCCATCCGATGACGCCCGCAAGTTTCATGTTGGGATCGCGCCTTCATCGATGTTGGCCGCTCGGTGTCGGAACGGCACTCCTGCTTGGTTCGGTAGCTGCGCTCTTGTGCTACTTGCCGATGCGAGAACGAGAGGTTTCATGCGGACGCTTCCTGTCGCTCGTTCAGCAGGTTTAGTATTGCGGCAGCGGTCTCTTCGATGGAACGGCGCGACACATCAATCGAGGGCCAGCCATGCTGTTCATACAGACGGCGAGTATGGGCGACTTCCGACCGGACACTCTCGAGCTCCACATAATCGGTGTCGCGCACTTCGCCCATGACCGCAAGGCGGTTTCTCCGTAACTGAACCAACCGCTCAGGCGAAGCCCATAACCCGACAACCAGGGGGGCGACCGCGGCATGCAATGCACCTGGGACGGGGATCCCCGGCACGAGAGGGACATTGGCGCAGCGCACTCCGCGGATAGCAAGATATACACAGGTCGGTGTCTTCGAGGTCCGGCTCGCTCCGACGAGTACGACTTCGGCCTCGTTCAGACTCTCGAGAGACTGTCCATCATCATGCTGGATGGTGAAATTTAGCGCTTCGATTCGCAGAAGATAACGCTGGTCTACCTCGTGTTGGCCACCCGGACGATGCGTCTCTGCGGCCCCGAGAAACTGCCGCATTGCTGCTACTGGGCTTTCGAGGACGTCGAGGCATGGAACTGCGATCTCCGCGCATTGCGCTGCAAGTTCATTGCGCAGCTCCGGACTGACCAAGGTAAAGAACACCAGGCCGGGGTCCGCGCGAATGTGGTCTATAGCGCGATCCAGCTGCCGGCGGCTGCGCACCATCATGTACGCATGCTCGCGGACGTCAACGCCTTCGAACTGGGCCAGTGCGGCCTTAGCGATGGCGTTCAAAGTCTCGCCGGTTGCGTCTGAAACCAGGTGGACATGAAACGCTTTGCTCACAAACTGTCTTCCTTCTTCCACACGCTGCACCTTAGGCGGAAGAATAATCCATGCCGCCAACAATTGCGCATTCCTCGCACAGCATCGTCCCCAAGGTATGTCTTGCCTTGGGTCGCCCTAAGTCCTAGAGAACCCCAACGATTCAGGAATTCGTCCACAAATCACAGTACCATCATCTTCTAAAGCCACCTTCTAGGAGTCTTGTTTTGAAGAAAGAGACGAAACTGGTCTCTGTACTGAAAGGCTCAAAGCAGGTTCCTGTTCCGATCTGGCTGATGCGCCAAGCAGGCAGGTATCTGCCAGAATACCGGGAAGCGCGTGCTAGAGCCGGTTCATTTTGGGCTCTTTGCTCGACGCCAGAGCTCGCCGCGGAAGTGACGTTGCAGCCGATACAGCGGTTTGGTTTCGACGCCGCCATCGTTTTCTCGGATATTCTTGTAATCCCCGCGGCTTTGGGATGTGAAGTCGTTTTCGAAGAGGGCGAGGGGCCTAGACTGGCTCCTTTGGATTCTGTTGCGGGACTACGTCTGAATGAAGCGGCTCTCATGCCTGTCTATGACGCTTTGCGGCTGGTGCGGGGTCGTCTTGGGGATGAAACGGCTTTGATTGGATTTGCCGGCGCGCCTTGGACACTCGCCACCTACATGGCTGCAGGTCGCGGAGGGGATGAACAAAAAGCTGCAAAGCTGTGGGGGTATCGGGATCCGGAAGGCTTTGCGGCGTTGCTCGACTTGCTCGCAGACAGCATTGCTCTGCATCTGGCCAGACAACTCGATGCAGGCGCCGATTGTGTGCAGATTTTCGACAGTTGGGCGGCGAATTTGCCGCAAGCCATGTTCGAGCGCTGGGTAATCGAGCCAACTCGCAAGATCGTTGGCAAGTTGCGCACAATTCATCCCAAAGCCTTGGTGATCGGATTTCCCCGTGCTGCGACGCTTGAGGGCTACAGGCGCTATGCGGCAAGAACTGGAGTAGATGCTGTGTCGGTTGATACGGCGGTACCAATGGACTGGGCTGTTCGAACTCTGAGTGTTGCAGTACAGGGAAACCTTGATCCCATTGCTTTAATCGCGGGCGGTCGCGCCTTGGATGAGGCTGTGGAAGAGATCCTTAGCGCCACGCGTGAGGTGCCTTTTGTTTTCAATCTCGGTCATGGAATCTTGCCCGATACGCCCATCGCGCACGTTGAGCAGCTCGTGAAGCGGGTACGGCAGGGGTGAGGCTCGCAGTTGTCCTGTTCAACCTGGGTGGCCCGGACTCGCTTGATGCCGTCGAACCATTCTTGCGAAATTTGTTCTCGGATCCGGCGATTCTGCCTCTGCCGGCAGTCTTCCGCTTGCCGTTGGCCAGGTTCATAGCCAAGAGACGAGCACCGGTAGCGCGCGAAATCTATGCGAAATTGGGAGGCGGCTCACCGATTCTGCGTGAAACCGAGGGCCAAGCCAGCGCGCTCGAACAGGCGTTAGCGGTCCAGGGCTACGACGCCAAGTGCTTCATCGCAATGCGTTGTTGGCGACCACGAAGCGATGACGCTGCAACGGCGGTGAAGGCGTTCGCCCCGGATGCGATCGTTCAGTTGCCTCTCTACCCACAGTACTCCACCACGACGACGGGTTCTTCTCTTGAAGATTGGGCGCGCGCCGCCGCTGCAGCGCACATCACGGCGGCCGTGACTATCGTCAAAAGCTACCCGATGGCTGAAGGCTTCATCCAAGCACTCGCAAACGCGATCCAGGAGACGTGGAAGCAGGCGCAGCCTGGGTTACGCTACCGGCTGCTGCTGTCAGCCCATGGCTTGCCGGAACGTGTCATCGCAGGCGGAGACCCCTATCAAAGGGAGGTTGAGCAAACAGCGGCTGCGCTAGTCGCAGCTCTCGAAACGCCCGGTCTGGATTGGGTGGTGTGTTACCAGAGCCGTGTGGGGCCGTTGAAATGGATAGGGCCCGCGACCGATGCCGAGGTAATGCGTGCCGGGCGCGAGAACCTAGGGGTTGTGGTGGCGCCGATCGCCTTCGTGTCGGAGCACTCGGAAACCCTGGTGGAACTCGACATGGAATACGCCAAGCTTGCCAAGAAAGCCGGCGTGCCGCACTACCTGAGGGCACCTACCGTGGGTACGCGGCCGGCGTTCATCTCGGCGCTGGCCAAACTGGTCGTCGAAGGGGCAGGGCAATGATCCAGATGCTGTCTAACGAAATATTGTGGATCAAAGCGTTCCACGTCATCGCCGTTATCTCGTGGATGGCAGGGATGTTCTATTTGCCGAGGCTATTCGTCTACCACACCGAAACCAGCCCCGGCTCTGATGAATCGGAGCGGTTCAAGGTGATGGAGCGTAAGCTCCTCAAGATGATCATTAACCCCGCGATGATCGCGACCTGGGTGCTGGGCCTCACTCTCGCGTGGATCACCGGCGCCTGGCAGGACCATTGGCTCCAGGCAAAAGTCGTGCTCGTATTGGCGATGTCTGGGCTGCACGGCTATTTCGCGGGCCGGGTCCGGGTTTTTGCGCAGGACCGCAATGACAAGCCGGCTCGCTTCTACCGTATCCTGAACGAGGTTCCGCCACTTTTGATGGTCGGCATTGTCATTTTGGTGATCGTGCAGCCATTTTGAGCGACGTCCCTCTTTGCATTGGAGCCGATAAGCGCTATATAGGGTTATTCCCATTGCACCGCAGGCGTCTGGCGTGAAGCACGCTCGGATCCTGTCCGGGAAACCGGCGCGGTGCCTGCAATCATCCGATGATGCCCAAAGCGAAAGGTAAAGTTCCTTTCGCGACCAACGGACCAAGCCCCTCCATAGTCACTCAGGTAAACACGTCCATGACAGTGCAAAGCGGCCTGCAAGCCATGAAGCTGCAGGATCTCAAGTCCAAATCCCCCACCGACCTTCTGGCATTCGCCGAGGATCTCGAGATCGAGAACGCGTCGTCCATGCGCAAGCAGGACATGCTGTTCGCGATCCTCAAGGAGCTCGCCGAACGCAATGTCGAGATCACCGGCAGCGGCGTGGTCGAGACCCTGCAGGACGGTTTCGGCTTCCTGCGCTCGCCGGAATCGAACTATCTGCCCGGCCCGGACGACATCTATGTCTCGCCTTCGCAAATCCGCCGCTTCGGGCTTCGGACCGGCGACACGGTCGAGGGTCCTATCCGCTCGCCCAAGGACGGCGAGCGCTATTTCGCGCTGCTCAAGGTCTCGACGATCAATTTCGAGGACCCCGAGAAGATCAAGCACAAGGTCGCCTTCGACAACCTGACGCCGCTCTATCCGGACGAGCGCTTCGTCATGGAACTTCCCGATCCGACGGTGAAGGACAGGACCGGCCGGGTCATCGACATCGTCTCTCCGCTCGGCAAGGGCCAGCGCTGCCTGATCGTGGCGCCGCCGCGCGTCGGCAAGACCATCATGATGCAGAACATCGCCAAGGCGATCGCGATCAACCACCCGGAAGTCTATCTTATCGTGCTGCTGATCGACGAGCGGCCCGAGGAAGTGACCGACATGCAGCGCACCGTAAAAGGCGAGGTCATTTCCTCGACCTTCGACGAGCCCGCGACGCGCCATGTGCAGATCGCCGAGATGGTGATCGAAAAGGCCAAGCGCCTGGTGGAACACAAGCGCGACGTCGTCATCCTGCTCGACAACATCACGCGCCTGGGCCGCGCCTACAACACGGTGGTGCCCTCCTCGGGCAAGGTCTTGACCGGCGGCGTCGATGCCAACGCCTTGCAGCGGCCCAAGCGCTTCTTCGGCGCCGCGCGCAACATCGAGGAGGGCGGTTCGCTCACCATCATCTCGACCGCGCTGATCGACACCGGCAGCCGTATGGACGAAGTGATCTTCGAAGAGTTCAAGGGCACCGGAAATTCGGAAATCATTCTCGACCGCAAGGTGGCAGACAAGCGCGTGTTTCCGGCGATCGATATCCTAAAATCCGGCACCCGCAAGGAAGAGCTGCTGGTCGACAAGGCGACGCTCGCCAAGATGTACGTGCTGCGCCGCATCCTGGCGCCAATGGGCACCATCGATGCTATCGAGTTCCTGCTCGACAAGCTGCGCTCGTCCAAGACCAACTCGGACTTCTTCGACAGCATGAATACGTAGCGGAAGGCAGAGGCGTTCGCGCTTCCTCCGTTGACCGTTCGGCGGCAGAAGGGGAAACTCCCCCACTTGTATAGGAGATCGCCATGGCTCAGGAACCGCACGATCGCGCCCAGTTTCACGCCATGACCGAGGGCACGCAGGAAGACTGGATGAAGATCGCGGCCGCTGCGGTTGCGTTCAATCAGGAACTGCCAAATCGCGTACTGGCCCATCTGAAAATGCTGGAGGGCGATTGCGGTGGCTTTTCCGTGGACAGGCTCGAGCATTCCCTGCAATCGGCGAGCCTTGCCCATCGCGACGGTTTGGACGAGGAGTATGTCGTCTGTGCGCTGCTGCACGACATCGGCGACACGCTCGCCTCGCAGAACCATGCCGAGCTGGGCGCCACGATCCTGAAGCCTTTCGTCTCGGAAGAGAACTGGTGGGTGCTGCAGCATCACGGCATCTTCCAGGGCTACTATTTCTTCCACTATCTGGGGCTCGACCGGAACATGCGCGAGCAGTTCCGCGGACATCCGTGCTTCGAGCGCACGGCGATGTTCTGTGCCCGGCACGACCAGAACGCCTTCGATCCGAGCTACGACACGATGCCGCTCGAGGCTTTCGCGCCGATGGTCCAACGGGTAATGGCGCGGCCCAAGCGTTCGATCTATCTGCGCGAGGAGCAAAAGGCGGCGGCGGAGTAATTCAGCCGACGCCTTCCACCAGCAACACGACGGCGTCGGTGTCGACCTTGCGGCAGAAATCTTCTTGTATTCGGGTGAATTCGCCCAGGCTTTGGACGATGTTTCGTCCGCGGTTGCGGATCTTCAACTGGGCAAGCGCATAGACCATCATGGGATCAGCACCGTCGCTCCCGTAGTCTTGCGCGAATGCAGCGCCTTATGCGCAGCACGCGCGTCCGACAGCTTGAAACGCTGATGGACCTGCACTTTCACGATCCCTTTGGTAAGCGTCTCGAAGAGGTCATTCGCCGTCTGCTGCAATTCCCGACTCGTGCGCGTGTAGTGGAACAGTGTCGGCCGTGTCAGATAGAGCGAGCCTCTGGCGCTGAGAATGCCTGGCTCGAAGGCCGGGACTGCACCGCTGGCATTGCCGAAACTCACCATCATGCCGCGCACGGCAAGGCAATCGAGCGAGCCGGCCCAAGTATCCTTGCCGATGGAGTCGTAGACAACTGGCACGCCCTCGCCCTTTGTTATTTCGCGCACCTGCCTCACCCAGTCTTCGGTGCGAGTATTGAGGACATGCTCGCAGCCGTTTTCGCGCGCCAGAGAAACCTTGTCGTTCGAACCGACGGTGCCGATGACAATCGCTCCCAGATGCTTAGCCCACTGGCAGGCGATCACGCCGACGCCTCCGGCCGCGGCATGAAACAGGATTGTTTGTCCTGGCTGGACCGGGAAGGTTCGTTTCAAGAGATATTGCGCGGTCATGCCTTTCAACAGAGCGGCCGCCGCGATCTCGTCCGATATCGTTGGGGGCAGTCTGACCAACCGTGCGGCAGGCACGTTATTCGATTCTGCATAGGAGCCGAGCGTGCCCGCGTAAGCGACCCGATCACCAGGCTTGAGATCGCTGACTTCGGGCCCCAGGGCCTCCACCACACCCGCCGCTTCGCTGCCCAGGCCCGACGGCAGCGGCAATTTGTAGAGGCCGGTGCGGTGATAGGTGTCGATGAAATTGACGCCGATGGCCGTATGTCGCACGCGTACCTCACCCGCAGCTGGCTTTGGGAGGTCGACATCGACGTATTCGAGCACCTCGGGGCTGCCGGTCTGGACAAAGCGGATGGCTTTCATCGCAATATCTCCTAGGCTCTTCCGCGAGCGTATCGTTCGGAAAGGCCCGATGACAATTGCGGCAGCGGATTCAGACGAGGACCGAGGCACTCTGTTCGGCCATCCGCGCGGGATTGCCACCATTGCGGCGACCGAGGTTTGGGACCGAATTTCGTTCCACGGCATGCAGGCGCTGCTGGTGCTCTACATGGTGGGCGCGCTCTTGCAACCCGGACATGTGGAGCATGTCTTGGGGTTTCAGGCGATGCGCGGCGCCATCGAGTGGGTGCGCGGCCCTCTCAGCATTCAAGCAATCGCGACTCAACTCTTTGGCCTCTATATCGGACTTGTGAATGTGACGCCTATTCTGGGCGGCGCGCTGGGCGACCGCGTACTGGGACGCAGGCGCGCGGTCATCCTCGGAGGCAGTCTGATGGCCACAGGCCACTTTTGCATGGCCTTCGATCAGTCGTTCTTCCTGGCGCTCGCCTTTCTGATCGCCGGCGCCGGTATCTTCCGCGGCAATCTTGCCCCTCAATTGGGCGAAATGTATGAGCGGGACGATCGGCGTCGCGCCGTGGCGTTTCAAATCTACGGCAGCGCTGTCAATCTCGGCGCCTTCATCGCGCCGCTGGTGACGGGCGAACTTCAGAAGGACTGGGGTTGGCATGCCGGCTTCGCATTTGCCGGTTTCGGGATGCTTATCGGCCTTATCATCTATCTCGCGGGTCAACGCGACCTGCCGCAGGAGAGAGATAGGACGACTGCGACGCCCGTGCGTCCACTCACCCGTCGCGAATGGCGCGTGATCGCAGCGTTGCTGGCGCTCGTACCCGTCGCCGCGCTCTTCTGGATCGCCCAAAGCCAGATCTGGAACACCTATAACCTCTGGGTCCGCGATCACGTGCAGCTTCAATACGGCAACTGGACGATGCCGGTACCCTGGCTGCAATCGCTCGACGGTCTTGCGCCGTTCGTGCTTATACCGCCGCTGTTGATGTTGTGGCGCCGGCAGGCGAAGCGCGGCCGCGAGCCGGACGAATTCGGAAAGATGGCGAGAGGGTGCTTCATCTTTGCCGCCGCCACGCTTGTGCTTGCAGTTTCCCAGTTTGCGCCGGGTCCGAACGGTCGCGTGCTTCTGCTTTTTCCGGTGCTCTTTCATTTGGCGTCGAACGTCGGCTGGATTTTCTTTGCGCCCACCGCGACGTCATTGTTTTCGCGCGCAGCCCCAGTACAGGTGAACGCGACGATGATCGGCTTGTATTATCTGTCGGTATTTCTCGGCAGCACGGTGAGTGGTTGGCTCGGCGCTCTGTACGAAAGACTTTCGCCCGCATCTTTCTGGAGTATCCATGCGGCCGCATGTGCATCCGGCGGAGTGCTGCTTCTTGCGGCGGGCCGGGCGATCCGGCGCAGCAAGCTGTTCGACTGAACTTTTGCCTCAGTTCAGATGCTGACGGAAAAAGGTCGCCGTACGGCCATTGGCGAGGTCGGCACAGGCTTTGTCGTAATGGGCACCGCCGACGCGCGCAAAAGCGTGGTCCATTTCGGGATAAACGTGGATCGTCACGTGGGCATTGCCTGCGAGACCATCCAAGATCTTCCTTTGTGCGGCTGGCGGCACATATTCGTCTTTCGCCGCGAGGTGCAGCATCAGTGGCTTCTTGATGTTCTTCGCTTCGGCGAGCTTGTCCTGGATGTTGACGCCGTAGTAACCGACGCTTGCGTCCACGTCCGTGCGCGCCGCGGTCAGATAGGCGAGCAATCCGCCGAGACAATAGCCGATCGCCCCGACTTTTCCGGTGCAGCCTGAGCGTTGGCGCAGCACTTCGATCGAGGCCCGGATGTCTTTGACACCGTTGTCCGGATCGAATCGGTTCATCAGATCCAAGGCGCGCTGCCACTCGGCATCGGTCTTGTCGGTCAGTTGCACGCCAGGCTCGAGGCGCCAAAACAAATCGGGCACCAATGCGAAATAGCCGTGTGCCGCATAGGCGTCGGCAACATCGCGCATGACCTTGTTGACGCCGAAGATTTCCTGGATCACCACAACGCCCGGACCGCGCTGCGATGCCGGGATGGCCAGATAGCCGCCGAATGCGCCGTCCACGCCGCCGATCGAAATCTGCTTCGCTGCCATTGTGGCCTCACGGATTCGCTGGAGCGCCATGAGGCGACAGAACGCTACGAAAATCAACTGTGCGCGGTCTATTGCGGCCGCGCTCCAGGAGGGCGGGTTTGCGGCAATTGCAAGAGTTGGCTCAGTGTGACTGGGTTGGTGATGGGCGCCGCACATTGACCGCGCTGGCAGACATAAGCCGTTGGCTGGCCGTTTTCCATTTTTTTCCCCCTGGCCACATGGCCTTCAGGAAGTTCACGATCCGGAGGGATGACGGTGAGCAGTTTGTTGGGAAGGCTGCGCCCCTGCACCGCTGCTGCAAGTTCCTGCGTCTTGGGGTTCGAAGCGGGTCCGACGATCACGATTTGCAGATTCGATGCTGCTATTTCCATGTTGTTGAAGTAACTCGACATAGCGATCGTGACGCGCATCGCCTCACTGCCTTGTGCGCGCAAGAGAGTTGCGCAACGGCCATTGTACTCGGACTCGTTCGTTGCCATGAACAGGCGCGCCAGCACGCCGATCATCACGGCATTGGTGGGGGGCTGCGTTTGATCGTAAATGGACCGTGTACGGACGATGAGCGGCTCATCGTCGTCAGCGGTTGTGTAGTAGCCGCCGAGCACCCCGTCCCAGAAGTGTTCATTGAGTGTGTGTGTCCACGCTTTTGCCCGTTGCAGGAAGCGATCTTCGCCAGTCGATTCCCAGAGTGCGAGCGCGGCGCGCGCCATGTGGGCATAGTCGTCCGAGAAGCCCATATGCCCGCGCTTTCCGGCGCGCCAGGAGTGGCTCAGGCGATCTCCGTCGCCAAGCGCTTTGACCACGAAGTCGAATGCCTTGATCGCGATCTCGATCCAGTCGCTTCGGCCCATTGCGGTCCCAGCTTCTGCAAGTGCGGCGATTGTCATGCCGTTCGTATCGGCAAGCACCTTGTCGTCGCGTGCCGGCGCCGCGCGTTTCTGGCGCGCGGTCAGTAGAAGTTCGCGCTGCCGCTTGAGCAATGCCTCGTCGGCTTCCGACTGCGGATATGGCGAAGAACTGCCCTGGCGGTGAAGTATATTGCGGCCGTTGAAATTGCCGTCCCGGGAAACGTTGTAGGCCGCTTTGAATTTCTGCACGAAGGTACCCGTCAACGCGGCGTCGATTTCGGCTTCGCTCCAGACGTAGTATCTGCCTTCCTCATTTTCGGTGTCCGAGTCGATGCTCGTTGCGAACGCGTCTTCGACCTTCATCTCGCGCATCAACCATCCAATGGTTTCTTCAATGCGCTCCTGGCAGATCGGATTTCTGTTGTGCTGCCATATCAGGGTCATCAGACCGAGAAGCTGCGCGTTGTCGTTCGTCATTTTTTCGAAGTTGGGAACGATCCAGCGCTCATCCGTGCAATAGCGAAAGAAGCCGCCACCCACATGATCGCAGAGCCCTCCGATCAGAATGTGATCGAGAGTGACGGACATGAGCTGCAGGAACTGTTGCGCGCCGCTGCGCAGATAGGCGCGCCATAGGACTTCGGTTTGCGGAACCGAAGCGAACTTCTGAGGTCCGGTCACGCCGCCGAAAAAGATATCGAAACGCTGGCCAATGCGCAGAGCAGCCGTGTCCAGCATCTGGCCGTCGAATGGGCCGTGAAGATTCCGGTTCCACAGTTCCTGGATCTGCCCGTTTACGCGCGTGGCGGCGGCAGCGACTTGTTCGGGCTGGTCCCGCCAGAGATTGATGATATCGCTGAGAATCGATCTTAATCCTGGCTGTTCGCCTTTGGCGTCCTTCGGCACGTAGGTGCCGGAGAAGATCGGTACGCCCTTTGTGTCGAGAATCATCGTCAATGGCCAGCCGCCGCGCGCACCCATGGAACTGGCCGCATTTTGATAGAGTTGGTCGACGTCGGGCCGTTCCTCGCGGTCGACCAGAACGTTGATGAAATTTTCGTTCAGCAATGCAGCGGTCTCGGGGTCAGAGAAGCTTTCCGCGTTCATCACGTGGCACCAGTGCCCGGACGCAAAGCCAATGGAGAGAAAGATCGGCCTGTTGAGGCGCTCGGCTTCGGTCAAGGCTTCGGATCCCCAGGGATACCAATGCACGGGGTTGTCTTTGTGCAGCAAGAGGAATGGGCTGTTGGCTTGGTCGAGCTGATTGCGGCTCATGATAATCCCTGAAGTGTGCGCCGCCGGGCTGGCGTTGCGTTTTGTGGAGGTATTGCCCCAATCTCCCTTTAGCGCGGCGTCGGGCGCGCTCACAAGCCACCGGCCAAAAAGCGGTTAAACGCATGAAGATCCACGTGGATATGGAGATCAGCCCCGAAGAGGCGCGAACGCTGTTGGGGCTGCCGGACCTCAAGCCGATGCAGGAGGCCCTGCTGGCAGAGATGCGAGAGCGCATGATGGCAGCCCTCAAAACCTATGAACCTGAGGCCATGTTCAGGGCTTGGATGCCGCTCGGCGCCCAGGGCCTCGAGCAGTTTCAGCGCTTCCTGCGGGACAGCGCAATCGCTGCAACCGGGGCCAAGAAGCCCGCATCGAAGGAGTGATGGAGCAGGATACGATTTATGCGCTTGCCTCGGGAGCGGGACGAGCCGGCGTCGCGGTTGTGCGGGTTTCCGGGTCGCGGGCCGGCAGCACGCTTGAGGCGCTTACGGGTGCGCCGCTTCCCGAGCCGCGCAGGGCGGTGTTGGCGCTCCTTCGGGATTCAGGTGGATCCCCGATCGACGAAGGGCTTGTGCTATTTTTTGCGTCGCCCAATAGCTATACCGGCGAGGACATTGCGGAGTTTCATGTCCATGGGGGCCGCGCGATTATCGAGGCGCTCTTTGTGGAGTTCGGCAAACGCGGCCTCCGACCGGCGGAAAGTGGGGAATTCACTCGGCGCGCGGTCGAGCATGGCAAGTTCGATCTGACGCGTGCCGAAGCCGTGGCCGATTTGGTCGAGGCGGAAACAGAAGCACAGCGTCATCAGGCACTACGCCAATATGGAGGAGAGCTTTGGAATCTCTGTGAGGGTTGGAGGAGCCGGTTGTTGCAGGCACTTGCCTGGGCGGAGGCAGCCATCGATTTTTCCGACGACGAACTTCCTGCCGACGTCCTCGATGAGGCAAGGTCCATCGCCGCGAAGGTTTCGGGAGAAGTTCAAGGACATCTGGACGACGGGCATCGGGGTGAACGCGTTCGCGAAGGCCTGTTCTTAGCGGTGATCGGCCCACCGAACGCCGGTAAGAGTTCGCTTCTCAATGCGCTCGCGAAGAGAGATTTGGCGATCGTTGCTGCCACGCCAGGAACGACACGAGACGTCATCGAAGTACGTTTGGATTTGGGCGGCTTTCCCGTCACGGTAGCCGACACAGCTGGCCTTCGCGCGTCACAAGACGCCGTTGAAGCCGAGGGTGTGCGTCGGGCGCTCGAGCGGGCGCGATCAGCAGATCTGGTTCTGCTCTTGCGCGATGGCTCTGTGAGCGCAGACGAAATGCCGCTTCCGGACGATGTGCGACCGGATTTGGTCGTTTGGAACAAGACAGACTTGCCTTGGCAGAAGGAGCATGACGGTATCGCGCTCTCTCTTCGAACCGGGGAAGGCTTGGAGCAGCTGCTCGAGGTTCTCGGTAACATGGTCGGGGACAAGTTGGCTCTTGCGTCTGAGGCACCTGTGCTGACGCGGCGTCGGCACAGAGATGCTTTGAAGCAGGCCGTGGGTCCGCTCATCGATGCTTTGTCGGCGCCGCAGGATCGCCCCGAGATTCTAGCCGAGGACCTGAGACTTGCTCTGCGTGCAATCGGCCGCGTGACGGGTCGCGTCCATCTAGAGGAATTGCTCGACATCGTGTTTCGTGACTTCTGCATCGGAAAGTGAGGCCCACGACCGCGGATCGATCTATGTTTCACGTGAAACAGAAGGATATTGCTCTTCCGGCCGGTGCCGAATATGCAGCAGTGAATGAAGAGCTTTGACGTCATTGTTATTGGAGGAGGCCACGCGGGATGCGAAGCAGCAGCTGCCAGCGCGCGCTTTGGGGCCCGTACGCTTCTGCTGACGCACAAGCTCGAGACAGTCGGGGAAATGTCCTGCAATCCCGCCATTGGCGGGGTCGGCAAGGGACATCTGGTACGAGAGATTGATGCACTTGACGGATTGATGGGCCGCGTCGCCGACGCTGCCGGGATACAGTTTCGAATACTCAATCGTCGCAAGGGACCCGCGGTTTGGGGTCCCCGGGCGCAGGCCGATCGAAAGCTATATCGGCAGGCCATGCAGGCGGCGCTCCATTCTCAGCCGAGTCTCGAGATTCGAGCAGCCGCCGCCGAAAACCTTCTGATTACAGATGAAAGTATTCAGGGCGTTGTCACGGCCGGTGGGGAAAATATTGCCGCCGCGGCCGTGATTCTGACGACAGGGACGTTTCTGCGTGGTGTAATCCACATGGGAGAGCGGACGATTCCGGCTGGCCGCGTTGGCGAGCAGCCAAGTCTGGGACTCGCGAAGACATTGCATTCGTTGGGCTTTATGCTGGGGAGGCTCAAGACGGGCACCCCTCCCAGATTGGATGGCAAGACCATTGACTGGAACGGATTGGATCTCCAGCACGGCGACAATCCGCCCCTTCCGTTCTCGTTCCTCAATGATCGAATCACGGTGCCGCAAACCGTTTGCCATATCACGCGGACGACCCCGGCAACGCACGCGATCATCCGCGCGAATCTGCATCGCGCGCCCATATATTCGGGCCAGATCGAAAGTGCCGGACCTCGCTATTGCCCCTCAATTGAGGACAAAGTTGTCCGTTTCGCGGACCGTCACAGCCACCAGATTTTCTTGGAGCCGGAGGGGCTGGATGACGATACGATCTATCCCAACGGCATTTCGACATCCTTGCCGGAAGAGGTCCAGCATCAGCTCCTGAGAACCATTCCCGGCTTGGAAAACGCCGTATCGCGGCGACCTGGCTACGCCATCGAATACGACTATGTAGATCCGCGTGAACTCGAGCCATCGCTCGAAACGAAGCGTATATCGGGACTCTTTTTTGCCGGCCAAATCAACGGAACGACGGGGTACGAAGAGGCGGCGGCCCAAGGGCTGATGGCCGGCTGGAATGCGGCGCGCTGTGCCGGTGGCACTTCCCCCATAATATTAGACCGTGCAACCGCCTATATCGGCGTGCTCATCGATGACTTGGTGACCAGAGGTGTCAGCGAGCCCTACCGGATGTTCACCTCGCGGGCCGAATACCGGCTCAGTCTCCGTGCGGACAATGCAGACCAACGTCTCACCGACCTCGGCGCCAATGGTGGTGTCGTCGGCCGCGCCCGCGCCACGGCATTCGCACAAAAACGCACCGAGCTCGGAATCGCGAAGGCGAACCTGCAGGCGCTTTCCTTGACGCCCAATGAGGCGCAAGCAAATGGCATTGTGGTTCGTGCTGACGGTGTGCGGCGTAACGCTTTGGAATTACTTGCTTTTCCAGATGTGACCCTGGATACGGTCGTGAATATCTGGCCGGAATTGGCCAAGCTGCGGCGTAGCCTGCTTGAGCAGCTCGCGATCGATGCGCAATACGCCGGCTATCTCGGGCGACAGGAGGCCGACATCGCCGCCTTTCGCAAGGACGAAGCCCTGGAGCTACCTGCCAACTTCGAATATGCGGGTGTCGTCGGGCTTTCAACAGAAGTCCGGCAAAAGCTATCCTTGGTGCGGCCCTCCACGCTGGGACAGGCGGCACGGGTGGACGGCGTTACGCCGGCCTCGTTAACCTTGATTCTGGCGCACTTGCGTCGTGGTGCCAGACGTGTCGCCTGAAGATTTTGCCGCAGCAGAAGGTGTTTCACGTGAAACACTTGAGCAGCTCAAAGTCTATGTCGAGATGCTCGTGGACTGGAACCGCCGGCACAACTTGGTTTCGAAAGCCTCACTTGCCGACGTTTGGCGGCGCCACATTTGGGACAGCGCACAGCTTGCGCGCTACATTCCCGCATCGGCTGAGACCCTGATCGACTTGGGAAGCGGCGCCGGGTTTCCAGGATTGGTTTTGGCCGAACTCCTGCGCGATCGGATCGATGTCACCTTGGTCGAGTCCACGGCCAAAAAGTGTCAGTTCCTGAAGGCTGTCGCAGGACGGCTCAATTTGAATTGCGAAATTCGCAATTCGCGAATTGAAGCGCAGCCTTGGGAGCAGTTCGACATCATCACGGCGCGTGCTTGTGCGCCCCTACACAAATTGCTCGGCTATGCACAGCATTTCTCCGGACCGGGCACCACCGCGCTGTTTCTTAAGGGACAAAATCTAGCGTCCGAATTGACGCAGGCCCGCAAATTCTGGAGAATCTCTTGCATAGAGCACCCCAGCTGTACCGATCCGTCCGGGCTGATACTGGAGGTCAGGGAGTTCCGCCATGCCCGAAAAGAAGCGGCCTAGGGTCCTTGTCGTTGCCAACCAGAAGGGGGGCGTCGGCAAGACCACAACCGCGATAAACCTAGGGACTGCGCTCGCGGCCGTGGGCGAGCCAACGCTGCTGATCGACCTGGACCCGCAGGGCAACGCTTCGACCGGCCTGGGAATCCCACGTCCCGAGCGCCGGCTGACGACCTATGACGTGCTCATGGGACAGGCCAAGATCAGCGAAGCCGTGATGGCGACGCGCATCCCCCGCCTGGCGCTCATCCCTTCGACGGTCGACCTCTCCGGCGCCGAGTTGGAGATGGTGGACATGGAGCGCCGAAATTTCCGCTTGCGTGACGCGCTCGAGGAATACTCCGTACACGGGACATCTGAGTTTTCCTATGTGTTGATCGACTGTCCGCCGTCACTCACCCTGCTTACCGTCAACGCGATGGCCGCGGCGGACGCCGTAGTCGTTCCGCTGCAATGCGAATTCTTCGCTCTGGAAGGCCTGTCTCAGTTGCTCAAGACGATCGATCTTGTACGGGCCAACCTCAACCCAAAGCTCGAAATCCAGGGCATCGTGCTGACAATGTTCGACAAGCGAAACAAGCTTTCCGACCAAGTCGCCGCCGATGTCCGCGAGAACATGGGCGACAAGGTCTACCGCACCGTCATTCCGCGAAACGTGCGTATTTCCGAGGCGCCGAGCCATGGTTTGCCGGCGCTCGTCTACGACCTGCGCTGCCCGGGCGCGCAGGCTTACATCAAGCTCGCTGGAGAGCTGATCCAGCGCGAAAGACTTCGGGTGGCAGCATGATGGCGGCAAAATCAGGCCTCGGGCGAGGGCTGTCAGCGCTCATCGGCGAAGAAGCCGTACCGACGCGCGGCGAAGCTCGCGCCGCCCGCAGTCTGCCGGTCGCCTTCCTCCGGCCCAACCGGTTCCAGCCGCGCAAGACGTTCGGCGCCGAGGAACTGCACGACCTGACCGAATCGGTGCGCGAAAAAGGCATCCTGCAGCCGATTCTGGTGCGGCCCTTGGGGCCCGACAGCTACGAAATCGTGGCGGGGGAGCGGCGCTGGCGGGCCGCCCAGCAGGCCAAGCTCCATAATGTGCCAGTCGTCGTACGCGAGATGAACGATAGCGAGGCGCTCGAGCTCGCGATCGTCGAGAACGTGCAGCGCGCGGATCTCAACGCCATCGAAGAGGCGGCTGCGTACCACGAATTGATGGACCGGTTCTCCTACACCCAGGATCGGATCGCCCAGGAAGTCGGCAAGAGCCGCAGCCATATCGCAAATACGTTGCGCCTGCTGAAACTCCCGGAGAGTGTCAAAGGGATGATCCGCACCGGTCGACTGAGTGCCGGCCATGCCCGAACGCTGATCGGTGTCGAAGATCCCGAGGCGCGGGCGCTTGAGATCGTCGACCGCGGCCTCAATGTCCGTCAAGCCGAACACCGTTCGAAGAAATCCCCCCATGGAGACGATGGAAAAGTCCACGAAGACGCAAACACAAAGGCGATAGAATCGAGCCTTTCCAATAAATTAGGACTGAAAGTTAAGATCGTACACAAAGGGGACAAAGGTGGGGATATCCGCATTTCCTATAAGACCCTCGAACAGCTCGACGAATTGATTCGCCGACTCAGCAACGGGAACTAATCGCCTTAACTACCTGGATATTAACCAGAATTATCACTCGCTTGAGCTGCCCGAACAGTGTTTGAAATTCGCAACGCCGCCGCAGGGTCGATCCGGCCGTCATAGAAGGCCCTGCCGATTATGATACCGGCGATGTTGGGTTCCGCTGCTTCAACCAGAGCCTCGATATCCGAGATGTTGCCGGCCCCCCCGGAAGCAATCACTGGAATGCGGACGGCGCGTGCCAAGAGCCGAGTGGCTTCAATATTGACCCCCTCGAGCATCCCATCGCGATCGACGTCAGTGAACAGAATTGCCGCTACACCGGCGTCCTCGAAGCTGCGGGCAAGTTCGACCGCGGTTATGTCGGATAGCTCACCCCATCCCTCCACGGCGATCCGGCCGCCACGGGCATCGGCGGCTATGGCGATCTGCCCCGGGAAGCGGCCGGCCGCCTCGCGCACGAGAGCGGCATTTTTTATCGCCGCAGTTCCCAGCACAATGCGCGTGATGCCTTCCGCCAGCCAAAATTCGATCGCTCGCATGTCGCGAATCCCGCCGCCCAGTTGAATCGACAGTCGGGTCGCGCGGCGAATAGCGCGGATGGCATCGGCATTCGCTGAGTGGCCTGAGAAGGCGCCGTCCAGATCCACGCAGTGCAGCCAGGAAAAACCCATCCGCTCGAAGGCTTGCGCTTGAGCCGCCGGCTCTCGGCTATAGACCCTCGCACTCGCCATCCTTCCCCGGGACAGGCGTACGCAGCAGCCATTCTTGAGATCGATAGCGGGAAAAACGATCACGGCCGCCACTTCAGGAAATTGGCGAGAAGCGCCAGTCCGACTGCTTGGCTCTTCTCAGGGTGAAACTGCACACCCACAATATTGTCTCGACCGATGGCTGCGGCAAAGGGGCCGCCGAAGTCCGCAACCGCGAGCACACAATTCGGATCGCGCGGCTGCATGACATAAGAGTGCACGAAATAGACATAGGCCCCGGAATCGATGCCGGCGAACAGGGGATGGCTGCCCTCGATGGTAATATCGTTCCAGCCCATATGCGGAACCTTGAGAGACGGATCCTCGGGCGCCAACGGCCGAACCTCCCCGGCAATCCAATCCAAGCCGGCATGCGTGCCGAACTCGCGGCCAACCGTTGCAAGAAGCTGCATACCGACGCAAATGCCAAGGAAAGGCACGCGATGTCCAAGCACCGCCTCTCCCAGGGAATCGATCATCCCTGGAATAGCGGAAAGTCCCTGCATGCAGGCGCCGAACGCCCCGACCCCGGGAAGCACCAGCCTGTCGGCCCTGCGGATCTGGGCCGGATCGGCAACGACCTCAATAGTGCGCTCGCAGCCATCTTCCAGGCCAGCGCGCTCCAACGCCTTAGCTGCCGAGCGCAGATTGCCGGAGCCGTAATCGACAAGAGCGACAACCTCCATACGCCCCGCTTACTGGTCCCGTCCGCAAACCGCAACTATTTCGGACAAGTCGTCTGGTCCGATGTCAGACTCAAGGTGTCAATATGCACGCGCACGCCTTCGACCAGGAAGTCTTTGGGCGAAATCTCCGGCGCAACCACTTCAAAGCGGCGCGCGCGCAGGGCGCGGAAGAAAGCCGGGCATGCGGGGGCAAAAGCAGTACCCTGCAAGCGCCAATGCCCGGATTTCCTTTCCCCAAAAACCTGCACCGTGGTGTCGTCGAAGACGATGACTTCCTGCTTTCCATCACCGTCCACATCAAACAACACGGCATCGCAAGGCGTATTGCTGCGATTGAGACACGCCAGCCAATTGCCCGATGCAGGGTCGTCGCCAGCGCGCAAGTCAAGAAAGCCAGCCGGAAATGTCGCGCCTTTGGGATACAGAGTGATCCTCTGCGCCATCGGCTTGAGCGGCCCCTTCTCAGGCACTTGATAGGGCCACGACGCCGCCAAGGCTTGCCTCGCTGCGTTTCGGATCGCGTCTGGGTAAGGCTTTCCCGCGAGACGGTGCAAAGCTTCGTTGCCGAAACGCGCCGAATCAAAACGCAAATAGCGGAAATCGAACTCCGAAACCTTGACTTTGCCGCCTTCGAGCCGCGCCACTTGGCTATCCACTGAAAGACGGGCCGGGTCTGCAAAGGGCGAAAAGATCGCCCCGATCACGACGAGTATCACAAGGGCGGTGAGAAAATTCGAGCGCTCGATCAATCGCCGCGACGGCAATAGCGAATTCAGCCCATATCCGATCGCGTAGAAGACCGCCACCAAAGCGCAGGCGGCGCTCGCGATTCGCTCGACGGTCCAGCCGTATTGCTGCACCCGAAGCGCAATGCCGAAGATGGCAAGCCCAACGACCGGCAACAGCAACAAAGAGGCCGCTCGGATGACAAGTGCAAAGACGCTGCGTCGCTCTCCATCGCCGTCCTGATACGCGGCATTGATCAGAACGACGATCGCAGCCGCCGCAAGCAACAACGAAGCGCTCGCGCGGCGCGTCGCCCATAGCGGTCCAAGCCCGGTAAATACAAGACTCGCAAGAAACCCCGCTGCAATCAACGCCATCAAGGGCAGAAGCCACGACAGAAGCACCAGCGCGAGAGTGCGCAACCCGCGCACAAAACCTGCGCGCACGTCGCTGATATGCAGTGCTGCGGCCATCGCCAGCGTGGTGGCCGGTATTGCAAACCAGCGGTGCTCAATCAGTTTCTCGAAGAAATCCAGCCTGATGAGCTTGAACAATTCCGCGCCCAGCCAAAGCACGAGCCAAAAGGCCCCCACGAAAAGAAACGTCAGGGCGAATTGCACGCCCAGCTTCCAGGCAACGTCGAAGTGGGTAGGATAGGAGGCTACGAATCGATGCTCCGAGTCGCCGCCCGAGATCAAGACATGGGCGATGAACAGAGCCGCCGAGAGAAAAAACCATAAGCCGAATGATGGAAAAATTCGCTGTGCGCCGTTCGCACTCCCATACCACGCGAATTCCTGAGGCCAGCGCCAGATATCGTACCAGGCAAGCGACCAGATCACGGCGCCGGCGACGACCGTCCACAGCACAAGCGTTAAAAGTCGCAGATTTCCTGCCCCCTGGATGATCAACAGCGGAGCCAGCACGGCGAGCATCAGCGCAGGTGCAAACGTATAGGCGTCTGTCGCCGGCCAGCCGTGCCGCTCATAGGCGGTATAGAGAAGATAGAGTACGACACCCTGCGCCAAGCCCATGGCAAGCCGCGCAGCAGCGATCTGAAAAACCTTGTTCGCGTGCGGTTCGATATCCATCGCGCCCCTCCCGTCCCCAAGGAGCATAGCATGGTTCGCGGAGGCCGGCCTTTCGCAGCGCGCTACGCAGCCTAATCCTGATCCATCTTCAGTGCCGCGATGAACGCCTCCTGCGGGATGTCCACCTTGCCGAACTGGCGCATCTTCTTCTTGCCCTCTTTCTGTTTGTCGAGGAGCTTGCGTTTGCGGCTGATGTCGCCGCCATAGCACTTGGCCGTCACATCCTTGCGCAATGCACTGATGGTTTCGCGCGCGATCACCTTGCCTCCGATGGCTGCCTGGATCGGAATCTGGAACAGGTGCCGCGGTATCAGGTCCTTCAGTTTCTCGCACATGGCGCGGCCGCGCGACTCGGAGCGCTGGCGATTGACGATCATCGACAAGGCATCCACCGCCTCGCCATTCACTAGAATGGAAAGCTTCACCAGGTCGCCCTCGCAATAGTCCTCGATGTGGTAGTCGAAGCTCGCATAGCCGCGGCTGACCGACTTTAGCCGATCGTAAAAGTCGAACACCACCTCGTTGAGCGGCAGGCGATAGACCACCATCGCCCGGCTGCCGGCATAGGTCAGCTCGACCTGTTGTCCGCGGCGATCCTCGCAGAGCTTCAAGACGGCACCCAGATGCTCGTCAGGCACCAGAATGGTCGCCTTGATCCACGGTTCCTCGATGAAGGCGATCTTGACGACATCGGGCATGTCGGCGGGGTTGTGCAGCTCGCGCATCGTTCCGTCGTTCATGTGGATGCGATAGATTACGCTCGGCGCGGTCGCGATCAGTTCCAGATCGAACTCGCGCTCAAGCCGCTCCTGCACGATCTCCAGGTGCAGCAGTCCCAGGAAGCCGCATCGAAAGCCGAAGCCAAGTGCGGCGCTCGTCTCCATCTCATAGGTGAAGCTCGCGTCGTTCAGATGCAGTTTGCCGAGCGCGCTGCGCAAATCCTCGAACTGCGCGGCATCGGCCGGAAACAGGCCGCAGAACACCACCTGTTGCGCCGGCTTGAAACCTGCGAGCGGCGACTGCGTGCCTTTCTTCTCGTCGGTGATGGTATCGCCGACCTGGGTATCGGCCACCTGCTTGATCTGCGCCGTGATGAAGCCGACCTCGCCGGGACCTAGGCTCTCGACGTTCACCTTTTTGGGCGTGAACACGCCGACCTGCTCGACCTGATAGACGGCGTCGGACGCCATCATGCGGATCTTTTGACCTCTCTTGAGTTCACCGTCGACGATGCGCACCAGCACGACAACGCCAAGATAGGAATCGTACCAGGAATCCACCAGCAACGCCTTGAGCGGCGCGTTGACCTCACCCTTGGGTGGCGGCAGGCGCTGGACGATCGCTTCCAGCACTTCGTCGATTCCGAGACCTGTCTTTGCAGAGATCGGAACGGCGTCCGAGGCGTCGATCCCGATGACGTCTTCGATCTGCTGGCGCACGCGGTCGGGTTCCGCGGCGGGAAGGTCGATCTTGTTCAGTACCGGCACGATTTCGAGATGCGCGTCGATCGCCTGATAGACATTGGCAAGCGTCTGAGCTTCGACGCCCTGGCTTGCATCAACCACCAGCAACGCACCTTCGCAAGCAGCGAGGCAACGGCTGACTTCATAAGCGAAGTCCACATGGCCCGGCGTGTCCATCAGATTGAGCGTATAGGTTTCGCCGTCGCGCGCCTTGTACGAAAGCCGCACGGTCTGGGCTTTGATCGTGATGCCCCGCTCGCGCTCGATTTCCATCGAATCGAGCACCTGATCCTTCATTTCGCGCGTCGACAGCCCGCCGGTCACCTGGATCAGGCGGTCGGCCAAGGTCGACTTGCCGTGATCGATGTGCGCGACAATCGAGAAGTTGCGGATGTGAGCGAGATCCGTCATGGAACTTGCGGTGCTTTGGCCTTGTTTTGGCAGCCGGAAGGGGGGCGGTATAGCGGTGCCCGCCGCATGCCGCAATCCTGCGCTTTTCCCGTCCTATCGAGCCAGCCGCATCGTCGCAAGCAATGGCAGTAAGGCCAGCAATTCCGCCGCGATCGACGCTGTGGCCAAACTTGTCAGGGAGATGTCGTAGAGCGCACCCAGTAAAGCGCTGCCCAGAAACCAGGCAACACCGAAAATTGCAGAAAAGATACCGAAGGCCCGCGCGCGAGATCGAAGCGGAACAAGCCGAGCGATGCCCGCGGTCAACACCGAATTCTCCATCCCAAGCACCACACCCCAAAGAACGGCGCCCGCGATCGGGAGATTGCCGTTGCCGAGAAACGCCAGCGGCGTCACAACGGCTGCCACAAGGATTGCCGGAATCAGCACGCCGAAGCCGCGACGATCGAACAGCCGTCCAAGCAGCAGAGCACCGGCGCCCGACCCGCCCATGGCGACGGCATAGAGGAGGGGAATGACGGGCTGCGAGACGACTTTGGCTTGCGCGAAATGATAGGCGACGAGCGGCCAGTCGGCGAAACCGAACGCCACGAGAGCGGCACTCGCGGCATAAAGCCAAAATGCGCGCGGCAGCCCTGCACCGGCTCGAGGCTCCCTTCGGGGCGTCGCTTCTCCCGCGAACGGGAATCTCAGCCACACGCCCAGCACGCTCAAAATCGTGAGCGCGGCCGGGACGCCGAGCCAAAGAAACGCCGTCGTGTATTGTCCGTGGTGCGCCAGCACCAGCGCCGTGATGAGCGGTCCCACCAGCGCGCCGCTCTGGTCGAGCGCTTCATGCAGGCCGAACGCCCAGCCTTGACCGATCAACTCTCCGGCTCCCGACATCATCGTATTGGCGGCGGGGTTGCGCAGCGCCTTGCCCGTGCGCTCGAGAACGATCAGCGCTGCTGCCGCCCACCACGTACCGGTCAGCGCGATCGCGGGCACTGCCGCCATTTGCAGCACATAGCCGGCAAAGGCGATGGGCCAGTAAGCGCGCGTCCTTTCCGCGAGCCGGCCCGAACCGAGACGAAGAAGATAGCCGAACAGTTCGCCCGTTCCCGCGATGATGCCGACGGCGGTTCCGCTGGCGCCGAGCGAACCAAGGTATGGCCCCGTGATGCCGCGCATGCCCTCGTAAGCCATGTCGGCAAAGAAGCTCACGATGCCGAAGGCAACGATGAAGGCGAGCGCGGATTTCTTGTCGAAGGCGTGCGTCATGGGCTCACCGCCTCAAACTGGATGCTGTTTCGAACCAGGCCTTCATTCTGGACGCGGAATGCAACACTATCTTGCTGCCGTCAGGACTGTGCGCGCGAAGACCTCGCTCCTTCCATTCGATACCTGATCCATATCCATGGACCAGCTTGCGTCCTTCGGATGCCAGGTGAACGTGGTGTGGAACGAGCCTTTATCGTCGCGGTCCTGAAAGACGAAGGCGATGCGGTCGCCGTCGGGTTTGGCGTATCCGAGAAACTGGGTGGAGATGCTCCCGTAATCGTCGAGCCAAACGCAGTCGTAGATCTTCTTCCCTGCATCCCAGCCGATATAGCCGGTCGCCTGATAGTCCGGCAAACCGTCCGCGTTTTTCGCGCGCGAGACCTCGTGAAGTTCCAGGTATTGATGCGCCAGGACCCATTCGGCGCTGATGTCGTGCGTGACCTCGCCCTTGTCCATGCGGCCGGTGAGCACCCATTTGCCGGCAAGACGATCGACCAAAAGATCGGTGAATGCCCCCTGTTGGCCGAGGGCCGGCGTGGCCGCGAGCGATGCGGCCAGGATCAATTCCGTCTTCATGCCCGCAAGCTTCCCCCAGTGACCTTCGTCACCGCCGCCACGATCTTCTGCGCTATGGCCTCGATCTCGGCGTCGGTGAGCGTTTTGTCCCGCGGTTGCAGGCGAACCGCAATGGCAAGCGATTTCTTGCCCTCGGCCACTCCTTTGCCTTGATACACATCGAAGACGTCAGCGCGCTCAATGAGAGCGCGGTCCGCGCCCCTTGCCGCCTTGAGCACATCGTCGGCGGCGACCGTCGCGTCGACCACGAAGGCGAAATCGCGTTCGACCGAAGGATAGGGGGATGGCGCAAAGGGCGGCCGCGACTTTCCCTTGGACTTGGGTTCGGGGACCGCATCCAGGAAGATTTCGAATCCGGCCGCAGGACCTTTGAGCTCGAACGCCGCCGTGATCGAGGGGTGCAGCTCGCCGAAAAAGGCGACGGTTTTCGGCCCGAGTGCCAGCGTGCCGGAACGGCCTGGGTGATACCACGCCGCCGCGCCGCTTTTGATCGGCGCGCTCATCGGTCCGCCATAGGCGGCTTCGAGGGCAGCGAGCACGTCGGCCTTGACGTCGAACGTATCGGGCGCATGGGACGAATGGGTCCAGTCGCGCGGTGGCGGCCCGAGGCGCAATCCGGCGGCGACGTCGGTCTGCGCTTCCGGCATGCCGGACTCGAATTGCGCGCCCGCTTCGAACAGCATCAGTTCATTGAAGCCGCGCGCCTGGTTACGCTGGGCTGCAGCGAGCAACGAGGGCAGCACGCTCGGCCGCATCGCGTCGAGATCGGCGGCAATCGGATTTTCCAGTTGGCGTAACGCATCACCTCCGCCGAAAAGCTTGGCATGGGCGCGCGGGATGAACGTGAAGGAAATCGTCTCGTTGAACCCACGCGCAGCAAGCGTTCGCCTCACCAAACGCGTGCGGCGCTGCGACACCGTCAAGGTCGCGCGCGCCACGGCGCCGGTGCGGGGCAGCGGCACCGACGCGACCTTGTCCAACCCATGAATACGCACGACCTCTTCGACCAGATCGGCTTCGCCTTCCACGTCCAGGCGCCAGGACGGCGGAACGACCCGCAAGGGCGCGCCGGACTCCACCGCGAACCCGAGTTGCGTCAGTATACGGACTATTTCCCGCTGCGGCACGTCGATGCCGCCCAACGCGCGGACTATGGCCGGATCGAACGTAATCCCGCGGCGCCATTCCGGAGGCGCACCCGCGACCACGATCTCGGAAGGCTGTCCGCCGCACCACTCGAGGATCCAGCGGGTCGCCAACTCGAGTCCCGGAACCACGAATTCCGGATCGACGCCGCGCTCGAAGCGATAGCGCGCGTCCGAAAGGATGCCGAGCTTGCGTCCCGTTGCCGCAGTCCGCACCGGATCGAACCACGCCGATTCGACGAAGACATTGGTCGTGGCCTCGCTGCAGCCGGTGTCCTCCCCACCCATGACGCCCGCGATGCCGCGCGCCGCCTTGCCGTCGGCGATCACCGTCATGCTGGGGTCGAGCGCATAGGTCCGCCCGTCCAGCGCCAGCAAGCTCTCGCCCTCGCGCGCCAGCCGCGCCACGATATCGCCCCCGAGCTTGTCTGCGTCGAAGACGTGCAGCGGTCGGCCGCGGTCGTGCGACATCAGATTGGTGACATCCACTAGCGCCGAGATTGGGCGCAGCCCGATCGCCTTCAAACGTTCCTGCACCCATTGGGGCGAGGGACCGTTGCGCACATTGCGTATCAGCCTTCCGGCAAAAATTGGACAAGCATTTTTCGCATCTGCCGGGAAATCGAGCGACACGCCGAGCGGGCTCTTGAAACGGCCAGGCACCGGCTCGACTGGCGGTGTCTTCAGCGTGCCGAACGACGTCGCGGCGAGATCTCGGGCCACGCCATAAACGCTGGCGGCGTCGCCACGGTTGGGGGTCAGGGATACTTCGATCACCGGGTCGTTCAAGCCCAATGCGCCTGCGGCAGGCTCACCGATTTTGGCATCGGTGGCGAGTTCGATGATGCCAGTGTGGTCGTCGCCCAGCATCAGCTCCCGCGCCGAGCACAACATGCCGCGCGATTCGACGCCGCGGATCGTGCCGACTTTCAGCACTTCGCCCGTTACCGGAATGACCACGCCGGGCCGCGCGAACACGGCCTTCATGCCGGCATGCGCGTTGGGCGCGCCGCATACGACCTGGATCGGCGCGCCGGTTCCCGCGTCGACCATGCAGAGCTTCAGCTTGTCCGCGTTGGGGTGCTTCCCGGCCGAGATCACCTGCGCGACGACGAAGTCCTTGAGCCGCGCACCGGCATCCTCGATGCCCTCGACCTCGAGTCCGATCGCAGTGAGCTTGTCCGCGACCTGAGCCGCATCGGCATCGGTCTCGAGATGGTCCTTGAGCCAGGACAACGAGAACTTCATCGGCTGAGCCCTCCATCCAAGGTGGGCACGTCGAGCGCCGCGAAGCCGAAGTGCCTCAGCCAGCGCAGATCGGATTCGAAGAACGGCCGGATGTCTGCAATGCCGTACTTCAGCATGGCAAGGCGATCGAGCCCGCCGCCGAAGGCGAAGCCGGAATAGCGCCTGGGGTCGATGCCGCACATCGACAGCACCTTGGGATGCACCATGCCGGAGCCGGCGAGTTCCAGCCAGTCATTGCCGGTCCCGAACTTGATTTGTCCTTGTACGGATCGATCGCAGCGCAAGTCCCATTCCACACTAGGCTCGGTGAACGGGAAGTAGGACGGGCGCGCGCGCAATTCGACCGCATCGACTTCGAAGAACGCTTTGTAGAATTCCTCAAGTACCCATTTGAGGTGGCCCAGGCTGATGCCCTCGTCGACCACCAAACCCTCATATTGGTGGAACATCGGCGAATGCGTGGCGTCAGAGTCGACGCGATAGGTCCGACCCGGCGCAATGATGCGGATCGGCGGCTTCTGCTTCAGCATGGTGCGCACCTGCACCGGCGAGGTGTGCGTGCGCAGCACATGCTGAGAACCATCCGCCTGCTTCGCGACATAGAACGTGTCGTGCATTTGTCGCGCCGGATGATCAGGCGGAATGTTGAGCTTGGTGAAGTTGTAATCGTCGAACTCGATATCCGGACCTTCGGCAACCGCAAATCCGAGGTCGGCGAAGATCGCCGTCACTTCGTCCAGCACCTGGCTCACCGGATGGATCGTTCCGCGCGGCTCGGGCCTGGGCGGCAAGGTGACGTCGACATGTTCCGATGCCAGACGGACGTTCAACGCCTCGTCTGCCAGCGCTTGCTTGCGGGCCGAGATCGCTTCGGCGACGCGGTCGCGCAGCGAATTGAATGTCGGTCCCCGTTCCTTGCGCTCCTCGGGCGCCATCGCGCCCAACGACTTCAGCAGCTCGCTGATGCTGCCCTTCTTGCCCAGCGCTGCGACGCGCACGGCATCGAGCGCCGCCTCATCCTTCGCTGTGGCGACGGCCTCGAGAATCGAAGACTCGAGCGCGGAAATATCGGTCATGACCATCCATCCATATCACTTGTATCGAGAACCGCGGGAGCGCGGGTCAAGCTGACGGATGTTGCCGATCGAACGCTACGCCTGGGCCTGATCCACCAGCGCCTTGAAGGCTATGGGCTCGTGCACGGCCAGATCGGCAAGGACCTTGCGGTCGATCTCGATCCCGGCTTTGGCGAGCCCGCTGATAAATCGGCTGTAGGTCAAGCCGTGCTCACGGCAGCCGGCGTTGATGCGCTGGATCCACAGCGCGCGGAAATTCCGCTTCTTTTCCTTGCGGCCGATATAATTGTGCTGCAGCGCACGGTCGGCCGCGGCATTGGCCGTGGTGATGTTGTTCTTGCGACGGCCGTAGAAGCCTTTGGTCTGCTTCAGAACGCGCTTGCGGCGCGCGCGGGACGGAACGGCGCGAGGGGCACGAGACATGGTTCTTCCTCCTCAGCCGTAAGGCATCCAGCGCTTCACGCGCCGGGTTTCGGACGACGACAGCACGTCGGTGCCGCGCAGGTCGCGGGTGCGCGCCGGCGAGTTGTTGATGAGCCGATGGCGCTTGCCGACCTGATGGGTCTTGATCTTGCCGTTCGCGGTGAATTTGAAGCGTTTTTTGGCGCCGGATTTGGTCTTCATCTTGGGCATTTTGCGGTCACTCCGTTCTCTGGCTGGCCAGGATCGATAGCGACAGCGTATCGGTGCCCGGCCATGGACGCATTTGGAGCCGCCACGGCATGCCCTGCCGGTCGGCTCGAAGAGCGGGCGTCTTATCGACGGCGGGTGCGAAATGCAAGCCGGCTCGGGCGCGGTCCTAGCCCTTTAATTGGGCCGGAGGATCTTCTTCGGCGCCGTCACTCTGTGTCAAAACACCGAAGTCGCGCGAGTGGCTGCCCCGCTCGACGCTCACAAAGCCTTCGGCGGCAAGGCCTCTTTTGAGCAATTCGCGCACCGCGGCTGCCCGGCTTGGCATGCGCACCTTGAAACGCCAGCTATCGACCGCTTCGAGTTCCGGTTCGGTGAGCATGATCTGAAGCCGCAGTCCTCGTGTAAGCCCCTGTGACATCCTCAGATTCCCTCTAGCTTCTCCCACTCCAGCTCTAACGCTTCTTACTCATTTTCTGTATTTGACAGCAACCACTGTCTATTGTCAATAAACGCAGATACGGGGAAACAAGTTGCTTGAGGATTGTGAAGAGAGGGTGCTCAATTCTCCTTTTGCACATATAAGGTATTGATTTTGTTGATATTTTTCGATTGACGTGTGACGGCGAGCGGTGCATTCTATCCTTCATCGATATGAGCACCGCGCAAGTCATTCCACTGCGACCCAACTTGCTTCTGGCAGGCGAAGCCAACCATCGCGTGGCAAACCACTTGGCGTTGCTTGCCGGACTGGTGCAGACCCATGCCGCCCATGTGGGAAAGGGTCAGGCCCAGCTTGCAAGGGAAGACGTGCAAGCCTTGTTGCGTGAGATCGCCGGCAGGGTGGTGAGCGTAGGTCAACTGCATCGCCGCTTGATCGATTCGACGCCTGAGCAGGCATTGGACCTCGGCGACTATCTGATCGAGAGTTCGCATGCGTTGGTGAAGTCGCTGTCGCTGCAAGACCGTGTCGGCATCGTCCATCGTCTGGAAGCGCGCTGCGTTGCCCGGCCCGAGCAGGTGCAGCCCATTGCCCTGATCGTGGGCGAAATCATCATGAACGCCATCAAGCATGCCCATCCCACGGGAATCCCGGTGGAAATCGTCATCTATTGCGGCCGCACCGGCAATGGACGGACCCTGATCGAGATCGCCGATGACGGCGTGGGCTTCCCGGAAAACTTCGATCCGGCCAAAGATGGCGGCATCGGTCTCAAACTCATCCGCCAACTCGCGGCTTCGGCGCAGGCTGAGCTCGAAATCGAATCCGATAGTCTCGGTGCGCGATTTAGCCTCACGCTGCCGCGCAATCACGGCGCGCCGTTGCGCTAAGCTCGTAGCGCATTCGGCAGAACTTCGTCATGCAGAACGTTTACATGCTCGCACGCCGCGTGGGTGCCTGGGCGTTCTGGCCCGCTCTTCTGATCGTGCTCCTGGGCGAGCTCATGCCGCACGCGCCGGACTTCGGTGCGCCCGACAAGCTCCTGCATTTTCTCGCTTATTTCGGGCTTGCTGTACTGGCAACGGATGCGCTCGGTGCGCGGCGTGCGGCATTGTTTGCGGTGTTGGGCCTCGTGGTGTTGGGCGGGTTCCTCGAGATCCTGCAATCCTTTGTCGGGCGCGATGCCGAATGGCTCGACGAAGTGGCCAACGCGGCCGGCGCCATCAGCGGTGGCGCGCTCACCGCGGCTGTCTTGCGCCTGCTGGGACGCAACGACTAGCATTCGGTCATGTTCAAGGAATTCAGGGATTTCGCCATGCGCGGCAACGTCGTCGACCTCGCGGTCGGCGTCGTCATCGGCGCAGCCTTCACAGCCATCATCAATTCCCTGGTGAAGGACGTGCTGACGCCGCCCTTGGGATGGATCACCGGCGGCATCGATTTCTCGAATTTCTTTTTCGTGTTGAAGGGCGATCGCTACACCACCCTGGCCGAAGCGCAGAAGGCGGGCGCCATCACCATCAATTACGGCTTGTTTCTCAATGCGGTGATCACCTTTCTGATCATCGCCTTCGTGCTGTTTTTGGTGATGCGCCAGCTCAATCGGCTGGTGACGCGGCCCAACGCGCCTCCTCCCTCGGCGCCGCCTGAAGACGTGATCCTGCTCCGCGAGATCCGCGACCTGTTGAAGGAACGGCAATGAAAGCGTTCGTTCTCGTGCTGGCACTGATACCGGCCACGGCCTGCGCCGACACCGCCGCCGATATGCACAGCACCGTCGACGGTTTCTACGGCGCCTATGCGACGTTTCATCCCTCCGACGGCATTCCCGATGCACGGGGGCGCGCGAAATACGAGCCCGTCATCTCACCGGCGCTCGACAAGCTGCTGGTCGCGGGCGACCAAGCCGAGGCGCGGTTCGCCAAAGCCAACAAGGATTCGCCCCCGCTGATCGAAGGCGATCTTTTCACCTCCAATTTCGAAGGGGCGACGGCGTTCAAGGTCGGCACCTGCACGGCGAATGGACAACGCGGCACCTGCAGCGTCAGGCTCACCTATGATCCGGGCAAGACGAACAATCCCAAGGACAAGCCTTTCAGTTGGACCGATACGGTCTATCTGGTGCAGACCCCGGCAGGCTGGCGCGTGGACGATATCGGCTATGGCGGCACCTGGGACTTCGGAAACAAGGGCAAGATGAGCGATACGCTGAAGAGCGCCATCGCGGATGCGGGCGACTGATGGCGGACGATCGCGCTGAAGTCGCCGACGAAGAATGGCGCCGCAAACTGTCGCCGGAAGCCTACCAAGTCTTGCGACAGCACGGCACAGAGCGGCCGGGCACAAGCCCGCTCAATGCGGAACACCGCCAGGGGACCTATCGATGCGCCGGATGCGGGTCGGAACTCTTTGAATCCGGGACGAAATTCGACGCCCATTGCGGCTGGCCGAGCTTCCACACGGCCAAGCCCGGCGCGACCGAAACTTCGGTCGACAACAGCCATTTCATGACCCGGATCGAGGTCCATTGCGCGCGTTGCGGCGGCCATTTGGGCCACGTCTTCGACGACGGACCTGCGCCTACCGGTCGGCGCTACTGCATGAACGGCGTCGCGCTCTCGTTCGAACCGGAAAAGGACTAAAAAAACGCGGAGCCGGCCAGGCTCCGCGTCTTACGCATCCACTTCAAAACCGGACGATCCGACGTCCAGCGATGAGGGCTTCACATTCCGTTGCCACCTTCGGGCATCGACGAATCCATCGGCATCGCCGGCGCCGGCACGGACTTGGCGCGCTTCGCGCGTCGCTTTGCGGTGCGCTTCGCCTTCGGCGGAGCCCTGCGGGACTTCTTCGCCTTGCGCTTGGGCGCGCCACGGCGGGCGGCGGCGCCGCGTCTCGTCTTCGCGGCTTTCCGGCGGGCGGGTTTCGCCGCGCGCTTGGACTTGGATTTCTTTTTCGCTTTACGTGCAGCCATGAGAGTCTCCCACAATGTGATTCGCACAATGCGCGCGATGATGGAAACGGGCAAGAGCTTCCATACAATTCGCCAGGTTCCAGGTGGAGCGCGATGCGCGCGCAGAGACGACGCGCACAGGAAATGACAGCGCGCTCAGTGCTGTTTCGAAGCGATGTCAGACTTCAAGAAGCTTGCATAGATCCAGCCTTCGCGCGTCGGCGCCTCGGCCGTGCGGATGTGGACCCAATTTCCCCGATGATCGAGAGCCACGATCCTGGTGGCGCTCGGCAGTACCATGACCACGTCTGCACCGGCCTTCGGCTCCTTCCGAAGATTTGCGCCGTGAAGCAGCGTGGCCGTCGCGGCCGCAGCAGCCACCGCGGTGGACGCGGTCGGCTGGCGTGCCGCTTGTGCTGGGGGCGGAACAGTTTGCGGGAGCACAACATCGGCGGACGGCCACAGATTCGTGACCGTCCCGGGATCGAAGCGCTGCCACGCTAGAACTCCCACCACCGCCAGCGATGCTACCAGCAGCGCGTCGCGCAGGTTGCGCCGCCAGGGCGGACCGCCCTCCCGAGTCCGCTCGTCCTCTTCGGCCTGACTTCGCCATTCCTGTTCGGCGGCCTGCAGCGTCATCCGCGCTTCGGCGGTCCAGCGTTCGCGGGCGTGTTCGCCATCGAGCCGAAGCTGAGCGATCTCGGTCTCGCGCTCGGCCAGAATCGCCTGCAGATGGCCATAGTCCTTGCGCAGCCGGCGGATATCCTCGGCGTCTCCGCGCTGGCGTAGCGCTTCGGCCTGGGCCCGCACGTCCTTGAGTTCGTGTTCCGTCTGCTTGAGCTTGTCGGAAAGCCGCAATAGCGCGCCCTGTGCCTGCTCCTGGTACTGAGCTTCGAGCGCGCTCGCCCTCCCCGCCTCGTCGCGCTTCCAAGCTTCGAGCGCCTGTGCAAGACGCCGTTCGGTTTCCTCAAGCCATTTCTGGCGAGCCGCTTCGAGCGCTGCGCCGGCCTTCGCGAGATCCCGATCGCGGGCCGAAAGCGCGGCTTCCATCTCTGCGATCTTCGCTTTCATCCGGTCGCTGCTACCGTCGTGCCCGGATAGCTCTTTGGCCGTTTTTTCGGCGCGGTCGAGCTGCGCCTGGAGCTCGCCGATATCTCCTTCGCGGTCGGCCAGGATCTCATTGGCTCGGGCGAGGTCGTCTTTCAATCGCTCGATCTCGGCCTCGTCCTTACGTTGCCGCGCCGCGACCTCGCGCCGGGCGAGATCGGCTTGCACGAGGTTGTCCTCGAGCTTGCGCTCGTTCTCGCGCTCCCATTCGGCGCGCGCGTTCGCGAGCCGTCCGGCTTCTTCCTTGCGCCAGGCCGCCTCGGCGCATTTGAGGACGTCGTCCTGATCCTGCCGCGCCTCTTGCTGCGCCCTGGCAAGCGCTGCGTCATATTCTTTAGCCGCTGCTCGCAGACGCGCCACCTCCTCGCGCAGCCTGCGGCGTTCGGCTTCGTCGCTCTTGGCGCGCGCGGATTCCGCTTCGGCGCGCATTCGCTCCTTGTCACGCTGCGCATCGGCATCCGCGAGCTTGGCCTGCCACTGCGCGTCGGCGCGGGCAAAGCGCCGTTCCTCGATCTCGTCACGCGGATCGGCTGGCGCCGGCTCGAGCTTGCGAGCCTTGGCGATAGGCGCGGCTAAGGCTGGCGCAACGACCGACGGCGCGGCCGGGCCGTCCGGATCCAGCGCGTAGTCCAGCAGCGCCAGCGTGGTTCCGTCACCGCCGTCGAGTTTGACGATGCGGATGGCGAGTGTCGCGGTCGCGTTCTCGCCGGCGGCGGGCAAATAGCTCAGTCCCTCGAGTTCGTCGGAATACAACGACCAAGAGCGGTCGCCGTTGTTGTGACCGCGCGAAAGACGCGCGCGCGGCGCAAGGCCCTCGACACGAAGCGAAAGTCGGCCGAACTTGCGATAGGGCGCGATCAGCGGCGCGAGATCGAGGGCAATTTCAGCCGTCGGCGCCGGGGGCGGAATCGGCGGCGCCGTCCGCGGTTTCGTCGCTACTCCACTGAGGCGCTGTGCCATGCGCAGCCCAAAGGCCTCTGCTCCACTACGCCGATTGTCGGCGCCGTCGGTAAAGCAAAAGTTCCTGCCGGCATGACGAATAAGACAGCATTTTCAGGTGGTAGGCGCCGTGCGGCAGGATCGATTCAAATTTTCCGACAAGACCGGGAAAATTTTGACCGGACAGGTGGAAGGTTTTACCGGCTGGCCGCCGATGCAACCGCCCAAAGTGCCTGTTTCGGGGGCTTTTCCGGTTGGCCCCGACCTTGCTCCGAAGACGACGCGAAACGTCCGCAGTGCAAGGGACAGCCATGACCACCATCCACGCCGCGCCATCGATGATGCTGCGCCCGACCGTCACGCCCCAACAGAAGGGCTTGCCGGTGATGAAGCTCGCTTCGGCCAGTCAGCCCAGCCCCAATATCCAGGGCCTGCCGGTGATGAAGGTAAGCCCCATCTCGACGACGAGCCCCAACGCCAATGGGCTCCCCGTCATGCAGACGGATCCGGGCGCGCCGAACGTCAGCCCCAATGCCAACGGCGTGCCGGTGATGAAGGTTGGCCTCGCCAATACCGGCCCGACGGTGAACGGCCTGCCGATCATGCAGGTCGACCCGACCAGCCAAACCAAGAGCGGCACGGTGCAAAGCTCGGCGAACGGCGCCGGCAGCTTCAGCGAGACGATTGCGATGGTCGACGGTCACAAGACCACGGACAAGACGATCGACTATGCCGATGGCAAGACCGTCTCGGAGGAACGCACCGTCACGCTCAATCCCGATGGCAGCAAGACCATCACGGTGACGAACGCGAAGGGCAAGACCAAGACGATCGACGAATCCTCGAGCCGCAACAGCGACGGGTCCTTCTCGATCCACAAAGAGGTGACCAAGGCCAACGGCGACGTGACCACGGTGTCCGGTACCGTCATGAGGTCCCACGGCGAGACCGACAAAACTCTCGTCAAGACCAACGCGGACGGCGAGACCGAAACCCTCAACGCCACTTCGAGCCGCACCGGCAACATCGCGATGCATCACCGCTCCGGTACCGGCTACAACGGCCAGGCGATCGACAAGTCCTCGACCTGGACGACCTACGCCTGAAAATGACGGCGCCGCCGCTCCCCCGCGGGGGGCGGCGCTGGCCGGTTTTTGCTGTACCCCGACATTGGGCAATCGTGCGTGCGGCGTTATCTAAGACGCATGAAGCCGCGCGATCTGTTGTGTCCCTCTTCTGTGGGACTTTATTGCCCACTCGGCGATTTCCACGTCGATCCTGTGCGGCCGGTGAAGCGCGCGGTCATCACCCATGGCCACTCCGATCACGCCCGCGCCGGACACGGCAGCGTGCTCGCGACGGCGGAGACGCTCGCCATCATGCAGGCGCGGCTGGGCGACGGCTTTGCGGCAAGCACCGAAGCCCTGCGCTACGGCCAAAACGTGAACCGCAGCGGCGTCGAGGTTTCGCTCCATCCCGCAGGCCACATCTTGGGTTCGGCGCAGGTCAAGCTCGCCGCCAACGGCCTCACCATCGTCGTCTCCGGCGATTTCAAGCGCCGCCGCGACCCCACTTGTCCGGCCTTCGAGCCGATTCGCTGCGAGGTCTTTGTCACCGAAGCGACCTTCGGCATTCCCGTGTTCAATTTCCCCGACGATCGCGAAGAGGTCGCCCACCTTGTCAAATCGGTCGCGCAGTTCCCGCAGCGCACGCACCTGGTCGGCGCCTATGCCCTGGGCAAGGCGCAGCGCCTGATCCGCCTGCTGCGCGAGGCAGGCCACGACGAAACCATCTACGTACACGGTGCGATCGAGAGCATGAACGCGCTCTACGCCCGCTTCAGCGTAGAGCTTGGCGACATCGCGCCGGCCACGGTGGACAAGAGCACGCGCCGCGACTTCGCCGGAGCCATCGTCATCGCCCCGCCGTCGTCCATCGACGACCGCTGGTCGCGCCGCTTCGCCGATCCGCTGCCCGCCTTCGCCTCGGGCTGGATGCGCGTGCGCGCACGGGCCCGCCAGCGTCAGGTCGAGTTGCCGCTGGTGATCTCCGACCACGCCGACTGGAACGAACTGACCCAGACCATCCGCGATGTCGGCGCCGACGAGATTTGGATCACGCACGGCAACGAGGATGCGCTGCTGCGCTGGTGCGAACTGGGCGGCCAGAAGGCGCGCGAACTCTCGCTTGTCGGCTATGACGAGAACGAAGGCGAAAGCTGATGCGCGCCTTCGCCCAATTGCTCGACCGCCTCGCCTTCACGCCGCAGCGCAACGGCAAGCTCGTTCTGCTGCGCGACTACATGCGCGAGCAGCCCGATCCCGAACGCGGCTGGGCATTGGCGGCGCTTGCCGGCGAACTCGTCTTCGACGCCGCCAAGCCGGCCTTCATCCGCAAGGCGGTGGAAGCGCGCATGGACGCAACGCTGTTCGCCATGTCTTACGACTATGTCGGCGACCTTGCCGAGACCGTCGCGCTGGTTTGGCCCGCGAAGCCGGGCGCCAATCGGGAGCCCGAATTCGCCGAGGTCGTCGAGGCACTGCGCAGCGCCTCGCGCAGCGAAGTCCAACGCCTGCTTGAGAGCTGGCTCGATGCGCTCGATGCCGACGGGCGCTGGGCCCTCCTCAAGCTCGTCACCGGCGGCTTGCGCGTCGGCGTCTCGGCGCGGCTCGCCAAACAGGCGCTGGCCGAGATGGGCGCCGTGCCGGTCAGCGAGATCGAAGAGGTTTGGCACAGCCTAAATCCCCCGTATGACGACCTTTTCGCGTGGCTCGAGGGCCGCAGCGAAAAACCCACTGCCGCCGCACCGGGCCGCTTCCGCCCCGTGATGCTGGCGCAGGCGATCGACGAGAGCGATTTCGAAACGCTCGATGCCGCTGACTATGCCGCCGAATGGAAGTGGGACGGCGTGCGTGTGCAGGCGGTGAGCGAGCGCGGCCAGCGCCGGCTCTACAGCCGCACCGGCGACGATATCGGGCGCGCCTTTCCCGACATTCTCGATTTCCTCGATTTCGACGGCGTCGTCGACGGCGAACTTCTCGTTCTCAAAGAGGGCAAGGTGCAGTCCTTCGGCGATCTGCAGCAGCGCCTCAACCGCAAGACCGCGGATGCCAAGCTGACCGCGAAGTTTCCGGCCGGCATCCGTGCCTACGATCTCCTGCTCGACGGCGAAGTGGATTTGCGCCAACTGCCGTTTCGCGAACGCCGCGCGCGGCTCGAGGCTTTCGTCGCCCGTGCCGCCTCGCCGCGCATCGACCTCTCGCCGCTGCAGCCCTTCGCGAGCTGGGAAGATCTGCGCCAATTGCGTGCCCATCCGCCCCACGGCGATCCCAAACTGGCGGAAGGGCTGATGCTCAAGCGCTGGGATTCGATCTACGAAGCGGGCCGTCCCAAGGGCCCCTGGTTCAAGTGGAAGCGCGATCCGCATCTGATCGACGCCGTCCTGATGTATGCGCAGCGCGGCCACGGCAAACGCAGCGGCTACTACTCCGACTATACGTTCGGGGTGTGGCGCGAGGATGCGAACGGCGACCGCGCGCTGACCCCGGTGGGCAAGGCCTATTTCGGCTTCACCGACGAAGAGCTCAAGCGCATCGACAAATTCGTTCGAGACAATACCGTCGAGCGCTTCGGGCCGGTACGCGTGGTGCGCGCGAACAAGGATTTCGGCCTGGTGCTCGAAGTCGCCTTCGAAGGGCTGCAGCGCTCGGCGCGGCACAAGTCCGGCGTCGCGATGCGCTTTCCGCGCATCAGCCGGCTGCGCTGGGACAAACCCGCGCGCGAGGCCGACGAGCTGGCGACCCTGGAACGCATGCTCGATGAGCCGCGATGAGACCTTGTTGATAGCCTGTTTCCCAAAGGGAATGATTTTCGCCCGATTTTGGAAAAGCGAGGTTCAATTCCCCGGCGTCTGACAAAGCACTGGTCTTGCTGAACAAAGTCCTCCCATCGTTGCACTGCACTACACGGTTTGCAGGGTCTCTGGATCTGCTGGGCGAATCGCACATCACCCGCATCTGGGGAAATAATTGTGCACTGCAGCAGGCGGCAAAATTTATTTTTTCAGCGGATTCGTCGTGGCTTTCCTTTCCGTGGTCGGCGCGAAATGGCCAGCGGCGAAGCACGATTTCTCGCGCCGCTGGACGTCCGGTCCGTCTCTTCGCACCTGTGGGGATTTAGCCGAAATGGGATTTCGACCAGTGAGGTTCAAGGGGGTCCCGAACATTTATTTTCGCTGCATCTGCGAACGCTCGCGGCTACCCGTTCACGACCGTTCCGCCATTGGGATGCAGCACCTGGCCGGTCATGTAGGAGGACTCGTCGCAGGCCAGGAAGACAAAACAGGGTGCGACCTCGTTGGGCTGGCCGGCACGGCCCATCGGCGAATGGGCGCCATGCTCTGCGGTTTTCTTTTCGTCGTAGGAGGCCGGGATCAGCGGCGTCCAGATCGGTCCCGGCGCCACCGCGTTGACGCGGATCTTCTTCTCGATCAAGGCCTGCGACAGCGAGCGGGTGAAGCTCACGATCGCGCCCTTGGTGGCGGAATAGTCGAGCAGTTCGCTCTTGCCCTTGTAAGCGGTGATCGAAGCGGTGTTCACGATCGCTGAGCCCTCGCGCATGTATTCGAGCGCCGCCTTGGCCATGTAGAAATAGCCGAAGATGTTGGTCTGAAAGGTGTGCTGGAGCTGTTCCTGCGAGATGTCGAGCGGACCGTTCCCGCCTTTCTCATGCTGTTCGGCGGCATTGTTGACCAGGATGTCGAGCCTGTCGAACGCCTCGATCACCTGGCCCACCGCTTCCTTGCAGAACTCCTCCTTCGCGACGTCGCCTGCGATCAGAAGGCAGGCGCGGCCCTCGGCCTCGACGTGGCGCGCGGTCTCGCGCGCATCCTCGTGCTCGTCGAGATAGACGATGGCGATGTCGGCGCCCTCGCGCGCCATGTGGACGGCGACGCTGCGCCCGATGCCGGAATCGCCGCCGGTGATGAGCGCGACCTTGCCCTTCAGCTTGTCCGCGCCTTTGAAGCGCGGCATGAACTCGGGCTCGGGCTGCATTTGGGCTTCGGAGCCCGGCTGGCGTTGCTGCTTCTGCGGCGGCTGCTTGCGCTGGGGATGGCTCATCGTCGTCTCCTGTGACGAACAGGAAACGTGCCCGGTCGGGCTTAGTGGCGCGCGGTCCGCAAGCTCAGGGGCAGCGCGAGCCACAGGAAGAGCAGCAGCGCACCGGCGGCGGCCGCGCCTGCCCCGGCGAGCCATTCATTGTCCAGCATGCGTCCCGCGGCGATGTAGAAGTCGAGCACGATGCCGACGCCCAGCGGGATCAGCGCCAGGGTGACAATCAGCGAACCCAGGCGGTGAAAGCGTTCGCTGTCCTGTCCGCCGAACGCGATCCGGTGCAGCGCCGCCGGCGTCACCAGCAGCATCATGGCCAGCGCTATGGCGAGCAAAGCGCCGAAATGGATGTGCCGGTCGAAATCCGACATCCGCTCGAACGCCTTGGTCATCGTCACCACGAGCTGAAACCCGAACAGCGCCTGCGCCCCGGGCAGGATCACGCGGCTTTCGACCAAAAGCTGCTCGATCTTCTGGTGCAGCGTGGCTTGGGGAGATTGGGTCATCGAAAGGGTCCGCTCATGCATCGGGATCAGCGCTCGCACCGTCTCTCCGAGACCGTAGAGAAGGTACAGGGCCGCGACGCTCGACCCGGCCGCGATCCAGGCGGCCAGGCCCGCGCCTAGGTAGCGTTCGAACACAACGAAGATATCGCAGCCGATGGCGAGCGCGAACGGCAGGAGCGCGCGATTGGCGAAGCGCGTCGCCACCGCCAGGATGCGCGGCGTGGCATTGCCTTGCTCGACCAGGCGATGCTGGCTCGGCGCGGCGATGAGGATGGCGAATGTGATGACGATAAGCGACAGTGCCGCCGCGTCGACGGCCTTGGCGCGCCGCGAGATGTCGTCGAATCCGTTCTGGAAGCTGCTCTGAAGCTGAAAGCCGAACAGCACCTGTGCGCCCAGCATCTGCATGCGCAGTTCGTCGAGCGCAACCTTGACGGTTTGCGGAAGATCGGCCAACGCGGCTCAGGACGGCGTCTTCTTGCGGCCGCGCGCGCCCTTCTTCTTGCGTCCGCCCGATTTCTTCTTGGGCACCTTCTTGCCCTTCTTGCGCGCCTCGGACAGGCCGATGGCAATGGCCTGCTTGCGGCTCTTGACCTTGCCGCCTCTGCCGCCTTTGCCGCGCTTCAAGGTGCCCTTCTTGCGCCGGTGCATCGCGCTTTTCACGTCCTTGCCGGCGCTGCGCGAATATTTTCTCGCCATGAGATGTCCTTCCTCTCGAATCGAAAGGAAATAACGCACAACTGCGGGAACCGTTCGCATTTCTCTAGGAAAGCAGGCGGCGAAGGGCCTGGCGATAGCGTGCGGCGATGCGGACGCGGTCCCGATGCCGGCCATTGGCAACCAGCTTCCGGCCGTTGCGCCAGACACAATCGATGACATTGCCGGCTGCGGCGAAGATCCAGCTGTCGAGCAGAGCGTCGCCTTCGCGGCCTTCGAGCGCGGGATGGGAGGCATCGAGGCTGACCAGATCGAACTCCACTCCACCCAGTGCCTGCCGGCCTCCGGCGAGCGCGGCGCGGAACACAACGCCGCCGCTCGATTGCCTTTCCCTCGCCGCCACGACATTGCGCCGGTGTCGTGCAAGGCGCTGGCCGTATTCGAGCAGCCGCAGCTCCTCGCAGAGATCGATCCGCACATTGGAATCGGAACCGATGCCGAAGCGGCCTTTCGCTGCGAGATACTCGGAGAGCGGAAACACCCCGTCGCCCAGATTGGCTTCGGTGATGGGACAGAGCCCGGCCACCGCGCCGCTCTCCGCCAGGGCTTTCGTCTCGGCTTCGTCCATCTGCGTCGCATGCACCAGGCACCAGCGCGCGTCGACGGACGCATGATCCAGCAGCCATTGCACCGGCCGCAGGCCCGACCAGGCGATGCAGTCGTCGACCTCTTTGGTTTGTTCCGCGACGTGGATGTGGAGCGGCCCCGGCAGTTGCTCCAGTTCGGCCAACTCGTCCGGCGTCACGGCGCGCAAGCTGTGCGGCGCGAGACCGAGGACCGCGCCCGGCGAAGACTTCAGGTGCTCGCGGCAGCGCGCGGACAGCACCGCATATTCGTCGATGCTCTGGACGAAGCGCTTCTGTGCGGCGTTCGGCGCCGCGCCGCCGAACCCGGAATGGGCATAGAACACGGGGAGCAAAGTGAGGCCGATCCCGGTCTCAGCCGCCGCCGCCGCGATGCGCGCGCTCATTTCGGCTGGATCGGCATAGGCGCTGCCGTCCGGCGAACGGTGCAGGTAGTGGAACTCACCCACGCGGGTGAAACCGCTCTCCAGCATCTCCATGTAGGCTAGTGCCGCGATGACCTCGAGATCGTCGGGTCCGATGCGGTTGGCGAAACGGTACATCATCTCGCGCCAGGTCCAGAAATCGTCGCTGCTGGGGCCGGCGGTTTCGGTCAACCCCGCCATGGCGCGCTGGAAGGCGTGGCTGTGAAGGTTGGCCAGCCCCGGCACGGCGATGGCATGGATTTCGTCGTCGGCCGACTTCGCGACTCCGGCCTCTATGGCAGGCGGCAAGCCTTCGGGGAAACGAAAGCGCACATGGCTCGCCCACCCCTCAGGCAATAGCGCGCGTTCGAACCAAAGCTGGACAGGCCTCATGGCCGCACATTATGCGTTAGACACACGGTGCGACAGAGCCATGGCGAACGGTACGGACTGGCTGGAGGTGAAGCGCGGCGAGGCACCGCTGGTGGTCGCTTTTCCGCATAGCGGCACGGATGTGCCAAGCGACATCGCGCCCGCCTTCGTCTCGCTCTGGCAGGCGCGGCGCGACGCGGACTGGTGGGTGAACCGGCTCTATGGCTTCGCCGCGCAGTTCGGCGCCACCACGCTGCGCACCGCCTTGTCGCGCAGCGTCATCGACGTGAACCGCGATCCTTCGGGGCGTTCGCTCTATCCGGGTCAGGCGACGACCGAACTCTGTCCGACCACGGATTTCGACGGCGCGCCGCTCTATCGCGAAGGACTGGCGCCCGATGCCGGCGAGATCGCGCGGCGGACCAAACTCTATTTCGAGCCCTACCACGGCGCATTGAGGGAGGAGCTTCAGCGCCTGTCCGCCCTGCATGGCCGGGTTGTTCTGTTCGACGCCCATTCGATCCGCTCGCGCATCCCGCGCCTGTTCGAGGGCGAGCTGCCGCAGTTCAACATCGGCAGCAATGACGGGCGAAGCTGCGATGCCGCACTCAGCGCAGTCGTCGAACAGGTCTGCGCCAAGAGCGGCATGTCCCATGTCGTCAACGGACGCTTCAAGGGCGGTTGGACGACGCGCCACTATGGCAAGCCCGAGGCCGGCATCCATGCTATCCAGCTCGAACTTGCCTGCCGCGGCTATATCGATGAGCCCGAGACGCCGACGCAAGAGAATTGGCCTGTGCCCTACAGCGACGAGCGCGCAGCAGCCTTGGTACCCCAGCTCAAGAAGATCCTCGAAGCCTGCCTCGTCTTCACGCGGAACGGCTGATGCAGCTCCTGCGCGCGCGCGACCGCACGCCCAGGCCGTGGAAGAACGGCGGCGGGATCACCTACGAGATCGCGGTCGTCCCGCGCGAATCCGATTTCAGCAACTTCCTCTGGCGCCTCAGCATTGCGGAAGTGACCGAGGCCGGACCGTTCTCGAATTTCGAAGACATCGATCGTGTGTTTGCGGTGTTGAGCGGCAGCATCGCGCTGACATTCGCGAACCAAACGATCGAAGTCGGCGCGAAGTCCGATCCCATCGTCTTCGCCGGCGAAGCCTCCTGCTTCGCGACGCCAATGAAGGGCGCGGTCACCGACCTCAATCTCATGCTGCGCCGCGACAAGGTCCGGGGCCAAATGCGGCGCATGTCGGGACGGATGATGACGCCGTCCGCGACGACGATCGTCGTGGCGCCTGAGGCACAGTCGCTACGCATCGACGGCAAAGCGGTTGCGCTCCAACGCCACGACGCGATTCGCCTCGATGGACCTTGCGACGTCGACCTCGACGGTGACGCGCTCGTCATCACGATAGCTTGATTGAGCGCTCGAGCGGGCGCTTGTTCCTTCGCCGCGCGACCTGTTAGCGTTGTCGGGTCCGGAAGGGGAGTTTCCATGCGCCGCACGTTCCTGTTCCTGCTCGCCTTGTGCTTCGCCGTGCCTGCGTCGGCGCAAACGATGAAGCGCCTCACGCATCAGCCGCCCGACGGTGCGCTCATCACCTTCCAGCTCACCGACGGCACGGTGATGGCGCAAGGATTCAGCGAATCCGACTGGTACATCCTCACCCCGGACAACAAGGGCAGCTATCTGAACGGCACCTGGAAGCGAGTGGCGGATCTTCCTTCGGGCTATCAGCCGCTCTATTTCGCCTCGGCGGTGCTCGCCGATGGGCGGCTGGTGATCTCTGGCGGCGAGTACCTCTTCGACCAGTTCGCCTTCACCAATCTGGGCGCGATCTACGATCCGCTGACCAACAAATGGAAGTCGCTCGGCCATCCCAAGGGCTGGGGCTTCATCGGCGACTCGGCTTCGGCGGTGCTGCCCGACGGACGCTTTGTCGTCGGCGACAAGCTCAAGAAGAGCGATGCCGCGCTCGATCCCGCGACGCTGAAATGGACGATTCTGCCGAACAAGGGAAAGAACGACTTCAACGCCGAGGAAGGCTGGACCTTGCTGCCCGACGGCACGGTCTTGACCTTCGACGTGAAGAAGCATCCCCATTCCGAGCGCTACATCCCCGAGCTGGGCAAATGGGTGAATGCGGGCGATCTTCCCGCCGATCTCTGGGAGCCGCAGAACTGCTGCGGCTGCATCACCTACGACCCCAACAAGCCGTGTTATCAGCCGCCCGGCGAAGTGGGGCCGGCCATCCTTCGGCCGGACGGCACGGTGTTCGCGGCCGGCGGAAAGGCCGACAGCGCGCACAATGCCCATTCCGATGTCTGGACGCCCCCGCGCGGCGGCGACCACACCGGCCACTGGACCGCCGGTCCGGATTTCCCCAGCAGCGAGGATTGCGGCGACACCTTCGCCTCGCTGCTGCCGAACGGGAATGTGCTGGTCGAATGTCTCTCGGGCTCGCTCTACGAGTTCGACGGCACGCATCTGACCAAGGAAGCCTTCAACGGCGGCGGCGGCGCGCTCATGGTGCTGCCGACGGGCGAAATCCTGGTGGGCGGAAGCTATGTCTATCAGTCGACCGGCACCTATCAGGCCGCGTGGGCGCCCACGATCACCGATTCGCCGTCAAGCGTGACACGCGGCCAGAGCTATCAGATCGCGGGAATGCAATTCAACGGGCTGAGCCAGGCCAATGCCTTCGGCGATGAGGACGAAACCCAGACCAACTATCCGCTGGTGCGCATCACCAACAACGCCACCGGCGACGTCTTCTACGCACGCACTCACGATCACAGCACCATGGGCGTGGCCACGGGCACCGCAACCGTCTCGACCCATTTCGACGTGCCGTCCGGCATGGAGACGGGCGCCAGCACGCTGGAAGTCATCGCCAACGGCATTCCGTCCGCGCCGGCGTCGGTGACGGTCAACTGACGCGCCGCGTGCGCTCTTCCATCCGCTGCAGGATCAGAGGATGGAAATGGCCGCGGTAGCGCGCCTGGAGCACCGGCAATTTCCAGTCCGAAGCCGTGAGTCGCCCGCGACAGGTGCGCGCGCGGCAGCGGCAGCGCTCGCAGTCCCAGAGATAGTCGTCCTCGTCGAAGTTCCAGGTGCCCTGATCGAGCGTGATCTCCTCGCCCGCGGCGATGGCGCGGCGCGCGACCAGCGTCACTTCGTCGGCGAGCCATGCGTTGGCGTCGCAGCAATGATTGAGATTCTCGTCCAGGCTCGCGCGCGGATCGCTCTTGGGCAGCGCCAGCCAGATCCCCTCGGCGACCGCCCAGATCGAGCGCGGGCGATAGAGTTCGCTGTCGATGCCCGCCCGCGTGATGGGTTCGCCGCCGAACTCCATCAGCTTCTCGCCGATGCGAAAGGGCTTCGCGGCGATCGCGCCTTCGCCATGGATGGCGGATTTGCCGCCGCGCAGCGCGGGATGGATCCAGGAACGCGGGAGATAGAGGCGCTTGAGCATGACCTTTGCGAATCGCGATGAACTGCACGCGATTCGAAATCGGCGCCCTCAGCTTGGCAAGTCTCCGGCGGACGAAGGCTCAGTTCCCTGGCGCCGCCCACGCCGCTGTCATTCGCGCGCCGCGATGCCCTGAACGCCCCTGGTCATCGCGTGGGCGTATTGCTTGGGTAAGGTCGTGCCCGCGATCTGGTCGAAGATCCACAGCCAGGCGCCGGTGATGCCGCACTGGTCGTGCCAGCCCTTGAGCTTGGTCTCGGCCTGGTCCGGCGTCACGAAGGGCGGCGCGTGATGATCGTCCGACAGGCCGGGATAAACCGGCACGCCGCCGAAATCCCATCCCGAGCACGGCGAGTTGCCTGCACCGCCGGCATAAGTTTGCAGATGGATCGCGTCCACCAGTCCCGGCGTCTGGCCGTTGATCTGCGACACCACCGAAGTCCAGTAGCTGCTGTTGGTGTAGGGATCCATCGTCACGTGATAGCCGAGCTTGCCCAGCATCAGCGCGAACTTGATCGTGGACTCGCTATCATAGCTGTTCTCGTCGTCGAAATCGATCGCATCGACCGGCAACGCCTGCGCCAGCGCGCGGAAATCCTTGTAGAGAACGCTCTTCTTGCCCGTGCCTTGCGAATCCACCAGCGCCTTGATGTGCTGGAAATCGCCGACATTCGACGAGCCGATGCTGAATGTGATCCGCGTCACCTTGCCCGCCTTGATGGCTTTGAGGTCGTGCGCGAACTGCGGCCAGGTCTGATCGCCGATATATTTGCCGTTCGAGGTCAGCGGGAACTCGGCATTGAGATTGAGATCACCCGTCTCTCCGACCTCCACGCTCCACACGATGAGTTCGTTGAATCCTGCCTTCTTCAGTTCCTTGATGTTGGTCGGATCGTGTTTGTACACCGGCCCGCCGCCCAGGATGCCGATATAGCCGGTCTGGGCCGCGGCTGTGCCGGCAAAGCAAGACGCGCCGCAAAATACCAGTGCCGCGGCCGCGAAATGACCCAGGATCGTGCGTTTCATTTTGGCTCCCCCCGAAATGGCTTGGTCTATCGCCGGAAGCTCGCAAGGACTGCGCGCATGCGGCAGCATGAAACTGGCGCATTATTGCACCGGGCGACGTGGCGGCCAACTCTCGAACAGGCAGCCCTGAAAAATTTACACCGCATCGCCAAATCGGCCTTGCCGTCCGACGGTGTCGGGAAAGGTGCCGTTCCTATTCAGCGCGTTAGCCTGAACACCGTGCCGCAGCCGAAGTCGCAGTGATGGCCGTATCTGCCGCCCTCCAGAGTCGTGCCGTAGAACGTCCCCTTTGCCTCGATCAACACAGCTGGGTATTCGCCGTCTTTGCACAACTTGTTCCTGCAAAAGGAATAAAGCACCTTCTGCGCGCCCGTGACCGGGTCCACTTCAAACGCCGTGCCGCAGCCGGACGGGCAAGCAACGGTGGCGGTGCCGCCGTTCAGCGTCGTGCCATAGAGTTTTCCCTTGCCAGCGATCAATCCGCCGGGACCTGCGCCGTCTTTGCATACGGCTTTCTTGAATCGGCAAAAGGAATAGACGACCGTCTCCGCGCCGTTCTTCGGGTCGAACGCGAACACCGTGCCGGAGTTGTGGTAAGCGCCGCCCAGGACGGTTGCACCATACAGCAAGCCGCCGACATCGATCAGCCCGCTGGCGGGCTCGTCTCCGTCCGCGCAATTCTGCCGGCCGCAAAACGAATAGAGCACTGTCTCCACGCCGCTCGTCGCATCGAGCGCAAAGAGCGTGCCGCAGCCGCCGTCGCCGGCGCAGTTGGTGCCGCCTCGTGCCGTCGTGCCATACAAGGTGCCGTTGACATCGATCAGGCCGCCGTTGGGCAGGTTGCCGTCCGTACAGGGGTAGCCGCCGCTGCAGAAAGAATACAGCACGCTCTCGGCGTCAGTGGATGGGTCGAGCGCGAACACCGTGCCTCGGTCATAGCTGCCGCCGAACTGCGTGGTCCCGTAAAGCACGCCGTGCGCAGACGTGAGACCGCCGCTCGGGTAATGGCCGTCCGTGCAATTCTGCTGCTCGCAAAAGGAATGAAGCACGTTCTCCGTGCGCGTCTTCGGATCGAACGCAAACACCGTACCCACCTGATCCGCACCGCCGAGTTGCGTTTCGCCGAAGAGCCGGCCCTTCAGCGCGATCACACGGCCGGGAACCGTGCCGTCCTGGCATGACTTTTTCCCGAATTCCCCGCAGAAGGAATAGAGTATTGCCTCCGCACCGCTCGCCGGATCGACTTTAAACACCGTGCCGCAGCCGGACGCGCTGCAGCCGGTACCGCCGAAGCTCGTCGTTCCGTACAGCGTGCCATTGACATCGATCAGGCCGCCGGGGCCGCTGCCGTCCGGGGCGCCGCCGAATGCGTACAAGACGGTCTCCGGTCCCTTGGCAATTGCCGCTGACGGAAATAGCAGGGCCAATGCGCAGCCCATCGCGCCGGCACAACGCCCGAAGAACCCGCCGATCATGCCGGTCCCGCCAAAGGTCCGCGCCAGCATACAGGAAGATGAATAGAGAGTCAGTCAGAGGCACCGGACGGCGCGAACTGTGACTGGATATCGATCGTCCATCGCTCCCAAATCCCCTGTCTCGCTCTTAGCGCCCAACGAGAAGTCGCGGTCGATCATTTGAGATCTGGCGCACCCGACAGGATTCGAACCTGTGACCTTCGCCTTCGGAGGGCGACACTCTATCCAGCTGAGCTACGGGTGCGTTGCCGCTCTATAGCGCGGCGCGCGGCGTTCCGGCAAACCGCCGGGGAACGGGGCGGGCGCGACACCGTTCTATTTCCACGGGGGGAACGAAAGAAAGGATCCCCTCGATGAAGACCCACGCCCTTTTCCTCGCAGCCTCGGCGGCCGCCCTCCTCGCAGCTGCGCCGCCGGCGCTGGCCTGGTCGCAGCAGCAATCGCAGGCCACGCCGTCTCAGAAACAGTTCCTGACCAAGGCCATTCAAGGCGACAATTCCGAGATCGAGCTCGGCCGGCTGGCGCAGCGGCAGGCGCGCAGCGATCAGGTGCGCCAGTTCGCAAACACGCTGGTCGACGACCACACCAAGGCGCGCGATGAGGCGACAAAAGTGGCGCAGAATCTCGGCGTCACGCCGCCGGACGGCGTCATGCCCGACGCCGCGCAGGAAAGCGCCAAGCTCAGGAACATGTCCGGCATCGGTTTCGACCGCGAATTCGTCTCCTACATGGTCAAGGACCACAAAAAGGACATCGCCGACTTCAAGAAGGAAGCCAACGACCACCACGGCCCCGTCGGCCAGCTTGCGCAGAAGCAGCTGCCGACGCTCGAGAAGCATCTCAAGATCGCCGAGAGCCTGTCGGACCAGCGCATCAGCCGTCGATGAGCGGCTGCTCACCCGCCGCCCAGTTCTTTCATCAGGCGGTAGGTGAACTCGATCGACTCGTAGAACGAGTTCACGGCGCGGCGTTCGTCGCGGCCGTGGGCGCGCACGTCGTTGATGTCCTCCCAGGCGCCGCTGATGCCATAGCTGGCAATGCCGGCGTTGCGGGTGAAGATGGAGTCGCTGGCACCGGCCGCCATCGCCGGGATCACCGGCTTTCCCGGCCACATCGAATGCACGACCTTCTCGACCGAATGCAGCAGCGCCGGCGACGGCGGCGATTCCGGCCCGCTTACGACGTCGTTGGGCACCGTCACCGCGACCTTGGGATCGCCTGCGATCTTCTCGAGCGTGGCCTTCGTGCTGGCGACGGTCTCGTCCGGCATGATGCGGCATTGGATCGTGGCCTCGGCCCGCGCCGGCAGCGCGTTCTCCTGCACGCCTGCGCGCAGCATGGTGGCGACGCAGGTCGAATGCAGGATGGCGTTGAGCGCGGTGTCCTTCGACAGCCGCGCGGCTGCCTTCACCTCGACGGGCGATTTGGCGAGCGCGAGCATGTCGGCGCGGCGCTGGAAATAGAGTCGCGTGGTGGCGTTGGTCTTGAAGGGGAACCGGTATTTCGACAGCCGCACCAGCGCGTTCGACAGCTCATAGATCGCGTTGTCGGGGCGCGGCTCCGAGGAATGTCCGCCGCGGTTGGTCACCGTCATCGTATAGGTGACATAGGTCTTCTGGCTGGTCTCAATGCCGAAATCGAGCTTCTTTCCGTTCACGATCTCGCCGCTGCTGCCGTCGGGATTGATCACCAGCCCCGCATCCACCAGGTCGCGGTGTTCGCGCAACAGGAAGGCGGGCCCATCTTGTTCGAGCCCCACCTCTTCGTCCGCCGTGAAGGCCGCGATGATGTCGCGCTCTGGGACATAGCCTTCCTTCTTCAACCGGATCAGCGACGCGGCGACCGCGGTGTCCTGGTCTTTCATGTCGGACGTGCCGCGGCCATAGAAATAGCCGTCCTTCTCGGTCAGCTGGAACGGCGGCATGGTCCAGTCTTCGGCCTTCGCCTCCACCACGTCCATGTGGCAGATCCACATCACCGGCTTGCCCTTGCCCTTGCCGTGCAATCGAACGATGAGATTGACCTGGTGGGGATATTTGTCTTCCGGCACCAGCTTCACGTCTTCGGGCGCAAATCCGTTGTCGAGGAAATACTTCGCAAGGATGTCGGCCACACCCTTGGTGCCGACATCGTGCACGGAATGCACCGCGATGATGTCGCGGAAGATGTCGTGCGCGAGCGCCTGGTTTTCCGCGGGCGGCGTGTTGGCATCCTGCGGCGCGGCCGCGATTAGAAGCGGCGCCGCCAGCGCCGCCAGAACCAAGCCCTTCATACTCATGCGATCTCCTCTGCCTTCAGCGCGCCCAGCGCCGCGCGCGTGACCTCGACGGCCTGCGGCCAGACCGCCTTCTTCCATGAATCGGTGTCGGGATAAAAGGCGGCGCGGATCTCGCGGCGGATGTCTTCGGCTTGCGGGTCTTCGCCGCGCGCGACGCCGTAGAGCCAGTTGTCGCGGCGCAGCGCCTGAAAGGTCTCGCGCGTCGAGACGGTTCCGGCCTCCAGCGCCGCAAAGGTCAATTCCACGTCCGGGAGCCAAGCCGCAAACGCCTTGTCGACGGTGCCGGTCAGCGGCGCGGAGACGGACTCGCCGGCCTCGCTGGAACACAGCCGCTTGCCCCACATCGCCTTGGCGCGGATATAGGCAGGCGAGCCGGGAATATCCTCGGTGATCATCTCGCCATAACCATGGGGGCCCAGGCCGGTGTGGAAATCGATCACGATCAGACGGCGCACGCCCGACAGTTCTTGCCCGATCACGTCGCGCAGCATCCGCGACGACCAGCTTTCGCCCGCGCCGCCGTAATAGATGCCGTCGGCGAAGGCGTATTGGCCCTTGCTGATCGCTTCCTGCAGTGCGAATTCGCCATGCGCTTGCGCATAGGCTTTCAGCTTCGCATTCGCGGCTTTGATCGTCTCGCGCGAAAGGTCCTTCGGAGCGATCCATTCGGCGAGTGACGCATAGGCCTCGTTCACCGGCGGCTTGGCATGATCGACGAAGTTGCGGTTGATGTCCGCGTTGTCCTCGTTGACGCGCCGGTCCCAGGAAAAACCGTAAGGATTGAGCGCATGCAGCAGGACGACCTTCCCGCCGTCCGGCGGTCGCAGAAGGCCTCCGCGCAGCATGCCGGTTTGCGCCGCGGAACCGAAATAGCCTTCGACGCCATGTGTCGCCGAGATCAGCAGCAGCGCCGAGGGCGCCTCGCGCGGGCCGATCACCGCGGTATCGAGAAACAGAGACTTGCCGTCGCGGCCATGGGCCGACGGATGCACGCGCGCCGTGGTGCCGATTCCGGCGGCCGCGCAGGCGGACACGAAATTCGCGCGCGCGCTTCGGTAGTCTGCGGGAAAATGGTCGAGCACGTTCATCTAGCGCAACGGGGTCCGGAACGCGCCGTCCCAATCGGAACCGGGAGGATGGATTTCGTACCATTGAATGCGCTCGAGCTGAAGGTCGTAAAGCTTCTGGCTGGCGCCCGACAACTTTCGGCACTGCTCGATCAGATCGCGCGCCTTGTCCCATTGCTGGGAACGGATGGATTGAAAAATGTGGTCGTGAAAGGTGGCGAGCGCGCGGAATTTCGGACTCGCGCGCATCACCGGGTTGCCGAGCTGGGCATAAAGCTTGATCGGCCCGCGGCCCACGCCGGTTTCGACATAGTCGACTTCCAAAAAGGCGAAGCCGCGCTCCGCCGCCTTGCGCGTGTCTTCGCTGACGATGATCGCGGGGCCATAGCGCGACGACAGCGCCTGGATGCGCGCGGCCTGCGCCGCGCATTCGCCGACGGCGGAATAGGTCGTGCGCCCATGGCTCCCGAAGCCGCCCACGACCGCTGGGCCGCTCGAGATGCCGACGCCGATTTCGACAGGCGGCAACGCCGTTCCATCCATCAGCCGCTCATGGGTGATGACGTCGTTGACCTTCGCGATCGCCTCCATCATCCGGCTCGCCGCTTCGCAGGCGTGGATCGCATGTTCGGGATCGTCGAGCGGGGCGTTCCAGAAGCAGGAGAAGCCCTCGCTCGACAGCCGCTCGATGGCGCCGCGCTGCGCCAGAGCTTCGTCCATCAAGGGCGCGAAGACGCGCGAAAGGAGCCTGATGAACGCGGCCGGATCGTCGCGGTACGACGCCGCCAAGGTGGTAAAGCCGCGGATCCCGCAGACCATGTAGCTGACGTCGCGCGCGTCGCCGTCGAGCTTCAGCAGGGCCGGATCGCGCGCGATGCGCTGGATCGCGGCGGGCCCGAGCGAATCGGCGAACGCCTCGCGCAAGCGCCTGCGTGCGGCGGACACTTCCAGCAGCCGCGCGACCGCCGCCGCCGCAAAGACGAACGCAAGGCCGGCACCGGGTCCCATTGCATCGAACAGCACGCGGTTGGCGGTGAAGAGCTGCCACGAAACGCCGCCGGCGGCTCCCAGCGCGATGAGGACGAAGCCACCCATCCACCAGATACCGAAGCGCACGAAGACAAGGATCGCTGCCAGTCCTACGAGCAGCAGCAGCGCGAGTTCCGCCTTGGCCGCGGCGGCAGGCCGGCGCAAGACCTCGCCAAGGAACATCGACTCCAGCGCGCTCGCATGAACGCGGGCCGCGCTGCGCATGCCGAAGGGCGTCGGCACAACATCGTCCACATGTCCGACATAAACGATGGTGTGGCTCAAATCGCCAAGCGCGGATGGCGAGAGGCCGGCCACTTCGTCTTTGCCGAACCACAGCCACAACGATCCGTCGGGCGCGGTTTGAAGGTCGCGGCCGTTGGCCTCGAGCGTGCCTGCCCCGCTGCCGCGGCCGAAGACGTCGCCGCTTTCTCCGGCACCGACGTCGATTGCGTGCTTGTTCCCGGCGACGCGCAGCGCTTCCGCATCGAGCGATGGTACGACCGCGTCGTTCAAACGGAAGATCAAGGGGATGCGCCGCACCGTGCCGTCGCGCTCGCGGGGCAGGTTCAGCGCGCCCAAGCCGGCGCTGAGGTTCGCGAGAAGCGGGATGGGCCCGTCGGCGCCTGAAAACTTCCGCGCTTGCGCGAAGGCTTGCGGCGGCCCGTCGATATGCTTGGTCGGAGGGGCGAAACTCCCCGGCGTTCTGGTGAGGACGAATCCACTGACGGCGGCAATGCGGCCGAACGCCTGCGCCAAGGATTTGTCGGACGAGGGCAGGTTCGCAAGCGCCTCGCGCGCGGCATCGAATTGCGGGCCGGGCGGGATCCGCGCCGCGAAACTTGCCGGCGATGCCGCGTCGGCGGTGCCGAGCGGAAAGGTCAGCACCGCCATCTGCGCGCCGTGTTCGTGCAGGTCGTTCAGCAGCTTGGCGAGCTGCGCATGATTAAGCGGTGCGGTCTCGAGGCTGCGCACCGAAAATCCGGCCTCGCTGCGGGTGTCCTGCCAGAGGCGCGGGTGGGATCGCTGGTAGGTGTCGAACAGCCAGCCGCGCATGCCCGAAGCCCAGCCGCTCCAGTCGCTCGCGAGCAGGCCCAGGGCCAGGCAAAGCGCCAGCAGCGGCAAAGCCCAAATGCTTTGCGGGCGTTCGCGAAAGGCTGTCATCGGTCCCCGACGCGTTAAGCCATGATCCTATCACGCTCTCAAACACTTGGCGGAAGGACGTTTTTTGACGCTGGGGCAGCGAGACCTGTCGCACGTGTCATTTGAGTGACGGAGGCGTCATTTTCCTTGCGCTTTCCGTTCCAGGCCTTATCTTGGTGGCCTGCGACCAGCGGAGGCGTCTCATGGACAGCAACATCACCAAGGATCCGGCCTACAACGCGGTCGATCCGCATGACTTCCCGGCGATGCTGGACGTGAACCGCTATGGCGAGCGTTCCACGGCGTTCGACAAGATCATTTCCGCCACCCACGACCATTTCTGGGATCCGCTCGACAAGAAGTACATCGACTTCACCCAGCCCTTCGACCTCGCCAAAGAATATCTGATCAATCCCGAAGCCAATGCCGATCTTCGCACGGCGATCGGCGACAAGCTGGACGAAGCCGGCAAGATCAAGCTCGTCAACATGGACGTGCACTGGTCGCTGTCGTCGATCCTGCACGGCGAGCAGGGCGCGCTCGCGCTTTCGGCCTCGCTCTGCCACATCCTGCGCGATCCGGGCGCGCAGGAATATGCCGCCAACCAGACGCGCGAAGAAGCACGCCACGTCACCGCCTTCTCCGCCTATGTCAAGGCGCGTTGGGGCAGGCCGGTGAAGGTCGGGCCTGCGCTCGGCAACCTGCTCAACGAACTCGTGTCCTCGCCGCTCGTCTGGAAGAAGCTCGTCGGCATGCAGCTTCTCGTGGAGGGGCTCGCCATGGGCGCCTTCGCGACCTTCTTCAAGGAGACGCGCGATCCGCTGATGAAGCATCTGATGCAGATGGTCATGACGGACGAGGCCTTCCATCACAAATTCGGGAAGATCTGGGCCGACCGCA